>Ga0070734_10001704_pt1 | contig 30358 bp, 24 predicted proteins | sample Coa_R1_8_FD_66444 | JGI IMG/M metagenome (GOLD analysis project Ga0070734, IMG submission 66444) | Surface soil microbial communities from Centralia Pennsylvania, which are recovering from an underground coalmine fire - Coalmine... | ecosystem: Environmental > Terrestrial > Soil > Unclassified ... | reverse complement strand
GCTGGTGTCGCGGTATCGTGTCTTGCATAGAACGTCGCCTGCAGAACGCGCAGCAGAACGAAGGCAGGCAAGCCCAACCCGTAAGCCGAAAGTGCGCTCGCCGAAATGTCCGCTGCGGCAAGGCTGAAATGGCCATGCGCATAGATGGCGCGCATGATTGTTTGAGGAACGAGAAGAAAGGCGGCGACAAAGGGAAGGGTCAGGAACAGCGTGAGAGCGGCTGCATCATTCTGCGCGGACGTTGCGCCCTCGACATCGCCTTTCGCCAATCTCGCCGACATGTCCGGCAGGAGGATGGTGGCGAGCGCGATCCCGATGGTGCCGAGGGGAAGTTGATCGATGTTATCGGCGTAGGTAACGGCGGTCAGCACGCCGGGAGGCAGGTAACTTGCGATCACCGTGTCAACGAAAAGGCCGATCTGGACACTTCCGGATCCCAGCGTCCCGGCAGCCAATGCCAGCATGAATTCCTTGATGCGGGCCGACCAGACGAGCGCACCGAGCTTTAAATGAATGCCCTCTCGAAATCCTGCCCAGACGATGAACAAAAGCTGGAGCACACCTGCCGCCAGCACACCCCACGACGCCGCGTAACCGGCATTTGGAAAGAACCGCACCGCCAATAGCGCGCCCATGATTCCGAGATTGAGCAGGATCGGCCATGCAGCCGCGGCCCAGAAGCGCTCGCGAGAATTCAACATTGCGGAAATCTGGACGGCGACGACCGTCAAGATCAGATAGGGAAAGGTGATCCGCGAGAGCGCCACCGCCAGATGCGATTCTGCCGGCCGGGCAGCGAAGCCCGGCGCCATAATGCCAACGATGGCCGGCATTGCCGCCATCGCGAGCACCAAGAGGACGGTCTGCGCGGCGATCTGCCAGGAAAATATCCTGTCGGCAAAGACCGCCGCCTCCGTTTCCCCTTCGGTCGCGCGGAGCCCTGCGTAACGCGGCACAAAGGCCGCGTTGAATGCACCTTCCGCAAAGATATTCCGGAAGGAATTCGGCAGACGCAGCGCGACCATGAAGGTGTCGGAAAGCATGCCATCGCCGAGCACGGCGGCGGTGATAATGCTCCGGACAAAACCCATGATGCGCGAGAGCAGCGTGAATCCGCCGACGGACAGAAGGCGTCCTAGCATCAGTGCTGTTTCCTTTGCGCCAAGCGAACCAGCGCAAGCACGTCAGGGAAAATCCTGTCCGCAATAATTTTCTCGCCTTCGGGGTTGGGATGGATACCGTCAGCCTGGTTCAACTGCGCCTGCATCGCGACGCCGTCCAGCACGAACGGGTAAAACAACGTTCCGTATTTCTTCGCGAGTGCCGGATAGAGATCGTCGAAGGCGCTGACGTATTCCGGCCCGAGGTTGCGCGGTGCCTTCATGCCCAAGAGCAGAACAGGAAGGCGGCGCGCCTTGAGGCGCGCGAGAATGGCATCGAGATTCTCTCGAGTTTGTGCCGGTGCCAGCCCCCTGAGGGCATCATTGCCGCCGAGTTCGAGAATCACCGCGTCGGGATTATCCGCCAAACACCAGTCAAGACGCGAGAGCCCGTCCGCAGAAGTGTCGCCGGAGACACCGGCATTGATCACCTCGGCGTTCGTGTGCATGGCGCCCAGGCGCTTTGCGATCAGTGCCGTCATCTCTGTTCCAGGCGGCAGCCCGTAACCGGCGGTCAGGCTGGTGCCCAAGGCGAGTATCTTCAGCGGAGCCGCTGCAGCTGGCCGCGTCGCAACAGGCAACAACAGAGCGCCCATGAAGGCGGCAACGAACATTCGGCTGCACCGCAATTTGAATCCATGGTTCATTGTGCAATATCGCGTTCGTCCCGCTTTCCCGGTCAGTCCGACAGATGCAGCGTCCCGCACCCGCCATCATCTTGAAAGACGTGGGGCTGACACTCTCCGGTGCCGCCGGGCCCGTCAGAATCCTGGAAGGCATCTCGCTCGAGATCGGCGCCGGCGAAAGCGTCGCGCTTCTTGGTCCATCCGGTTCGGGAAAATCGTCGCTCCTGATGATCGCATCTGGTCTGGAGTCGGCAACGCACGGCGATGTTCTGGTCGCTGGTCATGACATCTCTCACCTCGGCGAAGATGCGCTCGCGCGCTTTAGACGCGGAGCGGTCGGGATCGTTTTTCAATCCTTCCATCTCCTTCCTACCATGACGGCACTCGAGAACGTCGCGGTGCCGATGGAGCTGGCCGGGGTGCACGACGCGTTCACTCGTGCGCGAGAGGAACTTCACCTTGTCGGGCTCAGCCATCGTCTGGGACATTATCCTGCACAGCTTTCCGGCGGCGAACAGCAACGTGTGGCGATCGCAAGAGCAACAGCGCCGCGCCCTGCCATACTCTTTGCGGACGAGCCGACCGGCAATCTTGACACCTCCACAGGAGTGCAGATCGCAAACTTGCTGTTTTCTCTGCAGGCCCGAACCAACGCGACACTTCTGCTTGTCACGCATGAGGAGACTCTCGCGCGCCGATGCCGTCGCATCATTCGCCTCAAGGACGGCCGGATTGAGGCCTTGCAATCGAATGCGTTCACGAACGAAGAGACGCACCGGCCTTGATACGGTCCCTTTTGCTCGCGATCGATTTTGCCCGTCGGGAGCTGCGTGCCGGGCTCTCAGGCTTTCGCGTATTCCTGCTCAGTCTGCTTCTCGGCGTGAGCGCGATCGCCGGGGTCGAGTCGGTTTCTGACGCTTTCCTCGCCGGATTGACCGAAAAAGGCCGAACGCTCCTCGGTGGCGATGTTTCGGTCCGGCTTGTCCATCGTCCGGCAACGCCCACGGAACGAACATTCCTTTCCCGTTATGGACTCGTTTCCGAAGTCGTCTCCATGCGTGCGATGGCGTACGCGAGGCATGGACTCCAAACCGGCGAGCGCACCCTGGTCGAACTGAAATCGGTGGATGCCCGCTATCCGCTTTACGGCCAACTCGCCCTGACGCCGGGAAAAACCGCGGCGCTGGCCTGTGCTGCAGACGTTTGCGGTGCGGCCGCTGAACAGAGCCTTCTGGACCGGCTTCACATCAAGGTCGGCGACGCCGTTCGCATAGGAACGGAAACCCTTTTGATCAAGGCGGTTCTTGGGAGCGAGCCTGACCGCATCGCCGGTGGATTCGATCTCGGCCCGCACCTTCTGATCTCATCCGCGGCGCTCGCGCGCACGGGCCTGGTGCAGCCGGGGAGCCTGATCGATTACGATTATCGCATCGCCTTTTCACGGAGTACGCAACCAGAGGACTTTCGCCGAGCTGCTCTTCGCGCTTTCCCCGACGCCGGATTTGAGATCCGCGATCGCCATAACGCCGCTCCGGGCATCCGCAGGTTCATTCTTCAGGCCGCCATGTTCCTGGGTCTCACCGGACTCGGTGCGCTCGTGATCGGTGGCATGGGCGCGGCGGGAGCCATCGGCGCCTTCCTCGATAGCAAGCGCGATACGATCGCCACGCTCAAATCGCTCGGCGCCGACAGCAGGTTTGTCTTTGTCATGCTCTTCCTTCAGGTCGTGGCGATCGCAACCGCTGCCATCCTCGGCGGGCTCGCATTCGGGGCCCTGTTTCCGCTTCTCGCAAACGAGGCCTTTTCAAACGTGGTCCCCCCGACGAGCTTTCGCGTCTATCCGGAAGCGCTGGCAATCGCGGCCGCCTTCGGCTTGCTCTCAGTTGTCGCATTTACGGTTCCAGCATTGGCCCGTGTACGAGAAATCAAGCCAGCCGATCTCTTTCGCGAGTTGGTTTCTCCAGCCCGAAGCCGGATACGCGCCTTGCCGATGACAGCCGCCGCACTTGCCGGCCTCGCAATCGTGACGCTCTCGGTGTTGATCGCCCCCTCCCGTCTGGCCGCAGCGATCGTTATCGGCGGTTCCAGTGCTGTCCTGGTGCTGTTGCGAGCAACTGCTGCTGCCGTTAAGGCGATGGCGCGACGGGGAGCGCACGTGAAAAAATCGCTTCTCCGATTGGCACTCGCTAACCTTTGCCGACCGGGTGCTGCGGCGGGCAGCGCCATCAGCGCCCTCGGATTGGGCCTGACCCTTCTTTGCGCGGTGCTTCTGCTCGAAGCCGCAGTTTCGAATGAACTCACAAGGTCCTTGCCGAAGACGGCTCCGGATTTTTTCTTCGTCGACATCCAACAGAACGAACTGAACGCGTTCGATCGCGTCATTTACCGGTTCAAGACTGCGAGCGATTACGAGCGCACCCCGATGATCCGCGGGCGCATCGTTGCGCTCAAGGGGACACCGGCGGCAGAAGTGCGGGTGAGCCCGGCGGCGCGCTGGGCGCTGGCGGGCGATCGGGGCATCACCTACGCCTCTACCCCGCCGAGAGACTCCCGCATCGTCGAAGGCCAATGGTGGCCGCCGGACTATCGCGGACCGACGCGGATTTCATTCGACCGGGATCTTGCCAAAGGCATGGGGCTGAAGCTCGGAGACACCATCACGCTCAACGTGCTTGGCCGCCCCATCGAAGGAAAAATTGCGAATTTTCGCGATGTGGACTTCCGCACCGGCCGTCAGAACTTCCTCCTCGTTTTGTCGCCCGGCATCATCGACAAAGCCCCGCACGCCTACCTTGCAACGGTGCGGGTGTCTCCTAGGGAAGAAGAGTCGCTCTACCGCACAATCACCGACCAGTTTCCAGGCGTCTCCACGATCCGTGTGAAGGAAGCAATCAGCGCGGCGATAGAACTCCTGAGCGAGCTTTCTTTCGGCGTACGCGCTGCAAGCGCTGTGATGCTCGCCGCCGGCTTTCTCGTTCTGGCCGGGGCAATCGCCTCGGGCGCCCGCGCCCGGCGTTATGACTCCACGCTTCTGAAGGTACTTGGCGCGACAAGGCCCTGGATCGCGGGAGTATTTGCCGTCGAATACGGACTCATCGGCCTCGTCGCCGGAATCGTGGCTCTTGGCGCCGGTATCTTCGCAGATTGGGTCGCATGCACCGAACTTCTTGGGGTTCCCTTTGTATTTGAAGCTTCCACAGCGCTTGCGACGGTTTTCGGCGGCGCCGCGGTCACTCTGGTCGCCGGCCTCCTGGGCGCACTCGCAGCCCTATCGACGCGCCCGGCAAGCCAACTCCGCACATTGTGAAAAGGCCTTAAAAAACAAGCCCCATCCACCGGCTTGATCGAACGAAGCCGAAACACGATATTACCGACGAACGCTGCGCCGCGTGCGCCGCCGGAAAAGGATTCTCTGAATATGGCTGACTATGACAATCGCGTAATGCGCGGCCGCAGCGTGGCGGATGCAGGCATCGTCGACGCCGGCCTGCGCGCGTATATGCTGCGAGTCTACAATTACATGCTGATCGGATTGATGCTGACGGGTGCAACCGCCTGGGCGGTCGCGAACGTCCCGGAGATCGGCGCCCTCTTCTATCAACAGAACGAGATGACCGGACGCGTTGGCCTGACGGGCCTCGGCTGGATCGCCCTTCTGGCGCCGATCGGCCTCGTGCTTCTCCTGTCGTTCGGAATTCAGCGCATGAGTCTTGGCGCGGCGCAGGCCGTCTATTGGGGTTATGCGGCACTGGTGGGCGTGTCACTGGCGCCGGTGCTTCTCGTTTACACAGGAGCGAGCGTGGCGCAGGTCTTTTTCATCACGGCCGCGACGTTCGGCGCGATGAGCCTCTACGGCTACTCGACACGCAGAGACCTTTCAAGCATCGGCTCCTTCCTGTTCATGGGGTTGATCGGCATCATCATCGCGTCGGTCGTGAACATGTTCGTCCTGTCGAGCATGGTCTCTTGGGTGATCTCGGTGATCGGCGTGCTGATTTTCACCGGGCTGACGGCCTATGACACGCAATGGATCAAGGAAACCTACGTCGCTTCAGATGACGGTACGCTCGCCGGGAAAAAGGCCATCTACGGAGCTCTGAAGCTCTATCTCGATTTCATCAACCTCTTCCTGATGCTGCTCCGGCTTCTCGGCGTGGCAAACCGGCGCTAATGCTCAAGCGCTAAAAACAAAGGGCCCCGATGCATGCAGCGGGGCCCTTTTTCTTTTCAGCCGGCATCAGGCGCCCCCGGCAATGGCTTTGACCAGTTTGCGCTCCAGCACCCGGAGTACTGAAGCAAGCTCCCGGCCCCGCTTCAGGACGTGACCAGTTGAGGCGATGACAGAGTAGGCGCCTTGCCGGTTGCGGAGCGCCGGATTCTTCTCGATCCGATAAAGCGGAATCTCGCTGCTGCGGCGATAAACAGAGAACACGGACCGATCATCGAGAAAGTCGATGGCATAATCGCGCCATTCGCCGGCGGCAACCATTCGCCCGTAAACGGAGAAAATACGGTTCAGTTCAGCGCGATCGAACCGCGCTTCAGAGCACCCCTTTGAGGCCATCCGCGCGGTGGGGCTCGCCGCGCGGAGCAGAACTATGGGTTCTTCGCTCATCCGAGGGAAGTTTGAGGCCACGTTTCCGAGGGGTCAAGCATGCTGCCGAGCCCGCCTCAGCCTCGCTTGCGCGCCAGCATCACGCCGTCACCGATCGTGGCGAGGGCCATGTCCACGCGGTCGTCATCGCGGATTTTCCTGTTCAGCGCGCGGATTGCCGTCGTTTGCTCGTCTGTGGCAGCCGGGTCGGCTACGGACCCGCCCCACAACATGTTGTCGAAAGCGATAAGGCCGCCGGCCCGCATCAGTTTCAGAACGCGTTCGTAATAGTTGTCGTAATTCGGCTTGTCGGCATCGATGAACGCGAAGTCGAACGGCCCTTCATGGGCGGCAATCATCCGATCGAGGGTTTCGTTTCCGGGCCCCAGTCTCAAGTCGATCTTCTTTTCGACACCCGCCTGTCGCCAGTAACCGCGCGCCTTGTCGGTGAATTCCTTGCTGACATCGAGAGCAATCAGTCGGCCGTTGGGCGGCAATGCAAGAGCAACACTAAGCGAACTGTACCCCGTGAACGTCCCGATCTCGAGGCAACGGGCGGCCTCCATCAACTTGACCACGAGCGCCAGGAACGCACCTTGTTCCGGCGCGATCTGCATCATTGCCATGGGCATCGCCTGCGTCTCTTCCCGGCATCGTTTTTGCGCCGGGTGCTCGCGCGCGCCCTCGTGCGAAAGATAGGCCATCAGACCTTCTGTGGCCTTCACGAATCGTCCCATGTCACCTCCCGGGAATTGAAAAATGATCCTTGCAGACACGCCGGGCGATGCAAGGCCTGACCTGGTCAACGTCTGGGATTGAGTGCCGCCTGGATTTCGGCGCCGAGCTGGCCGAAGAGCCCTCCAATGGCGCCCGTGAGTGTACAGACCAGCATGGCAAGTGGAATGAGAATGGCAGGCGCGTCATGAAGCGTGACGGCGAGCGTCACGCCGATGCAGATGCAGACAAGACCTGCAACGGCACCTCCGAGCGCGCCCGGCCGGTATCCCTTGTGCACTTCGCGCGCGTAGAGCAGGCCCGCTACGCCGGAGATGAACATGCCGCCGAACTGGGCGTAATAGTCCGATAACCACCCGAGATGGCGAAGAATTGCGTTGACCGCCTGCAGTGTGGTTCCGACGATGATGGCGTAGCGGAGGATGCGTCCGTCGATCATCGTTCTCTCTTGCCGCCGTGCTGCGCCGGTCTGGTTGTGTCGGCATTCTTCCTTGGGTTACCGATGCCGATCAACGGCATTGGCGCGAAAGTTTGCGATTTTTGTCTGGCAGCCGACAGAACGTGGTCGGCGGCCGCCGGTCGCATCGCGCATTCGTCGCATCTTGCCCCCGGCCGCGGCTTTGATTAAGGGAGCGCGCGTCGAAGAATTCCTGTCTTCATGATCGAAATCGCCGGGCTCACCAAACGCTTCGGCCTCGTCGAGGCCGTAAGGGGAATCGATCTCGCCGTGAGAAAAGGCGAGGTGCTCGGGTTCCTTGGGCCTAACGGCGCCGGCAAATCGACGACAATGAAGATGATCACGGGTTATCTCGCGCCGAGTTCTGGGACAGTGCGCGTTCTCGGCCACGACATCGAAAACGACACCATCGCCGCGCAGGCGGCGATCGGCTACCTGCCCGAAGGCGCTCCGGCTTACGGCGATATGACGGCACGCCAGTTTTTGACCTTCATCGCCGAGGTAAGAGGCTTCGTCGGCGGTGGCGCGAAGCTCAGGGTCGAGGAAGCAGCCGCCAAGACCGCCCTCGCGAGCGTGTTTGATCAGCCGATCGACACGCTCTCGAAAGGCTTCAAGCGCCGTGTCGGGTTGGCGCAAGCCATCCTGCACGACCCGCCGGTGCTGATCATGGACGAACCGACCGACGGTCTCGATCCCAATCAGAAACACGCCGTGCGCGGATTGTTGCGCGACATGGCGCCGGAAAAAACCATTATCGTCTCGACTCACCTGCTCGAGGAGGTTGAGGCCGTCTGCACGCGCGCCGTGATCATCGACCGCGGACGCATCGTCGCGGATGGAACGCCGACCCAGCTGCTCGCGCGCTCCCGCTACCACAATGCTGTCACGCTCACGCTCGCGGGGAGCGAGGTAGCCGAAGCGGAGAAGCGTTTGGGCGCCATCGACAAGATCGAATCTACGGAGACGCTGAAGCGTTCCGATGGCAGCGTCCAGCTCACGGCGTTTCCAAAGTCCGGCGCCCTGCTGATCGAAGAGGTGAGCGCCGTCGCCGCTGCAGAAAAATGGCAGGTTCAGGAACTCTATGCGGAAGCCGGGCGGCTTGATGATGTCTTCCGGTCGCTGACCACGCCCGATTCACGGCGGAGCGAGGCCCCGTGAGATATCTCATTCCAGTCTTCCGCCGCGAATTCGCCGCCTATTTTGCGACGCCGCTCGCCTATGTGTTCATCGTCATCTTTCTTTTCGCGATGGGGGCCTTCACCTTCTACGTCGGGCATTTCTACGACAACGGTGTCGCCGGTCTGGGCGTTTTCTTCGGCTACCACCCCTGGCTCTATCTCTTCCTTATCCCCGCGATTTCAATGCGCCTCTGGGCTGAGGAGCGTCGCTCCGGTACGATAGAGCTGCTCCTGACTCTTCCCCTTCCGCTCTGGGCGACGGTGCTTGGGAAATTCCTTGCTGCCTGGGCGTTCGCGGGACTCGCACTTGCGCTCACCTTTCCCATCTGGATCACCGTCAACTATCTCGGTCGTCCCGACAATGGCGTGATCTTCGCAAGCTATCTCGGAAGCTTCCTGATGGCCGGCGCCTACCTTTCGATCGGCGCAAGCATCTCGGCCGCCACGCGCAACCAGGTAATTGCGTTCGTGATCAGCCTCGTGGTCTGCTTTCTGTTCACGATTTCGGGCGCGCCGCTCGTCCTCGATTTTTTCCGTGGGTGGGCGCCGCTCCTTCTGATCGATGCGGTCTCCTCGTTTAGTTTCCTGACGCACTTCACCGCGATCACGGCCGGTGTCATCGATTTCCGCGACGTCCTCTTCTTCGCAACGCTGATAGCCCTGTTCCTGACCATCAATGTGGTCGTCGTCGACCTCAAGAAGAGCGGTTGAGTCGATGCCGCGCCGGACCTACGCGATCGCTGCCGTCGTTCTTGCCAGCATCATCTTCGTCGCGATCAATATCGCCGCCGATACGTTCCTTACCAATTGGCGGATCGATCTGACCGAGAACGGCCAGTTCACACTCGCCACCGGAACACGCGACATCATCCGCTCCCTCAAGGAACCGATCACGCTGAGGTTCTATTTTTCGAAGCGCGTCGCGGCCGATTATGCCCAGACGAATACTTACGCCGCGCGTGTTCGTGACATGCTTCGCGAATATGCATCCTTGAGCCACGGCAACATCATTGTCGAGGAAATCGACACCGAGCCGTTCACTCCCGAGGAGGACGAAGCGGCGGCAGAGGGGCTGACTGCTGCGCCGACAGATACTGGCGAGCAAGTCTATTTCGGGCTTGTCGGCACCAATCGAATCGATGGCAAGCAAACGATTGCCTACTTCTCGCCCGACCGCGAAGCCTATCTCGAGTATGACCTGAGTTCACTGGTGTACCGGCTTTCCACGCCGAAGAAGCCGCAAATCGGAATTCTTTCGAGTCTGCCGCTCGACACCGGGTCCGGCGGCATGGCGGCTGCACTTCAGGGCCAGTCCCAGCCGTTCACGATCTACCAGGAACTCACCCAGGCCTATTCGACCCAAATGATCGATGCCACGTTCAAGCGCCTGCCGGCAGGGCTCGATGTGCTCATGATCGTGCATCCGCCGGCGCTCACGAACACGCAACTCTATGCGATCGATCAGTTCGTGCTCGCCGGAGGCCGCGCGCTCGTATTTGTCGATCCGAATTCGGAGATCTCGCAAGCCGGTGGAGGCATGGAACAACAGGGCTCCGGGCCACCCTCGTCCGATCTCGGCCCGCTCTTCAAGGCCTGGGGCATTTTCTATGATCCAAACAAGGTGATTGGCGACAGAGATCGCGCGCAGCGGGTCCAGGTTTCCGATCCGCACAACCCGGTCGTGAGCTATCCCGTCTGGCTGCACCTGACTTCCGCTGATTTCTCTCACAAGGATCCCGTTACGGCCAACCTTCAAAGCCTCAATCTTGCAAGTACCGGGGCTCTGAAATCCCTTGCCGGCGCAAGGACCACGTTCTTACCGCTCGTCAGTTCTTCTGATGAAGCCGGTCTGCTTGAGGCAGGCGAGGTACGATTCAACCCGCGGCCACAGGATCTTCTGGCGCAGATCCTGCCCACGGGCATGCGCTATGCGATCGCGGCGCGCATCACCGGACCTGCATCAACAGCCTTTCCGCAAGGCATGCCAATCGACATGACGCCGCCCGCTGCCGGCTCGATTGCGCCACCACCGTTTGCGGCGCAGCTCAAATCCTCGCGCGGTGCCGTCAATCTGATCATCATGGCCGACAGCGACATCTTCGACGACCGCTTCTGGGTCAGAATCGAAAACTTGTTCGGCAACCGGATAGCCGCGCCATTCGCGGACAATGCAGCCTTCGTTCTCAATGCGATCGAAAACCTCACCGGCTCGAGCGATCTGATTTCGCTCCGGACGCGCGCGACCAATGACCGGCCATTTACCGTCGTCCGCGACCTGCAGGCTTCCGCCCAGACACAGTATCAGCAGGAAGCCGAAATGCTGCAGCAACGGCTCACGGATACTGAACAGCAGCTAAAGGAGGTCGAGGCCGGTGGCAGTACGAATGGCAAGCAGACCGATAGCGTGACGCTTACCCCACAGCAGCGCGCGGCCATCGAACGTTTTCGCAGGCAACTGGCCGAGACCCGCACCGAGCTTCGGGACGTCCAGCACAACCTGCGCAAAAACATCGATTTGCTGGGCGAGGTCCTCGCCTTCATCAATATCGCCCTGGTACCGCTCATCCTGACAATAATTGCACTTGCCGTAGCAGGCTTGAGGCATCGCCGCCGGATTCGCGCGCGCGCAGCGGCCGGAGTGGCCCATGGCGGCTGACGTCGGATTCTTTGCCGATCACAGGCGGCGCAACATCGGGGTGCTCGCCGCGCTTGCTCTCCTTTCGGTGCTGCTCGCAGTCGCCGCCGTACACGAGCAGGCGTCGGAGCTTGCTCCAAAATACACGCCCGAGACCTACCTTCCCGGTATCGCCTCGCGCATCGCCAGCGCCGATCGTATCCATGTTACTTCGGCCAAAGGCGCATTCGATGTCGTGAAATCCGCGAAGGGCTGGGTCCTTCCGTCGCGCGCGAACTATCCAGCCTCTTTCGACCAAGTCCAAAAGACGCTGGTCGGTCTTGCAGCGTTCGAAACAATTGAGCCCAAGACCTCCCGGCCGGACTGGTTTCACTATGTCGGCCTCGATGGTCCACCCAGGGGCAGCGGTGTCCTGATTGAGGTGGAGGATCACAACGGACCGATCGCTTCTGTGATCCTCGGACGATCAGAAGACATTGGTGACCCCAGCGGCGCCCTTGGGCTGTTCGCGAGGCGCTCGAACGAGAACCAAAGCTGGCTCGTGCGCTCCGTCTTCGAGCCAAAAGCAGGTATCGGGGATTGGCTGGACAAGAGCGTGATCTCCGTCGATCGCGCCCGGATCGAGGAAGTCGATGTCACACCCGCCACTGGGGAGGCCTACGTCGTCAAGCGCGACAAGCCGAGCGACCCTGATTTCAAGCCGATGTCCCTGCCTCCAGGCCGTTCCCTTTCCGATGATGCCGCTGCTGATGGTGTTGCCTCCGCCCTCACCGCCTTTACCTTCGATGATGTCCAGCAGGCGTCCCGCCTCGATTTTTCGAAGGCAACACGGCTCGTCACAAAAACCTTCGACGGCCTCGCCGTCACTGCGGAAGTGGTCCAGAAGGAGGCCGACTATTGGGCCACAATCGCCGCGACCGCGGATCCCGCCGCTGGTGACGCCACCGCGGAAGCGCGCCAGATCAATGCGCGCGCGCAGGGCTGGGCCTATAAGCTGCCTGCGTACAAGGGGCAACAATTCATGACCTCGCTCGACAGCCTGTTGAAGCCGGTGGGCGCGGCGGCCAAGACGGCGCAATGACGGAAGACCTTCCGGCCAACACAAGCAGCGAAGCCGCGCCCGATTGCCTGCGCGATCTCTGGTATGTCGGGGCACTGTCGCGCGATGTGCGGCGCGGCCAGTTGGTCCACACGCTGCTGCTGGGCGAACCACTCGTGCTTGGGCGTACCAAGACCGGCGAAGCATTTGCTCTCAGGGACATTTGCCCGCACCGCGGCATCCCGCTCTCAAAAGGGCGTATCTGCAAAGATGGAACGGTTGAATGCGCCTACCATGGGTGGCGTTTTCGACCTGATGGGGCTTGCGCCGAGATTCCGTCGCTGCTGGGTGGCGAGGACGTCGAACCCTCAAGGATACGCGTCCGCAGCTATCCCCTACGGGAACAGAACGGGCTGATCTGGGTCTATATGCCCTCGTCGCCAAACGCGGCCATTCCGAAGGGCGAGCCTCCGCGCGTCCCGATGGCGCAGGCGACCGCGCCGCGCTTCGTCGAACGGCAGATGTTTCCCTGCAGTATCGACCATGCCGTGATCGGGTTGATGGATCCCGCGCATGGACCCTATGTGCACAGCCATTGGTGGTGGCGGCGGCGACCGCGGGAGAAGGCGAAGCTCTACCGGCCACTGCCGACCGGCTTCGTTATGGTGCGGCATGCACCGACAAAGCCGGTTTACAAGCTCCTGGGCGCAGAGGTTTCGACCGAGATCACTTTTGAGCTTCCAAGCACACGGTTCGAGATCATCCGTGGCGGGGTGGCGGGGAGAAATTTCGACGTGGTGCTCCTCACCTGCTGTACGCCGCGTGAGCAGAACCGGACGGAAGTGATCCAGACGGTCTATTGGCCGGGCTGGCTCGGTTTCATCAAACCCTTCTTCTGGGCCTTCGGGCCGACGTTCCTTGGCGATGACCGGAAAATCGTCGAACTCCAGCAGGAAGGCTTGAAGTTCAACCCGCGTTTGATGCTGATTCAGGACGCAGATGTACCGGCAATATGGTACCACCGCCTCAAGAAGGCGTGGGCCGAGTCGGTGGGACGCGGCACCCCGTTCGTCAACCCGATCGCGGAAACTGAGCTGCGATGGCGCAGTTGAAAACAAGGATTGGTCGGCCCTCCCTTCGGCGAGGGCTTTTTTTTGAGCATGTGACGCGCTGATGCCGAAACGGACCGACATCCACACCGTCCTTATCATCGGAGCCGGACCGATCGTCATCGGCCAGGCGTGCGAGTTCGACTATTCCGGAACACAGGCCGTCAAAGCCCTGAAGGCGGAAGGCTATCGAGTGGTTCTGGTCAACTCCAATCCCGCCACGATCATGACCGATCCGGGCCTTGCCGATGCGACATACATCGAACCGATCACCCCGGAATTCGTCGAAAAGGTGATTGCGCGCGAACGCGCGAACGTTCCCGATGGAAAGGTTTTCGCGCTGCTGCCCACGATGGGCGGCCAGACCGCACTGAACACGGCCCTTTCCCTTCGGAAGATGGGTGCTCTCGAGAGGCACATGGTCGAACTGATTGGCGCAAGCGCGGCGGCGATCGACAAGGCGGAGGATCGTGAGCTGTTCCGCCAGGCCATGCTGAAGATCGGTCTCGACGTACCGCGCGGCGTCACGCTCAAGGGATTTCTGCGCCACAAGAAAGACGCGCAGGGAAACTTCCTCTATGACGGCGCCAACACGGCCATCATGGAGCTTTCCCCCGAAGCTTCGACGCGCGCTTTCGAGGCGCTCGAGTTCGTCGGACTGCCAGCTGTGATCCGCCCTTCCTTTACGCTCGGCGGTACCGGCGGTGGCATTGCCTATAACCGGGAAGAATTCTTCGAGATTGTCGAGCGAGGCCTCGACGCCTCTCCTACCAACGAGGTGCTTATCGAGGAATCGGTGCTCGGCTGGAAAGAGTATGAAATGGAGGTCGTGCGCGACCGCGCCGACAACGCAATCATCGTCTGCTCGATCGAAAACGTCGATCCGATGGGCGTGCATACCGGCGACTCCATCACGGTCGCGCCCGCGTTGACGCTCACGGACAAGGAATATCAGCGCATGCGCAGCGCCTCGATCGCCGTGCTGCGCGAAATCGGGGTCGAGACCGGCGGGTCCAATGTCCAGTTTGCAGTGAATCCTAAGGATGGCCGGATGGTCATCATCGAGATGAATCCACGCGTCTCGCGTTCCTCGGCACTGGCGTCCAAGGCCACCGGCTTTCCGATCGCGAAAGTCGCTGCGAAGTTGGCTGTCGGCTACACGCTCGACGAACTCAAGAATGATATTACGCAAGTCACTCCGGCGTCATTCGAGCCTGCGATCGATTACGTCGTGACGAAAATACCCCGTTTCGCCTTCGAGAAATTCCCGGGCGCCGATCCGATTCTTACGACGTCGATGAAGTCGGTTGGGGAAGCCATGGCCATTGGCCGGACCTTCGCCGAATCCCTGCAAAAGGCGCTTCGTTCGCTCGAGACCGGCCTGACCGGGCTCGATGAAATCGACTTGCCGACCGACAGGGACGGGATCCGGGCAGCGCTCGCGCGGCCGACTCCCGATCGCCTTCGCCTCGTCGCGCAAGCGATCCGGATCGGGTTTCCGCGTGACCAGATTGCCGAACTGACTCGGTACGATGACTGGTTCATGAGCGAAATCGAAGCCATCGTTGAAACCGAGTCCAAAATTCGCGCCTGTGGCTTGCCCGAGGAGCGAGCTGGACTGCTCAGACTGAAATCGCTTGGCTTCTCGGATGCTCGTCTGGCAAAGCTCACGGGCACGAACGAGAAGATGGTGCGCGCACTACGCGCACGACTCGGCGTGCATGCCGTCTTCAAGCGCATCGACACCTGCGCGGCCGAATTCGCCGCACTGACCCCTTATATGTATTCGACCTATGAATCGCCGGTCGGCGGCGTTTCGAACTGTGAGGCGGATCCTTCAGAGAAGAAGAAAATCATCATTCTCGGCGGCGGGCCTAACCGCATCGGCCAGGGGATCGAATTCGACTATTGCTGCTGCCATGCCGCCTTTGCGCTTTCCGCGCAGGGTTATGAAACCGTCATGATCAACTGCAATCCGGAAACGGTTTCGACCGACTACGACACCTCCGACCGGCTCTATTTTGAACCTCTCACGGCCGAGGATGTCCTCGAAATCGTGAGGGTAGAAAAGTCGAAGGGCACGCTCGCTGGCGTCATCGTGCAATTCGGCGGGCAGACACCGCTCAAGCTTGCAAACACGCTCGTATCAGAAGGCGTCCCCATTCTGGGAACGAGTGCCGACGCGATCGATCTCGCGGAGGACCGGAAACGCTTTCAGCTGTTGTTACAGAAACTGCAACTCAAGCAGCCGCGCAATGCGACTGCGATGACCGCCGAAGAAGCCGTCGCGTCCGCGCGCGAGATTGGCTACCCCGTGATCCTGCGACCTTCCTATGTGCTCGGTGGCCGCGGAATGGTTGTTGTTGCGGACGAGTCCCAACTGAAGGCGCATCTTCAATCGGGCGAAGTATTCCGCATTTCAGGAGACAACCCGGTCCTGATCGACGCCTTTCTGCAGCACGCGACGGAGATCGATGTTGACGCGATCTGCGACGCCAATTCCGATGTCTTCGTTGCTGGAATCATGGAGCACATCGAAGAAGCCGGCGTCCACTCCGGCGACAGCGCGTGCGCGATCCCGCCCCATTCACTGACCTCGCAAACAATCGCCGCTCTGGAGCGGCAAACGATTGCGCTTGCCAGAGCTCTCGAGGTTCGCGGGCTGATGAACGTCCAGTTTGCCGTCCAGGACGACGAGATCTATGTTCTCGAAGTCAATCCCCGCGCGAGCCGTACCGTACCCTTTGTGGCCAAGGCCATCGCCCAGCCGATCGCGTCCGTCGCAGCGCGGGTGATGTCCGGCGAGACACTCACGTCTTTCGGACTGAACCGCGCACCGCCCCGCCATATGTCCGTGAAAGAGGCCGTCATGCCTTTCGCGCGATTTCCGGGGGTGGACACCGTGCTCGGTCCCGAAATGCGCTCGACCGGCGAGGTCATGGGGATAGATGAGAATTTCGGGCGGGCCTTTGCCAAGAGCCAGATTGGCGCCGGCCTCAAACTGCCACTCAGCGGAACTGTCTTTATCTCGGTCAAGGACGCCGACAAGGAGCTTGCGATCCCGCCCGCGCGGACGTTGGTGAGCATGGGCTTCGCGCTTGTCGCCACGCGTGGCACGGCGAGAGCCCTGGAAGACGCAGGCCTCCCGGTGCGCTTGATCAACAAGGTTCTCGAAGGGCGGCCCCATGTGGCCGACGCACTCAAGAACGGCGAGATCGATCTTGTCTTCAATACGACGGAAGGTTCGCAGGCACTTGCCGACTCAGCATCCATCCGCCGGACGGCGCTGACCGTGAAGGTGCCCTACTACACAACCATGGCCGGAGCGGCGGCGGCCACGCAGGCCATTGCAGCGCTGCGCGCCGGGAATCTCGAGGTCAGGCCCCTCCAGGAATTCGCTGCCTGAAGAACCGGACCCCGAATGGCCGCAAGACCAAGTCTTGAAGTCGCCTACTCGCAGACATACTCTTTCTCGGCTTTTGTCCGCGGATCGTCGAAAACGTCTCGGCAAAAGAAGGACTTAGCGGGATGACACGCGTTCCTGCGGCGCGAGCAGATGATCTGTTCGGGCCGAGGGAACGTTTTTGTCGCTAGCGGGATTTTGTGACCCATGGAACGCATACCAATGACCCAGCGGGGCTATCAGGCCCTCGAAGCCGAAATCAACCAGCTGAAGACGGTTGAGCGGCCGACGATTATCAAAATGATCCAGGAGGCCCGCGCCCACGGCGATCTTTCGGAGAACGCGGAATATCACGCAGCGAAAGAGCGGCAGGCCTTCATCGAAGGCCGCGTTATCGAACTCGAGGACCAACTTGGCCGCGCCGAGGTGATCGACGTCTCGAAGCTTTCCGGCACCACGGTCAAGTTCGGAGCCACGGTGACCCTGATCGACGAAGACACCGACGAAAAACGGAAGTTCCAGATCGTCGGCGATGTCGAAGCCGATGCAAAGCACGGGCGCATTTCAATTTCATCGCCGCTCGCCCGGGCCCTGATAGGCAAGAGCAAAGGTGACGCGGTCGAGGTTGCCGCACCGGGCGGCGCCCGCTCCTATGAGGTCCTGAAGGTCGAATTTAACTGAGGCGCGTGTGCTACGCGCCTCTTACGGGGCCGCGTCCCTACCCAGCTCTTCACGTCTGGCGACGAGCGCGCTCAACTCGGCGATCTCAACGAATTGGCCTTCGGGCGAGATGTGGGCGAGTGCCGCCCGTAGTTCCGACTCGAACGCATCGGCGCGATCGCCGAGTTTTGCGCGCGAGGTCGTGGAGAGCGAGAACGCAAGTCCGGCAACCTCGTCGGCTGTGATCGTCCGGCGAACAAAGGTCGATAGCCCATCGAGCCTGCAAAACGGAGACTCGAGCAGCAGCGCGTGATGACTGCGGAATTCCGGCTTGCGGGCCTCGACGAGATGATGCGACCGGTTGCGGCCAAACTTGTCGGCCACGTCCCTCAAAGCGAATCGCCAGGCGTTTTCTCTGGTCCGGGGATGATCATCGTCAAAAAAGGCTAGAGCGCCCGAAGGGCTGACGAGAGTGTCCAGGGCCCTCAGCGTGTTCGCGCCGTCCATCCAGTGGAATGAGCGGCCCATGGCGACGAGCGAAAACGGAGCGGCGTCCACCGGCAGAGCAAAGGAGCTCCCCTCGCGGACATCGATCGTGAGGCCACGATCGAGAGCCGCCGAACGTGCCGCCGCGACCATGTCCGGCTCAGGATCGACTGCGACGACATGCATGCCGAGTCGCGCGAAGCCAACGGCCAGCAGGCCTGGACCACAGCCGAGATCGAGCACGCGATCTCCGGGCCGGAGACCAGCGAACGCCGCCACGCGAGCAAGAAGAGAATCCGGATAGCCGAGTCGAAAGCGCGCATAGTAAGGCACGGCAGAGCGGAAGCGCCGCGGATCGTAGCTCGGCGGAATTTCATTCAAGCAGTGGCTCCGTTTCGCTTTGCCGGAGGCCTGTCTATATTAGCCCTCCGGGAGCCGCCCACGGGATTGAGATGGCTAATATCGCATTGGTCGACGACGACAAGAACATTCTTGCCTCGGTCAGCATGCTGCTCGAGCAGGAAGGATATCACGTGCGGACGTTCGGCGACGGAGCCTCTGCGCTTACCGCGCTCAGCGCCAATCCCCCCGATCTTGCCATCCTCGATATCAAGATGCCGCGCATGGACGGCTTGGAACTGCTCCGGAGACTGAGACAGAACGGCGACCTTCCGGTCATCTTTCTCACCTCCAAAGATGAAGAGATCGATGAACTCATGGGCTTGAACGCCGGAGCTGACGACTACATCCGCAAACCCTTTTCCCAGCGCCTGCTCCTTGAACGGGTCAAGGCAGTCCTGCGCCGCGCCGAAACGAAAACGCCGGGCCAGGCCAGCGAACCGAAAAAAGAGGCGCTCGTTCGCGGCAAGCTCGCACTTGACCCGCAGCGACACGAATGCACCTGGGACGGAAAAGCCGTACGCCTCACCGTGACCGAGTTTCTGATTCTCCAGGCGCTCGCGCAGCGCCCTGGCTTCGTGAAAAGCCGGGACAGCCTGATGGACGCCGCGTATGACGACCAGGTTTATGTCGACGACCGCACCATCGACAGCCACATCAAGCGGTTACGGAAGAAATTCAAGGCAGCCGACGAAAGCTTCGACGCCATCGAAACCCTTTACGGCGTCGGTTATCGCTACAAGGAAAGCTGACGCAGGCGCGCTCGTCCATGCGTGATACCGCGCGTCCGAAGCGGTACTCGGGGCTTGCCTGGCGCATTGTCCTTTTCAATGGTTTTGCGCTGGCTGTCCTGATCGGGGGCGTCATTTATGTGCAGTCGAGCCGCGTCGGTCTGGTCGACGAGCGCCTGCGAAGCATCAAGGCGCAGGCCCAGATGGCCGCCGGCACGATCGCCGAATTCACGACGGACGAGGACACGCAGCAGATGAAGGTCGACGCGGCAGCCCTCCTGCTGCGCCAGCTGATCGCGCCTACGCGCCTGCGGGCCCGTCTCTACGGACCCGGCGGCCATCTCGCGGTCGATACGCGCGACCTCCTTGCGCGAAACATCGTCGTCACGCGAGAATTGCCGCCGCTGGATCGCTGGAGCCGATTCAAAGGCGTCGTTCAGCGCATCTATGACGGGCTCACAGGTGTCAGGCCCTTCACCAAGCCGCCGCGCAATTTCGAGGCGGGTGAGGACGGTCGCGCCTACAGCGAAGTCATGGCCGCGCTGTCCGGGACTGCCGCAACAGCAGAACGAATCGACGACCAAAACCGGCTTGTCCTCTCGGTTGCGGTACCGGTCCAGCGGTTCAAGGCCATCTACGGCGTGCTGCAACTCACAACCGAAGGCGGCGATATCGACGATGTGCTGCGCGAAGAGCGCGCGAAACTGCTCGAGGCCTTCCTCGTCGCCATCATCGTGATGTTTGCGTCATCCATCTATCTTTCCGGCTTTATCGCGCAGCCGATCAGGCGCCTCGCCGCGGCCGCCGATCGCGTTCGCAGCGGGCGCACGGGGCGGCAATCGATCCCGATCATGTCGGAACGCCGGGACGAGATCGGGGATCTCGCACAAAGTCTCGCGGCGATGACGCAAGCGATGTACGACCGGATCGACGCCATTGAAAGCTTTGCGGCCGACGTCGCGCATGAGCTCAAGAACCCGCTCACATCGCTGAAGAGTGCCGTTGAAATGTTCGGGCGCGCGGATAATGAACCCGCACGCACGCAGCTGATGGAGATCATCCGCAACGACGTGCGCAGGATCGACCGGCTGATTACGGACATTTCGGACGCATCGCGCCTCGACGCCGAACTGAGCCGTGAGCCCGGCGAGCCCGTGGACATCTCCCACCTCCTGGAGACGATCGTCGGTGTTTATCAACTGACGGAAATCTCGAAAGGCGTAAAGGTATCGCTCGAGTCTCAGCTTCCTCCAACGACACGCGTCATCGGCCGCGACGAGCGACTTGGGCAGGTCGTGAGAAATCTGATCGATAATGCGGTGTCGTTCAGCCCGCCCGACGGGACGGTTCTCATCAAGGCGGCCAACGACGGTCGCATTGTCCGGATCATCGTGGAAGACGACGGACCCGGCATTCCGCCAGAGAATCTCGAAACGATTTTCGAGCGCTTCTACACCGAGCGGCCGCAGGGCCATGAGTTCGGCAACAATTCCGGTCTTGGCCTGTCGATCGCGCGGCAGATCGTGCAGCGCGCGGGCGGCCGCATCTGGGCAGAAAATCGCGCGGCCTCTGAGAACCGTACCGGGGCGCGTTTCATCGTCGAGCTCCCGGCCTCGAGATCGCAGACGTGAGCGAGGTGAGTGCGCGCGTCCATGCCGACTGCATAAAGCTCCGTGCCGCCGGAAGAGGCTTGCGCGCGCCCACGCACGCCGGCGTCCTGATCCTTGGACCGAGCGGCGCCGGCAAGTCCGATCTCGCGCTTCGGCTGATCGCATCGGGAGCAGTTCTTGTCGCCAGTGACCAGACCGATCTTTTTGTGAAAGGGCGCAAGCTCTGCGCCCGTGCGCCCCGGCGCCTTCGCGGTCTGATCGAGGTCCGCGGCCTCGGCGTAATCGATATTCCGTACGCAGAATCCACATCCCTGAGCCTCGTGGTGCAGCTGGCCGACCGGGCGGAGCGCATGCCGGCGGCCGAACGCTACGCTCCCCCTTCGTCGCTCCGCTTGCCAAAGGCGGAGTGGCCGCCGCTGATCAGGCTGGTCGGGCATGAGGCTTCCGCGGCCGCAAAGATCACCGCTGCGGTTGGCGCATTTGCGCGCGGCGCCTTGCGTGAAAATGTCAAGCGCGATTGAACGCATTCGGACCCTTTTTTCCGGCCCGCGAGTTGCTATCGTTCGCGCCTTTTTCTGGATCTGCACATGATCGGTATCGTTCTCGTCACCCACGGGCGACTCGCACACGAGTTCATCGCTGCCATGGAGCATATGGTCGGTCCGCAGACGCATCTGCGCGCCGTCTGCATCGGCCCTGAAGACGACATCGAACGACGGCAACGCGAAATTGCCGCGGCAGCAAAGTCCGTGGATATGGGGAACGGCGTCGTCATTGCGACCGACATGTTCGGCGGCACACCCTGCAATCTCGCTCTCACACTTCTCGAAAAGAGCAAGATCGAAGTGCTCGCCGGCGTGAATCTCCCGAGCCTGATCAAGCTCGTGGACGTGCGCGCGCGCCTGCCTCTCGATCAGGCCGTCAAGGAAGCGATCGAGGCAGGTCGCAAATACATGCGCGCCGGATCCGCGGATCTCGTCGGCCCCTCTGCATGAGCGACGTCCTGCGACGGCAGGCCAGGGCAACCATCATCAACAAGCGCGGCCTGCACGCACGTGCATCCGCGAAGCTCGTCGAGGCGGCTGCGCGTTTCAAATCCGAAATCACCGTCTCCAAGGATGGTCAGACCGTCGATGCGCGCTCGATCATGGGGCTCATGATGCTGGCCGCGAGCAACGGAAGTTCGATCGAACTCGTTGCCGAGGGCGAGGACGCCGAACAGGCGATCACCGCCATCCTGGCTCTGGTCGAAGCGAAATTCGGCGAGGAATAGCGTGTCCTTCCGGCAGCCGCTTTCGATCGTTCTGACCGCCGCCTTGGCGCTCGTTTGCGCTTGGCTCGTCGGGCCCGTCTGCGCAAGCGCAACCGAACCGCATCCGGCGCTCTGGCACATCAAATCGGGCGCGGGCGAGATTTACCTGTTCGGCTCCATTCATCTCCTGCCCGCCGGGCTCGATTGGCAGACGGGAGACGTGTCCCGCGCGGCCTCACGCGCGCAGGTCTTCGTGTTCGAGATTCCGATGGACGCGGCAAGCCAGGCGAGAGTTGCGTCCCTGATTGCTGCGAAGGGCAACTTGAACAACGGGGTGAACCTGCACGACCTGCTCCCACCATCAGCGCGCGCCGATCTGGACGCGGACGCGGCCGCCGTCGGTTTGCAGCCACAAGCGCTGGACCGCCTGCGGCCCTGGCTTGCCGATCTCACCTTGCTGGCCGCGCAGCTGGCCCATGAAAAAGCATCGCCGGATTCCGGCGCCGATGCCGTCCTCGCCCGGCAAGCCGAGGACACGCACAAGGAGCTTCGCTATCTCGAAACCGTCGACGACCAGATTGCGCTGATCGTGCCGAGCGACCTGAAGCTCGAAGTGTCGGAGTTCATCGCGGACCTCAAATCGTTCAGGACGGAAACGGACGATTACAGGCCGCTCCTCGCGGCCTGGATGACCGGCGACACCGCGACTCTCGACAGGCTGCTCAATGGCGAATTCAAGGGTCAGCCGGAAGCGAAAGAGGCGCTCATCGACCGCAGGAATCGCAACTGGCTCCCCAAGCTCAAAGCCATGCTTGCCGAGCCCAAAGTCTTCTTTGTCACCGTTGGCGCAGGCCACCTTGTCGGCAAGGGTGGTCTGCCGGCCCTTTTGCGCGCTGATGGCTACGCGGTCGAGGGCGCGCCTTAAGCCTCTGTCTCGAAATTGGACTGCCGGATTTGCAAGGCGTTAATGGCCCTTCGGCCAAGCTGTGCCTCGAAGTCCGGCAGCACGGCCCACCATGCGGAAAGCTCTCGTTGCGGCGCTCGCGGCCGCTCTCCTTTCGATATCTCCAGTGGTCGCAAAGAACCATCACGCTCGTCATCATGCGAGTGCGCCCGCCCATCCGGCGGTACATCCCGCCATGTTCACCGTGCACGGCTCGAAGGGCACGGTTTACCTGTTCGGCTCGGTTCACGTGCTCCCGCCCAACGTCAACTGGAAGTACCCGGCTCTCATGGCGGCGATGCAGCGCTCCGACACCTTCGTGTTCGAAGTGCCGCTCGACCATTGGGACCAGGACGTGAAGACAGCGCAGACCGTCCAGAAGGAGATCATGGACGCGCACGGCATGCTCCCGCCGGGAGAGAGCCTGAGACATCAGCTGCCCGCCGACATGGTGCCAAAATACGACGCGGTGATCGCGACCCTCGGAATCTCGCCAGGCTATATCGACCGGCTGCAGCCCTGGCTCGCCGCCATGGTGCTCGAGACCGCCGGGTTCTTCCAGTCGGATGCGCGCGCCATGAACGGCGTCGACGTCAACGTCTATGCCATGGCGCAAGACATGCACAAACAGACGCAAGGCCTCGAGACGCTCGAGGACCAGCTGAAGATGATCAGCTCACAGGAGCAGATGTACGGCATGGACCAGCTGGACCATACGATCACCGCGATGTCCGGCGATCCGAAGGCCGCCAATTTCGATTCGATCTTCGCAGCTTGGGAGCGCGGCGATGTCGATGCGATCGCGCGGCTTTCCGAACACGAACTCGGGCGCCACCCGGATATCCAGAAGGCGCTTCTCCAGGACAGGAACACGCGCTGGGTCGGCGAACTCGAAGCCATGCTGGCCGAGCCGCATGTCTACTTTGTCACCGTCGGCGCGGCGCATCTCGCCGGACCCGAAGGCGTTCCCGCGCAGTTGAGAGCGGCAGGCTACAAGGTCGACGGACCGACCGAACTCAGAGCGTCGCCGACGCCATCGCTGGACCGCCTGATCCGGAAGCTCGCGCCGAAGTAAGAGGGAATTCCAACTCACAAAATGTGTCATGGCGCGGTGCACAGCGTCCGGGCCACCTAGCCAGCGCAGTGAGACAACCGATCGCGCTGCGGCGCGTTCCGTCAGGCCAGGCGCGACAAGGGCGGCGCGACATCTTCGAGCGCGCGCCGTTCGGCACTGACGCCGAGGATGGCTTCGACCAGCGCAGCAAAGAGCATGAGCCCGCCGCCGAGCGCGTAGCCCCAGAGAAGCTCGATGGGTTCGCCCTTGTCGATGAGCGCGCCAAAGAGCGCCGGCGCGGCGACACCGCCGATGCCGGTGCCGAACGCGTAGAACACCGCGATGGTGCGGGCACGCACTTCGAGCGGGAAGGACTCGCCGACGGTCAGATAGGCCGCGCTCGCGCCCGCCGAGGCGAAGAAGAAGTTCACGGTCCAGAGCGCGGTCTGAAGCGGTGCGGAGAGATGCGCGAACGCAAACAGCAATCCGGTGAAGACCATCAGCACGCCGGAGAGCGCGTAGGTCGCGCCAATCATCGCCTTGCGCCCACGCGTGTCGAAGAGATGGCCGAGCAGGAGCGGACCCAGAAAATTGCCCGCCGCGAAGGGCAGCATGAACCAGCCGATCGCGTCCGCCGGCACGCGATAGAACGTCTTCAGGATCGAGCCATAGGTGAAGAAGATAGCATTGTAGCAGAAGGCCTGCGTCGCCATCAGCGTGATGCCGAGCAGCGTGCGGCGCGGATAGTGCACGAAGAGCGCGCGGACGAGATCGAGAATGTTGGTGCCCGTGTAAGGCGAGAGCCGGACGGGAGCGGCTTCGCGATCCGCGCCCGCTTGCGGGTTCGATCGCGCGATGCGCGCCTCTATCCCTGAGACGACGCGTTCGGCTTCGTCCGGTCTTCCATGCGTCATCAGCCAGCGCGGGCTTTCGGGCACGAAGGCGCGGAGCGTGATGATGAGAAGCGCGAGCACGCCGCCGATAATGAAAGCGAGACGCCAGCCGAGCCACGGCGGAAGCAAGGCGGGATCGAGAACGACGATCGCACCGACGGCGCCGAGCGCCGCGCCGACCCAATAGCTTCCGTTCACATAGAGATCGACGCGCCCGCGATAGCGCGCCGGCATGAATTCCTGGATCGCGGAATTGATCGCCGAATACTCGCCGCCGATCCCTGCGCCGGTCAGCGCGCGGAAGAGCGCGAAGGAGAGGAAATTCCAGGAGAAGCCCGTGGCGATGGTGGCGACGAGGTAGACGCCGACGGTGATCGTGAAGAGCCGCTTGCGGCCGAGCTGGTCCGTGAGGTGGCCGAAGAAGAGCGCACCGAGGACCGCACCGACGAGATAGGCGCTGGCAGCAAGCCCGATCTCTTCGTTCGAAAGACCGAGGCCCGTCCGATGCTGCGAGAGCGCGCCGGTGAGCGAGCCCACGATCGTGACCTCGAGACCATCGAGGATCCAGGTGATTCCAAGTGCGACGATGATGAGAAGGTGAAAGCGGCTGAACGGCAGGCGTTCGAGCCGCGCGGGCACGTCGGTGGTGATGACGGTCTGGTCGCGCATGGCCCTCGCCAAACGTCCATGACGCGCGGAGGTTGCGGTGCAGGTCCCGCTCCGTCCTAGGGGCTCTGCCCGATGTTCTACATGCGTTTCAGGCGGAAGGTCCGGATTTCGAAGGGGCGGATGAGGGGCGAAGGCGGCGCGCGTTCATCCTCGAGCAGAGTGTTTTCGCCGGCGACGATCCATCCTTTCGGCGGATCGATCTCGAGCGGCCCGCGCGCGCCGGCAGGCTCGTAGACGCGCAGGATCAGCCCCTCGCCGTTTTTGGCGGGTTTGAGCGCGCCGAGTGCACAGGCGGCCCCACGCATTTTGAGAAACGGATGCGCGAACGCTTCGCTCGAGCGGACGCTCCGATGAAAGAGCGGGCGATTGAGGTCTTCGGCCTCTGCGAGCACGCCGCCTTCGAACCAATCATCCGTATGCGGATAAAGTGCATAGGTGACGCTCTGCACGCCTTCGTCGGCGAAACGATCGGGCAAGGTGGGAGCGCGCAGGAGCGTGATGCCGAGTTCGTTGTCATACGCGTGATGGCCATAACGGCCGTCATTGAGAAGCGCTGCGCCATAACCCTGCTCGGAGAGATCGACGAAGCGATGTGCGGCGACTTCGAAGCGCGCCGCGTCCCAGCTGGTGTTCGCGTGCGTCGGACGTCGATAGATGCCGAAGGCGCATTCGAACGTGGCGAAGTCGGAGCGGATCTGGAGCGGGAACAAAGCCTTCAGGAGGATGCGCCTGTCGTGCCAGTCGAACTGCGTGTGGAAATCGAGCCGCGCCGAATTGGCCCAGAGGCGCACGGACTGCACGATCATGCTGTCGCGCCAGGCCCGCGTGACGCGCAGCGCGGCCCGATGGGGGCCCTCCTCCGCGATCTCGATCTTGCTTGCGGAAATTGTTTTGCCTGAGCGGCGATAGTCTTCATCAATATCCCAGGCGTCGTATTCGCGCGGCTGATCGCGATAAGCCCAGATCTGGTTGCCCGCGCCGTCGAGCACGTCGCGCCCGACGCGCTTGTCGAGAACGCGCGACAGCGTGCCGTCATCGCTGAATTCGACTCTCAGATAGCGGTTCTCGAGCGCGCGCGCTTCGGCGCGCACGGGAACGGAAATCGCGGAAGGCGTTCCGACCCAGACCGACAAGGGCGGCACGTGATCCTCGGAGGCAAGAACAGCGCCCTCCTCCACCGTCTGCCCGCCGGCGATCGACTGATCAGAGGAAAGCCGCAGCGGCCGTGCCGAGAGATCGGGATTGACGACAAGGTGGCCTTCGCGCGCCTTGCCATCACAGAGGGAGGACGCGATCGCATCGAGCGCGCGCGCGGATTCGGCTTCGGCGATGGACACGACTTCCGCAAGCTCGCGCTCGGTCTGCGCGTAAACCGGATTGATGCTCGAGCCGGGAAGCACGTCGTGAAACTGGTTGATCATGAGCGTACGCCAGGCGTCTGCCAGCGACCGCGGACGCGGGCCGCCGAGAAGATGGGCAAAGCCTGACAGCGCTTCTGCAGCGATGAGGTCGCGCTCGGCGCGGCGATGGAGCCGCTTGGTGCGGCCCTGCGTCGACAGCGTGCCGCGGTGATATTCGAGATAGAGCTCGCCGGACCAGACCGAGGGCGGCTTCTCGCGCGCCTCTGCGTGCGCGTGGGCGAAATAGTCATCGACATTGGCAAAATGCGCGGCCGGGATCGCGGGAAAATCCTTCAGGATTCGCCCGTTCTCGATCATCTCTTCCGTGGGGCCGCCGCCGCCATCGCCATAGCCGATCGGCTGCAGCGCCTGCGAGCCGATCGCCTTGTCGGCATGATTGCGCCAGACGCGCAAAAGGCTCCCGGGATCGACCTGCCCGTTATAGGTGTCCTCCGGCGTGTTCATCATCTGCACCAGAACGCGCGAGCCATCGATCCCTTCCCACCAGAAGCGCGTGTGCGGAAAGCGGTTGGTTTCGGACCAGCCGATCTTGATGGTGAAAAGACTTTTGAGCCCGGCGCCACTCAGGATCTGCGGCAGCGCCGGCGAAAAGCCGAACGTATCGGGCAGCCAGCCGACGCTGTGACGCCGGCCGAATGTCTTCTCGAAATAAAGCTGGCCATAGAGCGCCTGGCGGACGAGCGACTCGCCGCACGGCATGTTGATGTCGGGTTCGACCCAGAAGCCGCCGATCGGCTCCCACGCGCCGCGCGTCACCTGCGCTTTCACCTGCTCGAGCAGCGCCGGGTCGTCGTCTTCGAGCTCGCGATAATATTCGGCGAAAGACTGGACCGACCGGAACGCCGGGTAGCGGCGCATCAACTCGGTCACGGTCGCGAAGGTCCGCTTCACCTTCCGGCGGGTTTCCTCGAGCGTCCAGAGCCAGGCGGTATCGATATGCGCGTGGCCCACGAGCGCGACTTTGCCCGATTGCGGATAGCGCTCCTTGAGCCGGCGGAGTTCGGCCGCGAGCCATTCATTGGCGGCGGCAACGGAGGTTCTTGCACGCTCGTCGAGCGTGGCAGGCGCGAATATCTCGCCGTCGGATTCGCGCGTGCCCCAGCGCGCGGCGAACCGGCTTTGGCGGCTCAGGACCGCTTCGGTCGCCGTCGGCCATTCGAGCCGCGCAAGCGCGCTTTCGCCGAGCTCGAGCAGGAACGGGGTGACTTCGTGATCCTTGAGATGCTGCGCGGCGTCGGCGATCAGCGCGAGCGTGCGGGCGAGCACGACGACGCCCTCCTCAATGAGGATCAGCTCCGCTTGCTGGAAGCGCGCTTCGGACATCGTTCCGAACGGGCCCTTGGCGACCGCTTCGATGGTGGCGGAGGCCGCGCGCTCGTCGAGGCGAAAGCGGGTGTGATGGAGATCGAGACCGTGCGCGGTTTCGGCGCCGCTGGCGTAGCGGAGCTTCAGGAGGCTCTCGCCGCCGACGTCGAGTTCGAGGCGCGTGTCGGAAAGGGGCCAGTGCGCGGGAACTTCGAAGGGCTCCGAGGCGAAGAGATGCACACCGCTGATCGAAGGCCAGCGTTCGCCGGGCGCGATCCGCTCGCCGTCGAAGGTCCAGCGTTCGACGGGGAGGCTCTCGCGGATGCGCCAGGCGGCGATCTCGTCGCGGCGGCGGCGCAGGCGGTTCAGACGGTGCGGGAGAGAAAGGAGGGTGTGCATGAATGGAAGTTAGCACTCCACCACAGCATGTCATGGCCCGGCGCGGAACGCGTCCGGGCCACCCAGCGACCGCGCGTCAGCGCGGTCAATAAACCCACTGGGTGGCCCGCATGCGCGGGCCATGACATGACTGGGAGCAGCGTGAGGATCACACCACACCGAAGTTGGGGATCGCGGGCGAGCGGGCCGTCAGCACAATTCGACCATTTGTTTGTATCGATTTCGGGATGAAGACGTCGCCATGATGGTAGCCGAGCGCGATGTCGCTTGCAGTTCGATGGATTTGGTGCCGCCCTTAGGCTCGCACGGGGGAGAAGGCTTAGTCGGAGATGTCGCGTGCGACGCGGAAGCCGACCGTGTTGACCCGCGTGTCATCCGCAGAGTAGCGGCGATCGGCTGATCGTGAACGCGCCGGCTCGAGGTCCCACGAGCCGCCGCGCTTGACGCGATTATGGCAATTTGCGCCGGTAAGCCACGCGCTTCCGTCGGCTGGCGCGCCCCGATAATTGCGGTGGTAGCAATCCAGCACCCATTCCCAGACATTCCCCTGCATGTCGTAGAGACCGAACTTGTTCGGCGCGAAGGAACCGACGGGCGCGGTTGCCTTGCCGTCCCATCTGCTGCCGCAGCCGTCGCAGTCGGCGTGATTGACTCCGATGGCGTCGCCCCACGGATAGGCGCCGGTGGAACCGGCGCGCGCCACATATTCGTATTCGGCTTCGGAAAGAAGCCGGTAGGGCTTTCCAACATTTCGGCTGAGCCAGGAAACGTAGCGCTGTGCCTCTTGCCAGGAGACGTTGATCACCGGCTGCCGGCCGCGTCCGAAATGGCTGTCATCGAGCCACACGCAGTCGCCGTATTTCGCGCAAATGTCCCAATCGTCGAACGTAATTTCGTAGCGCGAGACGGCGATCGGCTTGCCGATCGTCACCGGATGTTGCGGGACCTCATTGAAGACATGGCCAGGTTCGTTGGGAGGCGAACCCATCTCGAATCGTCCGGGCGGGATGACGATCATCTCCGGACAACCGCGCGCGCATTCCGTGAAGCGGACGCCCGGATGAAGCGTCGCATCGCGTCGCGGATGCGGCCCGATCACGGTCATCCGGACCCAATCGTCCCGCAACGTATGCTGCGAGAGCCAGCCGATCAGTCCGAGACCGAGCAGAACGGCCAGCGCGATCACCGGCCGAAGCCTCCGGTTCCGGCGGCGGATGCTTTCGGCGTCGCTGATCGCGATGAATGCGCGATCGGCTTCGGGAATGTCGTCGCTCCGCGCGGCCGACCAGCGGCGCGCCTGGGCCATGGCAAAGCCCATGAGCAGCGCGCTGGGCTTTGCCTCGTCGGGCGCGGTTTCCCAGGAGCGGCGCGCAGCTTCGAGCGAACCGCGCCAGGCGAGAAATTCCCGCTCGGCCTCGATCCATTCGCGGAGCTTGTCCCAACGCCGGAAGATCGCTTCGTGCGCGACCTCGGCATAGGCCTGGGCATCGGTCGTGTGAGACGACGCGTCCGCATCTACACGGCGCTCCGACGCCGGCCTTTCCGGTGTCACCGTCGTGATCAGCCGATTGGGATAGTCGGCGAGTTCGCTGACCAGCCG
>Ga0070734_10001703_pt1 | contig 30359 bp, 33 predicted proteins | sample Coa_R1_8_FD_66444 | JGI IMG/M metagenome (GOLD analysis project Ga0070734, IMG submission 66444) | Surface soil microbial communities from Centralia Pennsylvania, which are recovering from an underground coalmine fire - Coalmine... | ecosystem: Environmental > Terrestrial > Soil > Unclassified ... | reverse complement strand
AAGCCTCTGCCGTAGGCATTCATCAGACACAGGCTAAAGCGCCCTCTCGGAGACTATCGCCAATGACGCGATTCTTTGGCGGGATACTGGTTCTGGCCCTGTTCAGCGCACAAACGGGGCAGGCGTGCGCGGACTACATCTTCACGACGATTGATGTCCCCGGATCAGCGCAAACTGTTGCGACTGGTATTAATGATGCCGGCCAAATCGTAGGCTATTACAACAACCACGGTTTCTTACTGAGCAACGGCGTCTACACGACCCTGGATGCACCGGGTTCCGTCGGGACGCAAGCCATGGGCATCAACAACGCCGGTCAGGTCGTGGGCTGTTACACTGGCGTCGGTGACGCCGCGGTTACCCACGGTTTCATCCTCAGTGGCGGGAGTTATAGCCCGTTGGACGTGCCCCGCTCGTTTGGGGGCAACTACCCGCAAATCAGCACGTCAGCTACTGGCATCAACGAGTCGGGCGTGGTGGTAGGCACCTTCGTCTATCCTACATCCACCAAGCCGCCAGTCTCCGGAGCTGGCGTCTTTTTGTTGAGCGCGGGCGTGTACAAGGATGTCTCGGAGCCGGGGGGAATTAGCGGAGCCGGGGGCATCAATAATGCTGGCCAAATTGTGGGGTACGCCGGTGGCCACGGCTTCTTGCTGAGCGGGGGTATCTACACCGATTTCGCGGTCCCCGGATCGATTCTTACATCGGCCAGTGGACTGAACAACACCGGTCAAATAGTCGGCACTTACGAGGATCATGTCGGTGGCCCTGATCACGGTTTCCTCCTGAGCGGGGGCTCCTACACGACCATTGACATGCCGGGTGCGAGCATGACCGACCCCAATGGCATCAACAACCTAGGCGAAATTGTGGGTGTCTACTTCGATGCAGCGGGCAGGGAGCACGGCTTCCTGGCTACCCCGGCTCCGGTCCCGGAGCCATTCACGCTGGCTTTGCTCTGCATTGGAGCAATGGGGCTGCTCGGATGGGCATGGCGGCAAAGCTTACGCATAGGCTGCGGTTCACCCACTACTGGCATGCAAGGACCAGTCGCCCGTTTTCAGTGAAGAATGGAGAGTTAGGCGTTCCGCTACGCCATGCCATCAGGAACCAGCCCGCCTCAGATGAGCTTGTGGCAGATTGTCGTCAGTCCCAAGGGGCAGCCCTTTAGATTCGTGCCGCCGCGGACGTTTCTTGCGAACCTACCATTTGAGGTACGGGTAATCCTGGATTTACCTGCTACATTCTGCCCAACGATGCACTCCGGTACGCCCTGAGCGGCGTCCCTGGGCCAGTGGAGGGCACGAGCATTGGTGGAGGAGGCTGCCAGAGCAAATCTCATTCAAGGCCCGGTGGGTTTGGTCCGCTTCGCGCCGGTTTGGAGAACTGGCCGCCGATGAGCCCGGCGTGGTTCTGCGAACCGCCGCCAAACGAAGACCGGACCCACTTAACGGGTCCGTGTATCAGAGTGAAGTTTTGTGTTTCCAGAAGACAGTTGACAACCACACGCCATGGACTAGGATTTGGTACTGGCTCCCCCCGCCCGTGAGCCAGTTATCACTGTAGGGCCCCATATATCCCCCTCAAGACCAGTACGGTCTCCCATCGAGGGCCCCTGCCAAGGTAAAAGAACGAGGGATTCCTTCCCACTGTTCCCCCTCCCGGTTTCGCATCGAAATCCAGGCCCGATTTCGATTCGCAGAATTGGGACTACACATTTACCTCGGCCAATCCCCAACCATTCAGCAGACCCGATCGACCGCTTGCACTCAGTTTGCGCGTTTCTCCCCCGCTAGGGCGCTGTGGTCAGTCGACCAAGCGCAAGGCGCCCGGTTAGCGTGCCCTGTGGAAGGACCTTCAATACCGCGGCCCCCCAAGAGAAGAGGAGAGAGTACGATGTTCCGCTTTCCCGTCGCGAGCAAGAGCAGCCGAGCAAGAAGTTCCCGCGCGTCGTCGCGCCGCCCGGTGTTAGAACACCTGGAGGACCGTCTTGCGCTCTCTGGAGACGTGCATCTCTTCGTCACAAGCATCCATAATGACCTGAAGTTGGCGGACAGCATGCCGCACAACCTAGGCAGAGAACAGCAAGTAGGCGTTTTCGATATCGATCTGAACACACAGACCATGACCCAACTGGTCGCGGCATCGGATGGTGCGTATCCGGTTTGGCAACCGGCTGCCATCTTCCCCGACCCCTCCAGCACCGATGGTGCCTTCTATTTCACCGACCTCGGTCGGCCACGTTACCCGATTTATGGGTATACTGGAACCAATGTGCTGGGCTATCCTGCTGCCGATGCGTTCCCCCAAGTGGATACGGGCCGGGTCTACCGGTACGATCCAACGACCGGTGTACTGGCTCTGGAGACAAGCTCACCGAATTACGGCAACGACTTGTATGGCAGCAACGCCGGGTTCGCCACAGCGAACATGATCTACACGATCAACCAGGGCGACGGCGGCGGCAATCTTCACCTTTTGGTTGACCCGGATCACACCAACCCAGGAACATACCGCGATCCGCCGGAGCACGACATCGTTGCCGTCGATCCGAATACGGCTTCCCAGACAATTATCAACACCCAGGAGCCTGCCGGCTCCCGCGACCTCGTCCCCACAAGCGACGACGTGTGCTACGAGACCGCCGCCACGACACCCGGTGATTTTACGGCCAAGCCCCCGAATCAGAGTGATCCCAATTACGGCTATTACAGTCCCCATGATCCCATCAACCTGGGGGCGCAAAACAATTATGCGGAGGGCGGCGGTCTCAATTCAGATTGGATCAATGTTCCGACTGGCATGGCGCCGGTTTTGGGCGACCCCAACTCGGTGTACGTTGCCGATCAGCAAGGCCCGTTAGATGCCCAAGCAATTCACGGTACATATGACGAGGATGACCCACAGCTCTCCGGGATCATCTGGAAGGTAAATCTTACCACCGGTGCCGAAACGCCCATCATCGTCGGAGGCTCGGACTTTACAAGGACCCAGGATCTCAAAGTTGACCAGTACGGGAACATTGTCGTCCTGGGCTTTTCGGACTTCATTCATCACGACGCCCCGACTCTTGCGATCTATCATCCGAGCACCGATTTAAGCGGCAATACGACGTACACCCAAGTGGGCCTGGATCCACTCGGTTCCAGCTACAATGGACTTGACGTGCTCGCAGTATCCGCGTCCCCCCAAACGGGCAACGATGTTTTCTACGTGGGGGGAATAGGTGCCAACATCTATGAAATCGACCTGAGCGGCTCGGGCCTCCCTGGCAGCCCATTCACCTTCAGTCTTCCGTCGCACGTTTGGGACGGCGGCACCAAAGCTTTGGATGGCACGACGAGCCTGTACTCAATTGGCGGAATGATGGTTTACCAGGACCCGCCGCTGAACTCCGTCAATTTCGAAACCGGTGATTTTAGTCAGGTGGCGACGCAGACCAACGCCACCATCGTCAGCAGCCCGGCGTTAGAGGGCAACTACTCGCTCCAACTCCAGCGCAGCAACAGTGTCGCCAACGTCGAGATCCGCCAAAGCGGCACGACGTACTATAATCTGCCCAGCGCCTCGTACAGCTTTGAATTCGAGTACGCCTCCAGCTCGGGCGAGGGCGGCATCGTGAACTTCAACGACACGTCCAGCGGTTACAAGGCGGCGTTGCACTTGAATAGCTCGGATCAGCTCACGTTCTATGACAGCCGCGGCACTCGGCTGGCTACCGGCAGCACCATGTTGCAGCCCAACCAGATCTACACGATCGGCGCGGTCATCGGTACGGGGACCAATGCGCCTTGGGTAATCAGCATCAATGGCAAGAGCGAAATGAGCGGAACGGGCAATCTGGGTACGACCAACAACGGCGCACTCGAGCTCGGCGGGAATGACCGCTATACGACGAATTATTATTACGATGATGTCCAGATCAACGCGAGCATGTTTGGCAATGGTCTACGCATGATGGCGCCGGCCTCAAGGCAGACCGCCACCGAAGGAGCGGCGCAGTCCTTGAGCATGGGAAGCTTCATGGACGCGGGCTCTGGACCCTGGACGGTAAACGTCGCCTGGGGCGATGGCACGACTACAACCCTCCCAGCGCCGTCGGCTCCGGAGTCGCTCGGGAGCCAAACCCATACCTATGCCGAAGAAGGTGCCTACACGGGGACCATTATCGTCACCGATACCGGCAACAATATGTCGGTCTCCGCACCATTTACGGTACGCGTGAATGACAGCCCGCCGCAAGCCACGCCGGTCTCCATCAGTCCTACGGCCGGGGCGCCCTATAGTGGACCGGTGGCCAACTTTACCGATCCAGGTGGACCAGAGCCCCTGGATGGCACGCACTACTCGGCCAGCATCAACTGGGGCGACGGCACAGCGCCCGTGGTCGGGACCATCAGCTTCAGCGGCGGTCAGTTCACGATCATGGGCACGCATACCTTTGTCCAGGCCGGCCTGTACACGATTTCCGCTGCGGCCTTTCACGAGGGATTTGTGGTGTCGGTACAAAGCCAAGCCACGGTAGCCAGTCTCGGGCAATTCGTGCCCGCAGGCATGGTCAAGCCGATCGGCTTCTGGGAAGGGCTCCAGGGTCAGGAACTCATCCGCCGTTTTGGCGTGACCAGCGGCGGGCAGACCTTGGGCCAGTGGCTGGCCACCACCTTCCCCAACCTCTACGGGGGCGCGGCCGGTGCCGCGAATTTGAGTGCGTTTACCAATGCCCAAGTCGCCACGTATTACCAGAGCCTCTTCCTATCCTCGCAAACGCCCCGCTTGGACGCCGAGGTTCTGGCCACATCCCTGGAAGTCTTCACTACCACCCTCTCCCTTGGGGGCACGCTCGGACAGAACTATGGGTTTACGGTGAATAGCAATGGCCTGGGTGCTTACTTGTCGAACATCGGCAGCAGCGGTCAGGCCTTCGGCGTGGCCAACAACACCGTGCTCGATGTTTTCCAGATTCTGCTGGCGGCCAATAACAACGCCGTGGGCGGCGAACCGTGGGGCACCAATAGCTTCTTGCGGAACGAGGCTTATGCCGTGTATTACGCAATCAACGGCGGCTGAGCCGGACTGGCCATCTGGTAACGACACTGGGATACAAGCTTGAAGCGCGAACCAAGGAACAGTAAAAACGCTCGCTTCGCTCGCGCTTCAGGCTTGTATGTCGCCGAACAGGCGCCGGTCGAGGTCCGCGGCAGTTTGCTGCAAAGAATCGAAACAAGCATCGGGAGAGTTTCCGCGCGCAAAAAACGTCAAGATGGGTCGGCCGGCGGCCATCTCTTGGCCGGCTGCTGGAATATCGGCGAACGCGGGAACTACATGAACCGAGCCGGGCGATTGCACGGTCTCAAGCCAGGGCCCCTTGGCAGGAAAGATCAACGCCGATTTCGCAAAGAGGATGGCTTTTCCGATGCAGCCGGACGAGTGATTTGCCGGAATCGGCGGGGGCTCCGTTGCCGTGCGCTCAAACGCCACGCGCTGCCAGCCGAGCGCAGAAAATCCAAGCGCGTATTCCAGCACCTCGACCGACGCGGTGTAACGAGGATTGATCTCCACCGGCCAGGGAATTCCGTCGCGCATGACGCAATCGATGCCAAATAAGCCTCGCAAACCACAGCCCTGGGCCAGAATCGTTCCCAGCCGCTCGAAGTGGCCGCGCAGCGAAGGTGTCAACGCAAGCGGACCCACGCTGCCACAATAGTGAAACGTTGCGGCATGGAGCCAGCGTTCGCCAACCAGCTGGCGCGTAACCCCCAGCAGATGGGTTGCCGTCCGCTCGCTGGCATAGATGGCTGCACAGGCTTCGCCTTCGATGTACTCCTGGTAATAGACCCGCTGGCCGCCTCGCGGCTGTGCCGGCTGCCCGTTCCACGGTCGAATGCCCTTGCCGCCGGCTCCGCGGCGTGGCTTGGCTAACCAGCGGCCCGGCGGCAGCCCTGCGGCACCATCAATGGAGAGGGCCGGACAGGGGAGGCCGGCAGCGCGCAAGAGTTTCTGCACCCTGCGTGGCGACCTTGCCCTGGCGAGGACGGAAGGATCATTTCCCCACAAAGGCCGCAAGCCGGCCAGCCGTCGAATGAGCCGCGGCCGGTTTTCCAGGGCGCCGGTAAAGATCCACGGAACAGCCGGAGCCTCCCGGATCATGTCCACGAAACCGGCGGGGTAATCCTGCGGTGCAATGGTCTTCGTTGGACAGCGGGCGCAGAGATCGGCGTCTCCGAACAGGTCGATGCACCACGGCCGGAGATTTGCCCGCAATGCTGAAAAGGCCGCCGCCCGAACGCTGGCTCCAAGAATGATCAGGTCCTGCTTCATGGTTGCCGCTTTCCCTTCCGAGGTGCCCTGTTTTTCCTTCCTTCCGTACCCGAACATCGGCGGCGGCTACAGAAAAGGGAAAAGCTAGGCAGCTGTTCGGTCGGCACTGCGATAAACTGGTCTGGCAATTCCCCCCACCCATGCCGTATACATAGTCCGCCGCGGAGAAGAGCTTCTTCGCGGCTGAAAGCAGCCGCTGCCCTGGTTCGCCATCGTTGCGTGCTTCTCTCCTCCTGCACCGTCAAGAGGTTTTTATGACCAGCGCGCTCGCTCCCCGTATCCATCCGACCGCGGTGATTGCACCGGAAGCCGAGTTAGCGGACAACGTGCACATCGGCCCCTATGTGGTCATCGAGGGTCCGGTACGCATCGGCCCGGGCTGCATTTTACATCCCCACGTCCATTTGTGCGGGGCTCTTACCCTGGGTCGTGGGAATGTCGTATTCACGGGAGCCGTGCTCGGGGAACGGCCCCAGCATCTGCATTACAAGGATGAACCCACCAGCCTCGAAATCGGCGATGAGAACATCTTTCGGGAGCATGTGACCGTCCATCGCGGCACGGCCCAATCCGGGAAGACACAGATCGGCAATCGCAACTTCCTCATGGCCGGCAGCCATGTGGCCCACGACTCCCGGATCGGCAACGGCTGCATTCTGGCAAACGGAGCACTGGTAGGCGGCCATTGCCAGATCGGGGACGGGGTGTATCTCTCTGGTAACTGCGCTATCCACCAGTTCGTGCGTGTGGGCAGGTTGGCCCTCTTGAGCGGCTGTTCCGCCACCAGCAAGGACATCCCTCCGTTCATCATTCAGCAACGGATCAATTGTGTCGTCGGCGTCAACGTGGTCGGCATGCGCCGCGCGGGCATGACCCAGGCTCAAATCAACGCCGTTCGCCATGCGTTTCACGTCCTCTATCGCCAGGGCCAGACCATCCCCGCCGCTCTCAACGACCTCGAACAAGAACTCGGCGACATCGACGCCGTCGCAGAAATGATCACCTTTATCCGCCAATCCACGCGCGGGATCAGCGTCGTGGAAGAGCATAACCAGGGCACAGCCGCCTGAACCAAGGCAAAAGGAAAAAGACAAAAGGAAAAAGGATGGCAGGGCCAGGTGGCCCCTTTTTCCTTTTGTCTTTTTCCTTTTGCCTTTTACCTTGATTCTGGTGCCCTCGGTTGGAATAATAACTCCTCCAAGCTTGGACCGAACCTGGAACAGCCGCCGCACGGCGTGCTGTTCGCTTTTATTTTGGCTGGCAGAAGCGGAGAGTGCATCATGGCCGAGTCGGTAGCGCTGGTCACACAGCCGCGTGAGGGACGGGGATCGCAGTCGGCGCGTCGGTTACGGCGCAAGGGAATGATCCCTGCCGTGATCTATGGGCACAAGGAAGAAACCGTGAGCGTGGCGTTGCCGTTGGAAGAGCTGGAACGAGCCATTCGCCACGGCGTCCGGGTCGTCGACCTGAAGAGCAACGGCAAGGAGGAGAAAGCCTTGATCCGCGAGGTGCAATGGGATCACCTCGGCAAGGAATTGCTCCATGTCGATTTTGCACGGGTGGCGTTGGACGAGCGGATTGTCGTCACTGTGCCTCTGGAAATCCGCGGCGTGGCACCGGGTGTGAATGCCGGCGGCACACTGGACCAGCCCATCCATACGCTGTCGGTGGAATGCTTGGCGATCCGCATCCCCGAGTCGATTCGTGTCAACGTGGGCGAATTGCAGATTGGCAGTGTCATCCATGTGCGCGATCTGGTCTTGCCGGAGGGGGTCAAGGCGATGACAGATCCGGACGCCATCGTCGTCCACATAACGATGAAGCAAGTCGAAGCCGAAGCACCGGTGGCCGCGGCGGCGCCGGAGCAAGCCGAACCGGAAGTGATTGGCCGGCAGAAGGCGGAAGAAGAGGAAGGCGAGCAACCAGCTGGGAAGGGGAGAGGGTAAGGTGAGCAGGCGTGGCGCTCGAAGCGACGAAGCTAGTCGTGGGCCTGGGCAATCCCGGCCGGCGCTATGCCGGGACGCGGCATAACGTCGGCTACGCCGTGATCGACTCCCTGAGGGAGAGCCCGCACGCCAGCAACCTGCCCAGTCGCTTCGTGGCGGAGTTGGCCGAACTCCGCGAAGATCCGTGGAGGGTCTTGCTCGTAAAGCCCGAAACGTTTATGAATCTGAGTGGCCGCTGCGTCCGCGAGGTTCTGGATTTTTACCAGCTGCCATTGGAAGCTCTCCTTGTGGTCTGCGATGACGTGAACCTGCCCCTGGGAAAGCTGCGGTTTCGCGCTCGGGGTAGCCACGGCGGCCACAACGGGCTGCGGGATATTCAGAACCACCTGGGGACGACCGAGTACGCGCGTTTGCGCATCGGCGTGGGATCATCCGGTGAACGGGATCTGGTCAATCATGTGCTCGGCCGATTTGGTCCGTCTGAGCAAGCGGTGATGGACGATGCCGTGCGAACCGCGGCCCAAGCCGTCATGATTTGGGTCGAGCGCGGGACAGATGTGTGCATGAATCAATATAACGGTTGAAAGCGAATTCTCCTTGGTTGGCGGCGGCTCAGCGAGTTGCCGCCCCGCAGGCGTAACCGAGTAAATGACTATGCCAGCCAACGTCTACGAGTGCATGTTTCTGTTGGACACCAACAGGGTTGCCGGCGATGTTACGGCCGCAGGGCAACAAATCCGCAGCGTCCTCGAACGCAACCAGGCCGAGATCCTGGCGAGCCGGCCGTGGGATGAGCGCCGGCTGGCCTACCCCGTTCAGGGGCACAAGAAGGGTCTTTATTTCCTGACCTATTTTCGCATGGATGGGAAAAACCTGCTGAATTTCGAGCGCGATATTGCACTCAACGAATTGATTCTCCGCACGCTGGTATTGCGGATCCATCCCAAGCACGTCGACACGCTGTTGGCCATTGCCCGTGATGAGCACGCGCTGGCGCTCCAGGTGGCGCCGGAACCGACGGGCGAAGGGGGTGAACCGGTCCTGGAAGAAGTCGAAACGCACGGCGGCCCCCGCCGAGGCCGTCGCCATGCCGATGAGGACAAGCGCGAATTATAAACCCGGCCGAGAATAGCCGCGACCGGGCTTGCAAGGTAGTAGCGGACGGATGTATACTACATCCGTCCCCAGACGGTGACCAGCGAGTCTGGGGTTCCCTTGGCGGTGCTCTACTTGCGCAGGAGATGGCTCAAATGGCGAACTTGAACAAGGTTATGTTGATCGGTCGGCTGACTCGCGATCCGGAAGTGCGGACCTTTTCCAACGGCGGCAAGGTAGCCAATTTCGGATTCGCGGTGAACAATCGAAAGAAGAATCAGACGACCGGCGAATGGGAGCCGGAAGCTGTCTTCGTGGATATCAAAGCGTTCAATCGTGAAAAGGGCCGGCAGTTGGCCGATCTGGTCGAACAATATCTCCGCAAAGGTCACCAGGCCTACGTGGAAGGCCATCTTCAGCTGGATCAGTGGACCAGCCAGGATGGGCAGAAACAATCCAAACTGCGAATCGTATTGGATGACTTGCAGTTTCTGGAACCGCGTGCCGACGGGGCAGCGGGGGAAACGGGAAGCCGATTCCAACGCGGAGCCGGGGCTGTGCGGACTCCGGCAGCTGCGCACGGCAGCAGCGAATACGGGGAGTCCGCCGCAGAGCCCGAACCATTCGCACCGGCGGAGCGGGGCGATGAGGCGATACCGTTTTAACCGCCCCGAGTTTTCACGAAGCAGATAGGACCATCCATGCCAACCAAACAGCGTCGTCAGCATGTGCGAAAAGGACCTCACGGCGGCATGCAGCTTGTCCTCACCGAGGATGTGCCCAACCTCGGCCGGCAAGGCGATGTCGTAGAGGTAAAGCCGGGCTATGGCCGAAACTATTTGCTTCCCAACGGACTGGCGACCGTCCCCTCGGGGCACAACTTGCGTCTGTTGGAGCGGTACAAGCAGCGGGTAAGCGCGGCTCGGGAAGCGCGCATTGCCGACCTGCGCGCCCTGGCGGACCAGATCCAGCGCGTGACCATCACCATCGAAGCCAACGCCAACGAGGAAGGCCATCTCTACGGCTCGGTCGGTGCTCCGGAGATTTCCCGCGCCCTGAAGAACCAGAATCTCAACCTCGATCCGGAGATGGTCCGCTTGGAAGGGCCGATCCGGGAATGCGCCCTCTACGCCGTGAAGCTCAACCTTGGCCACGATATCGAGTCCGAGGTCAAGGTCCTCGTAGTCAAGCAACAAGAGAAAAAGTAACCGTCAAGGAATGAAACGGAACTCCCGAGCCCGCAGCGCCCGCGAGGGAACAGGCTTACCTTCCTCGCGGGCGCTGCGGGCTCGTGTTCCGCGGTCTTTCACCACAGGGAGGTTGCATGCCTCCGGACCCGCCAGGGGGCGAGCGTCTGCCCCCCCAAAGCCGCGATGCCGAACGCTCGGTCCTCGGCAGCATGTTGCGTGAGAACGGCGTCATCGGCGACGTGCTCCAGCTCATTCGCGAGGAAAATCTCTATCTCGATGCCCATCGGAAGATCTTCAAGAGCATCGTCACGCTCTATGACGATGGCAAGCCCGTTGACCTGGTGATGCTTGCGGAATTGCTCAAGGAGCAAAAGCAGATCGAAGACGTGGGCGGCTACAGCTATTTGGCGGAGCTATGGGATGCTGCTCCCACGGCCGCCAACGCGGAATACTATGCTCGGATTGTCCGCGACAAGGCCATCGTTCGCCACCTCATTCACGCCAGCACGGAAATCCTGCGCGACTCTTACGATCAGGTCATGCCTGCCGATGAGCTCCTGGAGGCGGCCGAGCGCAAGGTTCTCGATATTGCCCAAATGGGGATCACCGGTCAGACTTACACGCTCCAGGAAGCCCTCCGTGAAGCCTACGACCGCATCGATAGCCGCCATGAGCACGATCAGTATTCGATCAGCGGCCTGCCGACGGGCTTCGTGGACCTGGATGAAAAGACCGCTGGCCTGCAAAATTCGGAGCTGGTCATCCTCGCGGCCCGGCCCAGCGTCGGGAAAACCTCGTTGGCCTTGTGTCTGGCCCGTCACATCGCGGTGGAAGAGCAGCGTCCCGTTTTCGTCGTGAGCCTCGAACAATCGCGCATCGAACTGGCCGAACGCTTGCTCTGCTGCCAGGCCCAGGTCGATAGCCATAAGCTCCGCGGGCATCTCAGCTCAGCGGATATGCAAAAACTGATCGAAGCGGGAGGTATCCTGCAAAGTGCGAAGCTATTCATCGACGATACACCGGGACAGAGCATGCTCCGCATCGCCGCCAATGCTCGCCGGTTGAAGCTGCGCCACCAGATCCGGGTCGTATTTGTCGATTATCTGCAGCTCATCGAGCCCGACAATCGGCGTGATAGCCGTCAGGAACAGGTCGCCAATATTTCCCGGCGGCTCAAACACCTGGCCCGCGAACTCCAGATTCCCGTGGTCGCATTGGCTCAGCTCAACCGCAACCCGGAAGACCGCCAAGGCGGTAAGCCTCGTTTGGCCGACCTGCGTGAAAGCGGTAGCATCGAAATGGACGCCGATACGGTCATGCTCATGCACCGTCCCGACACTTACGAGCCGGGCCAGCGCGAGGGCACCATCGATCTCATCATCGCCAAGCAGCGCAACGGCCCCACGGGCGAAATTACCCTGACCTTCCGCAAGCAATTCATGCGCTTTGAAAACTTCGCCGGGGACATGCCATTTGGCCCGGAAAGCTGATCGGCCGGGCCGCAAGCGAAATCCCTAAAATGCCCTTATGCCTTCGACGGAACTGATCGGACCGGGCCGATCTCATCCAGCCCGATACGGGAAGCAAGTCCTCATACCAGGGGTCGATTCATGGATTCCCATTCCGCCAACATGAACCAGATCCCGGCCGCGGCTCCAGCCCATCCCGCCGAGGACTTGACGTTCCGCCCCTCGGCCGGGACATCGTTGGGCGTGGAATTGGAGCTCCAGATCCTGGATCGGGAGAGCGGAGACCTGGCCCCGGGAGCCGTTCGGCTCCTTCAGGCCTGCCGCGAGGAAGGCATCGCCAATGCATCCGCGGAGCTCCTCCAGTCGATGATCGAGGTCAAGACCGGGATTTGCCAAAATGTGCAGGAGGTGCAAGAATCGTTGCTGCCTGCTCTGCGGCGCGTACGGAACCTGGCCGCTTCCCTGGGTTATGACCTGGCCATGGGCGGCACGCATCCCTTCAACCGCACCAGTAGCAGCACAGTCTTTCCCGCCGAGCGGTACCAGCGCGTTCAGGATCGGATGGCGTGGTTGGCGTATCAAATTGTCGTGTTCGGCCTGCATGTCCACGTCGGCATGGCCGACGGCGACCTGGCCATCGGCACCATCAACCTCCTGGTGCAGTATCTGCCGCACCTGCTCGCCTTGTCGGCGAATTCGCCTTTTTGGCAAGGGGTCGATACCGGTTTGGCCTCCACCCGTTCGGCCCTGTTTCGGCTGACGCCGCACGCAGCGTTGCCGCATTATTTTCCCGGCTGGAAGGAGTTCCGCACCTATGTCGATGTCATGCGGGCTTGTGAGGCAATCCAGAATACCAAGGACATCTACTGGGATATCCGCCCTCGGCCACAAACCGGAACCATCGAATTCCGCATTTGCGACATGCCGGCCAGCCTGGCTCACGTCCTCGGCCTGGCCGCCTTGATCCGCTGCTTGGTGATCGCCTCGCAGCGGCTCCTGCAAGAGAAGCCCCGGCTGCGGCGCGGTGACCTGCGGCGGTACTGGATTGCGGTCGAGAACAAATGGTTAGCCAGCCGGTATGGCCTCCAGGCTCAGTGCATTCGTTCGCCGGGTGGGAAGCGTCAGCCCCTGGCACGGGATCTGGAGGAGCTGTTCGAGCGCTTGCTGCCCATTGCCCGCGAAACCGGCGATGCTCCGTTCCTCGCGGCCTTGCAGCCCCTGGACCGGTTCGAATCCGGAGCCGATCGGCAACGCCGGCTGTACCGTGATTCCGGCAAATGGAAAGACGTGCTCGATGACATGAGAAGCCGGCTGGCCCAGGAACTGGACGGAGCCAGCACCTTGAGCCATGCGCCGGCCGGGGCACGTCCAGAAGATGCCGCGGCCGGGAACCGACAAGCGAAGGAGTAAGCACCACGAACCCAAAGGTGTGCTGAACTTCGATTGTAGAGTTCCAGACACTGTTGGGTTCGTAGTTCTGAGGGCGGAGTTTGGGTTCATGTGTGAGCTCATGGGGCTGTCGTTTGCGAAACCGATTCCGGCGGACTTTTCGATCCGCGAGTTTGCCCTGCGCAGCGAGGAAAACGCCGATGGTTGGGGGCTCGGCTGGTATCCGGATCGGTCCCTCGCTGTGGTCAAGGAACCCGTGCAGTGGCGATCGAGCCCTTACACCGGCTTCCTGGAAACCTATCCGAACTTACAAGCGCGGATCTACATTGCCCACGTCCGCCACAAAACCACCGGCGGTGTGGCGACGCATGCCGATACCCACCCCTTTGGCCGGGAGTTGGCCGGCCGGGATTTTTGCTTCGCTCATAACGGCACGCTGGAAGGAAGTTTCTGGAAATTGCCCTTGGGCCGCTTTCGGCCGGTCGGCGCTACGGATTCTGAGTACCTCTTCTGTCATCTCTTGGAAGAAATTGCCCAGCGTCCTCAGCTCCTCAACGCGGAAGGCGACTGGTGCTGGTTGCGAGACGCCCTGGCGGCCATCAATCGCTGCGGCAAGCTCAATTGTTTGCTGTCCGATAGCCGGCAGCTCTTTTGCTATCACGATGCGGGATATAAAGGGTTGCACTGGCGCGAGGTCCACATGCACGACAATGAAGTTCGCCGTTTCCAGGATGTAGCTGTCACCATCGACCTGGCCGGGGAGAAGATCAACCATGGCTTCGTGGTAGCTACCCGGCCGCTGAGTGCCACGGGCTGGCAGAGTTTTCACCCCGGAGAATTGATCGTGTTGGAGGACGGCGCGATGCGTTATTCCAGCACCCGCAGCGGCGTTGCTGTGCACACCGAATAACATGTGGAGAAGATTTGTGCCGAAACGCAAATCCTGGCGCGAAAAGCTGGCTGACCGCCCCGACCTTCCCCGGGTCGTACCCATCGACGGCAAAATGTCGCAGCGCTGGGGCACTGGTACGGTGGTCATCCCCTCGCCTCGTGAAGTCGATGCCATCATGAAGCGCGTGCCCCGTGGTAAGGTCATTACGATCAACGACATCCGGACCCGCCTGGCCAAGAAACACGGGGCCACGATCGGCTGTCCGATCACCACGGGAATTTTTGCATGGATCGCGGCCCATGCGGCCGAGGAATCTACCGCCGATGGCGAAACCAACATCACGCCGTATTGGCGGACGCTGAAGTCTGGTGGCGAGCTGAATCCACGCTACCCCGGCGGGGTCGCCCGGTTGAAGCAACTCCTACAAGCGGAAGGGCATGAGGTTGTGGCCAAAGGGAAGCGATGGATCGTGGTGGATTACGAGCAGTATCTTTGCCGATAACGTCGCGGCATTCTTCCTACATGGCCCTGCATGACATGGCCGCCCACAAACCTGATGCGCCAGCGAAGGGTGCGTTGATTCCTTGGCCGGCGCGTCCGGCTTGTAATGCCCAATGACGCACTCGGATTTGAATTCTAGGGAATGTCCGCTGTGCCAAAACGGCCGATGAACCCACCGCGTTCACGCCAGTCGATCGTCAGGACATCGCCACACTTCACCGCTGAATTCTCCAGCCTGACGGCCGCGGCGTTCTCGGGATCATCGCGAACGAGCAGGGCGTTGTACGTACCCTCCTTCAAAAACGACAGGGGAACGCGGAGCTGCTTACGGGTCGTGCCGTTCATGATGGCCAGGAACCATGTGGCGCCGCTCCGCTGCAAGGAACAGGCTACCAACGTGATCGCTCTCCGCTCCCCGATCGTTGTCGAATTCGTAGTTCGGCGGCAGGACATGGTCCGCGTCCGCGGTCCCATTACCGGGAAGCAGCGGCTCGGTCGCGACGCCCAGGCGCACCTGATCGACGATCGGACGGTAGATCGGCGTGCCGGACCCCGTCGTAATGGCAATGCGAAAGGCAGACATCCGCACCCCTCTGTACTATCTATCGTAGAACAGACTGAGCAGTGAGGCAGCGGTTGTCAAGCTCGCGCCCGGATTTTCCGGGGCCGCCCCGGCAGCGGCAGTTAGTGGTGCATCGCCGCCACTCTGGCTTCGATCAATTCCCGCAGCAGCGTCCGGTGGCAATGCGTGGGATCTTCGCAGGCGGAGGAACAAAGCAAGGTGATTGTTTTTCCCTCGGCCACCAATTTGGCGAGTTCCTCGATATCTTCTTGCTGTTCCTCCATCTCTTTCAGGTAGCGCTCACGATATTCTTCCCAGGTGATCGGAGGCCCGTTTTTGCCGTAGAAGTCCGCGTGCAGCTTCCGGGTGGGTCCGAGGTTTGCTAACCATCGGTCCCAGGTCTCGTCTTGCTTGCGGAGACCGCGTGGACGGTAGCGGCAAATCAGGATACGGAAGACCTCGTCGGCGTCCTTGGGGTCGTTCCAGCGTTTGGTTTTGATGGGCATGAGGACTTCTCCAGTCTTTTCGAAATCATGACAATCCGCAGGCTTAACGAATCAGCTCGCGGAGCAGTCGTTGCCAGGCATCACGCTCCCGTGCGGGTTCGAACAAGGGAGCCAGGCGATCGCACCACCTCTTGAGCCGGCCATAAAAATCCGCATCTGTCGCTGCCCGGATCATGAGCCGCGCCAGGGCAGGGGTGTCGCCGACAGGGTAAAATCCGGGGTAGCCTTTCCCGAGCATCCCGACCGAGCCCGGGATGCGCGAGGCCAGGACCGGGACACCATCGACCAGCGCTTCGGAAATCACATTGGCACCGCCCTCCATGCGGGAAGACAAGATCATGAGCCGGCTCCGCGCCAAGATGCGACGGGCCTGCCAGCGCGGCACTTCGCCAATCCAGCGATACCGCCGATCCTGAGCCGCCAGCTTGCGAGCCTGCGCCGCCATGGCCGGGCTCAATGCCTGGCCGGCGTGGACGATCCGAATGCATGTATCCACGGGAAGCTGCTGCAATGCCAACGCGGCACGGAAGGGATCTTTCTCTTCGCGCAGATGACCCAGGACGCACACCGTGAAAAAACGTCGGCTCTTCACCGGTCGCGCGCGCGTCGGTTTCGCCGACTGATAGATCACTCGTGTCTTGCTGCGTAGCTGCGGCGGCAACTCAGCCCGGCCCTCCGGCTGCAAAACGATCAAGCGATCCGCCAGCTGTAGAGATTGTTGAGCCCGCTTGCTCGTACGGATATCGCGGTAGAGGTCGGTTCCGGTCAAGGCCAGCACCAGCGGTCCCGTCGGATCGAGGCGACGATAACGGACAAGAGCCTGGTGGCTTCGCCGTGCATGGAGCGCGATACACAAATCACACGGCATGCCCTCATACGATTGGACAATCGTTACACGATGCCCGAGCCTCCGCAGGATACGGGCCCAGCGGAGCGCCGTCACACGGTTGCCTTTGCGGGAGTGTGGCGGAGCGGGACAGGCCATGAAGATGTTCATGCGGCGATTATATCCGGCCAGCGAGCGCGACAAGGAAGAGGGGGAGAGGGGGAGACAAGGAGAGGGAGAAGGCGAGGCAGATGGCGGGGCCGGTGTGCGGATTCTACAATGAGAAGCGGATTACGCATTCCATTCGCCGACATCGAAACTGCGGAAAGGAAGAATCATCATGGAGCGCCCCGTCGCTTGGTTATTCGTTGTTGTTACCGTGATGCTGGCGGCGGCCGACGTGGCTGCAGCCGGGAAGCGGTCGATAACACTGGACGATCTCTTTCGCTTTCAACGGGTCGCCGATCCGCAGATCAGCCCAGACGGCAAGAACGTGGTGTACGTCGTGACCACAGTGGATTTGGCGGGCAACAAGACTACTTCGAACCTTTGGCTGGCGTCCAGCCAGGGCGGTGGCCGCCGGCAGTTGACTACGACGCCCAAGAAGAATCGCCATCCCCGCTGGAGCCCCGACGGCAAGCACATTCTCTTTGAGTCCGATCGCTCCGGCGATTCTCAGCTCTGGGTCATCGACCTGGACGGGGGCGAGGCTCGTCAGCTCACCACCATCAGCAGCGAGGCCAATACGGGGATCTGGTCGCCGGACGGCAAATGGATTGCCTTTGTCTCGGCGGTTTACCCAGAGTATTCGGACAAACCCTATCCGGAGAGCAACGCCCTGAACAAGAAGCGGAAGGAGGAGGCCGAGAAGAACCCAGTCAAGGCGCGGGTCTTTACCAAGTTGTTTTACCGCCACTGGGACGAATGGGTCGAGGATAAGCGTAAACATCTGTTCGTAATGCCGGCGGCCGGCGGCGAACCGCGCGATGTGACGCCGGGAGACCGCGATACCTATCCGACGTCGGATACGTTTGCGACCGGGGATAACTTCACGTTCAGCCCGGACAGCAACTACCTGGTGTACACCGCGGTGCCGGAGCGCGATGAAGCCTGGAGCACGAACTATGACATTTGCCGCACCGCCATCGCCGGAGGTAAGCCGGAATGCTTGACCAAAGCGAACCCCGCGGCCGACGGCGGGCCGACGTTCTCTCCCGACGGTACTCGGCTGGCCTATCGTGCCCAGAAACGGGCCGGCTTTGAAGCGGACAAATGGGAAATCGTGGTCGTGGACTCCGATCCCAGCGGCGGTTTGCGCGGCAAGGCGGTAAGCGTGACCGGACAGCTAAGTGGGAAGCGTGACCTCTCCGTGGATGAATTTGCCTGGGCCGGTAACGACAGCCTTGTCTTCACCGCGGACGAGGGTGGCCAAAAGCCCCTGTGCCAGGTTTTCCTCCGTTCGCCGGGGACCATTGCCTGGCAAGGCGGCCATGGCGCTGTGAGTTCGCTCTCTGTCAGCCGGGACGGCAAAGGCCTCGCCTTCCTCAGTGCCACCCTGAGCCGTCCAGCCGAGGTGTTCGCAGGTGAGAGCGATCTCGGTTCGAGGGTGACCCGAAATGTGAGCCAGGCCAACGATGCATTACTTGGAGAGTTGGATTTGCCGCGGCCGGAAAGCGTGACCGTTGCCGGTGCCGGCGGCACGCCAATGCAGATGTGGATCCTCAAGCCCCCTGGTTTTGATCCGAACAAGAGATGGCCGTTGGCCTTCCTGGTTCACGGCGGACCGCAGGGTGCCTGGGAAGATGGCTGGAGCTACCGCTGGAATCCGGAGATCTGGGCAGCCCAGGGCTATGTGGTGGCCCTGCCCAATCCGCGCGGCAGCACCGGCTTTGGCCAACAATACGTGGACGAGATCAGCCGCGACTGGGGCGGCAAATGCTACGAAGACTTGATGGCCGGGTTGGCCCATCTTGAAAAGCAACCGTACATCGACACCCAGCGCATGGCCGCGGCGGGAGCGTCGTTCGGTGGCTACATGATGAACTGGTTCCAGGGACACACGACGAAGTTCAAGACCCTGATCACGCACTGTGGCGTTTACAATTTCGACAGCATGTACGCCCTCACGGATGAACTCTGGTTCGATGAGTGGGAGCACGGCGGACCGCCCTGGCTCCAGCGGGATTCCTATGAGAAGCATTCGCCGCACAAGTTCGCTCAGAATTTCCGAACGCCGATGTTGATCATCCACAATGATCTCGATTTCCGCGTGCCGGTGAGCGAGGGGTTGCAAATGTTCACGACACTCCAGCGTCGTGGCATTCCGGCCAAGATGATCAATTTCCCGGATGAAGGGCATTGGGTGCTCAAACCGGCCAATAGCGCGTATTGGCACAAGGAAGTCTTTGCCTGGTTGAAGAACTACGCGCCTCCCGGGGGCCGGGGCAAAGAGGAGAAATGATTCGCCGAGCTTGGCATTGGACTCCGCTCACCTAACTATTCATCAGTCGCATCGCATCGCGGGAGGCGGCAGTTGCGGCTTCTTTATATGCCTTGACACGCATATACTCCGTGGAGTATATTAGGAGCATGGAATCCGTGTTTGAAATCATCGCCGAGCCGAGCCGCCGCGCGATCTTGAGCCTCTTGGTCTCGTCCCAACTGTCGGTGGGAGAAATCGAGCATCAGCTTCATATGCCGCAGCCGACCGTGTCCAAGCACCTGCGCGTGCTGCGCGAGGCCGGTTTCGTGGAATCCACGGTGGACGCCCAGCGCCGTCTCTACCGGCTGAAACCTGAACCCCTTCAGGAGGTGGATGCCTGGCTGGGTCAGTTCCGTCGGTTCTGGTCCGCTCACGTCGATGCGCTCGAACGCCATCTCGATCGCATGGATCAGCCCAAACGGCCGAAAAGGAAGACAAGGAGAAGAAGATGACCGATCGCGATCAGTACCTACCGGGTCCGGCCAGCGGGGCGGAGATACGAAAGGACGGAGAGAGGTGGACGCTCATTCTCGTGAGAGAGCTGCGCCACGCGCCGGAAAAAGTCTGGCAAGCACTTACCGACCCGGCGCATTTGCGCGAGTGGGCTCCCTTTGAAGTCGATGGGAACCTGGGCACGGTTGGAGCCACGGTGAAGCTGACCTGGGTGGGAGCGCCCGCGCCGCAGGAAACAACCGTCACGCGAGCCGACGCTCCCAAGGTGCTTGAGTACAACGATATCCGGTGGGAACTCGAAGCCATTCGTGGTGGCACGCGTCTGACGCTGTGGACCCACATCGATCGCCGCTTCCTCTCTATGGGGGCTGCCGGATGGCACATTGCTTTCGATGTGCTGGATCACCTCCTCCGCGGATCTCCGATCGGCCGCATCGCTGGTAGTGAGGCGATGAAGTTCGTCGGCTGGCAGCGGCTGAATAAAGAATACGCCAGCCAGTTCGGCATCGAAACACCCAACTGGCCACCAAAGCCGGCTGCAAACTCGTGAATCGAGGGGGATCATGAACCAAGGCACAAAACGTTCGCTTCTTCGCACGATGCACATCGTCTTTGGCATTCCGATACTCGGCGATGTCTACAGTCCGTTCGAACCAATTCCAAACTACGCCCCCGCTCCTCGGTTTGTCTTTGTTCCTGCACTCGTCTTTTCGGGATTTTGGTTGTGGAAAGGCCCTGTCTTTCGACGACTTATTTCGAAAAGATCGGCGGCTGGCAAAGGTTCGTACTCGAACCTGTAATCCTCGCCAGAGGCTTTTCCTTGCAGAGGTTGCAGGTTATGCTGAGCGCAGCCAGCATAGCTGCGAGAATTGGAGCTGACGATGAAAAGGTTCGTACCGGCGGAATCTGCTTCTGCATTGATTGACGAGAGGATCAAGCATCTCGGGGACTGGCGCGGGCAGATGCTCGCAAAAGTGCGTGCCATCATACACGAGGCAGACCCTGAGATCGTCGAAGAGTGGAAGTGGATGGGGACTCCCGTTTGGTCCCATGGCGGCATCCTCTGTACGGGAGAGACGTACAAGAACGTCGTCAAGATGACGTTTCCCAAGGGAGCTGCGTTGAAGGACTCTTCCAATCTATTCAACTCCAGCCTCGACGGGAATGCCCGGCGCGCCATCGATCTCCATGAAGGCGACAAGGTCGATGAGGCGGCCCTGAAGGATCTCATCCGCGCTGCTGTGGCGCTCAATCTCCAGGGCAAGAGCAAGCCGAAGACCCGGCGAGCGAGCAGCAAGCGGGCCGACTAGCTCCAGTGCAGGTCCCGGCCGGTTTTTTTCCATGCGCGGATCTCGCCTCGTCTATCATCCGCCGCACCCATGTTTCAAAGATGGCAGGGAAATGGTTGGATTTTCAGCGGATCAGCGGCCATGGGAATGAAGAACCCCGCACAAGTCTTTAACCCCAGTGTGCTTGTGTTTGCTGGAGAACTGGGATTTGAACCCAGACAAGCGGATCCAGAGGCAGGGCTGGGAAAGCTACACGTCCCGCAGAACCTACATACGTGCCGGTCGGATGCGGTGCTGACTCAGGCCGCCGGACTCGCGTCAGAGTCAAGCAGATAGAAAACGTCGGTGGTGATCTTGGCTGGGTCGCTGTTCCACTCATCTTTCCAGTGACCGTAGACCTCCCAATGGAGGCCTGTCAACGCATACCCCTGATTCCGGCACCACAGACGAATCGCGCCATGTGCCTCGTGGAGCAAACCGTACGGCCCGAAATGGGTCGTTGTGGCGACCGTGCCCGCCGGGGTCGCCGAGCCGACAACTTCGCCATACCCGCCGGTTGGCGCCTCCAACTCCACACCCACTTCGAGGTTAATTTGACCGTCTAGATAGACCGCGACATGACGACCGGCAGCTGGAATCTTCTGCGCCCGGACGACGTTCCATACTGTGCCGCAGGCCTCCGGAACGACCTTCGAGAGTTCTTGTGGGCGCGCGCGACGGCGTACAACCGCAAGCGGACGACTGCTGACCTGTTCGAGTCGGATCTCGTAATTCATGGGTATCACCTTTTAAAACCGAACCACAGAGGAAGGAGCCCCTAGATTAGCTGTCCTTCCAAGCGACCGCAAATCCACGCGATAAAAAAAGCCGGAACACAAGTAAGTGCGTAATCATGAGCAACGGTTTCGCGCAAGAGCTTGCGGAGTATTCGAGCATGCGATAGCCGCGTCCCCATGAGCCAGAGTTACAAGGCAATCCGTCCTTCCTTGTTGCATCCGGTCGGCAGTCGCTCGTCCACTTCGTCTCGTGGAGGCAGGGACTTGCGGCGTGGGGAATCGCCTTCGATGTTGAACCGCTTTGCGCTGGCCTCCACGACCGCCCACGCTGCAGACTCGGCCCGCCCAATATCGCCATCGTTTGCGGTGACGGCGACCGCCATGTTCTTGTCAGGGATGAACACGACCAGCGCGTACCACATCGTGTTCGATCCGTTGTGCCAGTAGACCGTGTAGGGGAGTTCGCTGGTTGGCTGCTTCACCACCCAGCCACACGCATAGTCGCCCAGTTCCGGAGTATGGAGCCGTTTATAGGTTTCGGGAGCGAGCAACTTGCCCGTCCCTAGCTCGCCACGCAGGTGTTCCACTGCGTACGTGCAAAGATCGCTAAGGGTCATGTGAACAGTACCGGCGGGGCCCATGATGGGCGTGTTGTCTTCTTCGCCACGCGCACTCATTTTCCAATCAAGGATCCCGAGGTGGCCACGTGGCTGATCGAGCGTTTGGGGCGGACTTTTCGGCGGACCAAATCCGGCGCCGGTGAGTTCCAGCGGCTCAAAGACTTCTCGTTTCACAAGATCTTCCCAACTCGCACCGGTCGCCGTCTCAGCCATCGCCCCCGCAATCGTGTAGCCGACATTGGAGTAAGCATACTTCTTTCCCGGCCGGTGTACTGGCTTCCTGGCGATCACGCTCATAACCGCTTGTCGACGCTCCTTGGTACATTCAGGACCGAGCGAAGGCCGTATCAGCCGCACCCGTAATGAGAAGTTGCCAGGCGCGCCTGCGCTATGGGTCAGGAGTTGCCGGAGCGTGACTGGTTTCCAGTCCTCGTGAATGGATGCGTCGGTGAAGCGCCCGCCAATGGAGTCCGACCACTGCATCTGACCGGATTCGACCAGGCGCGCGATCATCGTCGCCGTGATCGACTTGGTGATCGAACCCAGGTGCCATCGATCGCCCAGCCCGATCGGAACGCCGCTGCCCCGCTTGCGCTCCCCGTCGGCCGCAGAAGCCATAACGTGCCCGTCGACCATAACCCTCGCGGCGAGGCCAACGAGTTTGTTTCGCTTGCGAAGTTCGGAGACCATACCTGCGAGCCAGTCGCCGGACGGGCCATCGCCGAGAGCAGCCCCGTCGTAGTCGGGATGTGCCCGACGGAGGCCAAGACATCGAGCCGGAATGCTAGAGAGAACGCTCCCGAGGCGTAACGCCAAAGCTTCGCAGTTGCCTACAACGAGCGCGATGACTGCGAAAATGACGGTACAGGTCACGAGATATTCGAGAGTCGGCTTCACCGAAGACGCCCAGACGACACCGCACACCGCACCGAACAATGCCCACATGATCTGAAGCATTGTACGGGAGAGGCGTAACGCCAAAGCTTCGCTGTTTCCTATCATGAGCGCGCTGGCTGCGCCAATGACGGCGGGGGCTGCCACGCGGCCGAGAGTCGGCGTCACAGGCACGAAGATGAAGATGAAAATAGGGCCCACCACGGCACCGAACAATGCACACATCATCTGGCGCATTTTACCGACGTCCCTGGCTCGTCGGCGGTCCGTGAGACGGCGGATCACATAGTGGGAGACCGATATCAGGAAGACGGCGAACAGGGTCGGCCGGTACAATTCCTCATCCTGTTCCGCGTTGACCGTCTTCACGACCTTGTCAATCGGCGGGTTGGTCGTGTGCTTCTCTTCGGCGGCATGCGCGGGCATGATGCTGAAAAGGCCCAGCACCGCACCGAGCAATGCCCACATGAATCGCGGTCCTCTGAATCGGAAACGCATTTTACCGGCCTCCCATATCAATGCCCGCAGCATACCATCGTACCGCGATCGCGTTGGAAGTTGACGGCGTCGCGACGTGCCGGATACTTCCGATATCACAATTCCCCCAGAGACCATCGCTCAAGCGTTCGACGAGCGTCCTGGTGTTCCTTCGATCCGCGCGACGGCTTCGTCGAACTGGGTCAACAGGCTAGCGAGTTCATTGCGAAGGGGCACCAACCCCTTTGCGACGGCTCTTCTGTTGAGCGCGTCAATTCCCCATGCGAGCAGCAAAGTAACGATGCAATAAACAAGTGAGGCAATTCCAAATCCCGCAAGACCGATAAAAAACGTGTTGACGCCAACCATGCAAGGGGCGAGGTACCACGAGAGGACGCTGCGCTGGAGCTGAATCTGTCGCTCCAGTCGGTCCAACTCAATTCGGCAGAATTCACGCACGGGAGCGTCAATTGACGCCGGCTTTTGAATGGTTCGCGTGCGATGCAGCCTGGAGATGATGAACAGGGCCCAACATACAAGAAACCCGGCGCCAATCTTTGAAAGAATGCGCTCGGCTGGTGCAACATAGCAATACCGGCCAAAAAAGATCATCACGAACACGGCGGCGATTGTCTCGCAGATGTCGCGACGGAAAATCTGCCCCGAGATCCGGTCGACACGCCGGCAGGTCGCCACGATCAACTGCTCGCGTTGCTCCTTCGTGGCCGCGATCTCGTTCATCGCGCGCCACTCGTTTCCGAGCTCCTCTAGTCTCATGGCGCGGATTCCTGTCAACAGTAAGCTTCCTCGAAGCACCGCCGTATCCGGTGCAATCGTGTACGATACGCCCCTTCGGATATCCCAAGGACCTCGGCCGCGTCGGCGTGAGACAAACCATCAAGGTGCAAAAGCAGCACGGCGCGGTCGCCATCGGAAAGCGCGGTGAGAAACCGGTCGAGCACTCGCTGCACGTCGCCCTCGCTTCCCCCGTCACCCGGCAACTCGGCGATGTTGGCCTTGGATTGCGTTAGTTTCTTCGTTCGCATTGTGGCCTTGCGACGCCACGCCAGCCCCGTGTTCAGCGCGACGCGGTAGGCCCATGTATCCAGGGTCGACCGCCCCGCAAATCGATCAAGGTTCTGCCAGACCTGCAAGGCGATTTCTTGCAGCAGATCATCTCGATCCCGTACCTCGGCATACGCGCGCGCAATCCCTGCCCAGCGCGCGTGGCTGCGCTCCAGGAGCTCGCGGAACCGTGCCTGTCGATCGGGAATGGACATGCGCCGGCCTCGAAGAAATCGTCCGCTGGCCACGGTCTCGCTGGCTTCTTCCCCGTATTAGTTGCGCAGCCTGGCCAGATGTTACGCGAGGATGGCGTTTTTCTAGTCTGTGTAGGCTGCTTTCTCTTCGGAGCGCGCCAGGAGGGCGTGTGATTAGTTATAGGGGCAGCGCCAAGTAGTGCTCCCATCGGACACGCCGCCGCACGTATCGCATTGCCGCCTATCGGCTGCGCTCACATCGACCGACAGGAGGAAGCCAAGCCAATATGTTGGCTACAGTCGCTGGCCCGAGCCGCCGTTCCGTTTGGGCTTTTTGTCCTATTTTATGGTGCCAGTGGCGATAACTTCCAGCTCGGGTCCAACGTGTGAATGGCTGGGGGCTTTTATTGCGCCGAAAGCGCAAGCAGGAAGAGGAAGATTCACTGTTTTATCACGGTTTTCTCGAATGGTCGCCGGCACGGGCAGAAGATCTTTCGCAAACTTTGCCAAAGGTGGTATAGTCCGCTGAGGAGTGCCGCCATGACGACGATGAACATTTCCCTGCCCGATGACATGAAGGCTTTTATCGAGTGCGAGGTCGCGCAAGGGGGCGATGCCTCCGTCAGCGAATACTTCCGCGACCTGATCCGCGCGGCCCGACGCCGCAAAGCCAAGCTGGAGCTCGAAGCCAAGCTCGCCGAAGGGCTGCAAGGATCGCCCACGTGCATGACACGCAAGGACTGGCAGGCCATCGAACGCGAGGCCCTGGACGGTCTGGCCGGTGAGAATCTTCCCCGATGAAGGGCATCGTCCGCCGGCGCGACCGGGCACGCCAGGACTTGATCGACATTTACCGGTATTTGGCCCGGGAAGCGGGCATACGTATGGCCAGTCGCTTTTTCGAGCAGGCTGAGGCGACGTTCCAGCGGCTGGCCGGCATGCCGTAGCTGGACACGCGCTACGAGGCCGAAAACCCGGCCTGCCCGGAAATCCGCTTCTTTCCCATCCGGCGCTTCGAGACATACCTGGTTTTCTACCTGCCCACGGCACGCGGCGTCGATATTGTCCGGGCACGGAACGGCGCACGTGATATTCATGGCATCCTGGCCGAAGAGTTCGGTATAGAACCCGAGGAGCAGTCATGATTTTGTCACAGTTTTCGCGAAAGAAGTTCCTCGCCCGATTGCATTTTCGGACAACGCCACTCTCTTAGTTACCATAATAGTGCGGTCGGACGGTTTTCAAGACAGTGACAGAACAGTGACTTTTTCAATGGATGAGGCCGAGGTCAACAAAACAGCCCCGATGCAACTTGCTGTTGCATCAGGGCTTACATTTACTGGGCAACGAGGATTCGAACCTGGATTCCCTGCTTCCGCGTCGCATCGGCGTGACACTGGGTTGACGTTGCAAAACCATTGATCTCAAACTACTTGCGACGATGCCGTACCAGCTCGCATTGTGATCACGTTGCGGTCGCACGGGCAGTGTTGTTGCCAAAATGCCTCCAAGCTGAACAAGCATGGTTTCGCTTCTCCCATCGATCCTTTGCTCCGCGGCCAATGGTAGCTCTAAGTCTGAGCGGCTTGGGCCGCCAGGGGTCGCATCGAGCTCCCGGAAACGGACGTCGCTGCCCCAGCTGGCTGCGGCGCCTCGTTCGGCGTCCCTTCCAAGCGCGATCTAAGCTCGGCCCGGTGACGGTATAACACTGCGATGAGTTCATCGTCTTCGATATAGCCGAGACCCTTGGCGACGTGGACCTCGCCCAGAAATCCGAGGTTCGCCATCAACTGACCAAGCCGCACTTCGGGCGACAATTCCCATACTTCGGCCAACACTGCCAACGCCTCTCGCTGCATCTCGGTCATGGTAGTAGGTCTCCGATCTTGGGCTCCGCCGCGCACGCCTTGGGAAGTTTGCTGATCACCTCGACCCGGATTAACGTGCCGGGCGCCAGCTTCGCGATACGGGTTGCCCGGGTAACACCATTGTACAGTACCAGCACCCCGTCGGTGCCCTCGTAAACCCAAGGCGGCGGCATGCCGGCTGCCGACCGGCCGAAAAGGGAAATCTGGCGAGCAAGCTTTGCCGGGTCCGCACCTTGCCGGCGAGACGGCGGTACGCGCAGTTCGCGGGGATCGACGTCGCGGAAATCGCCCATCGGTCTATTGTAGATAGAGGCAAGCTGTCGCGGTTCGGCGCGACGACTCAACGAACTTGCCAAGGCTTTGCTGCATCAACCAGCCGAGCCTCTCTCGCCTCGAAACCGGGCGCAACAAGAACCCGACGCTGGACCGACACACTCTGGCGTTACGCTGCCGCACTCGGGCGGCGCCTGGTCTTGACCACCGAAGCGATTCGCGACACGAGGCCGGCGCAGGGCGAGGCGAAGCGGGACCGAGCGCCACGTGAGAGGTAGGCTGTGCTGCTCATTTGCCGCCATGAGCGAATCATAGCGCGGAATGTTGGGGTTGGGGCATCGGATTCGTTTCGCTATGGAGAGATTGCGTTTGATACCCAGTCCCGCTGCATGCGTCCGTTTTTGTTGAGCGGCGGTTGGCAGAACGGCGTGCGGATGCGCCCCGCGCGGTTCTGCGAACCGCCGCGAAACGGACACAACCAACCGGACTATATATGAGAGCGCCGTTGCCACCCTCCCTCCCTTTCGAGTCAAGACGAGCGTGAGAAGAGCAAAGCTGGGGAACTAGGATTCGAACCTAGACAAGCAGATCCAGAGTCTGCTGTGCTACCGTTACACCATTCCCCAAAGTGATTTGTTTGCCGGTACTTACATTACCAATTCCATCTGGCTGTTCATCCCTGACACCCGCTTCACCCGGAAAGTAGCCGTAATCGGACCGGCCGAACGCCACAGAGACAGAACTTTACGGTGGTGTCACCATGACAAGTCTCAATTCTACCATGCCGCCAGCGGGCGACAAGCCCGCCAAGCCCTACGCCAATTCCCCGCTTTTCTGCATGCGACCAAGCGTTGGGCCGAGAAGGTCCGGGGTTGAGCCCGGGACCGGCTCCGCGCTCGGGTCGTCGCCCTGCGCAAACAGAACCTCTCCATCTACGACATCAGCCAGAGCCTGTGCGACGACGGACACTCCCTCAGCCCCGCTGCCGTTTCGATCCTTCTGAAGGTCGAAGGCTTCGCCCGCCTGCCCCGGCGGTTCGACGAGGAGCGCCCGCCGGGCTCCCGCCCCACGACTGCGGACGTCGCGGATGTGCGCCAACCCGATCTCTCCCCTCGTTCGTTCCGCACGCGGTTCGGCGGGCTGTTCCTTTTCCTCCCCAGTCGGGCGACGATCCCCCTCGACCGGCTGCTCCGCCGCGCCGGCTTCCCCGGCTCGGAGATGGTTCCCGCCGGTTGTGCCCTGCGCTCCGTGCTGGCTCTGAAGCTCTTCGGCACCGCACGGCACACCCATGTGATGAGTTCCGTCCTGGAAGAGGGACTGGCCTTGTTCGCGGGGCTCAATGTTATCCCGAAACGCTCCTTCCTCACCGCGTATAGTTGCCGCATTGCCCCCGCGTGCTATCCCAAGATGCTCCGCTGCTGGTTCGACACCTTGACTGCCGTGCAGTTGCCGCGGGGCTCCTCGTTCGATCTCGATTTTCACACGATCCCTTTCCACGGCGACGACGCCCTGGTCGAAAACCACTACATTTCCAAGCGCAGTCGGCGGCAGAAGGGGATCTTGGCCTTCCTGGTCCATGACGTCCAAGCCCATGTCTTCTGCTACGGCGACGCCGACTTGCGTAAAGAAGATCAGCAGGGTGCCGCCCTCGGCTTTGTGCGCTTCTGGAAGCAGCGCACCGGGCACTACCCGGAGGAACTCATCTTCGATTCCCGGCTGACGACCTACGCCCGTCTGAACGAACTCAACCGCCTGGGGCGTCCACTTCATCACCCTGCGCAGGCGTTCGCCGAAGCTCCTCCGCGAGATCGCGACGGTGCCGGCTTCGGCCTGGCGGCACATCAACCTGAAGAACGTCACCCGTTTGTACCGGACGCCGCGTATCCTGGACCGCCAGATCACATTGTCGGATTATGAGGGTCTCTTACGGCAATTGACCATCACCGAGTTGGGCCACGAGGAGCCGAGCTTGCTCATGACCAACCACCGGACCCAGTCGCCCGCCCGCTTGATTGGTCGCTACGCCCAGCGGATGCTGATCGAAAACCAGATTGAAGATGGCGTCGATTTCTTTCACCTGGATGCGCTCTCCAGCGCGGTGGCCCTGAAAGTAAACTGTGACCTCCTGCTGACGCGGATGGCGAGCAGCCTCTATCGGCTGTTGGCTGGCCGCTGGGCCACGGCTACGAGACGGCCAAGTCGCGTCGCCTATTTCGGGACTTTGTCAACGCCACCGCAGCGGTCACAATCACGAGTCAAGAGATTCAGGTGCGTTTCCAGAGGCGGGCGCATAATCCCCTGTTACTGACAGCCGGCTAGGATCAGACCGACGTGGCGATCCCTTGGCGGGATAAGAAACGGCTCCGCTTCGCCTTTGGATAAGCCGCCGTGGTGTGAAGTTAAAAAACCAGCATGGGAATCCAGGCTAGCGTGCCTCCCGCCACGATTCCAGCGTCACCCCGATCGAATCTGGCAGTTCGGCCAGCCTGTCGACCAGCACGCCGCCCTTACCAGCTTCGTCTACCCATGCGACGTTGGTTCCGAGCAATGCCTCGCGCTCGGATCGGGACCACGCAAACCCGTGTCCCCGCTCCGTGGCAGCTGCAAAGAACCGCTCCAGGCTGGTAACTTCCAAACGCAGTGTTGGCGTTGGGGACACGGAGGGAGCGCCTGCCAGGGTCCCCAGTGCGCTGGGCCATGCCCTCAGTGCCGCCTCCACGCCGGCCATGCGTAGAAGCCCGTCACTTGGAAAGAGCGCCGGCGCTAGGGTGGGACCTTGGCGCCCTGCGGACCCGCCTGGTGGTGGGACCCCACCGTCCCCCACGTTGAGCAGTACCGAGACGACGGCATCATTGATCACGGCCACATCCGGGAAGCGGGTGCCCTGAAAGCTGTCCACCGCCAAGCTAAAGAGGCCCGGAGTGAGGTAATAATAGCTCGGCGCCGCGAAGGTGCCGTCGCCCCGGCCGTACACCAGGGCCATGCCCCGGTAGCTGCCATAGCCGGTCGTCACCACGAAGTCCAGCTTGCCGTCGCCGTCGAAGTCCCTGACCGCCACGTTTCCGGGTTGGTCGCCGACGAAGGCTGTCTTGGGGTCCGCGAAGGTGCCGTCGCCGTTGCCGAGCAGCACGACTACGGCACTGGCAAAGGAGCTATTCGCGGTCGCGATGAGGTCGAGCATGCCGTTGCCGCGGAAGTCCCCCACCGCTATCGAGGTAAAGCCGCCGTAGATGCCCGGGAAGTCCATCGCGGGTTGAAACGTACCGTCACCGTT
>Ga0070734_10001702_pt1 | contig 30360 bp, 29 predicted proteins | sample Coa_R1_8_FD_66444 | JGI IMG/M metagenome (GOLD analysis project Ga0070734, IMG submission 66444) | Surface soil microbial communities from Centralia Pennsylvania, which are recovering from an underground coalmine fire - Coalmine... | ecosystem: Environmental > Terrestrial > Soil > Unclassified ... | reverse complement strand
AGGTTCTAATAGGCCGGGATGGACTAGTTCAGGACGCCAAGTTCTTGCAAGGCTCACTGGCTTTCGCTCGGACCGCCATCGACGGCGTCCGGCAGTGGAAGTTCAAGCCCTACATCCTCAACGGACGTCCGGTCTCAGTCCAAACCTTGCTCACAGTCAAGTTCAAGCCTGGGCAGTGAAGCCTCGATTCGCCTAAGTCTCCTGTTTTGTATAGCTCGGCAATGAGTGGAAGCCTCACTCGTTGACAGATTTCGGCCCGGCGCGTCTCTCTATTGAGGGCTGCCCTTTAGGCCACGTTACCGAAGGGACTCTCTTTGAGCAGCCGCATGTAGCCGGTTTGCATCTAGAGATATAATGGGTTCAGCTCACAGGAAGTAGTTCCTTCCGGAAGAAGATCACTATTCAGATGTCCATGAAAATTAAAGCAGCGATACTCGTCACCTCCTTTGCCGTACTGTTGTTCGTTGTTGTCGGATCGATGGGCGGCGTCCATGCCTCCACGAACGACGGCTCTTACCGCCAGCTGCAGGTTTACAGCGAAGTGCTCTCGCGCGTACGCAGCGAATACGTTGAGGAGCCAAACATTCCCAAGGTGACCGATGGCGCGCTGCACGGTCTGCTCGAGTCTCTCGACTCCAATTCCAGCTATCTCTCTCCGGAGGCCTACAAGTCGTTCAAAGCGCACAAGGCCGAAGGCAAAGCCGACATCGGCGCCGTGATTTCGAAGCGCTTCGGATATGCCGCGGTCGTAGCTGTGCTACCCGGTTCTCCCGCGGAGAAGGCCGGCATTGAAGCCACCGACATCTTCGAGTCAATCGAGGGTCAGAGTACGCGCGATATGTCGCTTCCGGAGATCCGCAATCTGATCGCTGGGGCGCCCGGATCGACCCTCAACGTTCAGGTCGTTCGCGCCCGCCGCGCTGAGCCGCAGAAGATTTCTATCACTCGCGATGTCGTCGGAGTTCCACCAGTCACTGACAAAATGATGGACGACGGCATTGGCTACATTAAGGTCGAGGCCCTCACCAAGGGTAAGTCGCAGGAAATTGGTTCCAAGGTGAAGTCGCTGGAAAAATCCGGCGCCAAGAAGATTCTGCTCGACCTTCGCTACTGCGCTGAGGGAGATGAAAGCGAGGGAATCGCCACCGCCAACCTCTTCCTGAATCATGGAACCATTACCTACCTGCAGGGGCAGAAGTTCCCTCGCCAGGCTTTCAACGCCGATCCGTCGAAGGCAATCACGACTCTGCCTGTCGCGGTGCTGGTCAACCGTGGTACTTCGGGTCCTTCTGAAATCGTGGCCGGCGCAATTCTTGAGAATGCACGCGGCGATATTGTCGGAGATAAAACTTTCGGCGATGGCTCGATCCAGAAGACGCTTGATTTGCCCGATGGCGGCGCTCTGATCCTCTCGGTTGCAAAGTACTACTCACCAAGCGGTAAGGCCATTCAGGATACGGCGATCACGCCGAACGTAGTGGTTGCCGACGCGATCGACGATGGCATCAGTCCGGACGACGACGACTCAGCCGCTCCTGAAAAGAACAACGAGGAGAAGGCCAAGCCCGCGGTCGACGACCAACTGAACAAAGCGGTGGAAGTTTTGAAGAGCCGCGCCAGCTAAAATGAACCTTTGTGATATTTCGCGCGCCGAAATGGCGCGCGATTTCTTTTGCTCGTATGCTCTGGACAGTTGTGCGGCGCGACTGCGGAGTTCGAAGTGCTATCCTGACCTCACCGGGGCATGAAGGCTCTCTACGACGATCTGCCGGAAGTCGAAATCGGCGGGCGAAAGCTCGTTGGCCGCGTTCTGTTCGGGCTGCTGGTCCTGATTTCCGCACTTGTGGGCGCCACGGCTGGACTTCTCCTCGTTTACACCACTGACCTTCCTCAGGTTGATGCCCTTGAGGCCTACCGCCCTAGCTCGATCACCGAACTCTACGATGATCACAATCGCGTAATCGGATCCTTTGCTTTGCAGCGCCGCGTCATCGCGACTTACGATGACTTCCCGCCCGTACTACGCGATGCGCTCGTCTCAATCGAGGATAAAGACTTCTATCGACATTCCGGCATCAACTTCTGGCGCACTGTTGGCGCGGCCTATCGCGATATCGAATCGGGCGGCAAGGTTCAGGGCGCGTCCACGCTGACGATGCAGCTCGCGCGCAATCTCTTTCTCTCACCCGACCGCAGCTGGCAGCGCAAAGTGAAGGAAGCGATGCTCGCCATTCAGATCGAACGCCGCTTCACCAAGCCCCAGATCTTCACGCTCTACGCGAATCAGATTTTTCTCGGTCACGGTGTCTACGGATTCGAAGCGGCGTCGGAGTTCTATTTCAGCAAGCCGGCCAAGAATCTGACTCTTGATGAAGCTGCACTGCTCGCCGGCCTGCCCAAGGGTCCGGCGGTCTACTCGCCTATCATGCATCCCGATCGCGCTGCGAAGCGGCGCAATCTAGTGATCAATGCCATGCTCGAGGATGGCAAAATCACCGCTGCGCAGGCTGATGCTGCACGTTCGGAACCTCTCGTTCTGCATCTCGCGCATGATCCCAATTCGCTGGCGCCCTATTTTGTCGAAGAAGTCCGACGCTATCTCGAAGGCAAATACGGGACCGACCAAGTCCACGAAGGCGGACTGAAGGTTTACACATCGCTTGATGTCGAGATGCAGAAGGCCGCGAATCAAGGTGTGCTCGACGGTCTTGCCGCCTACGAGCGCCGGCACGGGTGGAAAGGCCATCTAGAAAACGTTGTGTCCGAGGGCGCGGTACTCGACAAATACTCCAACCCCGATTGGGACGATGAGGCTGAAGTCAACGGATACGTCCACGCACTCATCACCTCAGCAGGGACGGGTATCGCGACTCTGAAATTCGGCCGGTACACGGCGGCGCTCGGACAAGCCGATGTCGCCTGGACGCAACAGAAGCTGGCCAACATTCTGAAAGCTGGAGACATATGCTACGTAAAAATTCTTTCGCTCGGTGCGAATGGTGCTGCGAAAGTAAGCTTCGAACAGGACTCGGGCGCGCAAGGCGCACTGCTCGCCATCGACGACGCGACCGGTGGAATCAAAGCCATGGTCGGCGGGCGTGACTTCAACGATTCCAAGTTTGATCGCGCCACACAGGCGTTACGTCAGGTAGGCTCTTCCTTCAAGCCCTACGTTTACACCACTGTGATTGATGGTGGCGCGAGTCCCGACGACACGATCCTCGATGAGCCCGTCAGTTTCGAAACCGCCTCCGGCCCCTACATTCCGCACAACTACGACGAGAAGTTTGAAGGCATCATCACGCTGCGGCGTGCGCTGGCACAGTCACGTAACATTCCCGCGCTGAAACTCGCGGACAAAGTCGGCATCAAGAGCGTGATCGACTACGCCGGCCGCTTCGGCATCACTTCCAAGATTCCGCCATTTCTGCCGGTCGCGCTCGGCTCAGCCGAGATCACACTGCTTGAGCAGACGGCTGCCTACAGCGTTTTTCCCAACGATGGGGTACGCGTCAACCCTCACTACATCACGCGGGTTACGGACTATGCGGGACGGGTGCTGGAAGAGGACTATCCGGAAGTAAAGGACGTGGTCAGCGAGCGCACGGCTCGTATCATGACGTCGATGTTGCGGGAAGTCGTATTGCACGGCACGGGAGTCGCCGCATCGAAGCTACCGTTCCCCGTCGCGGGCAAGACCGGGACCACCAATGACTTCACGGATGCGTGGTTCGTCGGATTCTCACCGACGATGACGTGCGGCGTTTGGGTTGGCTATGACGAAAAGAAATCTCTGGGCGCGAAGGAAACCGGAGCCCATGCAGCCCTGCCGATCTGGATCAACTTCATGACGGCAGCCATGGCTGGAAAAGATGTTGGGGATTTCCAGCCAAGCCCGATTCAACCGCACGCCGCGCAAAAGGTCGACACAGCCGATACAGCGCCCGCCGCAGAAGAATCGCACTGATGTCTTTAATGGAGTGCGGTGTCCCGCCCACGGAAGCCGAAAGAAGGAACGTTGCCAGTCCAAGTTGAAGCGATACGCGCTATCATGACGACGCACTTATGATCCGAACATTGATGCGTCGATCGCTCGCTGTCATTCTTCTTGCTGCGGCCGTTCCTGCGCTCGCACAAATGGCCGGTCCAAAATCTGCGATCGAGCAAGTCCTCCGCACGCAACAAGAAGCGTGGAACCGGCACGATCTCGATGCCTTTATGACCGGGTACTGGAATTCTCCCGAGCTAACGTTCTTCTCCGGGGCAAAAGAATCTAAGGGATGGCTGGCCACCATTGATCGATATCGCGCAACCTACACGAGCGCGGGCAAAGAGATGGGCCGCCTGGAATTCTCGGAACTGCGAATCGGACCGCTCGGTCGCGAAGCAGCGTTCGTGCGCGGTGTGTGGCAGCTCACCATGTCGGATGGCAAGACGCCGCATGGACGCTTCACCCTGATCTTCCGAAAGTTTCCCGATGGATGGAAGATTATTCACGATCACACGTCCGCGGCGGATTGAGTGTATTTGCGGCAGTCGCGGGCGGGGCGCCCGCGCCAGACAAGGCTACTTCTTGACTCGCACCTGCACGCGTGTCCCGTCGGGTAAGTTTCCACCAATCAATTCAATTCTTCCGCCTCGCACCACTCCCTCGAATTCCAGAGGCATTGCCTGCACCACAGGCGCGGACTTGACCACACTCCTTCCTGTGCCGCGATCCATCGCGTCGTTCGCCAACCGGTCGGCCTCCTGGTTGTGCTCGCGCAAGGCATGGCCGATGGAGAACCAATCGAGCTGCCCAATCAGCTGCTTCGCGCGCGCGTGCAGATCCTGCAAGGTCGGATTTTTGACCTTGTAGATGCCTTTGATCTGCTTCACCATCAGCTCGGAGTCGCTAATCACCTTTAATGCTTTCGGCCCATGCTTGAGGGCATACTCGAGAGCGGCGATCAATCCCTGATATTCGGCGAAGTTGTTGGTCTGGTGCCCCACGTATTCGCTGAGCCCCGCGACCTTGCGTGCGGTCTCGTCTTTGACGACCACGCCATAGCCGGCAGGCCCCGGATTGCCTCGCGCTCCGCCATCGGTATAAGCAATTAAATAATGCTGCGGCGGATTCTCGCGCACGTCGAAGAGGTGTTTCGTTGCAGGGTGAATGGAAGATTCAGAAGGCATGCCCGAGTGTACAACGGCCCCAGCGTTCTCTTGCATAAGACCACAATAAGTCTGAGAGCGCCAATTTGTGCTTGTTTGCGGCAAGAACCAATCCGCCGCCTATAATGAACATATGACGATATCAGCTCGCAATAAACTACGCGGGAAAATAGAAGAAATTCAACTGGGCGACGTCATGGCACATATCGTCGTTCGTGTTGGAGACAACTTGATCGAAAGCGTCATTACTCGCCGCAGCGCAGAGGATCTTAAACTCAAGAAGGGCGACTCTGTCAGCGCTGTCGTAAAAGCTACCGAAGTGATGATCGAGAAGAGTTAATCTCGTCCACTAAGCATTTTACGAACCTTTAAACTCGAAGAATCATTACCTCTGTTGCCTTTATGAGGGCGGCAGCGGTTTGACCGCGCTTGAGGTTCATTTCACGGGCCGATCGCGCGGTGATTATCGAAGTAATTTGCTGTTGACCGATGGAAACGACCACCTCTGCCATCAGACCACTAATCCTTACACTCTCGATTCTGCCGACCAGTTGGTTTCTTCCACTGAGTCGGCGCATGACAAGCTTCCGCTCAGGCGCCGTTTTTGCCCTGGTCCGAAAGAGCAATCGGTCCACTTCGCTTTGCGGAATACGGTGGTGTCCTCCGGCAGTGCAAATGCTGCGAATCTTCTTCTTGTAAATCCACTGCTTAATCGTGGGAAAGCTGATCCCCAGTTGCAAAGCCGCATCTCGCAGCCGCAGCAACGTCTCAGTATTCTCTTCGGACTTGTCGTTCTTCCGCATCGACCGCAATCGTAGCGATAACGAAGCTCACGATCAACTCTGTACTGTACGCCACTGGTTTATCCGAAAAACGAATCAAATCGTACAGTTATGGACACAAGAATCGTACCTCATGTACACTTGCCGCTTCTGTCTCAAACGAATTGATTCATTGAGGTCGAAATGCGCAAGGCCTTTCTCTCTGTCGCGGCGGTTGTTTTTTGGCTTTTGTCATCCTTAAGTTTTGCTCAGCAGAAAACGCCCGACCCCTGCACCAGCGGCCACGAAATCGCCACCACCGATTGCACGCTGACTTGGCACGGCATCACTGTGTACGGTGCATATGACGTCGGCTTCGGGTGGGTCAGCCACGGCTTACCGAACAATGGCTATAACTACGAAGGCGAATCTCTGGTGAACCGAAACGGCTATCAACATAGGTTCCTCCTCGCGCCGAACAACCTGCAGCAGACGGGTCTGGGCATCAGGGGCAAGGAAGAGTTCGCGCATGGTTGGTTCGCGGTATTCAACGCGTCAACCGGCATCAATCCCCAGTCCGGCCTGCTCGCCAACGCCTCGGCCACTCAGACCATCAATAACGGCATTCCTAGAGCTAGCTATTCGTTTGTCGTGGATGGCGCGCGTGCGGGCCAACCCTTCAACGACGAATTCTACGGAGGCGTATCGTCCACGCTTTTCGGGACGCTAACTTTCGGTCGTCAGCGTTCTCTCGGCACGGACGCGATGCTGGTTTACGATCCGGCCGGCGGCGCCTACGCCTTTTCGTACATCGGCTATAACGGCACGATGGCGGGCGGGGGCGACACCGAGGATAGCCGCTGGGATGACGCCCTCAAGTATCGCCTCACTTATGGCCCCGTTCATTTCGGCGCGATGTATAAATTTGTCGATGGTTCCGGCGGCTGTTTCTCGGCCTCCGCAACCTGGACTGCCGCGACCTGCACGGCGGAAACGGCTCATAACGACGCTTATGGGTTCAACCTCGGCGGAGAATACGGCAAGTTCACTGCGGACGCCGTCTACCAGCATTACAACCAGGCGATCAGCGTTTTGAACCCTTTGCTTGGGCCCCAGAGTCCGACGCAGCCATTTCAGTCGACCACCAACAGCGTCAATGGAAATGCCATTACCGGGCCCAATGTGATCGATACGGCCAACACCGTATATGGCATCGTGACCGACAACAACGCAATTCTGGTCGCCGCCAAATATGCGTGGGACCCGTTGAAGTTTTTCGCCGGCTATGAATATATCTGGCAGAATAACCCGTCAAGCCCATTGGGCGTTGGCGCCGCGGGCCAAGGCGGTTATGTCATGAGCGGGGTTGAGAACAACAATCTTGATTCCGAAAAATTAGTGCAAATTTGGTGGACAGGTGCGAAGTACACCTACCATAAAAAAACCGACGTCACTTTCTCATGGTATCAACAGCGTCAGAACACCTTCCGTGTTCCACCGACCTGCGTACCGGGAAATTTCCGCGCCTCCTGCGCGGGCACTCTCAACGAAGTGTCGCTCTATACGGATCACCACTTCACCCCTCGTTTCGACGGTTTTGCCGGAGTTGCTTATTCCTGGGTCAGCGGCGGTCTGGCTATCGCGATTCCACATGGGCCCGGCGTCCCCTATTTCCACGACAACAACTTTGCTCCGGTAGTCGGTGGCCGCTTTACCTTCTGAAGGAAAGAAGAATCACGGTCTGTGCCTCAGGATGGCAATCGCAAAGTCCTTGACTCAGACAAGCAAAAAGGATGGTTTCTATCGGCCAGCGGCGAGCCTCGTCGCCAGGCGTGAGGGCAGTTGAGCAGCGAAGATGCGATCTTGCGCGTCCTTAAGGTTGTAGGGCGTGCGGTGGAAATGGACGACTCCCGCATCCGTGTCATAGAGGGCATACGCGGCGCGCCAGTCGCCGTCACGAGGCTGCCCCACCGAGCCCGGATTGATCAGATAGCGCGCCTCGCGCTTCAGTTGCAACGGAACCGACTCAGCTTGCCCGACCGTCCGGTATTCCGGACGGAAGCCATCGGCCGAAGAGCCGTTGGCGAAAAATCCTCCCTGCAAATGTGTATGGCCGAAGAACGTCAAAGGCATACTGAGCGTGATGAGCGGGGCGAGCGCGTCGCCGAGCGATACGACGTATTCGTCTTCGTCGTTCGGCGAACCATGGACTATTTGTACATCTGGGAAGTCGGGCAGCGATAGAGGCCCGTGAGGCAGCGCTCGCAGCCATTCAAGATTTTCTGGGGTTAGCTGATCGCGGGTCCAAATCGCCGCGGCTGACGCCATGGGATTGAAGTCATCGAGGCTCATGAGCCCCGTGGCAGCCTTGTCGTGATTGCCCCGCACAAAGACGTTGCCAATTTCGCGCGAGCGCTCAGTAACCTCGTTCGGACTGGCGCCGTAGCCGACGATGTCCCCGAGATTGACGATCAGGTCGAAAGAAGGAGCGTCCGCGAGACAGGCATCAAGAGCTTCCAGATTGGCGTGAATGTCGCTAAGCAGCAGTATGCGCACGAATCACCGGACAAACTGCCGATTATAGACTGTGGCGTGGGATCGGCGCTGACTGGCCGGACCTACCAGCTCAAAGAGATAGGTCAGGCGCAGAGTCGAAGGCGAAAAAAGGCACGCGCCGCACAGGTACAGGTTCACCCCAAGCGAGATCCCTCGCCCCGCTCGTAAGAGCGCGGGGCTTCGGGATGACGTCTTCGATGAGATGATCAGAGATTTCGGTCGCCGCCTGACAGATCTCTGCTTTGACAATGTTTTTACAACTGGATGGCAATTCCCCGACTTGCCACCCGTAGGCTGGTCGCTCGTAATTTTGGCCCTGTTCGCTCCCCAAACCCAATTCAATCGGAGACGATAATGAAAATCGCTGGAGTAGCAGGTCTTTTGTTGTGGTTGTGTGTCGGCGGATTTGCGCAGACGAACAGCTATACGGTGACTCCAATCGTGAACAATACGCAGGATTCGTATTTGATCAATCCGTGGGGCGTCTCGCGGCCCATCAGCTCTTCAGTCGGGGAAAACGAGTGGTGGGTCTCCGACGAAATGACCGGTTTCACCACCCTGTATTACGCCAATCAGAAAGGCCAGCAATCCCTAGCGCCGCTGGTCATTTCGATTCCGTCTGCCAGCGGAACCGGCGTCGGCAGCCCAACTGGCACGGCGTTCAACCCGGGAGTTGGCCCTGGGCCCTCCGCGGAGAACTTCACCTTTGCCACCCTCGACGGGCTCATCGCAAATTGGAATTCAGGATCGCCAGGCAATGGCGGTGGATGCTATCGGTGTCATGCGAATACGACGACGACTTTCGTGAACCACAACTCGTCTGGGGCGTCGTACACGGGTCTGACCTTTGCGACGAACGCGACGACGAAAGAAGCGTTGTATTACGCGGCGAATCACAACGGTGGAGTGGAGGCCTACGATGCCGCTACGTTCCAGCAGGTGACACTATCGGGGACATTTAAAGATCCGAAGATTCCTGCGGGGTACCGGCCGTATGGAATTCAGGCCGTGAGCACGTTCATCGTCGTGACCTTCTACAATGACGCCTCGGGCGGATATGTGGATGCGTTCGACACGAACGGGAATTTGAAAGGGCGTTTGGCGCACGGCTCGTGGTTCAGCCAGCCGTGGGGCATCACATTGGCTCCGGCAAAATTTGGCGCGTTCAGCAACATGCTCCTGGTGGGTAATACGACTAGCGGTTCGGTTGCGGCCTTTAGCACGACGAACGGCGCCTTCAAGGGATTCCTGGACGATTCAACGGGCCACGCAATCTCGCTGCCGGGGCTATGGGGCATTGAGTTTGGGAACGGCAACGTCGAGTCAGGTCCGACGACCACGCTGTACTACACGGCGGGCGGTGGGAATTATCTCACTGGCGTGTTTGGGGCGATCACGGCGAATTAGGAGACGGCTTTGAGGCCGCCTTCATAGGGCGCTGCATCGTGAGAAAGCTTGTGTGCAGTCGGAGAGACTATTGATTAGGTAGGGATCCTTCGACTGCGCACGACTGCTCGCTTCGCTCGCTGTCATGCTTCGCTCAGGATGACAGGTGTCTAGATGATTATTACCTCTAGGTGGCTCGTGCGTTGATCACCGGGCAGCGAGCCCAATGGCCGGGCGCAACTTCTAATAGCGGCGGCGCGGACCGTGCGCACTCGGGAATGCGGGCTTCACAGCGAGGCTCGAAAGCGCATCCCGCGGGCGGATTCTGCAGCGCGGGCACTGTGCCTTCAATAGTTTCCAGCGGACTATTGCGATCTGTCTTCAGGTCAGGCACCGCGCGCAAGAGCCCGCGTGTGTAAGGATGCGCGGCGCTCTGAAAAATGTCGCGTTTAGTACCTAACTCCACGAGACAACCGGCATACATGACGGCGACGCGGTCGGCGACCTCGGAGACGACTGCCAGGTCGTGCGAGATAAACAGCATGGCCAGCCCGAACTTCTTTCTGAGGTCGACGAGCAGCTCGAGGATCTGCGCTTGAATGGTGACATCGAGCGCGGTGGTGGGTTCGTCGGCGATGAGCAGTTGCGGACGATTCACGATCGCCATGGCGATCATAATGCGTTGGCGCATGCCACCTGAGAGCTGATGTGGATAGTCGCGAGCGCGGCGGGCCGCATCGGGAATGGCGACATCATTCATCGCATCGACTGCGCGTTGCCATGCTTCCTTCGTCGAGGCCCGATGATGTGCGAGGACCGCCTCGGCAATCTGATCTCCGACGCGCATGACCGGGTTGAGCGCGGTCATTGGTTCCTGGAAAATCATGGCGATGCGCGATCCACGAAGCTCGCGCATGGATTCGTCGTCGAGCGTCGTGAGGCTTCTGGATCCGCTGCCGTTTTCGGAGAAGAAGATGTCTCCGGAGACCCGAGCTTGCGGCGGTAGCAGGCCCATGATTGCGAGCGAAGTAATTGATTTGCCGGAGCCAGATTCGCCGACGAGACCGAGGACTTCGCCGGGCGCGATGGAGAAACTCAGGTCGCGGACAGCGCGAAGTGAATTTTGGGGGAGAGTCGTCTCCGGTTGTGCGGCCGAGCCGGGGAAAGCAATGTCGAGATTGCGGACGTCGAGCAACGGGGGCACGACTGTATGGTAGCAGGCACCTGCCGGGACTAAAGCGCCGCCCTTTCACGGTTGCGTGCGCGTCGTCAATCGACTATTCGGCGCCGCTATTGCCTACACGGTGTCAGTTGTCCGTGACGCGAGATCAAAAGTATCTCGTGCTGCGAACGGGACAACCTAGTCGGCTATCCGCACATGGTTCGTGGAAATCGCCGCGTACCCACTATTGTCCTAGGATCAGTGGCAAGCCGTTCTTATTGTTCCCGACTACGACTACTTTTGTGTTGGGACTCTTCGCCAGATTTTCTGTCGCTTCGATGCCTTTCCACTCAAGTAGAGAGGGCGTGATGCCTTGCGCGACGATCTGCTGGAAGTCGCGGACTCCAGCGGCTTCGATGCGCTTGCGCTGGGCTTCCTGGGTTTCTTTTTGCAGGCGGAAGTTCATGGCCAGCGCCTCTTGCTCCGCTTGCTGCTTAGCTTCGATCGAGGCTTTCAACGTGGCGGGTAATTGGATGTCGCGCAGCAGAACGTTTTCGACGGCCAAGCCGCGCTTGGTCAGTTGATCGTTCACCTGTTCGAAGATCTGCTTGGCAACCATCTCACGCTCGCCGGTATACAGAGCGTTGGCCGTGTGCGAGGCAGTAGCTTCGCGAATCGCGGAGCGCAACGTGGGCTCGACCACGACATTCTCATAATCGGCGCCGATTTTCTGAAATACTTGGGAGGCTTGGTCGGGATTCAGGTGATAGATAAGCGAAGTATCGAGGCTCATCATCAGCCCCTCGCTCGAAGGCACGCTGGCTGACTCCTTGATGGTCTGGGTCTGGATCGACATTTCGTTGTTCGTTTTCAGAGGATTGATGACGTGAATGCCTTCGCCAAGCGTCTCGCCGGTGACTCTGCCGAAGAGTGTGAGCACTCCGACATGGCCGGTGCCGACGCGGGTGACACAGTTAAACAGCGCGATTACCAGGATGAAGGCTGCAACTCCGATTCCGATCAGACGCAGAATGCCGCCCCCAAGGCCGCCCCCGGCGTCCACTACTCTCGTTCTGGTTGGATCGAAGATGGTCATTGAAATGTCTCCCGGAGAGATTGTAGGGAGAGTCTCACGGCGCTGATAAGTGACAGAGTAGGCGCTTCAGCCGTCAGCGGTGCGAAGTGGCTGGAGTACGCGAAGGCTAGTGAATCTTGGGGGATGCCGGTGCGCTAGCGGCGCCCACGTACTTGTCGGCACCACCGTAATAAAACAGCCAATTACTGCCTCTGCGGATCATTCCTTCAATGAACACAACGTTGGGCACCTGTCCGACCTTCTCCCAGTCTTTTTTCGGGGCGAAGATAGGTTCGTCGCTCCGCCAAATCAATTTCCTCGGATCTTTCAAATCAAAGACTGCCACCCCTGTGCGGTAAACCAGGTTGTCGTCGGCTCCGTTGTAGATCAGGATGATGGCGCCGTCGCCCGCAGTCGCTACGATAGGAGGTGGGCCGGGCTCTGCGACGCGGGAATCGAAATGGCCTGGCCGGACTGGCAACACTGGGGTCTTCGTCTCTTCCCTCCAGTGCAATAGATCTCGCGATGAAGCCAATCCAGCTTGATCTCTTCCATTGGCGCTGGTTCCCAGGAAATACATCCAGTACTTGCCACTGATTTTCTGCGGAACGATTGCACCTGACTTGGTCCATTTCACATTCCAATTGCCTTTGTTTGCCGGAATGATCACACCTCTGCGATTCCAGTGAATGAGATCCTTCGACGTCGCGAGGCAAAGCTGCGCGTCTTTCTTGTTGTAGCCGGTATAGGTCAGATAGTAGGTGTCGCCGAATTGAACGAGGCGAGGGTCCTCTACGCCCCCGCCCTGCTCATACTCGGATTCAGGACTTAAAACGGGTTCGTTCCGGCGCGTGAAGTGAATTCCGTCTTCGCTTTCCGCGTAGCCCAGACTCGACGTACCAGACTTGTCTTGGGCGCGGTACAACATCACGACCTTGCCCTCACGAACTACAACGGCCGGATTGAAGGTTCCGGCCGATTCCCAACCGTCACCGCGTGGGGCAACGATGGGAGAATCCGAGAGACGCCGCAACTCGTTAAACTTCGGCTGGATCGCCTGCCCGCGGAATGCGGCTGTGAGAAGCAGGACTGTGCCGATCCAGCATCGGTAACGACGTGGGTTCGCAGACTTCATGTTCCCTGCAGGAAAAAACGGCAGGGCCGACCCCCTGCCGTTCTTGGAAACTTGCTTTGCTTCTTTTACTTCTTGTTGACGGCTTTTTTGAGTTCCGCCCCGGGCGTAAACTTTGCGACTTTGCGGGCGGCAATTTTGATCGTAGCACCGGTTTGCGGGTTGCGGCCATTCCGCGCCTTCCGTTGCGACACAGAGAAGGTACCGAAACCAATCAACGCAACGCGGTCTCCCTTGCGGAGAGCGGCGGTAACACTGTCGACGGCGGTATCAATGGCGGTCGTAGCCTGCGCTTTGCTGATCTCGCATGCGCCTGCGATCTTGTCAACCAGATCGGCTTTGTTCATAGTTTCTCCTCGCAGGTTTCATTCATACCCAGCGTACACCGGGAGGAAATCTGGCTATGGCTGAGTTGGGAAAACCTGACGGCTCGTATTCTCCTCCCTCTATGGCGAATGTCAACTGTGAAAATCCGCGCGGGAAGCCTGTTTTGCAACCCGTCGGGCTGAATTGGGCCTAGGAGAGCGGCTTTGCACTGTTTTCCTCTGTCCTCCACAGAAGCTGCCGTTCCTTCACAGGATGTACACAGCTCGACAGCCGTTCCGGCTTGCGTGAAACCAGCCCGAGGGTGCAAAGTCGAAACAGGTTGTGTGGGGCGGACGGGTTTCGTTCGTTCCGGCAAGCGAAGCGAGCGTAGGATTCTGCGCCGCCTCTTGTTATGAAGTGAGGACTCGTCAGGTGATTAAGGCCCCGGTGGAAGTTTGCCCACTTTGTGAAGGTACGGGATGGAAGACGGTAGCGGCGGTAGCCGGCACGGCTCGCAGCGTCAACGATCGGCGGGTTACTCGCTGCGACTGCCAGCTCCGTGCGCGAGCCCAGTCGGCGCTGACAGGGGCTCGGATCCCTCGGCGATATGAGCACTGCGAACTGGGCAACTACGACACAGATTTCCCGGGCGCGCATCCGTCCTTGGCGGAGGCCCAATTTCTCGCTTCGAATTTCGCGAAAAAGTGTGATCCACGCGGTGATAAGGGACTGTTGATCATTGGCAAGATCGGAACAGGAAAGACGCATCTCGCCGTCGGAATCATTAAGGAGCTTATCCTCAGCCGCGGCATTTCATGCCTTTTTTACGATTATCGCGAGCTTCTTAAGGAAATTCAGAATTCCTACAATTCGACCGTCCAGACAACCGAGTTGGACGTGCTTCGGCCTGTGTTTGAAACCGATGTCCTGGTGCTCGACGAACTCGGCGCAGTGAAACCGACGGAGTGGGTGTGGGATACCGTTAGCCTTATTCTGAACACGCGCTACAACGACAACCGAACGACCATCATCACCACGAATTTTGAAGATCAGCCGGCGGCAGCGGTGTCCGGTTCTCTCTCGCCTGCAAGAGCGGCCACGCGGGGAGAGACTCTTGGAGACCGGATCGGAGAACGCATGCGCTCGCGCCTGCACGAGATGTGTCGCGTCATCACCCTCGATGGCTCCGATTTCCGGCAGAAGTTTCGCAGCGCCAGCTTCCGTTGATCAGTAGCCATTCCAAGTCTCGCGGGGAATTCCTCTAGAATTGAGTTGTGCTGAATGAGCACATTGAATTCGCACCTGAACGAGACGCGGAACTCTTGGCCGGTGTACCCGCCGGCCCAGCCGTGTTTCTGCTGCGTGGCTCGGATGCGCAAGCCGAGCCTTACGTCAGCAAGACGGCGAATCTGCGCCGCCGGCTGCAACGATTGCTGGGTCCTGTCGAGGAACGCACCAAAAAGCTGAATCTGCGGGATCGCGTTCGATCGATCGAGTATTCGCTGACTGGTTCCGATTTCGAATCTGGATTCCTGCTCTACCGCGTCTTGCGCGCAGCATTTCCGCGAACTTACCAGGAGCGACTGCGGTTTCGATTTCCACCGTTCGTGAAACTGCATCTGGACAACGAGTATCCGCGTGCCTCGATCACTACGCGGCTCAGCAGGGCTGGCGGACGAAATTTGTATTACGGCCCGTTCGTTTCCCGGATCGCTGCTGAGAAGTTCATGAACGACTCGCTGGATTTCTTCAAGATGCGGCGCTGCGTCGAAGACCTGAATCCTGACCCGAAATTCCCGGGGTGTATTTATTCCGAGATGAAGATGTGCCTGGCGCCGTGTTTTAAAGGTTGTACAGACGAGGAATACGCGACCGAGGTCAGACGCGTGCAGAATTTCCTCGACTCGAGCGGAGAGTCGCTCGTTCGCGAATTCAGCGATCAGCGGGAAGCGGCCTCTGCTGATCTCGCGTTTGAGGAGGCTGCGGCGATCCACGCTCGGGTGGAAAAGCTGAAGCCGATTCTTAGCGGACAGCCTGAGATCATTCACAGGCTAGATCAGCTTTCGGGGTTGATGATTCAGCGCAGCCACCTCGAAAACTGCGTAACTTTCTTTCGGGTCGATTCCGGCCGAATCTCCCGACCCTGCTCATTCAATATTCAACCGTCGGAACATGCCAAGTCGCAGTCGATGGAAGCGAGAGTACACGAAACCTTGTTGACCCTTCCAACAACGGCGGGGAAGTCGGCTCTAGAGACGATGGAGCATCTGGCCCTACTGAAACGGTGGTACTACCGCGGCAGCCGGACGGGTGAGATCTTTTTCGCGGATGCCAAGGGCGAATTGCCGATGCGTCGCATCGTGCGCGGAATCTCGCGCGTGTTTCGCGGGGAAAAAGTCGAAACCGAAAGCATTTCTGCCAGTCCAACTTCGGGTTAGTTCTGCCCAACTTGGCTGTGACGGTTGTCACATCTGTTGTGCAAATTCCGCTTTGTCATTCTGACCCTGAGCTTGCCGAAGGGGAGGAACCTACTGTCGGCTGGTGGCACATCCCCTCCGGCAGAAAGCAGATTCCTCAACGGCTAAAGGCCGTTTCGGAATGACAATTGTGCAAAGGGTATAGTGCCCTAAGCAAGCGCTCCGTGATCTTTCTTCTGATTGCGTTTACAATTTGTTTCCGGCAACCGGCCAACGAGGGCGTCACCTGCCATCGCAGAATCCGATTTCTGTCGCCGTCGTCGGCGTGGGCGTTTTTGGACGCAACCACGCGCGCGTCTACAAGGAACTCGAGCAACAAGGAGAGCCGATTCGGCTCGTGGGAGTCGTCGATCCCGACGTAAACCGAGCCGATGCTGTTGCGCGAGAGTTCGGTTGCAAGGCCTTTGGGTCGGTGTTGCAGCTGGTCACAACCCATAGCGAGGTGCAGGCGGCGTCGGTAGCGGTTCCGACAGTGCACCACTTGCCGGTGGCTCGAGAGCTGATGGAAGCCGGCGTCGATGTACTGATCGAGAAGCCTCTCGTGTCCACTCTTGCTGAGGCGGATGAGCTGGTCTCGGTGGCTGGATCGCGTAAGAGGGTCGCGCAGGTTGGGCACCTCGAGAGGTTCAATCCGGCAGTTAGGGCTACGCTGCCTATCCTCACCCAGCCGATGTTTTTCGAGGTTCACCGGCTCAGCGTGTTCACGCCGCGGTCATTGGACATAGACGTTGTGCTCGATCTGATGATTCATGATCTCGATATCGTACTGGCCTTCGCCAAGTCTCCGATCAAGGAGGTCCGCGCGGTGGGCCTGCCGATTCTTTCGGGCAAAGTCGACATCGCCAATGTACGTCTTGAGTTCGAATCCGGATGCATTGCAAACTTCACGGCGAGCCGCGTTTCTACCGAGCGGGTTCGCAAGCTGCGGTTCTTCCAGCCGCGGCAATACGTCTCGCTCGACTACAGTCGCCAGGAAGTATTGGTCTTCACCGTTGGCTCTGACGGGGCGGCCGGTGTCCCGAGTGTCAATCCGCAGATCGGGGTGAGCAAGCCAGCGGTGGCCTCCGAAGAACCCCTCCATGCGGAGCTGGAGTCGTTTCTGAAGTCGGTTCGGGATCGTTCCACCCCGGTTGTACCCCTCGAAGATGGACGGCGAGCCTTGGCGTTGGCGTTGGACATTCTGGCCGCCATTCGCGAGCACGGGAAGAAGGTTAATCTCGCCGGAATCGCTCGCGTGTAGCCTCAAAACATGGGCTCCGGGACACAGAAGACATTACTCCCCGTGTTCACTCATCTGTTAATCGACACAGTAAATGTTTAGTCCCGCAACCATTAGATTTACATATGTTTACACACCAAAGCCGGAGCACAAATGTAGGCAGCGGAATCCAACGAAAGATGCGAGAATAGAACTAAGTCGATGTGTAGAGCCTCGCGCGCCGTCCGAAGTCCTTCCACGAGAGCCGGGATGCAACGCCGCGCGTGTATTTTGGTGTCTAACGACAGGCGGGACCCAGCTAGGGGCTAGTCAAAATCAGCGCATGGCGATTACGCAAATTCCATTTCAGGATCCGGTAGCCCCGCCTGAAAAACCTCAGCCTGAACAACTTGGGCTCTACGACACTCAGGACTGGGAAACAGCTTACCGCGAACTGGATGCGCGGGTACCGCACCTTCTGGTTCAGTTGCAGGATGATTTGGCCCGCTCGCGAAAGCGCGAAGCCATCTGGATCTCGATCATCTTTCACCTGGTACTTGCGATCCTGCTCTGGAATTTCAAGTTCATTGAAAAGTTCATCCCGCTTCACACGGCGGTCGTGGTGCCGCTGAACGCGAACAAAGACAATACGACCTTCCTGGCATTGCCGCCGGACTTGCAGAAGGTGCCGCGCAAGCCGAACACGAACGTATTGTCCGATAAGGACCGCATCGCGACATCGCGGCATCCGGAGTTGGATCCGAAGGAATTGCGCAAGATTCTGGCGACCCCACCACCGGGTACTCCGGGCCCGAACGGGCCGCGGGCCGCACAACCTGCACCACAGTCTCCTGCGACTTCGCCAAATCCTTCTCCACAACCGCAGCAGGGAATGCAGGCGACGCAGCGCCCACAATTCGACACGAATCAGACGGCACAGCTACAAGTTCCTGCAAAGCCGAACACAAATCCCTTCAATAAGTACGCTGCAGGCATGAGCGCAGGCTCAGCGATTCAGCAAGCAGCGCAGGCAGCCGCGGCTCGTCGTGGTGGTGGAGGCGGGCAGGAGGGCGATTTCGGGCTCGGAACCGGCGCGCATGGACGTCAACTTGGGGCACTCGATATCTTGAGCGATACGCAGGGAGTCGATTTCGGCCCGTACCTGCAGCGGATCCTTCAGGACGTGCGTGAAAACTGGTATCACCTGATCCCTGAATCGGCCGAGATGAAGAAGGGCAAGTTAGCGATTGAATTCGCTATCACGAAAGACGGACAAGTGGCCGATATGCGACTGGTTGCTTCGTCTGGGGATGTTTCACTTGATCGTCCAGCATGGGGAAGCATTACTGCTTCAAACCCCTTTCCACCGCTGCCCAGCGACTTTACCGGACCTTATCTGGCATTGCGCTTCCGCTTCTACTACAACCCCGATAAAGCGGATCTGCAGTAGTCGTGCCATTCCCGTCAATCCTTAAGATCTGACAGTATCTGGGTTCTAGCGGTTAAACCCGCGAAACTCTAATGGGTGAGATCTGGAATCCGGACAAGCCGCAGGGCTGCCGCGCAAGGAAAGCGGGCGGAACGAACCGGTGCGCAGATTGGCAGTACTGGCGCCCGACGCGCCTGACTATCCGCTGGAAAATACAGGTAATGCTGTGAAACTTCTGGGAATCGTAGCCAATTCCCTTCTTCGACGGCCACTTCACGCCAAAGCGGCGAATGCAATTGTCAACGTGGTGAATTGCGCATTGCGAGCAATAGAGCTAGAGCCGATGCAGGAGCGCATTGACAAAATCGAAGTTGAAATGAAGGCACTCGGCACCAAGTTGACACGGCAGGGCGTCATGAAGATGCAAGCTCTTAAGAGAATTGAACGGGTGGAAGCGAATCTAAAGAAGTCGAAGGAAACCGTTGAGCAACTGGCCCAGCGCAGGCGGTTAAGAATGATGGAAACGATTTCGTGGTTCACGCCGTGCGCGATGTGTTCACTTGGGTGACGCAGCACACCGCAACTTACAATGAACACTGGCAGGACTCTGTTCAGGCTTCCTAGGAAAATGCCGGGAGAGCGTGCTCCCGGAAAAGGCGCGCCCCGGCTTTCTTGGCGTGACAGCTGAAGCGCTGACCGGCTCCCCTACGCAACGACCAATTCTGCTAACCCCTTCTCGGGTTCAACTGGTGACGTGTTCTTTGGTTCTCGTTCGGATTGTATCGACGCAATGCTGACAATCGGAACTGGCCCAGATGTGGTTCTGCCTGCGGTGGTGCCAGCCATCGAGGGCGCCCGGCGTGTTCTGGTAGCTTTCTTTTTTTGTGGCAGGCGAAGTGCGACCGCGTCTCGCAATTCGACAAAACATTCTTGCAACAACTTCTCGAGTCGCCGCAGGTCGGGGGCGGCGTGTGTATCGCCGCTGAAACCGAAATATACCGTACCGTTGTAACTCAGGATCGCGCAGTGGACCGCCATCTCGCCACCCACCGGAACATACGGATAGCAATGCAGCATCTTGTGTCCGAGAAGATAAAGCGGGACTTGCGGTCCAGGCACATTCGTGCAGACAAGGTTGAATGGCGTGATGGGCAACCTGCTCGCGAGCGGACCTGCCATGCCCTGTAGCGAGGTCGGGAACATTCCGATCAGCCCTCCTGCCAAGCTAACCAGTTCGGCGGCATGCATGCGTTTGAGAAACTCAGTTCGCTTGTGAACGGCGGCGAGCAACTTTGCCGGTTGTCGGATATCCAGAGGGATCGTTACAGGAACCAAAGAGATTCGATTGCCTAATTCTGAAGTGGCGGTGTTGCTGCGCAGGTTGACGGGAACCATGATCCGCAGCAATTTCCCTTTGACAGGATCGCCGTGGATCTCGAACTTATATCGCGGATGCCTCCACTGTCCAAGCCAAAACTTGAGAACTCTTCCTGTACGAGTCAGCGGGTAATCGAAACGCGGATCACTCTGCGCCCGAACCATCGGCACCATGCGTCTTGCGACGATGTAAATGAAAGAGACGACGCCGACAACGTGGATGGTCAGAAATAAACCGCGACTGCTGATCAGCCAACCGTACGCGTGCAGGGATAAAGAAGAACCTACCACGGCCTACCACCCTGAAGTTAGTTGTCTACGCGGCGACCAAATGACTGAGAGCCCTGTTCTGTCGAGCCGACGGACCAAGCTCGGAACTTCGTTTCGACTCTAGCGGCGCAATACTGGAAATGGGAACTGCTCTCGAAACGATGAGATCGAGTAACTTCTGTAGAGCAATTCCGCCATCGAGCATCCGAAGGAGAGTATCGATGTCGAATCCTGCTGTTTCTCCGGCTCGCACCAGCCTGTCGACCGCTTCGTAAGCTGACAGGTTGTGAGATTCGTCGAGTCGTTTGAGGACGACTTCAAGCGTGTCGCACGACAGGATTCCATCTGACACGATCAACCTCGTTGTTTGCATGAAACTCCCGAAATGGGAACTAGGTCAGCAACCGCTGTCACCCTTTAACGTGACGGGAATCACGTCTGAGGGATTGGAGTTCCAAGAGCAGAAAAATGATCACGTTCGCACGGTCAATGCGTGTAATAGCGATTGTTCACCAATGGACTTACTCTCGCTACAAAACCCGCGCCCAGTAGACCGTGCCACGTCCCCATTTGCCTTGCTTGTGATATATTGCCGCCGACCTGCTTGAAAAGCCGGTGCGACTCTTAATCAAAAAATTCAGAAAGCTCGCTGACGGATGTACCCAAGGAGAAGACAATGCGACATCGCTCGTTGTCCGTCGGATGTAGAGCCGTTCTTCCAATCATCGCGGCGATCTTGATCCTTACCGGAATCGCAGCCACCCAAGAAACAATTCTGGCGAACCTGAACTCAAGCGGCGGTGAGGTGTTGCCCAAGGGCAATCTCATCGCCGACGCAGCCGGCAATCTCTACGGCACGTCATTCTACGGAGGCCAGCACGATCAGGGCACGGTTTATGAGTTGTGGCCCACGGCTCACGGCTACAAGGGAGCCGTCCTTCACAGTTTTAACCCGAACGGCGTCGATGGATTCGGGCCGATGTCCGGTGTCATTATGGATAAGGCCGGCGACCTCTATGGCTCAACTGAATTTGGCGGCAGCGGCAGTTGCAGCAATGGCTTCGGTTGCGGCACGGTGTTCAAGCTAACCCACACCAGTACCGGATGGCACGAGACGATCCTCCACGATTTCCAAGGGTCCGATGGATGGCAATCCTATGGCCCTCTAACCATGGACTCCGACGGCAATCTCTACGGCACGACCGCCAATGGTGGTGCGTACAGACAAGGTACGGTCTACAAGCTGTCGCTGAGCGGCGGGACGTGGAATCTGACCACGCTCTATGATTTCCAGGGCGGCAACGATGGCGGCGTTTCCTGGGCCGGGGTCGTTTTCGACTCTGCGGGTAACTTGTACGGCGTTGCCTCCGAGGGCGGCGGCACTAACGCTACGTGTTCCTACGGCTGCGGCACGGTCTTCGAGTTGAGTCCCACATCGAGCGGCGAGTGGACTGAGACCATACTCCACAATTTCACTATTGACCCCAACGACGGCGAGTTTCCGTCGAATACCCTGATTTTCGATTCCGCAGGCAATCTTTATGGCACGACTTCGCAGGGTGGCGGCGCCACGCAAGCCGGAATTGTCTTCGAACTCTCACCGGGGACGAACGGCGAATGGACCGAAATGATGCTTCACAACTTCAACGACAGGTCAACCGATGGTGTCAATCCGTCCTCGGTACTCGTCCCTGACGCTTCCGGCAATCTTTATGGCGAAACACTGGTCGGAGGCTTATATGGCCAAGGTACGGTCTTTATGTTGAAGCCGGGCACTTACCGTTTGTGGCAAGAGACTCTGCTACACAACTTCAAGGTCAAAAACGACGGCAACAATCCCAACGGACTTATGATGGGCCCAGACGGCCAGCTATTTGGAACCACAGGTTTCGGCGGCCGCTTCGGCGACGGAACGGTCTTCGAACTTTCCCATAAGTAAGAATCCCGCCGGGGCAGAGCTTAGGGCCTTCGATTCGCCTCAGTGGCAACCGAAGGCCCGCGTTTTGTCTCTACTGCCGGCATCCAAAGCAGCGCGTCTGAGGAGATGGTTGGCTTTTCCCTGAGGCTGCCGGCACTCGATCCCAGCGTTTGAGCGTGGAGTCCCACTTACCACGCGTCTCAAAACTTTCGACTATTTCGCAGGAAACTGGATTTTTCAACACCCACGTTTGATTACAGCAATTGATATCGAGCTCTTCTCCACCATGCCCTCGTTCGTCCCGCCACGAGCCAAATGACTGTGGTGGGACGCTCATTAACCCCGCGCCATAAAGGGCAATGGGCCATCGCCTGCGTTTTAGGGGAGAGCCAGCAGCAGAGACGGCGGTTTACTTATGCAGGTGGACAACCACTCTCGACGAGGTCCACGGTGTAGAAAACGAAAGGGACTTATCTCGCGTAGCTAGTTTATCCCGGCATCTTCTCCTCTGACTTCTTGAAAGTGGCAGCGACGCACGTTCCCGGAGGTTGGTATGACGAGACTCCCTTCGTTAATGTTCTTGGTACTAGCCTTGCAGTTGGGCGCTTCAGCGCACACCGGAATCGATTTTTCCAATAGTGGCGGCACCCTTACAGGTTCCGACAGTGGGCTGTCATTGAACGGTTCAACCTTGATCTTGGTGGATGATGGCCGACTGGTTATCGGATCTGATCTTGGCACAGTGACATTCACCACAGGTTTTCTGACTAGTGGCACCTTGCAGATGGGCGGAACGTTTGCAGGTCCAGTGACTTGGAGTTTGATTACCCTGGCGAATGGAACAACTACATCTTGACGGGGACTATCTTCGGTGCGGTTACGGGCCTCGGATCCGATAGAAGTGGTCTGACTGCGCAATTGACCATCAATACTGGACGGGGCTTTTTTAGCGGGAAAGCTGCAATCTCAGGTGGCAACACCGAGCTCGCGTTCATCAACGGGCCTGAACCATGTCCCTCACTCTGTTAGGAATTGGCATGCTGTTTATGACTGGTGCTGTTCGCCGCAAGTTGAAACGGTGACTGCGACCGTTTGGGTGCTTACAATCCTCTTCTCATCGGGTTTGTACAGTTTCGTTGTTGGCGAAGAATCCCCATAACGCTCCAAACTCCTCAATGAGCGAAAACATGGAAAGACCTGAGCCACAATACGCTGCGGAATCTCAAGTGCGTCATCAGCGTAGCTTTCAGGATGGCACGGATCCTTGGTTTCTACGACGGAATGAACCCGGCAACCGGAACATTGGTGAATCCCAAGGCAAGACGGCCGAAGGAAACCCACGCATATGACTTTCACGAATTGCGCCGCGTCATGGGTCCGTTGCCCGAGCCGGCGGCAACCATCTTTGCGGTCGCGGCATTCGCGGGTCTTCGGCCGTCCGAAATCCAAGGACTCCAGTGGCCAGATTATCGCGAGGCCGAGTTCAAAGATTTAGAAGGCGAGATCACGGTTTGACCGGCCCTGTGGGTCACACGGAAGATCTGGAACGGAATCGAGAGTGATGTGAAGACGCCAAACTCCAAGGCACCAGTACCTGTTATCAAGCAGCTGATGGACCGAATCGAAGTTCATCGGCAGCCGAAAGCGTGCCAGAATAAGCACACGTTTTGCTCTCCGCCGACACCGTTAACAACAAATTGGCGATTGCGATGTGGTTAATTCCCGACGACAAAGGCTGGATACAGGATTTCCCCGTGAATGCTTCGACCCTCGCGGCGAATGTCGCCCCGATGGCTATTGGCGGCAAGTTGCACGTGGTTATCACCCACGAAGTCTCGCCGTGGCAGACTAACGAACAGGTGGACGGATGGAATAAGCAGTTGCTCACTTACTTCAAGCATCGCTCACCGGAGTATTCGGACACGTTTGCCGGACTGATTGGCTCGGCCTGTCCTGCAAGCGGATAGCCTCCACGGGCAGACACGGTCATCGCCCATCCCAAGTCAATAAGCCACAGGACGCGTTGCTCTCGGCTCAGGGGAACCACAACTTCCAATGCGTCGTTTACTGTCATATGAACCCTCTATAGAAGAATTACCCTCGGGCGAAAGGTCTGGTTTGAGTTCGTAGTGTCGCGCGATTCCAAGCGGAGGCATGGGGTGAGGAGGCGACCAAGTCTACGAAATACACAGTCTGGATGCTGGGTTTCGCTCCATGATGATTGCATATTCGATTGCATAATCAGGCTGCGGACTGGCCAAAAGGTGCTATATGAGGCGGCTCGGGGTGAGAAATAGAATAGAGGTACAAGGAATACGGTCGCCAACGTGTTGGAAAATCGACGAAATCGGGCAGGCAAACTGGCGGAGAGGGAGGGATTCGGATCCGCCTCACAGGATCAAACAAAGGACTTAACAGCGCACGGACAGCATTACAAGTACATAGTAGTCATCAAAAAACAAACGAAGTGATTTGAATCTGATTTGCGTGACTGGTGATTCCTAAAGCAGATCGGCGTCCTGTTCCGGCGAACCGGCCAAGGACCTGATCAGTTTGCTGATGCTGTGTGCGACCTCGAACGATTCGCTCACAGCGGACGAATCTAGCAACCCGAGTCCACAGGTAGCGGTAATCATGGCGCGCTGGGCGAATTTCTGGAGATCACCCGCCAAGGACGCAGCTTTGAGCCAGCGAAGGAAGATGGTCGCCGAATCGGCGGCGTTCACACCAGGTTTGGTAGGCACAACTCCATAAGCCACGGTTCCGCCTTGTTGCATAAAGTCCAACGCGTGCCAATCGTTAAAGAACAAGTCAAGTCCTTCGTGGGCGTCGAACGAAATGATATCCGGCTGCACGAGGCACATGCGCTCGAAGGGCCGGGCTGCACAGCAATGCAATCCGGCGTAGGCTCCGCGAAGGCGCGCGCTCTCCAGTGTGGCCGCCAATGCGTTGAGCCGCTGCTCTACTGAAACAGCGTTTGCGACTGCCGCGTCCAGGCACAAAGCCGGTTCATCGACAAACAGCAGCACTGGCAAGCCAGCCGATTTCAGGCGGTCAATTTGCCATCGGATAATCTGGGAGATATGAAAGACGATGGCTGCAAAAAGCCCTGGATCAGCTAGAAAGGGCCTGTTTTTGTGAAACAGGTATGCTGCAAGTGTGATCGGACCCTCGATTTGCCCTTTTACGGCGATAGCAGAGCCGAAGACCCCAGAAGATAGTGCTACTTCGAATGCGCCGAAGCCAGCGGCGTTTTCAGCAGATAACTCTCCGTTGCTTTGGTGAAGAATTGCAAGCAGCGCATCGAGTTGGCCTTGCTTCACCTGATAACCATATCCGTCATTCCGACGCTCAATGAGCTTTTCAACAATACCGAGTCCCTGACCGACGATGCTCTCTCGTTCTGAGCGCTGAGGCATCTGAGGCCAAAAAGGAACTTCCGGCGACAGTCCGCAGACTGCACGAAGGGCTTCCCCGCTCGACGTGAAAGGCAGGCTGCCAATGCCTGTGACCGCACCTGCCGCTACAAACGGCATTCGATTCGTATGAGATTTGATAACTGTGGCTTGCAATCTTTTGAACTCTCCGGAATTTCTTGTGCTTGAGTCTTAGGTGCTGATCTGCATCGCTACTTTCGGGCTTTTATTTACGGATCGTGCGCCTCAGATTTTGGATAAACGACCGATCGCTATAATAGATGAGGCCAGTTCTGGGAAATGGGTCGCGCTTAAGTCGAATCCAAGGGCGCTTGAGATCATCAAAACGACATGAAGAAAGGCCATCGGCATCCACTGGAGAAGGTCCTCGCCAATCGCATTGTCATCATCGATGGAGCGATGGGTACAACGATCCGCACGTATGGGATGAAGGAAGCGGACATCCGAAGTAATCGCTTCAAGGACGCGGCAAAAAGCCTGCTCAACAATGGTGATCTGTTCTCGCTGACCAAGCCAGAAATGATTGGCGATATTCATCGCCGGTTTCTGGAAGCGGGGGCCGACATCATTGAGACCAACACTTTCGGCGCAACGAGCATCGCCCAGAGCGAATTTTTCGTAGACGATCCGCGGGAGCACGGCGGCCGCAAAGATCCCGCGTTCTACCAGAAGATCGTCGACGATTCGTTTCTAGATGGGCTTGCATGGGACATCAACGAACAATCGGCGCGGCAATGCCGGGAATGGGCCGATCGCGTTGGAACCGTAACCTCGCGTCAGCGCTTTGTGGCGGGAGCCATCGGGCCGCTCACTGTTTCTCTCTCGAACTCGCCCGATGCCGACGATCCCGGATTTCGAGTCGTCACCTTCGATCAGGTTAAAGCCGCTTATGCACAGCAAGTGCGTGCGCTGATTGCTGGGGGGGTAGATCTGCTGCTGGTTGAGACGATCTTCGACTCGCTCAACGCCAAGGCCGCGCTCGTCGCGATCCGGGAGGTTTTAGATGAGCAGGGGATAGAAGTGCCAGTAATGATCTCAGCAGCCGTCGGTCGTGGTGGCGAGACGATGATCTCTGCGCAGACGACCGAGGCATTCTGGAATGCGGTGCGGCACGTGAAACCATTGTCGGTGGGCCTCAATTGTTCTCTCGGCCCCGATCTCATGTATCCGTTCTTGGAGGAACTCTCAGAAAAAGCGGACGTGGCGATCTCGTGTTATCCCAATGCGGGCCTGCCGAATCCTCTTGCGGCAACCGGTTTCGATCTGGGACCACAGGATATGGCCCGTTATCTCTCCGACTTTGCAAAAGGTGGACTGATCAACATCGCGGGTGGCTGCTGCGGAAATACTCCCGAGCATATCGCGGCCATCGCGAATGCGCTTGATGGTAAGCCTCCGCGGAAGTTCGAGACGGAAACCGAAAGATCCAGCGCTCGCCACAGCGAGATTGTGAGCCAGGCGTGATCGCGTCGGACAGCGGCATCGCTGAAGATACGAAGTTCAGACCTCTTCGTCTTTCTGGATCGCAACCCTTCACCCAACAGCCTAACGTCTTCATCATGATCGGGGAGCGGACCAACGTGGCCGGTTCCCCGAAGTTCGCCCGACTGATCAAGGAAGGTAAGTATGAGGAGGCAGTAAGCGTCGCCCGGCAGCAGGTGGAAAATGGGGCGAACGTGCTCGACGTCTGCATGGACGAGGGCATGATTGATGGCGTCACCGCGATGACGCGCTTTCTGCAATTGCTGGCTAGTGAACCGGAAGTCGCGAAGGTACCCGTCATGGTGGACTCCTCGAAATGGGAGGTCATCGAGGCTGGCCTGAAGTGCCTTCAGGGCAAGGGCATCGTCAATTCGATTTCGCTGAAAGAAGGCGAAGAAACATTTCTCCAGCATGCAGCAGCCATTTTGAAATATGGCGCCGCAGCCGTCATCATGGCCTTCGATGAAAAGGGCCAGGCCGCAAGTTACGAGGACAAGATCCGCGTCTCGGAACGTGCCTACCGAATACTGGTAGATCAAGTCGGCTTCCCGCCCGAAGACATCATCTTCGACCCGAATATCCTCACTATCGCAACAGGCATGGAGGAGCACAACAACTACGCCGTCGACTACATCAACGCCGCCCGTTGGATTAAGTCCAGCCTGCCATTCACGAAAGTGAGCGGCGGCGTCTCGAACATATCTTTTAGTTTTCGCGGCAACAACATAGTTCGCGAAGCGATTCATTCCGCGTTCCTTTATCACGCGATCACGGCCGGCATGGACATGGGGATTGTGAATGCCGGCATGCTCGAGGTTTACGAGGAGATCGAGCCTGAGCTGAGGGAACTGGTCGAAGACGTATTGCTGAATCGTCGCCCCGACGCCACCGAGCGTCTCGTCGAGTACGGCGAAACGCTGAAGGGCGCTGGCAAGGCTACGGTCGAAAAGAAAACCGAAGAGTGGCGCAATGGCACGGTCGACGAGCGGCTGGCGCACGCCCTGGTCAAGGGAATCGATACCCACATCGAGGCCGACGCAGAGGAGGCCCGCGTTAAGTTCGGCCGCCCGCTTTCAGTCATCGAAGGGCCATTGATGGCGGGTATGGGCATCGTGGGTGATCTTTTCGGAGCGGGCAAGATGTTCTTGCCTCAGGTGGTCAAGTCAGCACGAGTCATGAAGAAGGCTGTAGCCCACCTTACTCCCTACATGGAAGCCGAGAAGGAAGCTAGGGCTGCAGCTGGAGAGGCGGTCAAGTCGCAGGGAAAAATCGTACTCGCGACGGTCAAAGGCGACGTTCACGATATCGGCAAGAACATTGTAGGCGTCGTCCTCGCCTGCAACAACTACGAAGTGATCGACATGGGTGTAATGGTTCCGTGCGAAAAGATTCTGGAACGCGCCAAGGCGGAACATGCCGATCTGATCGGACTCAGCGGGCTCATTACTCCTTCTCTCGACGAGATGGTTCATGTGGCCCGCGAGATGGAGCGTCAGGGCTTCAAATTGCCGCTGTTGATCGGGGGGGCCACCACGAGCCGGGCGCACACAGCCATCAAAATTGCGCCGCATTATAGTGAACCAGTAGTTCACGTCGTCGATGCTAGCCGCGCAGTGCCCGTCACCACCAGTCTTCTTAGCGAAGAGGGCAAATCAGCATTCGTCGCCCAGCACCGCGTTGAGTACGAGGCAATCCGTAAGGCCCACTGTGCGCCTCGGCAAACGGTCGTCTCTCTGGAGGTCGCCCGTTCGCGGCGAACTCCAATCGAGTGGCGTGCCGAGGATCTTCCCTCGCCAGCTTTTACTGGAGTCCGCGTGCTCGTTGACTTTCCACTGGTCACGCTGCGTGAGTTCATTGACTGGTCGCCGTTTTTCCACACTTGGGGACTGAAAGGTATCTATCCCCGAATTCTTGAGCACGAAGAGCAAGGCGCGCAAGCACGCCAACTATTAAAAGAGGGCAATACGCTCCTGGATATGATCATTGAACAGAAACTGATCGTCGCGAGCGGCGTGTATGGTCTGTTTCCCGCCAACGCGGTAGGCGACGATGTCGATTTGTATACGGACTGTAAACGCCAAGAAGTGCGAGAAAGATTCCACTTCCTGCGCCAGCAGTCGAATAAAGAAGGCAGCGAGCCGTGCCGCTCTCTCTCGGACTTCATTGCGCCAAAAGAAACCGGACTGCTCGATCATATCGGCGCGTTCGCGGTAACCAGCGGGATCGGTTTGCAGGAACTGTGCGAGTCGTACCGGGCGAAGCACGACGACTTCAACGCGATCATGGCGGAGGCGCTCGCGGATCGTTTGGCTGAGGCTTTTGCCGAGTGCCTGCATAAGCGCGTCCGAAAGGAGTGGGGCTACGGTTGTAACGAAAACTTGAGCAACGCAGATCTGATTCAGGAAAAATATCGCGGCATCCGGCCGGCGGCAGGTTACCCGGCGTGCCCAGATCACACCGAGAAAGGTCCTCTCTGGCGTTTGCTCGATGTCGAGGCCAGTGCCGGAATTAAGATCACAGAGTCGTTTGCGATGTGGCCCGGATCGAGCGTCAGCGGTCTGTATTTCGCCCACCCCGAATCGCGTTATTTCAGCCTCGGCAAGATCGACCGCGGCCAAGTCGCCGACTACAGCCTGCGCAAAAGAATGAGCGTCGCCGAAGTTGAGCGTTGGCTGGGGCAGAACTTGAACTACGATCCTTCGGACTAACATCCCAAATCCGTTTCCAGCGGGGGAAAAGGTCAGGCTAGCGGTCTAAGGCAGCGGAAGCGCTTCTGTAGGCGCATGACTGACAAGCGAGTGTACCGGAGCCCATCACGGGCACAATCATTCGAAACCTTCGGCGACTAACAGATGGAACATCCCTCTTCACTCACTAGTGGTGCCGTTAATCCTTGAACTATAGCAAAATCGAGAGACATTTTCGGCTTTACTGTTGCGACCCTGCGACGTCACGTGGTTAGTGAGCGTAATGGGGAGCAACGACACCTCGCGTGGTGCGCTGAGCGCAACTGCTGCCGTAGTTAAGTCACGGTGCTACGACTTGCGCATGTCACGAATTGTAAAGAGAATGAGAAAGAACTTGAGGGCTCGTCAGTACAAGCCATAAAATGGCGGCCTTTGCAAGCCAAAGGATTCAAGACGGCTCAACTGACCATCCCGGTGCAGATCTCCGTAACCTCCTCGGGCAACGTGAAGCTAGAGGTCGGCCAGGAGACTACGACAGTCGAGGTGCAAACCA
>Ga0070734_10001701_pt1 | contig 30371 bp, 31 predicted proteins | sample Coa_R1_8_FD_66444 | JGI IMG/M metagenome (GOLD analysis project Ga0070734, IMG submission 66444) | Surface soil microbial communities from Centralia Pennsylvania, which are recovering from an underground coalmine fire - Coalmine... | ecosystem: Environmental > Terrestrial > Soil > Unclassified ... | reverse complement strand
GGCGGTGTCTCGGTCGATCCGCGCCTCGGTTACGTCTTCGTGAACACGCGCAATGTCGCCGGCATGGGCCGCCTCGACAAAAGCAGGGAGGGCGACCAGGTCGCTTATCGCCGCTTCAGTCCTCTCGGCCCGGGCACCGTAAACGCGCGCTTTTGGGATCCCGCCAAACAGCTTCCCTGCCAGCAGCCTCCATGGGCCGAGTTGATGGCCGTCAACGCCTCTACCGGCGACATCGCCTGGCGCATTCCCCTCGGCATCAATGATGAACTCGAAGCCAAGGGTATTCACAACACGGGCGCCTTCGGCCAGGGCGGCCCCATCGCCACCGCCGGCGGCCTGCTGTTCATCGCCGGCACCAACGACAAACGTTTTCGCGCCTTCGATTCCAAATCCGGCAAGCTGATCTGGGAAACCCGGCTCGACGCCGAAGGCCATACCAGCCCCATGACCTACCTCGGCCGCAACGGCAAGCAGTACGTCGTCATCGTCAGTTCCGGCATCAACGCGTTCGCGCTGGAGTAAGCCCGGACAAACCTCTGACCTTCTGCGCGCATTTCAAATGTGCGAATTAGAACAAGCGTGCGCTCTCCGCGCCGCCGCCGAATTGAAATTCCCTTGCCCTCCGCGCGGAATTAATAGATAATCAGGTCTGAATAGAAATAAAGATCCGTAAAACAAAGGAATCCCATGAGTCCGAAATTGAACATTGACATGAAACCGCTCACCCTCCCGGCTCTGGCGTGGGTGACAGGCACGGTTCACGAGATTTTGGTTCAGCCCGGCGAACAGTTCTTTGTGTTCGCGATCAGGCCCGTCAATGGTCCCACCGTATTGGTTCGCATCGCCGATGCGCACACCGGCGCCCCGATTACGAACGTCACCACCGATACCTTGGTTTACGACACGCTGAAAGAAGCGTATTTCCGGAAGCTTACGGTACAGGTAGCCTATCGCGATTTCGGCCCCGATCCGCAAAGCGGCATCAACAAACTCTGCATTGACCGCGTCATTTTGACGCAATAGCTGCCCGCGCCTTTGGTCTCGGGCTTCAACCCGTTGCCCGGTCCAGATCCATCTCCATATAAACGTTCGCCCGGGCGTAGGGCGAGGGTATGACGCGCGCCGGCGGAATGTGCCGGAACCCCACAGACTCGTACAGACCGATCGCCGGCGTCAGCTTTCGGTTCGTTTCCAAATAGAGGCGCGTCGCGCCTCCGGCTCGCGCTTCCGCAATCACCTTTTCCAACAGTTTCCGCCCGATGCCCGCGCCGCGATGCGCCGCCGTCACCGCCATCTTCGCTACTTCGAATTCGCCCGGGCCCATAGGCAGCAGCGCGCAGCAGCCCACAATGCGCCCTCGCCGAACGGCAAAGAAGATTCGCCCGCCCCGATCCACAATCGTGCCTCGCGGATCCGCCAGAGCCTCCTCGTCCTTTGATTCCAGCGCGAACTCGCGGATAATCCATTCCTCGTTCAGACGCCGGAAGTCTCCTTCGTCCCCTCGCGCGAATTCCCGGATCGTCAATTCGGATTCAGCGGCCGTCGTCGTATCCCCTTTCCGCACCATACAGCGGAAACGGCCGATCTGCGCCATCGGATCCGACCTTACGGTAAGCTCAATCCGCGATGCGCGGAACACCACCTAAGGCCGGGGCGCCGCGTCCAGCGGATTCAGTCCTCTTTTATAGCCCGGGTCCATCGCCGCGAAATCCGTCCGGTAGCTCACGGAGTTCGCCGTCGGATAGTTGGTCGGTACTTTCTGTGTCACTTTGCCGGTCGCGGCCCATTCCGTCCCGCGCTCGAAGGTCACGACGAAATCCACTGAGCTGAGCGCGTTGATGTCGTGCCCCATCGTGGTGTGGAACACCCGTCCCCGGCCGTAGCCGATCGCCATGAGGACCGGTTCATCATGCCCGGAACCGTTGTTGGCAGGATCCGAATACGCGGTCGCGAGCACCGTCACGTTCTTCCCGGGGCCGCGCAAGTGCGCGTACAACTCGTCTCCCTGATGCATCCAGACCTTGGGCAGTCCCTCCGTAATCGGGTGACTCGCCCGCACCTCCACCTGATACGGCCTGCGCAAGCCGTGACTGCCCGCCGCGCCCGCGGAATCGTCCGCCGTCAGCTTGCCGTCCTTGTAATACCAATACGGCCCCTGCTGCTCCGTCCGCCCGCGCCAGCCTCCCATCCCGATCATCTCGTTGAATGCCGCCCAATTCGGAAATGCATTATCGGCGGCGTGCACGCTGACCAACCCTCCCCCTTCTCGAACGTATTGCTCAAACGATGTCTTCAAATCGGCGGGCCATCGCTCGTCCGGCGCATCGTAGTTCCATACCACCACAGCATATTTGCGGAAATCCGGCCGGAACGCGTGGAGATCACCGCCCGCGGGAGGCGCGGTCACGACATTCACCTCGAACAGCCCCGTCTCTTCGAGCTGCTTCTTCAGCACCGGAGTGATGAGAGCCCATTTGTGATACGAGCCCGCGCTTTCGCCGTCGAGCAGCATTACCTTGATTGGTTCGGCCGCCGGCGCGACGCAAGCTGCGGCCAGAACGGCGGCCGCCAACCACGATGCTTTGGTCATAACCCCTCGTTTCTCACCCTACGGCAGAGCGAAGGCATATAGCGAATTCCCGCCGCCTACGATCAGATACTGTTTCCCATCGAGTTCATAACTGACCGGCGCGTTCTGCATCCTGCCGATATTGGCGTGCCACAGCGTGGACCCATCGCTGGTCCGCAGCGCAATGACGCTGCTCCGATTGTCGCCGCTGATCGTCAGGCCCGAGTCCGTGGTCAGCACGCCGGCGGTCCCGGGCCCCTCGCCGATCGCATGATCCCACGCCACCTTTCCCGTTCGGTAATCGATCGCCCGCAAGAACGATCTTCCGGCGACATTGTAGTCCGCTCCTGCCCAGCCGTACGCTCCATGCGCGTTTTTGAAAAAGTAAATCCCGTAACCGTCCTGCGCGCTCACGATCAGCAATCCGGTTTTCCGATCGAAGCTCGGCGGCCGGAAATTGGTTGCCCCCGCTTCGTTCGGCGCCACCAGGACGCCGTCTTGTGTCGGCTCCTTGGCCGGGTCCGCGATCGGCCGCCCCGCCCCGTCGATCCCTTTCGCCCAGTTCACCGTCGCGAACGGAGCGGTCAGCAGGCTCTTGCCGTTGGTGCGGTCGAGCACAAAAAAGTAACCATTGCGCGATGCCTGCATCACCAGCTTGCGCCGCTGCCCTTCGAATTCCGCGTCCACCAGCACCGGAACTTCATTCGCGTCCCAATCATGCGTGTCGTGCGGCGACACCTGGAAGCCCCATTTCAGTTTTCCCGTGTCCGGATCCAGCGCCACGATGCTGCACGTCCAGCGATTGTCCCCGGGCCGCACCCGGCCGTTCAACACCGGTGTGGGATTCCCTGTGCCGACGAACACCAGGTTCAATTCCGGATCGTACGTGCCCGTGGTCCACATCTGCCCGCCGGTGGCTCCGCCGCTTTCGGACTCATTCGAGCCCGTCGGAGGCGTGCTGTAGAAAATCCACTGCGTCTTCCCGGTCTCGGCATCGATGGATTTCAGCTGGCCCGGCACGTTATCAAAATCCCCCGAGACTCCCACCAGCACGTGATTCCCCACCACCAGCGGGGCATTGCTGGACCAGTACCCTTTCTTGGAATCCGCAATCGTCACGTCCCACTTAACCTTGCCGTCCTTTGCGCGGAACGCGATCAGATGGCAATCCGGCGTGGTGAGATACACCGTATCCTTGTAAATGGCCGCCCCGCGATGTCCGATATGGAATGCATCGTTGCGCGGATGCTGATAGTGCCACCGCTGTTTCCCGGTCCGCGCGTCAAGCGCCCAGAGATTATCGGGCGTCGTGATAAAAAGCGCGCCGCCCGCCACGATCGGCGACGCCTTGATCGCCGGATTCTGCCCCGTCTCGAAACGCCAGACCTGTTCCAGGTGTCCGATGTTCTCCGGCGTGAGCTGCATCAGCCGGCTGTGCCGCTGGCCGTTGTACTCGCCGTGGTAGGTGAGCCACGCATCCGCCGGCGGATCCGCCAGCCTCTTGGGATCGGCGCTTTGCGCGCACGCTAAGGCGCCGCTCATCGCAAAGATAAACCAGACGTATTCGTGCTGTTTCACTTCAATGTATCCAGGTACGCGTAAACATTATGCATCGTGGCGTCGGTGTATTTTCCGAGTTGCGCGAAGTGGGCCGACATCGGGTCGTCAATCTTTACCTTTACGGCGTCTCGTTGGTACGTCTGCCGCGCCCCCAAGGGATCCAGCACGGTCACCGTGAATTCATCATCGACGACTAGCGGCGCCGCCGCCGTCTGCCCGGAAGGCAGCGTGAAGATTGCCTTCGGCGGCGCCGGAGCCGGGCGGCCGCTCGGGTACAGCATGCGTTGCAGCAGCGCCAGTCCCCGGTATCGGCTGGCCACGCCGGCCAGGTCGCCGGACGCGGAGTGGCACTGGGAGCAGCCTCCAGCCCCGTTGAAATACGCGCGCCCATCGGCCGCATTTCCCGTCGCCAGGTCCTCCGGTTCCACCGTCCGCCGCCCCCCGCCCAGCGTCGCGAACTGGTCCATCTGGTTATGAACGTACGCAACCATCGCGTTCAGATCCGCGTCGTCTAATTTGAACGCGGGCATTCCGCTATCCGGCCGTCCCGCCCGAACCAGCGGTCCGATCTTGTCTCCGCGCACATCGCTCGCAACTAGTTCCGAACGAGTCAGGTCGGGCCCCGACTCCCCCCCGGCCGCATCGCGCCCGTGGCAGAAGCCGCACTGGGCGGCGAATCGTTGTGCGCCGGCCTGCACCTGCTCCGCCGGATAATTTTGCGGAGTGGTCGCTTTCGGTCGCGGCATCGCAGCCGGGCTCTGGCTGGAATCGCGCGCGCCCCCACTCGGGCTCTGCGCCGGCATCCAACTCGCGCCGAGCAGGGCCGCGCTCACAATCGAGATCGCTTTCATAGGCTGGCAGAGACTATCGTATCCAAAACTCGCCGGGACCGGTCCCCCGCGCCGTTATTTCTCTTGCGCTGGGAACTTCAGCAGAACGTACGTAATGTGTTTGCCCGCCGGCACGCGGAAGCTGTGCGGCATGCCAGCCGGAATGTGTACGATATCGCCCGCCCCCAGCGGATGCACCTCGCCGCCGGCGAGCCCGGTCCCCAGATATTCACCACTCTCCGCGCTGCCCTTCTTCCCGCTCATCGTCCCGCCCACCATCAGCGCGCCTTCGCCGCTGTGGACCATGACGACATCGACGATTTTGTCGTGCTCTTCCGGAAGCCCGTCAGCGTCGCGATACAGCAGCCGGAACCGATGGTCGCCATAGTCGGCCAGCGTTTCGCGCGAGGAATGGTCTGGCGCTACGTGCATCTTGAGCTTCGCTTCGTGTTGTGCGACCACCGCAGAAGTCCAGAGGCCGAAGGTCGATTCGTTGGCCGCGAACGAAGGTGCAATCAACAGCAACAGCAGGCACGCGCGCATCATGGCGCCATCCTATCACGCCCCCGCGCGCTTGAATGGAGTAACATCGTTCCATCTCCTGTGAAGGTGTTTCATGAATCCTTGGCGCTCTTGTTCGCTGATCCTGCTCCTCGCCGGCGTTGCGGCCGCTCAAACCGCCAATCCCCTCGACCCCGTCTCGCTCGCGAAACTGAAGCGCGAGGCGTTCGAAAACTCCCAGGCCGCGCTCGTCTTCGAAATGCTGACCTCGACAATTGGGCCGCGCCTCACGGCTTCCCCCGCCCACAAACGCGCCGCCGAGTTCGCGCGCGACCGCCTCGCGGCCTATGGGCTCCGCAACGCGCGCCTCGAGCCCTGGAAATTCGGCCGCGGTTGGAGTCTCGAAAAGCTCACGGTTGAAATGATCGAGCCGCGCTACTTTCCCCTGCTGGGTTATGCCGACGGTTGGTCGGCGTCAACCCCGGCTGCAATCGTCGGCTCCCCGCTGCTCGTTGCCGGAAAGACGCCCGAGGAGATCGCCGCTCTCGGTGCGAAGCTGCGCGGCGCCATTGTTCTCACCCAGCCCCTGCTGACCGATTTCATCCGTAAGGACCGCCCCCAGCCCAGCGATCCCGCATACGTTCCCGAATCCGCCGCGTACGCGACTAATTCCACGATCCGCCCCCTCAACGCCCCGCCTGCTGCGCCCAACCCAGCCCAGCGGCTGGCCCGCTCTCTCAGCACAGCCGGCGCCGCTGTCCTGCTCAAGCCCAGCCGCGGCGAAGATGGCACCGTTTTCGTGACCGGACGCGATGAGGGCCCGGGCTCCGCCCCGTCGCTGACCCTCAGCGCGGAGCATTACAACATGATCCTGCGCATGCTGGAACAAAACGTCCCGGTGAAGCTTCGCATTGATGTTCAGACGAAATTCTACGACGCTGATCAGGGCAACGCCTACAATGTTCTCGCCGAACTGCCGGGCAGCGATCCCGCGCTCCGCGACGAAATCGTCATGATTGGCGCGCACCTCGATTCGTGGCACACCGGAACCGGCGCCACCGACAACGCCGATGGAGTCACCACCGTCATGGAGGCCATGCGTATTTTGAAGGCGTCCGGCCTGCAGCCCCGGCGCACCATCCGGGTCGCCTTGTGGGGCGGTGAGGAGCAGGGTCTGCTCGGTTCCCGCGCCTGGGTCTCGGAGCATCTGGCCGGTGACAAGAACCGGGCCGCCCGCGACCTCATGGATGTCTACTTCAATATCGATAACGGCACCGGCTCTATCTACGGGTGGTATGCGCAAAACGATCCGGCCGCCAGGCAGATCTTTGATGCGTGGCTCGAGCCGCTAAAGGAATCCGGCGCGCGCCGCAACACGCTCGAATCCGTCGGCAGCACCGATCATCTGAGCTTCATCGCCGCCGGCGTTCCGGGATTCAATCCCATCCAGGACTATCTCAACTACGACGTCCGGACCCACCACACCAACATGGACACAGCCGACCGTGTGAATGTCGCCGACCTGCGCCAGGCCGCCCTGGTAATGGCCGCCTTCGCCTATGATGCTGCGGTAGCGGATCAGAAACTGCCGCGCCCCGCGGCCCGATAAGTCCCGCACGGTGCGCCGTCACTGCCTCTAGGCACGCGGCTTGACTCCATTGGCTTTGATGATTCGCGCACGCCAGGCGTTAATCCAGTCCTGAATCAGCCGCAACTCCGCCCGGCTCAGCCCTTCGGTCGAGAAATCGATTTCGAGCATCCCTTCTTCCCACGGCGCGCCGGAATGCAGCAGCGCCTTTCCTCTGGTGTCTATCCTCTTTAAAACAGACTTGATCCCCTGGCTCAATCCCGGGCCCCTGTGGTCTGGTGTTCGGCTCGCTAGCAATTGGCTTCCTGAACCGACCATTATCCTGGTTGGAAGATGAACAGACGATGAACTCTGAAACATTCTGCTTGCGGCCGGTTCCCGTGGTCCCGGCTATACCACTGCTCTCCGGGACTTGAGGGCCGTCTGAAGATTGCCTTGCAGTTCCGTCACGAACCCGAGAAACAGATCGTGCTGCTGCCGGATTTTTCCTGCCAGATCCCGAAGCTGCGTCAGGGAATAGTCTTGCGTTTGAAATCCGAGCCGATCCCCGTCCGGCCTCAGCTCCACTTCCAGCGCGATCCGCTCAATCAGGCCTCGGCTGATCTTTTCCGGCCGGAACGCCCACATATCGCGCAAAAAATTGGTTCTCTGCCGGCTAATCTCAAACGCACTCGGCAGCGCGGACCGGATTCGCTGCAACACGCTCCGGTTCACCACTTCATCGGGATCGAGTTCGCTGAGATAACGAAGCTTTCGCGCCAACGTCGAGTCGTCCAGGTTGCCGACCTCGGCTTCCGGCGCCACCAGGCTCGTGATCGTCATCGCGACGAAAAAATCCCAGCTCGCAAACAGGATCGAGATATGGCCAATGATCCGTTCGAAGTCTTCGTTGGTCGCCATCAAACGCCGCCTCGATCATGCTGCCGGCTCTCGCGAACCAGGGGCCTGGCTTCAGCCCGGGACTGATGCTACCTCCGTTCGACAGCCCGGGCAATCTACGCTTTGGTCAATCCGGGAATTGCCGGTGCTTACTCTCGATATCCAGGATCCTCCGCCGCTTTTAAGGGAACCATCATGCCGAAACTCAGAAGGACATTGTAGTGAGTAAAGGAGTAGGGAGAAGTCCCCTACAACCAACACCGCACCGGATTCGTCTAGAACTTAGGTCGAGCGGCGGATACCGCTGCTGACACGGAGGAAAAACTTGAGACGCAGAACATCATTTGCAGGTGGAGTTCTTTTCGCGGCACTCTCTGGCGCCGTCTTCACAGCCGGAGCCCAGGAATCTCACACAGGCCTCGCCGGCGCCACCGCGGCCACCGTCGGACCGGTGAATGCGGCGATTACGGCGCTGAATTACGGGGAAAACGGCGCTAAAGTCGACGGTCTCCTGGTCGGCGCCAACGTGCTTCTGACATTCTCGAAGCCGGTGTGCGGCGGCATCGCCAGCCTGGGCAAAGTCAAAGACAACGTCACCTACAGCGGCGTCGCCCTGACATTCGCATCGGGCTTCCAGACCGTCCACGTCACCAGCTTTACCAACGGCTCGATCACCTATCCGCCGCCCGCTCCGCCCAAACCGGCGGCTTATCCGTCCACCACCGGAAACATCACGCAGCTCAACTATAGCGAAGTCGGAACCATCGACGGCTTTCTCTTCACCCCAACTTCGGGTCCGGAAGTATTTGTTCATATCGGAACCCCGGGCGCGGACCTGGCCAAGCTGCTCACGGTAGGACAGTCGCTTTCGGTCATCGGCACGCTCGAGCCGCCGGACCCCTGCGCCGTAGCCGGAACCATCTCCGAGGTAGATGCATCCTCGCTGACCATCAACTCAACCACGTTCCCCCTATCGAAAGGTATGGGGTTTGGCTTTGGCCGCTTCCGATAGGGTGTAGCCGGAGTCCATTCTGTCGCCGCTCCTCCGGGGCGCCGCTCGTTTCCTTGCGAGTCACCGCAAAACGGGCTGCGGCCGGAGGAGCGGCTTAACTCCCAGACCCGCCTCGCTTCCGATATGATCTTGGAATGTCGAGAAGCACGCTTCCCCGAAAAATTGGGCTCATGGCCGTGATGCTGGCTCTCGGAATTGCGATAGGACTCGCGATTTCCGGACGCTTCGCGCGCGTGGACGCAGCCAACGCCAAACCCGGCACGGGTTTTGCCGCAATCCCCGGGTCCCTCGGTTCTGAAGACCTCACCGGACCCTACGAAGTCGTGAAAAACTGGCCGCAGGACATCAGCACTCTACCCGGCAATGAGAAGTGGACCTACGGCGCCGGCGAGAGCGTTTTCGCCGAAAGCCCCAACCGCATCTATATGCTCTTTCGCGGCGAGCTGCCGAAGATGGCTCCTCCGAAAGCCGCTCTCCTTCCACAACTCGGGCCCAGCATCAGCTTTCCCGTCGCCGGCTTCTGGCGCGACGCCACCACCGCCTCTTTGCCCGGCACCGGCGGCACCGACAATGACATGAGCGAATGGCTCACCGCCTGGGAAGGCAAGTCGGCCAAGCTTGGCATCAAAGGCCCACCCTACCGCCAACTCGGCGTCGACGCCAAGTGGGAGAACTGCGTCGTCGTGGTCGATGGCAGCGGCAAGATCATCGAGACCTGGAAACAATGGGACAAGCTGTTCCGCCGCCCTCATTCCATCTACATCAGCCCCTACGATCCTGAAAAAAATGTGTGGATTGTCGATGACAACATGCAGGTCATCTACAAGTTCACTCACGACGGCAGCAAGCTGCTTCAGACCATCGGCACCCCGGAAGTCGCCGGCGCCGATGCCACGCACTTCAACCGCCCCACTTACATCGACTGGCTGCCCGATGGCACCTTCTTCGTCGCTGACGGCTACACCGGAACCCGCGTCGCCAAGTTCGATAAGAACGGCAAGTTCCTGATGGCTTGGGGCAAGCTCGGCGGCCCGCCCCGCGGCCCTGTCGATACACGCCCCGGCTATTTCAGCAACGTGCATGGCGTGGCCGTCGATCCCGCCACGCGCCACGTTTTCGTGAACGATCGCAACAACCACCGCATCCAGGTCTTCGATGAAAACGGCAAGTATCTCTACGAGTGGAAAATCGATGCCGACCCGTCCAGCCTGCACTTGCTGTACATCGGCTCCGGAAAGACCATCTGGACCTACGACCGCACCACTAACAAAATGGTCGAGTGGGATCTCCAAGGCCACCTTCTCTACACCTGGGGCAGCATGGGCGATTTCCCCGGCGGCCTCTGGGGCGTCCACGGCATGAGCGTCGATCAGCAAGGCAACCTCTACGTCGCCGAAGTCGACGCCGGGCGCGTACAAAAGTTCCGCCCGAAATCCGGCGCGAACCCCGATTTCCTTGTAGCCAAGCCGGTCTATTCCGCTTGGAAGTAACGCCGGTGATCGTGTCAACGGTGCAATCCGTTTACAATGGAGCTTTCCCACAAGGAGGAGCAGCATGGCTGAATACGCGCATCCGGAAGTCCTCGTCAGCACCGAGTGGGTCGCCGCCCACGCCAAGGATCCCAACGTCCGTATCGCCGAAGTCGACGTCGATACCAAGGCCTACGATGAAGGCCATGTCCCCGGCGCGATCGGCTGGGCCTGGAATACCCAACTGTGCGACACCGTGCGGCGCGACATCCTCTCCCAGCAGCAATTCGAAGAGCTGATGTCCGCTTCGGGCGTGAAGCCGGACACCACGCTCGTCATTTACGGCGACAACAACAACTGGTTCGCCGCCTGGGCGCTCTGGCAGGCCAAGATTTACGGACACGCCGATGTCCGTCTCATGAACGGCGGCCGCAAGAAATGGCTGGCCGAAGGCCGCGAACTCTCCACCGACAAACCCTCCCCGCCGCGAACCACCTATCACGCCAAACCGGCCGACCTTTCTTTGCGCGCCTTCCTGCCCAGCGTGCAGGAAGCCTCCGCCAAACGCACGGCGGCGTTGGTCGATGTGCGCAGCCCGCAGGAATTCACCGGCGAGATCCTGGCGCCTCCCGGATTGCCCGAAACCTGCCAGCGCGGCGGTCACGTTCCGGGCGCCCGCAGCATTCCCTGGGGCAAAGCCTGCAATGAGGACGGCACCTTCAAGTCAGCCGACGAGCTGCGCCAGCTTTACGGCAGCGAAGGCGTTGACGGCTCCAAGCCCGTGATCGCGTACTGCCGCATCGGCGAACGTTCCAGCCACACCTGGTTCGTGCTGAAATACCTGCTCGGCTTCAACAATGTCACCAATTACGATGGCTCCTGGACCGAGTGGGGCAACCTGGTCGGCGCGCCGGTCGAACGAGGCGCCGCCGCCGGCGCCGCAAGAGGCTAGTTATGAAAGCTGAAGAGTATCAGGAAAAAAAACTCAATGTAGCCGGATGGCCGGTCAACCTGACGACCTACCGGCTCGGCAACGAGTGGCATGCCAAAGCCGATAACGTTTCTCCCGGCGCCGCGCTCTGTCGCGTCACCGGAGCGACACGCGAAGAAGCCGAACAAAAAGCGCTGAAGCGCGCCGAAGAGCTTTTGGGCCGAACGCGGCGGCAAGCGGTGTAAGAAATTCGACGGTTTTCTTCACCGCACCGTCACCGCTCCCGTCGCCGCCATCTTCGCCGCATCCGCCGCCGGCATCTTCCACTCACGGTCAAACCGGCCTTCGGCTACGACGTGCGCCAGTGAGCCCTTGAAAAGGATGTAATCGCCGAACGTTCCGAGTTCCGCCGGCACCGGTGGCTCATAGCGATCCACCGGCCGTCCGGCTTCTCCCGCGCCCGTCCACCACGGCAGCCCCGAACTCACCAGCACATAGTGGCCGCCAACCGGCGCGACAAAAAGCAAACCGTAGTCCGCCGCGCCGGCAGCCAGCGCCAGCGGCAACCGGTCCGCATACCGCGCAATCACCGAATTCGTCTCCCGAGTCCCGAAAAGCACCAGGTTCTCGTTGAGATCCTGTGCCGTCACCGCGGTGTCGGGCTTGACTGCGAATTTGACCGCCGGATGTTCCCGCGGACTCGACCACGCAGCCGCACGCTCGGCAGCAGCGCGCCGGCTCTCCAGTTCATCCGCGCTATGCGCGTCCAATGTGCCGTACACGTAGAGATGGCGGCCTGCCACCGCTGCGGCGATCGGCCCTTCCGAGCCCGGCCCCTTCCCGCCGGCGCGGGCAGCACCCCGAACCCATTTGCCCGCCTCTTTGTGAAACGATGCGCCAGCAGCCGGCGGAACGCGCAACGGCGCGCCATCGATCGTCACCGCCGCCACGCGATGATCCAGCGATAAGGTGAAGCCGTCGAGGTTCCCGGTCTCGGCCCGCACCTCGTTGTTGCCAACCTGCCGCGCATCGATGGATGCCCTCAGTCCCGGTGTCAATCCATCGATACGCACCCAATAGGCAGAACCATACTGATAAGAGGTGGTCACTAGCCGCACGCGTTCGGGAAAACGGTTGCGTTGGAAGTGCGCGAACCATTCAAAGATGGCTCCGTCCCGATAGGCATAATCCCACGCGTTATGACGGCCGGTCGGGTACTCGAAATAATCGGCAGCCACTCCCAGATCGAGGAGCCGCCGCTGCCACAGCCGCACCGATTCGACCGGCACCAGCGGATCCAACTCTCCCTGAAACAGGCGAATGGGAACGTTAATCGCATTGGGAATCAGCGGCTCCAGCCCGGGCCCCGCCGCCGGGCACACCACCGCCACGGCCGCCCAGACATCCGGCTGCGTAAGCGCCAGCCGCAACGCCCCGCCTCCGCCCATCGAGGCGCCGGTCAAGTAAACCCTATCTTCATCCACGGGAAGCCGGCGCTTCAGATCCTCGAGCACGTCATACACGTCGCGTTCGGCAATGCCTTCGTAACCCATGGTGCCGCGCGCCAGCGGACACGCGACGATGAAATCCACGTCCCGCGCGCGAAAAAACCGCAGCGGCGCCAGGCTTCCATCCGCCAGCCGGTTGGCCTGCCCGAAGACCCGCATCAGGCAGATTTGCGGGCTGGAATCTTCCGCATGCAGACTGATCACCAGCGGATATTTGCGCGACGGATCGAGTTTGGGCGGAACATATAGCGCGTAGGATTGATTGGAATCATCCACCTGGGAAAGATACGTGATCACCTGAGGCCCGGCCGGCAGCGACTGCCCGAACGCCGCCGACGCGACGACGGCACCGATGATTCCGGCTACGATTCTCCACATCCCGGGGAAGTTCCCTGCCCTTGAGCGCACTCTAGCATAACCGCCGGTTCGGGAGTTCACCCGGTGTGAGTTCCAGCCCGCAGGTCTCAGTACGATTTTCGGTACCCGGCTGGTACATTCGGCACTCGTTCGGCGTGCCAAGCTGCGCTGAAATAAGGGCAGACAAGGAGATTTGCGATGACGACGATGCAGCCGATTCTTTACGCCATCTCGTTGTTCCTGGCCCTTGCTTCCCTGCTGCGCTGGAAGTATTTGCGCCAGGACACGCCGCACCGTGTGGGCCGCAGCCTGCGCGGCTATCTGACCCTGTCTTTGCCGGGACTGGAGGTCGCGTGATGGACCTCGCGGCTGCTCTGAACACACTTCTTCCCCTCGCGTTCCTACTGACCTTGTCTACGCTGCTGGTCTGGTATCACGAGCAGCAGGATTGAAATTCGCGGCCGCTCAGAGCTCTTTGCGGCGTAGTAATTCCTGCTCGGCGCGGAACCAGTCCTCCCAGGGGGATCCACCCTTGCCGCCGCGCGCTTCCCAATAGGTGTACGCGAGCCTGGCGATCGCCTCTTGAGTGGGGGCGCTCATCTCGTCGTCCGGTTCGATGATGCTCGCCCGGGCGCGACCAATCTTGTCTTCGAGAGCCTTGGCCGGCTTCATGACACCACCTCCACCCACATTGTAGACCCATGCGCACCCGCGTGCCTCTCTTAGAGATTAGACTGTTCATTGATGCACATCGCCTTTATCGGATTGGGAAAGATGGGCGCCGGAATGGCGCGAAATTTGCTGCGGGCCGGGCACCGGCTGGCGGTCTATAACCGTTCTCGCGAGAAGGCCGAAGCCTTGGCGGCGGAAGGCGCGCGTGTGTGCCTGTCGGCTTCGCAGGCTGTACTGGGCTGCGAAGCGGTTTTTACCATGCTCGCCGATGATCACGCCGTGGAAGCAGTGGTTTTCGGCGAGGACGGCATCATCACGGCTCTCGGGCGCGGCTCGGTGCATATTGCATCGACCACCATGAGCATGGTGCTGGCGCGGCGCCTGGCCGAGGAGCATTCCCGCCGCGGCCAGCAGTTTGTGAGTGCGCCGGTTTTCGGCCGGCCTGACGCCGCCGAAGCCAGGAAACTGGTGGTGGTGGCGGCGGGCAGCGACGAAGCAGTCTCCCGCTGCCGGCCCCTGTTTGACGGCATCGGGCGCCAGACGTTCGTCGCCGGCAAAGAACCATGGCAGGCCAACGTCGCCAAACTCTGCGGCAATTTCATGATTGCCGGCATGATCGAAGCCTTTGGCGAAGCCAACGCCACGCTGCGCAAAGCGAATGTCGAGCCGCAACTTTTCCTGGAAGTGATGAACACGCTGATCGGCTCGCCTATCTATGCCAACTATGGCCGCATGATCGCGGAGGAACAATTCACACCTGCGGGTTTTGCTCTCTCGCTGGGACTTAAGGACGTCCGCCTGGTTCTGGCGGCGGCCGATCAGCTGGCTGCTCCCATGCCGCTCGCCAGCCTTGTGAAAGATCGTCTTCTGTCGGCGCTGGCAGCCGGGCAAGGGGATCTCGATTGGTCGAGCGTGGTGCGCGTCGCGGCGCGCAACGCGGGTTTATAACGGATTCTCCGGCCAGGCGTGCTTGGGATACCGCCGCGCCAGTTCGCGGCGCACCTGTGGATACAGGCGCTGCCAGAAACCGGCGAGATCGCTCGTCATCTGCACGGGACGCTGGTTCGGCGCCAGCAATCGAACCACCAGCGGCACGGCGCCGCGGGCGACGGCAGGTGTCTCGCGCATCCCGAAGAAATCCTGCAGCCGGGAAGCAATCCACGGCGGCTGATTCGGTTCATAGTGGACCGGCACCTGGCGGCCGCGCGGCAGCCGGATCCGTTCGGGCGCGATTTCGTCGAGCGCGCGCCGCGCCGCCGGCGGCAGGCGTTGTTCCAACGCCCGCAACAAGCCGCCATCGCGCGCCGCATCTTTCAGTTCGTTGAAACTCTTAAGGCCGGCCCCGAGCGCGGCCAGCGCCGCCTCAACATCCGACATTTCCAGCGCGGGAACGGGCCCATGCCGGGAGGCGAAGGCAGCGCGCGCGAGAAATGCCTCGATTTGCGCGGCATCGGCAAAGCGGGCGATGCCTGCTTCCAGAGCCTTCTGCGCCAGCAGCGCGGCCGCCGCTTCGGGCGCGGCTTCGGCGCGCCGCTCTTCGATGGCGATTTGATCGAACATGAGCAGATCAGCTGCTTCGACCCGCTCGGCGGCGCGATTCCAGTCGACCCGCTGCGTTTCGCGCACCCGGTCGGGAAAGAGATCGAGAAGCCATTCCGGCTCGATCGCGCTGGCTAACCGGACCAGCGGGGCTTTCTGATCGCGCCGGTCTTCGGCTTCCACGGCCACCAGAAACTCCGCATCGGCGACGGTGCTGAAGGGGGCCAGCTGCGCGGGACCGCCGCCGGCCAGCTGCAATTCAGCGCCTTGCCTCCGGCGCGCGACACGATCGGGAAACGCTGCGAGCACGGCGATACGCAGCGCTTCTTCGTCACGGGCTTTTTGTCGCGGCGGATTCACCATACGCCGAACCTGCCGAACCAGCTGCGCGGTTCGCGGCTCCCACTGGGATTCCAGCAGGACGAGCAGATCCGAGGCGGTCGCATGATCGACGGGACCGCTCAAGCGTTCGCCGGCGCTCAACAAAGCAGCCACCGTGCAACCATCTTCGGCAACGCCGCGGTGGCGGGCCTCGAGGATCAAGCGAGCCAGGCGCGGATGCAGCGGGTAGCGTGCCATCTCCTTCGTCGCACCAAGCTGCCGCAGCAGGGCGGCCGCCTGTTCGACATGCGCGGGCGGAGGCGCGTCCAGCCAATCCAGCGCATCCAAACCGCCGATCCCCAGCGTCTGGACGAGCAGCGCCGCCGGGGAAAGATCGGCCCGCAGGATCTCCGGCACATCATGCGCCGGCCGCCGCACGAAATCTTCGCGCGGATAAAGGCGGATGACGCGGCCGGGCCCGGTGCGTCCCGCGCGCCCGGCCCGCTGATCGGCGGAAGCCTGGCTGACGCGCGTCACCTGCAAAGTAGGGAGGCCCGACCACGGCGAATGCCCGGCCACGCGGGCCAGGCCGCTATCGATCACGGCGCCGATGCCGTCAATGGTAATCGAGCTCTCCGCCACGTTGGTCGAGAGAATCACTTTGCGCTGCTCGGAAGGCAGAACCGCGCGGTCCTGCTCTTCGGCCGATTGATCGCCATGCAGCGGCAGCACCACCAAGCCGAGCCGGCGCGCAAGGGGCGTGCACGCAGTCTGAGCGCGGCGAATTTCGGCCGCACCCGGGAGAAAGACGAGCGTGTGCCCCGCCGCTCCGGACAACCGCTCCAGCGCGGCCGCCACCTGTTGCTGCAGGGGCGCGGCCGAGTGCGGGGTGTATTCGATTTCCAGCGGATACTGCCGCCCCGCGGAGCGCATCACCCGCGCTCCACCCAGAAAGGCGGCGATGGGGGCCGCATCCAGGGTGGCGGACATGACCACCAGCTTCAAATCAGGCCGGCGGGTGCACTGCAAGCGACGCAACAGCGCCAAAGCCAGATCGCCTTCAAGATGGCGCTCGTGGAATTCGTCGAGCACGACGCAATCGACGTTTTCGAGCTGAGGATCGGAAAGCAGGCGGCGTGTCAACACGCCTTCGGTGAGAAAACGCAGCCGTGTGCGCGGCCCGGCGACGTCCTCGAAGCGAACCTGGTAGCCTACGGTTTCGCCGATCGGCTCGCGCATCTCGGACGCGACGAAGCGAGCCGCCAGACGCACGGCCAGCCGCCGCGGCTCCAGCACGAGCACTTCGCGCGCGCCGAGCTCCAGCAGAGCGGGCGGCACGCGCGTGGTCTTGCCCGCGCCCGGCGGAGCTTCCAGCACGAGGTTCGTATTGTTCCGGAGATGCGCGACGATCTCGGGCAGAAGGGGCTCGATCGGAAGACTCATCTACTGAGCCCGCGCCCGAGCGATCATGCTGCGGACGGCGGCGGCCTGCGGCCAGTCCGGGTGATGCGCCAGGAAATCTTCCAACACGTCGGCGGCCGCATGCGGGTCGCCCTGGCGGAAATGAATTTGGGCGAGCAGAAGCTGGGGATAAGAGAAATGCGCCGGGTCAATGGAGCGGGCACTTTCGAGGTGTTTCCCGGCGAGGTCGAACTGACCCAGCAAATAATACGTGATGCCCAACTGCGACTGGGCGAGCGCGTCGTTCGGGCGCTTTTCAACAGCCAGCGCATTGCGGGTCAGCGCTTCGTCCAGCTTGTGCAAAGTGACGAGCACGCCGCCGAGATTGACCAAGGCCTCATAGGAATCGGGCTCCTGTTGCAAGGCCTCCCGAAAGCATTCTTCGGCGCGTGCGTAGTTTCCGGTCTGGTAAGCGATCGTGCCCAGATTATTCCAGGCAACGGAGAACTGCGGCGCGCGCGCGACGGCGCTCTCCAAATGCTTCACGGCCGCGTCGACGCGCTGTTTGGCGAGGTCCCGCTCCGCCTGGCGATATTCGCGGACGGCAGCATCCGGGACGCTGAGCCGGCGCGTCGAGACCACATAGCGATTGAGAGCGCCGGCAAGAGCGAAATCGGAGTCCTTCAGATCGAGACGGAGCGATACGCGGCCGCGCCGATCGGCGGTGCCGGGTCCGATTTCAACGCTGCGCCGCGCTTCGCCGCGGCCGCGCATGAAGACGGCGATGGTATACAACCCGGGAGGCAGTTTCTTGAAATGGAAGGCCGCTCCGGGAAAAACAAACGTGCTATCCGAATACGGCGCAGTGGCGCCGAACAGCGTTACGTAAGCGCGCGCTTTGGGGACGATCCGGCCCGAGAGTTCATAGACGGGGGCCGCGGCAAAGGCCGCCGAGGCCGCCGCGGCAAACAAGAGAAACCGTAGCACGCCGATCTTGATTTTAACGTGCCGGGTCCTGAAGCAAATCAAGGAATTGCAGGATCCGGCTGGGAGCGCTTTCCGCGGTCTGCGCGGCGACGGGGACATCCCAGTACTCGGAGCGCGGCAGGCATTCTTCGAGATAGCGAGCCGCAGAGGTGGCGTGCGACGGATCGTGGCCGGGAACGATCAGAGCCGGGATTCCCAGGCGCAGCAGATCTTCGGGCTCGGAGCCGGGCGCGGTATCGCGATCAAACAAAGTGCGCGCCGCGCCGGCGATGAGGAGCTTGTACTCATCGACATTTTGCTTCGCAAAAGATTCAGCGAAGCCGCGGTCACGACGGATGACGGACGCCCAGGGGCCGCCGCGCGGGTCCTTATTAAACGGCTTACCTTCCTGGAGAACGAGGTTGACGACCGCTTCCAGCCCGTACTGTTGCACGTATGCGAGATGCTCGGCGAAACGCTGCTGGCTGCTGATGCGGTATTTGGCGCCGCCAACGGGCCAAAAAAGAATCATGCTGCGCGCGGCATCCGGATACGCCACAGCAAAGGCCAGAACCGGACCGCAGCCCATGCAGCCGCCCAAGAGGTGCGCGCGTTCGATTTTCAGATAATCCAGCAGGCCTTTGCCCTGCGCGGCGAAATGGGTCCAGGAGACGCGCTCGAGACGGCCGCCGGACTCGCCGCACTCCCGGCGATCAAAGAGGATGCACTGATACCTGCCGGACAAGCGCTCGAGGAGCCGGGTACGCGCATACACGCCGAGGGTTGTCCACTGCTCGATGGCCGCATCGAAACCACCGGGGGCGAAAAGCAGCAGAGGCGGTCCGGAACCGACCACCTGGTAACGCGTCGCGATGCCGTCGATGATGGCGGTGGGCATGGGCGATCCGATCAACGGGCGTTTTCGCCGTTTTGCGAAACGTACGTTTCGGAATGCGGGAAATATTGGCTGCAAGGAAAGCAGTTAGGCTCGTATTTCCGCTTGGTACCAAGCGAACCGTTTCGCTCTCGTTTGCAGCGCGCCCAATTTGCATCGACCGTGCCGAGTGGCATCCACCTTCTCCCATCGTCATTATCGCGCGCGGGCAGCTGGAAAGCGGCATTCAAGACATCGGTCTTCGACTGGAAGCTGCGGGTTCGACAGGAGTTCGGGATATTTTGCGGGGCGGTGATTCGATGAGAGCGCTGTCGCGAAAAGGCGGGTAAAATACCCGCCCATCGAAGAAAGGAGTTCACGGCAGCATGAAACAGTATATTGGGTGCGACACCCACCCGAGGTATTCCGTCTTTCGCATTTTGAACGAAGGCGGTGTGATGGGACCGGCCGGCGCGGAGTATAGAATAGGTGGAGATTCCCGAAAATGAAGATCAGACCCAGCCGGCTTGCGATCGCAATAACTCTCCCGATGGCAACTAGCGCGTTTCCGCAGAAGCCCGCCACTCCCAGTGAAGCAGCCACGACCGCGTTGCGCGCATTCGCCTCGGATCTGGAGAAATGCCCGGATGCATTTGTTTTGGAGAGGCACTGGGGGAAAGGGCGTTTGGAAATCGAACGGGTATATCTGGGGCATCCGAAAAACGTAACATCGAGATCGGCGCAGGTGGAATCCCGTTCGGTGGGTTATATCGAGTTTTCCAGTTCGGTGTATGTGCGAGTCCCGGCGCAAACCGCCAAGAAGTATACGCGACAGCGAGTGGTGGAGCCCGCGGAGCTGCCGGCCACAGCCGAAGGAATGCCTTTCCGTCCCACCGAAGATGGATTTCCGATCGCTGACACACGCTATCTGTACGAGTTTGATCTGCGAAACGACGGCATTTCGCCCGCAAAGATGTTCCGCTTCTCGCCAGATGGAACATGGCAGCCCGTGCAGGCGGGATACCCGTGCGCGGTTAATGCGAAGTAGTTGGGAGGTCTCCTTCGAATGACTCGCAGATCGATGGTGGGCACGGTAGGCGCGATAGCCGTCCAGGCGCAAATAAAAATGGGACCGCCTCCGCACACAAAAGGACCGAAGGTTTTCCTGGACTATGACCAGGTGGAGTTGGACGCGGCGTACAACCAGGCGCTGTATGCGCCGAACGCAGCGGAAGTTCAGCGCCGGTACGCCCGTCAGAGCGAATTGACGCAGTCCAGGCTGGGCGCGCCTGTGCGCGCGGCGTATGGGCCGAGTGAAATCGAGAAGCTAGACATCTTTCGTGTTGCAGGCCGGAAGGCGCCGGTCCATCTCTTCATTCACGGGGGAGCGTGGCGCGGCGGCCATGCGAACGAAATGTGGTTTCTGGCGGACCTGTTTGCGGGGGCGGGAATCGTTTTCATCGTTCCGGATTTCGCGCCGGTACAGGAACTGGGCGGCAGGCTGCCGGTGATGGAGCGGCAAGTGCGGCGAGCCGTCCAATGGGCGCGCGAACACGCGGAAGAATTCGGGGGCGACGCCAGCCGGATGTACGTGAGCGGTCATTCTTCCGGCGCACACCTTTTGGGCGCGACACTGACGATGCTGCCGCCAGCCACGGTTCAGGGCGCGATGCTGATCAGCGGCATGTACGATCTGCGGGGGCCGCGGCTCTCTTCGCGGAGCACGTATGTGCGGTTCGATGACCAGACCGAGGAGTTACTGAGCCCGCAGCGGCACATCGATAAACTCCGGGTTCCGTTGATCGTAGCGTGGGGAGGCCTGGAGACGCCCGAGTTTCAACGGCAAGGGCGGGAGTTTGCGGCCGCACTAAAGGCGCAAGGAAAAGCCGTGGAGACGATTGTGGGCGCGAACTACAATCATTTCGAGTTACTGGAGACGCTGGCGACGCCGAATGGGATTCTGGGCCGCGCCGCGCTACGAATGATGAAGGCGGGCTAAGGCCGAGATTCGACCCAGCCGATCAGCGGGCCAGTTTGCGCAATTCCAGCGCGGGCTGGAGGGCCTTTACGCGCCGATTTGCCCAGAGCGCGGCGACGATGGCAAAGGCCAGCATGACGCCGAGGCTCGAAGGCTCCGGCACATAAGTCAGGAATTCCTGGGGGAGCCCATCCGTGGACGGGTTCGAGGTATTGGGAATGGGAGTGAGGATCTCCCATCCCTGGCCGTTGTAGGAGCCCTCGCTTTGCGCCTGTGTCAGCAGAGCTTGGGTAGCCAGGTAAGTAGGGTCGTTCGCGCCCAAGGGAAGATTTGCCTGCAGGTACGCCAACGGAGCTGTAGGGTCCTTAGGGGTGTTATTCGCTCCGTAGGTCAAAGCCCAAATCGCAAAAGAAGTTTCCACCTGGTTGGTATGACTTGTGGGATTCGCCATCATCTGAGACCCGAGCCAAGCCAATTCGTTATAGAGCGCCTGGTTGTTTCCGAACATCGGGGTGCCCTTAGTGACGTCGGAGACGGTGGACAAGTTAATGACGTTAACCTGCCACGACTCATATTGATAGGTGTTGTTGGACCAGTCGTCGCAGATAACCGGGACATTCGTTTGACTTCCGACGGTCGCGGTATATGGGTCCAGGTAAACGTTACCCAAGGTGGACCAATCTCCAAATCCAGTGAGCGTCATCGATGTCGGGTTGGCAAAGGACGCCACCGCGAAAAGGCCCAAGGCCCCGGCTATTCGGAAAATATTTTTCACAATCATCTTCCCTGCCCAATTCTTCCACGGCGGTGGACGCTAACTCAATGGCTCTTGTACCGTGGTTTTACCGAAAAGATACCGGTACCGAGATGCGTGAATGATCTACCCAGTAGTACAGAATTGTTGAATCGCTTTCCGAAGGCTAGTTTCTGAGGCGTGGGAGTGGATGCTTTGCGCCCGCTATTGGAGTGCGGGAAGAAAGATGTGATTCTCGAAGTTGAAACACGATGCGAAGGCCCGGGCTGTCATCCGCCGTGGCAGGCTGACAGCCCGGTAAAGAGAGATGAGCGGGCCTGGACCGACAGGTTTCCCATACCAGCCCCAGGGCAAATCCACGAGTCCGAGATTCGCAAATCCCTGGACCCAGGCTTGAGGTTCCGGCCCGCGATAATGCTATAAGCGCGACAGCCCACCAAGCCGCGGAGCCAGGCCTATCGGACGCAACCGGCGCTTAACGGAGAAAAGCAGACCGAATCCCAGCAGAGTCCCGCCGAGCATCTGGAGGGCGCCGGGCTCGGGGAGCGGAGACGGTGAACCGTACCCGACTACGTCTCCGCTATAAGTTCCGCTGGTGTAGGTCCAATCCAGATACCCCGGGGCGCCGCAGCACTCATCGTAGGTCAGATCGAAGCTGTGCCAGCCGGAGGCACCTGCATTACCGACAGAGAAAGAATCGGGGCCGCAACAACCCTGGGTGGTAAAGAAATTGGTCCCGTCAATCCCGATACTCACGCCGTCATCGTGGGTGATACTGAACGTGTTACTTCCGGCGTCCAGCCACACATAGCCGGTGAATTCCCAGAAGGTATTGTTCAGGCCGGTGGTGGAATTAAACCCAGGGGTCTCATTAAAGAAGGCAGGGTTACCGGCAAATGTGCCAATCGTGTAATCAGTGCTGCCGCTGCTGTTGAAGTTGATGTCCGGCGCGAGAAATTCAGCGGAATACGCGCCATTGAGAGTCCCGGGCGGAAGAGTGCCGGCATTGCAGGTGGCAGATGATCCGTTGCCCGCGGTCGTAAGACAGCCCAGGCCGCCGCCGTACCAAACCTGACCCAGAACGTCGGCGTGGGCACTGCCAGCCGCAAGAAACAGTGAGAGCGGCGCCAGCCATAGCGCTCCCAGAATTGATCTTCGTCTCATTGCCTTCCCCTTTTTACCAGGATTCCATTCCGGAGTTCCCAGTCTTTTGATTTGGCCTCACTTCGGCAATCGCCGCCAAAAGCCACAGGGAAGTATAAGGGATTTCGAAGCGTAAAGACGACGGAAGTCGTACTACCAGAACAGGAAAAGAATACTGGGAATCGGGAAACAGAGTGGTCTCCGGGCTGGGCGCACGGTTGCCGTGCGGGTGCGCGGCGCCAAACCGTGCCTAGCTTGCCCGCTTTTCGTGCAGGAGCATCTCGAGGGCGTGTTCCATGGAGCCTGCGAGGGTGACGGCGCCGGAGTTCACGAAGAAGATCTGATCGACCTTGTCGATGGTGTTGAGGCGGTGGGCGATGATCACTTTCGTGGTTTGCGGCGGGAGCTTGGCGAGGATCTCTTCGAGAAGCTGCTCGGTGACGGTGTCGATGTTGGCGGTGGCTTCGTCGAGAATGAGCAACTCCGGACTGCGGAGGGTGGCTCGCATGAAAGCAATCAGCTGCTTCTGGCCGAGGCTGATGCTGCTGCCGCTGCTGGTGACTTTCGTTTCCAGGCCGTCGGGGAAGCGGGAGAGCAGGGCGGTGAGATTGAATTTCTCGAGGACGGCGGCGAGCTGCTCACTGGAACAATGGGCGTAGTCCTCGTTGCCGTACACGATGTTGTCGCGCACGGTGCCGCTGAAGAGAAAAGGCTCCTGGGGAATCACGCCGATTTTGCGGGCGCGCTCGGCCAGGGGAAGCGTACGGATGTCGCGGCCGTCGAGCAAGACGGATCCCGCGGTGGGATCGTAGAGGCGCGCCATGAGAGAAGCGGTAGTAGTCTTGCCACCGCCGGTAGGGCCGACCAGGGCGTAGACTTTGCCCTTCTGCAGCTCGAGGGTGATGTCGTGGAGCACTTCCTTACCGCCGGGATATTGGAAGTGGACTTTGCGAAACTCGAGAACGTCGGTATTTTCGGGCGGCATCGCCGGCAGCACGGGCATGTCGGATTCGAGAGCCAAGACTTCGGAGATGCGGTCGAGCGCGGCCAGAGCCATCTGGTAAGAGGCCCAGACGGTGGCCAGCTGGCGCATCGGACCGTAGAAATTGTTGACGTAGAGCAGGAAGCCGATCAGGAGGCCGGCGCTCGACTCACCCGCGCCGATCAAAATAATGCCGTACGCCAGGACGAGCAGCATGGCGAGATTATGCGCGAAGCCGTACATCGGCATAAAGATGTTGTTGGCAAATCCGGCCGAGACCGAAGCGGCGTAATTGGCATCGTTGGCAGTTTTGAATTTACGCTGAAAATAATCGAGGCGGTTGAAGGCGACGATCACCTTGAAATTCTGCAGGCTCTCCTGAACCTCGGCGCTCAAGCCGCCGAGGGTCTGCATGCTGCGCATGTTGCGCCGCTTCACCCAGCCAGAGGTGGCCTTGGTGACGGTGAACACACCGATGGCGGGTAAAAGGGCGGCAATGCCCAGGCGAAAATTGAGCGAGAGCACGAAGACGGCGACGCCGGTCATGAGAAACAGGCTGCTGACGAATTGCATCAGGGCCTGGGCGACGAACTGGTTCAATTTGTCGGTGTCATTGTTGACACGGGAAATCAGGTCGCCGGCTTTGTTCTCGGTGAAGAAGGCGAGAGGCAGCTCCTGCAATTTCGCAAAGAGCTCATTGCGGACGCTCCACAGCACGCGCCGGCCGACACCGCCCATGGTGAGGATCTGGGTATAGCTACCGAAGATGCCGAACAGGTACACGCCGAGTAATAACAGCGCGGACAGCAGCAGGCCGTGGGCGTCCTTCAAGCGCACGTAAGTGTCGACAGCATGGCCTATAATGATGGGCCCGACGAGCGTGGCGCCGGAACTGACCAGCATGGCGAGCACCGCGAGGGCCAGCCGACCGCGCTCGGGCACGATAAACGGGGCGAAGCGTTTGACGCCGGCCCGCAGCGTGCGTTGGGAGCCGAATGCCTTGGTAGTCTCAAGCTTGTACTTCATAGACATTCGTGCTCCGCTGCGAATCGTAGATCTGGACGTATTCCGGCGACGTCTCCATCAACTGCGAATGGGTGCCGGCGGCGAGCATCTCGCCTTCCATCAGGACAATGATCTGGTCGTAGTTCTCGACGGAGGCGATTTTTTGCGTGACCGAAATCAAAGTAATGCCGGGGTATTGCTCGTTAATATTTTTTAGAATGGCGCGCTCGGTGGTGGTATCGACGCGCGCGGTGAAATCGTCGAGCAGGAGGATCTTGGGATTGAGCGCGAGCGCGCGGGCCAGCATCACGCGCTGCTTCTGGCCGCCGGAGAGCGTCGTGCCGCGCTCAGAGACCACGGTATCGAGGCCCTGGGGCAGGTTTTTGACGAAATCGCGCAACTCCGCGGCGGCGATGGCTTTTTTCAAATCAGCGTCGGGGATATCGGTACTGAAGGCGATGTTTTCCCGCAGAGTCAAATTGAACAGGATGCTGTCCTGGAACACGAAACCGACCTGGCGGTGCAGGGCTTCCTTGTCATACGAGTCGAGGGGCTCGCCGTCATAGGCGACCGTACCGGAAGCGGGCTGGAGCAGGCCGATGAGGACGTACAGCAACTGGGTTTTACCGGCGGCGGTGGGGCCGATGATGGCGGTCTTGCTACCGGCCGCAAGGGAGAACGAAATGTCCTTGAGGACCTGCTTATCGCCGAAAACGAGCGAGATATTTTCGACGGCGAGGGCGCCGCGCAAGACCGGCCGGAGAGCGCCTTCCTTGTTCGTTTCGGGCGCCATCAGGACCGTGCTCAAACGCATGTAAGAGGCGCCGGCCTGGGCCATGACGTTGCTCATGAAGCCCAGCAGGATGATGGGAAAAATGAGAAGCGCGAGATAGCTATTGAACGCGGTGAAATCTCCCAGGGTCATACCGCCGAAGATCACGAAGCGCCCGCCGAGCAGGAGAATAATGATGGTGGCGAGGTTGACGGCCAGGGTAATGGCCGGAATCATAGCGGACATGATGCGCAGAATCGCCAGTCCGATGTCGCGGGATTCGGTGTTGGCGGCGCTGAATTTTTCGGCCTCGAAGCGCTGCGAATTGAGGATGCGGATGAGAGTTGCGGCGAGGATGCTTTCATTGATGACGCGGTTCAACCAGTCAATGGCTTCCTGGCCGCGCCGGAACAGAACACGCACTTTCCGCAGCGCGAAAAAGAAGGTGCCGCCAACCACCGGCACCACGCCGAGGACGCTGAGCCCCAAGCGCCAGTTAATGGTGAGCAACATGACACTCGCGCCGAGGATCAGGAAAAGCGAGGCGATGACGGTGGCCACGGCCTGCGAGACGAACAGCTTTACGCCGTCACAATCGGAGGTGAGGTTGGTCAGGAGCTTGGCCGGGGTGAGCTTTTCGATGCTGCTGTAGGATTGGGTGGCGATTTTGGCGGCCAAGCGTGTGCGCAGGTCGCGCGCAACCCGCTCCGAAACATAAGTCTGGGTGATGGTCTGCAGGTAGGTCAAAGCGAAGACGAAAAACGCGACCAAAAAGAATTCCAGGGCCACCGACGAGAGGACTAAAGTCCGCTGGGTGTAAGCGTCGATAGCGCGCGAGATGAGCTTGGGCACGACGAGGGTCAGGGCATTCGCGAAGACGGTCAGGATGACCAGCAGGACGACCATCCGCCGATAGGGTTTCAGCAGGGCGAATAGCCCGCCGCCCGGGGGCCGTTTGGGTACACCGGCACGCGTTGGACTCATATAAGGTCAGTTGATTCGGAACGGTTTTGCGGGAATATCCATAGAGTGAAGCAATCGCCGGTGGGTGTCAAGGGCCCGGGCCGGCGGGGCACTGCCACGGGCAAAAACGCTGTTTTGAAAATGGCCCCGTACGTGCTTGAATCAGTGTGCTATGTACGAAATTCACGAATTCGCGGCTGCCGTTGCCGAACGGATACTCCAATCCGGGGACGCGGAGTTACATACCGAATCGCGATTATTTCAAGACATGCAAGAACTTGCGGTCCTGGCGATGGAACCGGAGCCGGGAGCCGCCGGCATGGCACTACGGGCCCACTGATGCCAAACGGCCCGGCGTGATCCGATGGCAGCGGCCTTATTTGCATCGGTCCGCGGCCTTTTTTTCGCGATAGCGGCCGTGGCAGCGTGCGCAGGCCGTGGTTAGCACGCCGGCGGCATCGGTCATCTTGTCCTGATCCTTGGATTGAGCCGCGGCGTACGCGGTCATTCCGGCGTCGCGAAGCTGCTGCACGAACCTGGCCCAGTCGGGGTTCTTCAGCGGGACGTCGACGCCGTTGGAGCACTTGCGCCCGGGAAGTTCCAGAAGATTCGCCAGCTCGACAATCGCCAGCGCACTGTTCTCGACGGCTTCCCACTTGCCAAAGACGCTGGTCAAGAGATCGGTTGCCATCGTAGGATCCTTGGCGCGCGGAATGTCCGCGGGGTTCTGGTCCTGGGCGGCAAAAACCACGTTGGAAGCGGGATACAAGGTTCCCCTCATAAGCTGGTTGAGGGTGGCGGGTACCGGCGGCGCCGGCGATTGAGCGGGGGCGCGTTCCACAAGAGAAATGGATAACGCGCCAGCGGCGAGTACGGCGATCGGGAATGTGCGCATGCGAATGTTCGCTGGGCTCCAGACGGCAGACCACAGAGGGCGATGGCGCGCCTCTAATCGTTGGGGTTGCCGGCGGAAATCTGGATCACGCGGCCGTCGGGCATGGTCACGGTCTTGAGGAAGCCCAGGGGACTACCGTCCTTGGCGGGCAGGAACTTGACGGTAATTTTGTCGCCCTGGTGGAGCGCGTTGGGTCCGGTTTTGCCGATCCCGCGCTGCGCCAAGGCAGTTGCGGAACCAAGCGTCAGGACCCATTGGGTGTTAGAGCCGTCGGAATTCTTGACATCGAGACTGAGCGAACCGTGGGGATTGGAAAATTTAATTTGTGCGACTTCGCCGGAAAGTTCCTTTTCGGCTTTCATGTCGTACACGCCGGCGAGGGAATGGTGAGCCAGCAGCGGGACGGCCATCAGCGATCCGAAAAAGGCGGCACATCCCAAAAATCGTTTCAACATCACGCGACCTCCTGAAAAATTGTGTTCGAGTACATCATCTCCCAAATTCAATGCGCGCCGCCGGCGTTGGCGGACCCGGGCCCGACATAGGCGAGCAGGCGGCCGGCGGTGATGGCGCCGAACCAGCATGCCAGCGAGGCCCAAGCCAGCCATTTGGCGCTGCCTGACAGGGGGACTTGATCGATTTGCGGGTTCTCGAAGACTTGCCGGCGCATGCGGATAAGAAGGTAAAAGCCGGCAAAGACGAACACCATTTTGATGTAAAAATCCAGGTTCGTCATCTTGTTGGTGGCGTCGGCAATCAGCATCATGGTTCCAGTGACAGCGTTGATGCCGAAAGCGATCCACATCCAGGGGAACATGCGGGCGAAGGGCTTGACGGGGGCGGCGGGCCAGAAGCCGAGCACGATTACGCTGATCATGGCGCTGCCGCCGGCGACGATGGCCATGCCCAGGGTGTGGAGGAACAGGATGGTGGGGAACGCCCAAATGGTGGGCGCATCGCGAACCCAACTGCCGAGTCCCGATTGTTCGAGAGAACCCAGAAACTCCTTCATGTTATTCCTTACGTTCCTGGCGCGCCGTACTTCTATCCACAGCATAGGCGGTAATTCCTACCAGCGCGGTTACACCGAGCACCAAAAGAACGACGGTAAGCGCAATGGGCACGAGTCTCCTCCGGCTAGAATGCGTTGCCTAAGAAGGGCAACATGCTTCCGCAATACATGACGCCGACCCACAGGAGCAGCGCCGATGCCGCGGCGATTTTGGCGGTGATCGGGGCGTCGTCTTTGGGTCCCAACGACCAGGGTTCGTCGAGCAAAGTGAAGTACACCGCATTCAGGCCGGCGAGCATGACCATTGCAATTTTCCAATAGAACGACGCGTTGTGAATGTACTGGCCGGGGATTCCGGCGAAGAACATCATTCCGGTGATGACGTTCACGCCAAATCCCAGGGCGGCCCAAGGCAGCAGGCGGTGAAGCGAGGCGAAGGACACGCCTTTCACGATTCCCAGGATGCGCAGATCCACTAAAAAGACGACGCCCAACAAAAGGCTCAGGCCGATGAAGTGGAGGGTTTCGCAAGTCGCCCACATGAACTGGTAGTTCGTCATGAGGGCGCCGACGGTACGCGCCAGACCGGGGTCGGGCGCGGCGGCCGATGGTTCGGCGCGGATTTCGGCGTGACGAATTTCGCCGCCGAGATTGGAGGCGCGCGCCATCAGGGCGAGGCTGACCAGGGTCAGGAGCAGGATCACGGCAAGGTTCCAGTTCGGCACGCGAGCGAGGCGGCGGAATTGCCATAGTGCGAGCCAGGCAAAAGCGCCGGTGAATTCCATGAATCCGAGGGCCAAAAATGCGGCCCCTTCATGAGTTTCGACCAGGGACTTGGAGATTCCCGGCAGGGATTTGATGGCGTCCTGCGCGCCATTTCCGCTGATATACGTTGGAATCGCGAGCAGCGAGATACCCAGCAGGACGGCCAGGCTGGCACGCTTGAGATCATCGCTCTTTACGAGCAGGGCAAGGACAAAGAGCCCGCCGCCGATAATCGTGCCGATGACCGGAAAATGATTCAGCAAAAGGTGAAGATGCGCCAAATCCATGATGATTCCGCTAAAGACCCGCGGAGGATACCTGCGGACGCCGTTCGACTAATATATCACCACAAGTTTTGTTGAAGAACACGCATCGACAGGCGGCGGAGAGTTCCAGATCCTACTCGATGGGCAAGCCCACATAGTTCTCGGCGAGGTTGCCGGCGGCGGCGCGGGAGGTGACGATGTTTTCCAGCTCGGCGAGCTGCCGCCGATAATCGAACTCACTATAGGGACCGTCGGAGCGATGCAGCATCGAAGTCATCCACCACGAAAAGTGCTGCGCTCTCCACACCCGGCGCAAGCAGGTCTGGGAATAAGCGGCAAGGCCGGCGGAACTTCCGGCGGCGTAATAGGATTGGAGCGCGCGCGAGAGCACGCGCACGTCGGCGATGGCCAGGTTCATGCCCTTGGCACCCGTGGGCGGAACGATATGCGCGGCATCGCCGGCGAGATACAGGCGGCCGTACTGCATGGGCTCGGCGACAAAACTGCGCATGGGCGTGACGCCCTTCTGCAGGATGGGGCCTTCGGTGAGGCGGAAGTCGGGGGCGCAACCGAGGCGCGTTTGCAACTCCCGCCAAATGCGCTCGTCCGGCCATTCGGACAAATCCTCATCCGGCGCGCATTGCAGGTAGAGCCGGGTGATGGCGGGAGATCGCATGCTAAGTAAGGCGAAGCCCCGCTCGTGATTCGAATATATAAGCTCCTCGGAAGCCGGAGGCGCCTGGGCGAGGATGCCGAGCCACGCGAACGGGTAGACGCGCTCGTACAATCGAAGGACGCCGGGTGGAATCGAGGTACGCGAGACGCCGTGGAAGCCGTCGCAGCCCGCGATGAAGTCGCA
>Ga0070734_10001700_pt1 | contig 30374 bp, 30 predicted proteins | sample Coa_R1_8_FD_66444 | JGI IMG/M metagenome (GOLD analysis project Ga0070734, IMG submission 66444) | Surface soil microbial communities from Centralia Pennsylvania, which are recovering from an underground coalmine fire - Coalmine... | ecosystem: Environmental > Terrestrial > Soil > Unclassified ... | reverse complement strand
ACCAACGTGGCGGCGCGCGGCCTGCACCTGCCCGACGTCGACCTGATCGTGCACGCCGATCTGCCGCTCAACGCGGAGTCGCTGACCCACCGGAGCGGACGAACGGGGCGCGCCGGGCGCAAGGGGACCGCGGTCGTGCTCGCCACGCCGTTCGAGCGGCGGAAGGCCGAGCGCCTGATGTCGAGCGCGCACGTCAAGCCGGTCTGGACGCCCCCGCCGTCGCGCGAGGCGATCGCGGCCGCCGCGCGCGAGCGGCTGGCGCTGGAGCTGCTGGCGCCCGCCGAGGCGGCTGGCGGGGCGCTCGACGACGACGCCGGGGCGCTGGCGCGCCGCCTGGAGAGCGACCTGCCCGCGCCGGCGCTGATCCAGCGCCTGCTGGCGCGCGAGCTGGCGCGCCTCCCCGCCGGTGAGACCATCGAGCCGGTCGCGGCGCCCGGCGGCCGCGACGAGGGCCCTCCCCCGCCCCGCAACCGGGCCGAGCTGTCGCGCGGGGCGGTGCTGTTCCGCGTGAACCTGGGCGCCAAGGACAACGCCGATCCCCGCTGGCTGTTGCCGCTGATCTGTCGGCGCGGCGGCGTCACCCGCCGAGACGTGGGCGCCATCCGGATCGGGCCGCGCGAGACGACGTTCGAGATCTCCGGCCGGGCGGCGCTCGAGTTCGCCGACGCGGCGGCGGAGACCGATCCGCGCGCGCCGCACGTCCTCGTCGAGCGCGCCGACGGGCCGTTCCGCGCGCCCGCGCCGGCGCCCGCCCGCAAGCCTCGGCAGGAGATCCCGCCGCCGATCATCACGCCCTCGGCGAGCAAGCCGCCGGCCGGCAAACAGCCGATGTCCAGGCCACCGGCGAACAACCCGCCGGAGCCGGCCGACGGCTCCCCCCCGCTCGGAGGCGGGCGGCCCCCGCGTCGTCGCGACGGATTCGCCCCCTATTCGCCGGCGCGCGATCGGCGGCCGCCGCTGGCGCACCCGCACGCCAAGCCCCACCATCCCGCCGGCAAGCCGCACCACCCCCAGGGCAAACCTCAGCACCCGCACGCCAAGCCCCAGCACCCGCACGCCAAGCTGCACGCGGGACCCAGGCACAAGCCCAAGGCAAAGTAGGCAGCTCCGGTGTCGATCCTCCTCAGCGTTCAAGAGCTCTCGGCGGCGTTCGGCGCGCGGCCGCTGTTCGAGGGGGTCAGCTTCACCATCGAGGAGGGCGAGCGGATCGGGCTCATCGGGCCGAACGGCGCCGGCAAGTCGACGCTGCTGCGGATCCTGGCCGACGACCTCGGCCCCGATCGCGGCGCCGTGTCGCGACGGCGCGGGCTGCGGGTCGCGCGGCTGGCCCAGGTGCCGCGGTTCGCGGCCGGCGCGAGCGTCCAGTCGGCCGTCACGGAGGGGCTGGCGCCGGCCGGCGACCACCTCGACGAGGCGAGCGCCGAGATCGGCCGCGCCACCATCGCCGCGCTCGGCCTCGACGGCCGCGCCGAGGCCAGCGTCGCGCCCGAGACGCCGGTGGAGACGCTCTCGGGGGGCTGGCAGAAACGGGTGGCGCTGGCACGCGAGCTGGCGCGGCAACCCGACCTGCTGCTGCTCGACGAGCCGACGAACCACCTCGACGTCGAGGGGATCGAGCTGCTCGAGACGCTGCTCGGGCGGGCGCCGTTCGCCACCATCACCATCACGCACGACCGCGTCTTCCTGCAGCGGATCTCGACGCGCATCCTGGAGCTCGATCGCCGCAACGCGGGTGGCATGCTCAGCGTGGCGGGCGACTACGCGGCCTACACCCGCGCCAAGGCCGAGCAGATGCACGCGCAAGAGCGACGCGAGGTGGTCCTGCGCAACACGCTCCGGCGCGAGACCGAGTGGCTGCGGCGCGGGGCCGCCGCGCGCACGACCAAGCAGGAGGCGCGCATCCAGCGGGCGGGCGCGCTGTCGGACGAGGTCGATGAGCTCGGCCGCCGCAACCTGACGCGCACCGCGGGCCTCGACTTCCAGGCGGCGGAGAAGCGCCCGCGCCGCCTCATCGAGGCGCGCGGCCTGGGCCAGCGCTACGGCGAGCGGACCATCTTCCAGGGGGTCGACCTCTTCATCGGGCCGGGAACGCGCCTCGGCCTCCTGGGCCCGAACGGGTGCGGCAAGTCGACGCTGCTCCGCCTCTTGCTGGGCGTAGAGACGCCAACGACCGGAACGGTGCTCCGCGCCGACGGCCTGAAGGTCGCCTACTTCCAGCAGACGCGCGACGCGCTCGACCCGGACCGCACGCTGGCCGACACGCTGTCGCCCGACGGCGACCACGTCACGTTCCGGGGCGCGCGCGTGCACGTTCGCGGTTACCTCGAGCGCTTCCTGTTCGACCACGAGCAGATGAACACCCCGGTCGGGCGCCTCTCGGGCGGCGAGCAGAGCCGGCTGCTCCTCGCCATGCTGATGCTGCGCGAGGCCCAGGTCCTCGTGCTCGACGAGCCGACCAACGACCTCGATCTGCCCACGCTGGCGGTGCTCGAGGAGGCGCTGACCGGGTTCGACGGCGCCGTGCTGCTGGTGACCCACGATCGCTACTTCCTGGATCAGGTCGCCACCACGATCCTCGCCTTCGACACCGCGGCGGGCGCCGTGGTGCCGTTCGCCGACGTCGCGCAGTGGGAGGGCTGGCGCGCGGCCCGCCTGGCCGCCGCGCGCGAAGCGGCCAAGCCGCGCGACGCCCAGGCGCCATCAGGCGGCAAGCCAAGCGCGCCCGCGCGCCGCAAGCTCGGCTACCAGGACCAGCGCGAGTACGACGCCATCGAGGAGACCATCGCGCGCGCCGAGGCCGCCCTGCGCGAGGCGATCACCGACAGCGAGCGCCCCGAGCACGCCGCCGACGCCGCCCGCCTCGTCGCGCTGCTGGCCGACGTGGACGCGCGCCGCGCCGAGGTCGATCGCCTCTACGCCCGGTGGGCCGAGCTGGAGGCCAAACGCGAGGGGACGCCCGGGGCCTGATTCGCGCTATAACGCCGCCATGTCGATGACCACCACCGCGAGCGGGCTCCAGTTCGAGGACACCCAGGTCGGCGCCGGCGCCGAGGCCAAGGGCGGCACCTGCGTGATGCACTACACCGGCTGGCTCTGGACCGACGGGGCCAAGGGAAAGAAGTTCGACAGCTCGCACGACCGGCGCAGCCCGTTCTCGTTCGCGCTCGGGCGCGGTCAGGTGATCAAGGGCTGGGACGAGGGCGTGGCCGGGATGAAGGTCGGCGGCAAGCGCACGCTGCTCATCCCGCCGGACCTCGGCTATGGCGCGCGCGGCGCGGGCGGCGTCATCCCCCCGGGCGCCACGCTGCTGTTCGAGGTCGAGCTCCTCGACATCAAGTAGGCGCGCGGCTCACAGATTGTGGTGAGTGCCGAGCACGACGCCGGCGCTGTCGGCCTCGACGGTCGTGCCGGCGGCCGGGTCCTGTCCGGTCGCGTAGCGGAAGGCGATCAGCATGGCCATGTGGTTCTCGCGACGCGGCTCGGGCACGCTTCGTGCGCCGCAGATCCCGCATGACGCCATGATTCCGGTGCGGCGGTGCGTTGGGAATTCGGCCCGCCCGCAAACGTTACCTTCGCGCGCGGCCTGGCTGCGCGGGAACGGGTTACACTGCCCGCCCCAATCAAGGAGGCCCTCATGCCCATGATGGAGCGAGTCAAGGCGATCTGCCTGAAGCCGAACGCGGAGTGGCCGGTCATCGACGGAGAGACGACGTCGACCCGGGACTTGATGGTCGGTTACGCGGTGCCGCTGGCCGCGATCGGCCCGATCGCCAGCTTCGTCGGCGGGGTGGCCATCGGCCGGACGATCCCCTTCATCGGGACCTACCACGTCCCCGTGGGCTCGGCCCTGACGCTGGCCGTCGTCTCGTACGTGCTGTCGCTGGTCGGGATCTTCGTCCTCTCGTTGATCGTCAACGCGCTGGCGCCCAGCTTCGGCGGCCAGAAGAACAGCGCGCAGGCGTTGAAGGTCGCCGTCTACGCCTACACGCCGGCCTGGATCGGCGGCATCTTCACCATCCTCTTCTCGCTCTCGTTTCTGGCGATCGTGGCCGGGCTCTACGGGATCTACCTCTTCTATCTGGGGCTGCCGATCCTGATGAAGAGCCCGAAGGAGAAGTCGGCCGGCTACACGGTGGTGGTCATTCTCTGCGCCATCGTCCTCTACGTGGTGATCGGCGCCGTGGTCGGCGCGGTCGGCGGCGCCGGCATGCTGGCGGCGGGCGGGATGAAGGGCCTCTCGCACGCGGGCGGCGCCGTGGCGCCTGGGCAGGTCCAGTTCGACAAGGACAGCCTCCTCGGCCGCATGCAGGCGATGGGTCAGGCGGCGCAGGAGCAGAGCAAGCGGATGGAGGAGGCGCGCAAGAGCGGCGACCCCAACGCGCAGGCGCAGGCGGCGATGCAGGGGATGGCCGCCATCCTGGGCGGCGGCAAGCGCGTCGACCCGATCGGGATCGACCAGCTCAAGCCGTTCGTCCCCCAGATGTTCGCCGGCCTCCCCAAGACGGGCGGCAGCGCCGAGAAGAACGGCGTGGCGGGCTTCGCCGTCTCGAAGGCCGAGGGGAGCTACGGCGACCACGGGCAGAAGCACGTCACGCTGGAGATCACCGACACCGGCGGCGCCAGCGGCCTCATGGGCCTGGCCACCTGGGCGAACGTCCAGGGTGAGCACGAGGACGACAACGGCTTCGAGAAGACCGACAAGGTCGACGGCCGGCTGGTGCACGAGAAGGGGTCGAAGCGTCCCGGCGGCAGCAACGAGTTCACGGTCGTGCTGGGCGAGCGATTCATCGTCGCCGCGCGCGGCAGCGGCGTCGAGCTGTCCGAGCTCAAGGCGGCCGTCAGCGGGCTCGACCTCGGCAAGCTGGAAGGCCTGAAGTCGGCCGGCGTCCAGCAGTAGCCCCGGCGGGCGCCCGGAACCGTCAGGCGCCCGACGCCCGGCAGGCCCACAGCTGCCGGCGGAGCGCACCGGCGTCGAGCCCCTCGCCGATGAAGACCAGCTCGGTGACCGGCGCGTCGCCCGCCCAGGGCTCGCCCAGGCGGAGCTCGGTGCGGAGGCCCGCCCGCTCGAGGAAGCCACGGCGCGGCTCGCCGGCCAGGTGGACGAACCCCTTGGCGCGCACCAGCGCCGGACCGAGGCGCTCGACCACCGACAGCAGCGGCTCGGCGAGCAAGGGCGCCGGATCGCTGTAGGCGACGGCCGCCAGCTGCCCGTGATGGTGCGGGGGGTGCGCGGGGCGGGCCCGCGTCGCCCCCCGGACGTCGAGCAGCCAGGGACAGAGCTCGGCGGTCGCCTCGTCGGTCTGCGGGAACCCGGCGCGCTCGGCCGCGGGGTTCCGCCGCCCGAGCTCGCGGTGCAGCGCCACCACCGCCTCGGGCCGGGCCAGATCCAGCTTGGTGAGCAGTATTCGGTCGGCAGCCTCGACCTGCGCCCTAGCCTCCTCGTGGCGCGCCAGCTGCCCGGCCCCGGCCTCGGCGTCGACGGCGCAGACGACGCCCGAGGCGACCGCCGGCGCCGCGGCGCCCAGCCCCTCGAGCCCGTCGAGGATCGACCAGGGCTCGGCGATCCCGGTCGTCTCCAGCACGATCACCTCTGGCTGGGTGCGCCGCACGACCTCGGCGATCGCCGCCCACAGCTCGGACTGCACGCGAACCTCGTGACAGACGCAGCCGCCGGCCAGCTCCATCACGTCACCGGCCCGGCTCTTGACCAGCCGGGTGTCGATGTCGATCCGCCCGAGCTCGTTGATGATCACGCCGACCCGCCGCCGGTGCTGCGCGCCCAGCACCCGGTTGAGGAGCGTGGTCTTCCCTGCGCCGAGAAACCCGGTGAGCAGGACGAGCGGCGGCTGGCGATCGACGGCGGCGGACACGGCGCGCGACTATAGCGCGGACGTCAATCCTCGTCGGGGGCGTCGTGCTCGCGGGGGGGGCCGGCGGCCGGCAGGTCCGGACCTCCCGCCTCGGGAAGCGCCTCGGGAACGCAGGCCCGGACGGCGGCGGCGATCTCCGGCGTCGGCCGGTCGAGGTCGACGGGGCACGGCCCCGCCTGTCCGCGCAGCGCCGCCAGCGCCTTCTGCGCGTAGTAGCGCACGAGCGGGTACGGGTTCACGAGCTGGCGGGCCACGCCCGGGACAGCGGCGGTCGCGCGCGCTTCGCCGAGCACCGCCAGCGCGACCGCCTGCTCGTGGGCCTTGCCGCGCGAGAGCGTCGCCTCGAGCGGCAGCGCGTCGAGGCTGCCGTAGAGCACGGTCAGCGCGCCGCGATCGTACCGGCGGCCCCACCAGCGCTCCATCGTGGCGACCAGGTCGCCCACCGTCTTGTCGGCGTGGCAGAGCGCGCACTCGAGCGGCCGATCGCGCTCGACCCGCGCCGGATCGTCGGGCCGTCCGATGCGGTGATAGCGGGTGAGCGCGTAGCCGAGCCCCATGTTCTTGCGCGGCATGTGGCAGGCGACGCAGCTGCCCCCCGCCCCGTTCGGATCGTGGTGCGCGTGCGCGGCCAGCGCCGCGGGCGCCGCGTACTGCGCGTGGCATCCCACGCAGACGTGATTCCCGGCCGGCGTGGCCAGGCGCTCGAGGTCGGCCCGGCTGTCCTCGCGGTGCGGATCGTGGCAAGCGACGCACGACATCTGGCGGGCGCAGCCGCCGAGCAGGAAGTCGCGCCCCTCGCCGGAGGTGATCGAGCTGCCCCCGGGCTCCCCGCTGCGGCGCTGGCCCCCTTCCCAGGTGAACGGGTAGCGCGAGAACAGCACCTGATGGCAGCGCGCGCAGGCGCGGTTGATCCACTCGGCGCGGGTCACGCCGCCGTCCCCCCGCGGGTCGGCCGGGCGCTCCTGCAGGAAGGTGGCGCGCGGCGCGAAGTCGGGGAGGATCTGCGGATCGTCGGCGTGCGCCCGGCTGCCGCCGTGGCAGGCCTCGCATCCGATGCCAATCTCGATCAGGTGGGGCGCGCCGAACCGCGTGCGCAGCGCGTGGATCCCCTGCTTGAGCACCTCGCCGCGCGGGCCTTCGCCCCCGGGAGGCGCCCCGACGACCGCCACCTCGACGGACACCGCCTCGGCCAGCGCGCGCTCGCCCGCCGGCGCCACGTCGAACACGAACCGCCGCGCGGGCGGCAGCAGCTTGTCGACGACCTCGCCCTGATAGCCCGGCGCGCCACGCCCGTAGAGCGCGCCCCAGGTGTCGTCGAAGTACGGGACGGTGTTGTGACAGAAGATGCAGGTCTGGCTCCAGACGCCGCCCGCGCGCAGCCCGGGCCGCTCGGTCACCAGCACCGAGTAGCCCTTGAGGCGAAAGCTCCGCGTCTCGAACACGTACGAAATGGGAAGGATCAACTCGCGCCCGCCCGGGCCGCCGACCTCGACACCGGCGAAGTCCTCGCGGTAGCGGCCGCCGATGACGCGGGTGACCCGATAGAGGTGACGGCCGCCCGTCGGGGAGTCGAGCTCGACGAAGCGGCTGCCGTCCTTCTCGGTCAGCCGCGCGGTGTCGTCCTTGAACCGAAACGTCGTCCCGTCGAAGGGCGCGCGGACACGCGCCTCCTCCGGCACCCGCGTCATGAGGTGCATCGGCGCGCCCCGCCAGGCGGCGACGACGTCGGCGTGGCAGCCGGCGCAGCGCGCCGAGCCGGCGTAGTCGGCGCGCAGAATGTTGCTGGCGACCCGCGCCGGGGCGACGGCCGCCGGGGCGGCGGTCCCGTCGGAGCGGGAGGCCGGGCGGGCGGCGCCGCAGGCGAGCGCGGTCAGCACCGGGAGGCCGGCCGCGACGGCGAAGGTTCGGCAGGCGCGCGGCGGCACGAAACGAAGACTACACAAACGGGGACGTTGCAGGGTGCCCTCGCGCGCCGTAGGCTTTCAGGATGGCTGCGCAGGAAGGGTCGGCGCGGACAGGGGATGGCGCCGCCGAGGTGGACGGCGCGCAGAGGTCGGCGAGCTTCGAGTACCGCTCGCGCCTGCACGTCGGTCGGCTGCCGCTGGTGCACATCGTGCGCGGCATCGATCCTTCGACCGGACGCCGGCCCCCCGCCGTCGGCGTCATCGCCGTGGGCCAGGTCGCGGTCGGCCTGGTCGCGATCGGCCAGGTCGCCCTGGGGGTGATCAGCGTCGGACAGGCGGCCATCGGGCTCGGCTGGGGGATCGGCCAGGCCGCCTGTGGCCTGCTCGCGGCGGGCCAGGTGGCGGCCGGGATGCTCGGCGCGCTCGGCCAGGTGGCGCTGGGGCCGCGGGCGCTGGGGATGGTCCAGCTGCCGGGAGCCTGGGTCGCCATCGGCTGGCTGGTCGGGGGCGCCTGCCTGCTGGCCGCGGTCGCGCGGCGGCGGCGGCGGCTGGCCCCGTTGCTGACCGCGTCCGCGCCGCGCGAGATCCGGACCGTGCGCCAGTCGGCCGAGGGCGAGAGCGCCTACGTGGCCGCCGAGGTGATCTCGGCCGACCGGCTGCGCGCGCCGCTGTCGGGCGCGCCGTGCGTCTACTGGCACACCGTCGAGGTCAGCCCCGCGCTGCGGCGGCACGAGCACGGCGGCGGCGAGGTGACGATCGCCGACGCGACGGGGGCCGCGCGCCTCGACCTCGACGGGCCGGTCATCTTCATCCGAAGCGACAACTATCGTGAGATCGCCGGCCCCGACTGGGCGCTGCACCTCGAGACGTCGCTCGCCAATGGCGACGCCATCCACGTGGCCGGACCGGTGGGGTTGGCTCCCGATCGCGAGGCCGGCGGCGCCTACCGCGGCGAGCTCTCGCCGGTGTTCGCGGGCGAGCCGGGCCGGCCGCTGGTGGTGACCACCAGGAACCCCCTCTCCTTCCGCGCCGAGCTCCAATTCGCGGCCGGGATCGCCTGGGCCGCGCTGGCCGGCGGCGTCCTGGCTTTGGTCTGCCTGGCGTAGGCGCCGCGGGTCAGCCGCGCATTTAAGGCGTCGCGTCTCCCGGTCGGGTGACGGCGCGCAGGCGGGCGCGCGTGACGGTGGTGAACTTGGTGCCGTCCTGGACCTGCATCTCGAGCAAGACCGGGCCGAGATCGGGCGCGAAGGTCGTGCGGGTCACGCGGACCGGATCGGTGCGCGTCACCTCGACGACGATGCAGCCGAGGTAGCGCTCGCCCGAGTCGAGCTTGAAGTCGGCGGTCACCGAGGCGAGGTGCGCCCTCCCCCCCTCGACCGGCCACTCGGCGCCCGCGGAGACCGGGTTCTTGATGACGTAGTCGCCGAGCATGCCGCCGTCCTTCTGGGCGATCCCTTCCGGGGTGATCGCGTAGGTCAACCGCTGGTCGCCCGCGAGCACCACCGCGACGTCGCCGGTCCGCTCGGCCACGGCGTAGGTCGCCAGGATGTTGACGCCGTCCTTCTCGACGTCGTAGGCCCATTTCCAGCCTGGCACCAGCGGATAGAAGTCCGCCGCCGTCAGGTTGGCGCGGGGCTTGATGTCGTTCGGAGAGCCTCCGCCGGTGGCGCAGCCCGCCACCAGCAAAACGGTCAGCGCGGCCAGGCGAGTCGATCGCATTCGGTGGCTGATCATCAGCGATTTTGGCCTCTCCCTCAAGAATCTGAGGCCGCGAGGCAGCCAGCGCGAGTAGCTCGACGGTGCAAACGACGACCACGGTGGTACGACCATTGCTATTCTCGGGGCCTCGGGGGACGCAGCACCACGATGTCGCATATCCGCTCCGCCCGGCGCCACGCGCTGCTCGCGTTCGCCGCCGTGCTGGTCCTGGCGCCGGCCGCCAGCCGCGCCGCGCCTCCCCCGGCGAGCGCGCCGGTCGACCAGGCGGCGCTGGGCGCCGAGCGGGCGCGGCTGCGGGGCGAGCTGGAACGGGTCAACGCCGAGATCGACGCCCTCAAGAAGGCGTCGCGCGGCGTGGGCGACGACTACCGGCTGCGCGCCCGGATGGCCGACGCCGAGGCGCTGGCGCGCCGGTTGATCGACATCGAGGCCCGCCTGGGCGTGAAGGCGCCGGCCAGCAATCCCGGGCCGCTGCCGGTCGCCTCGCCCACCGATGGACCGGCGGACCTGGAGGCCAAGGCCGACATCCTCGCCGACCGCTCGCGCCGCGTGCGCCTGGAGGCGGAGACCCTGGACCACCGCCTGGCCGAGCTCAAGGGCCGGCAGACCCTGCGCCGCCGGGCCGCGGACCTGGATCGCGATCCGTTCGCGCCCCTCGAAGGCTCGAAGCGGCGGGTGGCCAGCATCGCGGCGGGCGCCGACAGCGGCTCGCACACGGCCGGCGCCACCCCCAGCACGAGCGGCACGTTTTCACCCCAGCCGCCGACGACCGATCGCCCGGTCGGCGGGGGGCCGCTCTCCATCTCGAACAGCAGCAGCCCGACGACCGGCAGCGCGCCGCCGGTGCCGGTGGCGATGCCGGCCACGACGACGCTCTCGCTGGAGCTGCGCGATCTTCTCGACCCCGCCACGGTGGCGGACATCCGGCGGCTCGAGGGGGCCAAGGCATCAGGCAGCTCGCTGCAGGCGCTCGAGCGCGCGGTGGCGGCGCTGCGGGCGCGCGCCGACACGCTCGACGGCCAGGCGCGGGCCATGCGCCAGACCGCCCGCGCGCCGCGCTGACGGCGCGCCCCCGGCCGGATACACTGCCCGCAGATGGGTCGCCCGGCGCTGGTCGCGCTCTCGCTCGCCGCGATCACCGGGGTCGCCCACGCGCAGGCCGACGCGACCGACACCGAGCGCTACACGCTGCGCGCCGAGCTGGGGGTCGAGTACGACACCAACGCGCACCGCACCGAGATCGTCGCCGGCGGCGACAACCCGCCGCTGGTCGCGTCGGCGCTCCAGCGGCTGGTGCTGGCGGGCACGCTGTCCGACGTCGTCGGCGAGAGGCAGCTCCTGACCCTGGGGGCCACCGCCGCCGGCAAGATCTTCGACGCCCCCGCGGCGCGCGACGAGGACGTCGCCATCGCCCAGTCGTCGCTGGCCTATGCCTTGACGGTGACGCCGACCTCGACGCTCACCCTGGCGGGCGCCTACTACGAGGCGTTTCAGCGCGCCTCGGCCAACCTGGTCGACGCCGCCGAGCGGCGCGACTTTCGCTCGCTCGCCCCCACGGCGCAGGTCGGCTGGCTGCTCGGCGAGCGGCTCGACCTGTCGGTGACCACCGGCTACCGGTTCTTCGTGTTCAAGCCCGACCGCGACGACGACTTCACCGCGCCGACCCTGGCCACCGAGCTGCGCTGGGTGCGCCAGACGGACGGCGACGCCGACTGGGAGGCGAGCCTCGGCGCCGGCTACGAGCACCGCACCTTCGGCGGGCCCGAGCTGGTCCCCTGCCCGGCGGCGGACATGCTCCCGTCCAGCGTCGGCTGCTCCGGCCCCGACACGCGGCGCGACGACTTCCTGCTGGCGCACCTCGACCTCCAACGCGTCGGCCGCGTGTTGATCGGCGGCGGCTACGCGTTCCAGTACAACCGCTCGAACAGCTACGGAGAGACGGTCATGCGCCACATCATGACCGCCCGCTTCGCGGCGCCGCTGCCGGCGGGGCTCACGCTGGCCGCCCGCGCCGAGATCCTGTTCGCCTTCTACGCGCAGCCGCAGGCGGTCGCCGAGGTGATCGCCGCGGGGAACAGCTTCTCCAGCATCGAGAGCATCGACGACGAGAACCGCTCGAGCGTCCGCATCGATCTGTCGCGGGACCTCACCGCCGCCCTGCGCCTGGTGGCCCGCTACACCTTCTACGCGAACGAGATCGCCAACGCCTCGCCGATCAGCTACCGCCGCCAGACGCTGCTGTTGTCGGTGACCGGCACGCTCGAGAAGTAGCGCCCCGCTCAAAAACAAACGGCGAGCCGGATCGACCGGCCCGCCGTTTGGCGAACGGATGGAACGCGCGGGCGCGCTTACATCATGCCGCCCATGCCCCCCATGCCGCCCATGCCGCCCATGCCGCCGCCGCCCGGAGCGGGCGCGGGGGCCTCCTCCTTCGGGCGCTCGACGATGAGCGCTTCGGTCGTCACCAGCAGCGAGGCGACCGAGGCCGCGTTCTGCAGCGCCGAGCGGACGACCTTGGTCGGGTCGATGACGCCCGCCTCGACGAGGTCCTCGAACTCGTCGGTGGCCGCGTTGTAGCCGAAGGCGCCCTTGCCCTCACGCACGCGGTTGACGACGATCGACCCCTCCTTGCCGGCGTTGGTGGCGATCTGGCGGCACGGCTCCTCGCAGGCGCGGCGGACGATCGCGACACCGATCGCCTGCGCCTCCGAGAGGCCCTCGATCTTCTCGGTCGAGGCGAGCGCGCGCACCAGCGCGACGCCGCCGCCGGGGACGATCCCCTCCTCGACGGCCGCGCGCGTGGCGTGCAGCGCGTCCTCGACGCGCGCCTTCTTCTCCTTCATCTCCGTCTCGGTCGCCGCGCCGACGCGGATGACCGCCACGCCGCCGACCAGCTTGGCCAGCCGCTCCTGCAGCTTCTCGCGGTCGTAGTCGCTGGTGGTGTCCTCGACCTGGGCGCGGATCTGCTTCACCCGCGCCTCGATCTCCGGCTTCTTCCCGGCGCCGTCGACGATCGTCGTGTTGTCCTTGTCGATCGTGATGCGCTTGGCGCGGCCGAGATCCTTGAGGGTCACGCTCTCGAGCTTGATCCCCAGGTCTTCGGTGATGGCCTGACCGCCCGTGAGGACGGCGATGTCCTTCAGCATGTCCTTGCGGCGATCGCCGAAGCCCGGGGGCTTGACGGCCGCGACGTGCAGCGTGCCGCGCAGCTTGTTGACCACCAGCGTGGCCAGCGCCTCACCCTCGATCTCGGCGATGATGAGCAGCGGCTTCCCCGAGCGGGCCACCTGCTCGAGCAGCGGCAGCAGGTCCTTCATGCTGCTGATGTTCTTCTCGTGGATCAGCACGAACGGGTCATCGAGCTTGACCTCCATCCGCTCGGCGTCGGTCACGAAGTAGGGCGAGATGTAGCCGCGGTCGAACTGCATCCCCTCGACCACGTCCAGCGTGGTCTCCATCGACTTGGCCTCTTCGATGGTGACGACGCCTTCCTTGCCGACCTTCTCCATCGCCTCGGCGATCGTCTTGCCGATGAACTCGTCGCCGTTGGCGCTGATGGTCCCCACCTGCGCCACGTCCTTCTGGCCCTTGGTCGGCTTGGAGATCTTCTTGAGCGACTCGACGATCTTCTCGACCGCCTTGTCGATGCCGCGCTTGAGGTCCATCGGGTTGTGGCCGGCGGCCACCATCTTCGCGCCCTCGCGGAAGATCGCCTGCGCCAGCACCGTCGCGGTGGTGGTCCCGTCGCCGGCGGTGTCGGAGGTCTTCGAAGCGACCTCCTTGACCATCTGCGCGCCCAGGTTGGCGAACTTATCCTCGAGCTCGATCTCCTTGGCCACGGTCACGCCGTCCTTGGTCACCGTCGGGGCGCCCCAGGACTTCTCGATGACGACGTTGCGGCCGCGGGGGCCGAGCGTCGCCTTCACCGTGTCGGCCAGCGCGTTGACGCCGGCCAGGATGCGGGAACGCCCCGCCTCGTCGAACAGAATCTCTTTGGCTGCCATGGGAGTCTCCTTATTTCTCGATGACGCCGAGGATGTCGTCCTCGCGCAGGATGAGGTGATCGACGCCGTCGATCTTGATCTCGTTGCCGCTGTACTTGCCGAACAGGACCCGGTCGCCCTTCTTGACGGTCAGCGGGCGCACCGTCCCCTTGTCATCCGCCTTTCCGTTACCGACGGCGATAACCTCTGCCTCGGCCGGCTTCTCCTTGGCGGTGTCGGGGATGATGATCCCCCCCTTGGTCTTCTCTTCCTCGGCGATGCGACGGACCAGCACGCGATCCTGCAGCGGACGAACTTTCATCTCACTCCTCCCGAAACGGTTTTCGAACGGCTCCGCGCCGCCCGTGATTCGAAGCTGGCACTCACCGGCAGTGAGTGCCAGCGCGGGACTCTAGCCGCAAACCCTTCCGAGTCAACGGTTTGGCCCAACCGCCTGGCATCCAGGAACTTCGTCTGCCAACGAAATGTATGCTCATCTATTTGGAATCATTCGACAATTCTTGACTTTGCCATCTGCAGCCGCAAAGCTGAGGTATGGACCTTGCGCGCAACGTCGAGGGGTTCTTTCACGACGAGGTCGACCGCGCGTTCCGGGACGAGGGGCTGCCACCGGGGACCCTGGTCGAGCACTACATCGTCCAGCTGCTGTCGAGCTACGCCGCCCACCGCATCGAGGACCGGCCGCTCGCGCTGCGAATGCTGGCCGCGACCGAGGCCCCGCTGCCCGAGAGACGCCGGCAGCTGCGCGACATCGGCGACACCTCGCTCTACCTCTCGGGCTTCTGGAGCGAGCACCTGGCGGGCGGCCCGGTCGACGTCGACTACTACATCGGCATGGGCGGGTCGGCGTACGGCGAGCTCGCCCGCGGAGGGGCCGGGTGGACCGGTGACCCTTTCAGCGAGGTGTTCGGCGAGCTGGCGGTCAACTTCGTCCGCTTCGTGAGCGCGCTGGCGCTGGTCAGCCGGCGGATGGCCGTGCCGGCGAGCAACCAGGACGTGGTCCGCCTCTACCGCCGCTGGCGCGAGACGAAGAGCGAGTCGGCGGCGGCGCGGCTGGCGGCGCTGGGCGTGGTCCTGGGCCGCAGAGGCCAGCAGCCTTCGTGAAGCCTCGGTCGGCGCCCGCGGCCCGACTTCAGGATCGCCTCTCGATCCTGGCGCGCTTGCAGCGCGGGCTCGAGGCCCTCTACCGCGTGGAGACGAACCTGGCGATCGACGCCTTCATGATCGACGCGGCGGCGCGCGCGGCGACGCCGACCACCCGCGCGCCGCGCGAGCAGCTGCTGGTCCGGCAGGAGGATGGCGAGCTGGGGCTGGGGCTGTTCCTCGACGCCGACGCGCTGGCCAACCTGGAGCGAAACGATCCCTCGGCGCGGCTCGACGAGCGGAACTTCACCGACTTCTGCTTGGCCGTCGAGGGGGTGAGCCACTTCGTCTACGTCGCGCTGCACGCGGCCGGAGATCGCGCCGTCTCGCAGCTCGAGCTGGAGCTGCAAGCCGAGGTCGACAAGTTCGCCTGCTGCGTCCTGGTCGCCGGCGCCAGCTCCGACCTGCGCCGGCGCCTCTATGGCGAGGTCCACTTCGCCGCCGATCTCGACGACGACGAGCGCGCCCGCTACCAGGCCGCCAACAACGAGGCCCGCCGCTACGCGGGCGCCCTCGAGCGGCGCTACGTGCGCGCCGAGCGTACCGAGGGTCTGCTGGCCGAGCTGCGCCGCTTCTACCGGATGGACTTGCCCGACAAGCTGGGGCACATCGCGCGCCTAGACTGACGCGTGATCTCGTCCTAGCGGCTCTTGCCGTCGAACTTCTGGATGGTGAGCGCGTCGAGGTCGACGTCGTCGAGGCAGCGGGCGTTGATGGCGACGGTGTCGGAGCCGTCGCGCCCCTTGCCGCGGGCGAACGACTTGATCCCGCACTTGTTGCAGAAGAGGTGGTGGATGACCAGGTGGTTGAACTGGTAGTCGGTCAGCGCGCCCTCGCCCGAGAGCAGCTTGAAGCGGTCCGCCGGCACGAAGGTCAGCAGCGTCCCCGAGCGGCCGCACATCGAGCAGTTGCAGGCGATCACCGGCTTGGCGAGGTCGAGCTCGACTTCGTAACGGACCTGTCCGCACTGGCAGCCCCCGGCGTGGGTCTTGGCTTCGCCCATGCGGAGAAAACTACGCGCCGAGGCGGACGTTGTCGATGAGACGCGTGCGCCCGATGAAGGCGGCCACCAGCAACACCGACGGGCCCTCGAGGCGCGCGACCGGCGCCAAGGTCGCCGCCTCGCACAGCTCGAGGTAGTCGAGGCGATCGACGTCCAGCGCGGCGCGCGCGCCGTCGAGCAGCGCCTTGGCGTCGCGCTCGCCGGCCGCCGCCCGATCGCGCGCGGCGAACAGCGCGCGCGACAGCGACAGCGCGCGGCCGCGCTCGGCGGACGAGAGGTAGGCGTTGCGCGAGGACATCGCCAGGCCGTCCGGCTCGCGCACCGTCGGCAGGCCGACGATCTCGATCCCCATCGCCAGGTCGGCCACCAGGCGGCGCACGATGGCCAGCTGCTGGAAGTCCTTCTCGCCGAAGATCGCCAGGTCGGGCTGCACGACGTTGAACAGCTTGGCGACCACGGTCGCCACGCCGGCGAAGTGGCCGGGACGGAACGCGCCGTCGAGCCCGCGTGACAGGTCTTTCACCTCGATCGTCGTCTGGAAGCCGGCGGGATAGATCTCGGCCACCTCGGGGACGAAGGCCACCTCGGTCCCGGCGCCGGCGGCCTTGGCCAGGTCCCCCGCCAGATCGCGCGGATAGCGGGCCAGGTCCTCGTTCGGGCCGAACTGGGTGGGGTTGACGAAGATCGACAGCGCCAGCTTGTCGCCGCGCCGGCGCCCCTCCTCGAGCAGCGCGACGTGGCCGGCGTGCAACGCGCCCATCGTCGGCACGAAGGCGACGCGCTCGCCGCGCGCGCGCGCCGCCCGCGACCAGGCGGTCATCGCGGACGAGGTGCGGATGATCTCGGGCTCTCGGGCGGAAGCGGCCATGGGGGCGAGCGTGCCTAGTCGTACGTCTCTTCGGCGGCGGGGAACTTCCCGGCGCGCACGTCGGCCGCGTAGGCGGCGAACGCCTCCCCGACCGCCTTCCCCATCTCGGCGTAGCGCCGGACGAAGCGCGGCTTCCACGCCGGCTGCAGGCCCAGCAGATCGTGCATCACCATCACCTGGCCGTCGCAGTCGACGCCGGCGCCGATGCCGATGGTCACCGCCGCGACCGCGCGCGTGATCTCGGCCGCCAGCGCGTGCGGCACCGCCTCGACGACGATCGCGTAGGCCCCGGCGTCGGACAGCGCGCGCGCGTCGGCCAGGATCTGGGTGCGCTGCGCCTCGGTGCGCCCCTGGACCTTGAAGCCGCCCAGCTGGTGGATCGACTGCGGCGTCAGCCCGATGTGCCCCATCACCGGGATCCCGGCCTGCACCAGCCGCCGGCAGAGCTCGGCGACGCCCTCGCCCCCCTCCAGCTTCACCGCCTCGGCGTGCCCCTCTTTCATCAGGCGCCCCGCGGCGCGCATCCCGTCCTCGAGCGAGGCCTGGTAGCTCATGAACGGCAGGTCGCCGATCAGGTGGGCGCGGCTGATTCCCCGGGCCGCGATCCGGCAGTGGTAGACCATCTCGTCGAGCGTGACCGACAGCGTCGAGCGCTCGCCCTGCATGACCATCCCCAGGCTGTCGCCGACCAACACGGCGTCGACGCCCGCGCGATCGGCCAGCCCCGCGAACACCACGTCGTAGGCGGTAACCACTGCGATCCGCTCGCCGGTCCCCTTGCGCGCGCGCAACGTCGCGGCGGTGATCTTCGCCTCGGAGGGCATCCAACTAGCCTAGCATGGCTAGGCTTCCATCCTGCTGAACGAGCGGGTCGCCAGCGCGGCCAGGATCAGCGCCGAGACCACCACGACGGCCGTGCTGAGCAACAGGGGAAACGCGTGGTGGCCGATGCAGAGGCCGCGCACGGCGTCGACGACGTAGGTCATCGGGTTCACCAGGACGATGGCGCGCAGGCCGCGCGGCAACCCGGCGATCGGGTAGAGCGCGCCGGAGAGAAAAAACACCGGCTGGATGACGAAGTTGACCACCGCGCCGAACCCTTCGAACGACTTCATGCGCGCCGCCACGATGATGCCCAGCGCGTTGACCGTCATCCCGAACAGCACCAGCAGCGGCAGCGAGGCGAGCGCGCCCAGCGGATTGAAGCGCGCCCCGACCAGCGGCGAGAGGAGCAGCATGACCACCGTCTCGATGAGGGCCGTCGCGCTGCCGGCCAGGATCTTGGCCGCCACGATCGCGCCGCGCGGCACCGGCGCGACCAGCAGCTCCTTGAGGAAGCCGAACTCGCGCTCCCAGACGATCGAGATGGCGGCGAACATGCTGCCGAAGAGGACCGTCATCGCCGCCAGGCCCGGCACCAGGAACGAAACGTAGTCGGCGCCGCCGGCCGGGATCCGCACCGACGACCGAAGGCCCAGCCCGAACGCCAGCAGCCAGATGAACGAGCGCGACAGGCTGGTGACGAGCTGCCGCCGGTCGCGCAGGAACTTGATCATGTCGCGCCGCCACAGCGCATAGACAACCTCGATCATCCGGCGCGCCTCCGGACCATGGCGCGGATCTTGGCGGCGGTCCCTTCAGCCCCCTCCGCGCGGATCTGCCGCCCGGTCAGCGAGAGGAAGACGTCATCCAGCGTCGGGCGGCGGACGCTGATCCCCTCCAGCGGCGGCCGATCGGTCGTCAGCAGCTTGACGATGAAGGCGTCCCCCTGCTCGACCAGGAACGTCAGCCCGCCGTCGGCCGGCGTGCTGGCCAGACCGTACTTCTCGGACAGGAGCCTGGAGAGGCCGGCCGGGTCGGCCGTTCGCGCGGCGACCAGGTCCTTCCCCACCCGCTGCTTGAGCGCCGCCGGCGTGTCGAGAGCGACGATCGTGCCGTGATCGACGATCGCGATCCGGTCGCAGTTCTCGGCCTCGTCCATGTAGTGGGTGGTGAGGAACAGCGTGGTCCCGTACTTCTCGCGCAGGCCGCGCAGCACCTCCCAGGTCCGCGCGCGCGTCTGCGGGTCGAGCCCGGTCGTCGGCTCGTCGAGGAACAGGATGTCGGGGCGGTGGACCAGCCCGCGCGCGATCTCCAGGCGCCGCTTCATTCCCCCCGAGAAGGTGCGGGTCAGGTCTTTGCGCCGGTCGAAGAGGTCGACGAACTGCAGCGACTCGTCGATCCGCGCGTGGCGCTCGGCGCGCGGCACCCGGTAGGCGACCGCGTGGAGCATCAGGTTCTCCTCGGCCGTCAGCCGGTCGTCCAGCGCCGGGTCCTGGAAGATGACGCCGATCCGGCGTCGCACCTCGTTGGGCGAGGCGGCCACGTCGAGCCCGGCCAACCGCGCGGTCCCCGACGTCGCCTGCAGCAACGTGCAGAGGATCTTGATCGTCGTCGTCTTGCCGGCGCCGTTGGGGCCGAGAAAGCCGAAGATCTCGCCGGAGCCGACGGTGAACCCGATGCCGCGCACCGCCTCGACGGCGTCGTAGCTCTTCTTGAGATCGACGACTTCGATCGCGGCGGTCATGCGACGGGACGGAAGCGGCGCAGGCGGAGCGGCGCGGGGGCCGGGGCGGCGTCGGCCGAGGCGCGGGCCGCGACGACCAGGTCGTGGCGCGGGGCCAGCGCGCAGGCGGGATCGGTGGCCGCCGCGTCGCCCAGCAGCGCGAAGGCCTGGCAACGGCAGCCGCCGAAGTCGGTCTTCCGCTCGTCGCACGTGCGGCAAGGCGCCGGCATCCAGTCCTCGCCGCGGAAGGCGCGGAAGCCGGCCCCGGCGCTCCAGATGTCGCCCAGCGCGCGATCGCGGACGTTCTCCCAGCTCCCGGCCAGCGCGGCGATCTCACCTGCCTGGTGGCAAGGGAGCGCGACCCCGTCGGGCGTGACCACCAGATAGCGCCGCGCCCAGCCGTCCATGCAGGCGCGGGGACGGTCGGCGTAGTAGTCGGGGCGCACGAAGAGGACCTCCATCTTGCCACGCAGCCGCTCGCGCGCCTCGAGCGCCAGCCGGCGCGCCTCCTCGACAGCCGCGCGCGACGGCAGCAGCGCGTCGCGGTTGGCCAGCGCCCACCCGAGGTACTGCGTGTTGGCCAGCTCGAGCCGCGCGGCGCCCAGCCGCTCGGCCAGCGCGACGAAGTCGGCAACGCGCCCGATGTTCCCGCGGTGAAGCACGACGTTCAGCGTGAGCGGCAGCCCCAGCGCGCGCGTGGCGGCCGCCGTCGCCAGCTTCGCCTCCATGTCGTCTCGCCCGGCGATCCAGGCGGCGCCGCGCGGATCGGTGTCCTGCACCGAGAGCTGCAGGCTGTCGAGGCCCGCGGCCTGCAGCCGGGCCAGCCGCTCGGCGTCGGCCGGGATGCCGCTGGTGATCAGGTTGACGTAGAGATCGCTGGCCCGAGCGGCGGCGACCAGCGCCTCGAGATCCGGGCGCACCAGCGGCTCGCCGCCGGTCAGGTTCAACTGCAGGACGCCCAGCGCCGCCGCCTGGCGAAAGACGCGGGCCCAGTCGTCGGTCGACAGCTCGGCGTCGTGGCGCGCCAGCTCCAGCGGGTTCGAGCAGTAGCCGCAGGCGAGCGGACAGCGGTAGGTCAGCTCGGCGATCAGCGTGTAGGGGCGTAGGGCGGTGGTCACGGGTGCACCACCAGCAGCCCCCGGTCCTCGAGCGCGCGCAGAAACGCCAGCACCTCGGCCTCGATCTGGGCCGGCGTCACGCCGCCGTCGGCCGCGGCGACCAGCCGGTCGACGATCTCTCCCACGCTGCGAGGCGCCAGGCAGAGGGCCGCCACGCGCGCGCCGGTGTCGTTCAGCTCGAGCCCCTTCTCGGGGTAGAGCAGCACCTGCTTCCCCGACCGCGGATCCAGCTTCAACCGGACCTGCCGCGCCAGGCTGAGCCGCGTGGTCCGCGCGATCACCTCGAGCCGCCCTCTCCTGCCGCGCCCGCGCCGGCCGCCTGCACGCAGTCGACCAGGTGCCAGAGGATCTCGGTCTTGCGCACCAGCGCCGCCACGCAGGCCTCCTGCAGCGCGCGCGACGTCGCGTGGGCCACCACGAAGGCCAGCCCCTCCTCGCCGTCCCGCCGCGCGCGCGGCACCCGGCCGCGAAAGTAGCCGAGCGCCTCGGCGCCCACCCAGGGGTAGTGCTGCTCCCAGGCCGCGATCCGCTTGGACATCAGATCGGGGGCGAACATCTCGGTCAGCGAGGAGGCGACCGCCACCACCAGCGGGCTCTCGCGGCAGAGCGCCACGTAGGCGTCGCAGGCGAACCGTACGCCCGGCAACACGCGCGAGCAGGCGGCGACCTCGGCGCGATCGAGCCCCACCGCCTCGGCCAGCCGCAGCCACTGGGCGAGGCCCCCCGTGTCGGGGCCGTCGCCGTCGTGGTCGTGGACGCGGCGGATCCAGGCCCGCCGGAAGGCCGGATCCTCCGACTTGGAGACGATGATCGCGTCCTTGATCGGGATCCGCGTCTGATAGTAGTAGCGGTTCAGCGTCCAGCGCTGGAGGTCCTCGCGCGACAGCGTCCCGGCGTGCATCCGCTGATGGAAGGGGTGCTGATCGTGGTAGCGGCGAACGCCCTCGGCGCGCAGCCGCGCCACCAGCTCGTCCGGCGTCCAGAGCGCCCCGGCGTCCGTGCTCACAGCGCCAGCTCCAGGCCGTCGGCTGCCACCTCGATGCCCGCGGCGTCGAGCGCGCGACGCTCGGCGCTCCCCTCGCGCAGGATCGGGTTGGTGTTGTTGATGTGGATGAGGATCTTCCGCCCCCGCTGGCGCCCGAGAAAGGCGGCGCTCCCCTCGGGCCCGCCCAGCGGCCAGTGCGACATCTCTTCGGCCCGCCGCGTCCCCAGCCCCAGCGCGATCAGCTCGTCGCTCGACCAGAAGGTCCCGTCGAAGAACACCACGTCGGCCTCCGCGACGGCCCGCGCGAGCGCCGGCGAGGGTCCGGCCACGCCCGAGAAGTACGCCAGCCGCTGGCCGGCGCGCGCGTCGCGGACCACCAGGCCGACGTTGTCCTCGGCCGACGGCTCGCGCAGCGACTTGAGGTGCAGCGGCAGGTTCCCCGGGGTGGCGATCGCCGTGACCGTCAGACCGGAGTCGCCCAGCGGCTGCTCGCGCCCGATCGCCAGCGCGTTCCAGGTCACCTGCCCCTCGAACCGCTCCAGCGTCCGGTAGAGGACGTTCCCCGCGGTGAACCCGGCCCCCACGCTGTCGGTCGCGTAGATGGTCAACGGGTGCGATTCGCGCAACGACAGCACCCCCAGGCAGTGATCCAGATCGCCGTTGGTGAGGACCACCCCGGCGATCGGCGAGTGGCGCGGCTCGCGCGGGTGGAGCGGCGCGAAGCTCTCGATCTGCGCCCGGATCTCCGGCGAGGCGTTGAGCAAGAACCAGGACGCGCCGTCGGCGCTGATGGCCACCGACTCCTGCGTCCGTGGGCGCACGACGCCCGTCCCGCGCCGCGCCTCCCGGCAGTTGTCGCAGCCGCAGTTCCATTGCGGAACGCCGCCGCCGGCCGCGGACCCGAGGACGCGGACTCTCACGTCACCGAAACGCGGCCGTTAGCGCCGAGCGGCGTCGGTCGAAGCGCGCTCAGCCTTGCCGGCCTCGCCTTCGACATGGGGCGCCACCGGGCCCCAGGGATCGCGATCCGTGAAGTCGCTCCCGTAGCCGCCGATTTCCGCGCTCATGTTGATCTCGACGAAGGCCGGAGTTTCCCACTTCATGGCCGCTATTCTGCGCCGATACCCCGGGGAGTCAAGGCCCCGCGGACCCCCGGAAAACCTGTCGCCGGCCGCCGGTTCCTGGAGTATCCATGCGCCATGTCGCGCTGCTTTCGGGCCCCCCTCGCGGCGGCCCGCCCGGTCGCCCTCCTGGTCGTCCTTCTGGCCGTCCCGCTGGCCCGCCCCGCCCTGGCCAAGACCCCGACGCTGCTCTACGTCAGCGGCGAGGAGAGCGGCGAGGTCATCGTCATCGACGCCGACAAGGGGGAGGTCGCGGGCCGCATCCCGGTCGGCAAGCGGCCGCGCGGCATCAAGCTGTCGCGCGACGGCAAGCTGCTGTACGTCGCCCTGTCGGGCTCGCCGCGCGGCGGGCCGGGGGTCGACGAGTCGAAGCTGCCCCCGGGCGACCGCGCCGCCGACGGTGTGGGCGTCGTCGATCTGAAGAGCCGCAAGCTGCTGCGCACGCTGGAGAGCGGCCAGGACCCCGAGTCGTTCGACCTCTCGAAGGACGGCAAGACGCTCTACGTCTCGAACGAGGAGACCGCCGAGATGAGCGTCCTCGACCTCAAGTCGGGCAAGGTGAAGGCGAAGGTCCCGGTCGGCCACGAGCCCGAAGGGGTCACCGTGCGCCCCGACGGCAAGGTCGTCTACGTGACCTCCGAGACCGACAACCAGGTGACCGCCGTCGACACCAAGAAGCTGAAGGTGCTGGCGCAGATCCCGACCGGGCCGCGCCCGCGCAGCGTCGTTTTCACGCGGGACGGGCTGGTCGGGTTCGTCAGCTGCGAGAACGGCCGCGAGGTGACGGTCATCGACCTCACCAAGAACGCGGCGACCGACCACATCAAGATCGAGCCGGTGGCCAAGACCGTCCTCGGCCCGCGCCCGATGGGCCTGGCGCTGGCGCCCGACGGCAAGGAGCTGTACGTGTCGCTCGGCCGCGGCGAGGGGGTGGCGGTCATCGACGTCGCCACCCACAAGGTCGAGGGCCTCATCGACGGCGTCGGCGCGCGCCCCTGGGGGATCGCCGTCAGCGAGGACGGCGAGACCATGTACACGGCCAACGGCCCGTCCAACGACGTCTCCGTCATCGACGTCCCGAGCGGCAAGGTCGACAAGCAGATCAAGGTCGGGGGCCTGCCGTGGGGCCTGGCCCTCGCGCCCGCCCACTAGCCGGTCTGGCCGCATGACCAAGGGGCGGATGGAGGCGTTCAGCGACGGCGTCGTCGCCATCATCATCACCGTCATGGTGCTCGAGCTGAAGGTCCCGCACGAGCCGACGCTGGAGGCGCTGCGCCCGGTCGTTCCGCCGCTGCTCACCTACGCGCTGAGCTTCATCTACGTCGGCATCTACTGGAACAACCACCACCACATGCTGCACGCCGCGACCCGCGTCAGCGGCGGCGTGCTGTGGGCCAACCTGCACCTGCTCTTCTGGCTCTCGCTGATCCCCTTCACCACCGGGTGGATGGGCGAGAACCACTTCCAGCCGGTCCCCACCGCCAGCTACGGCCTGGTGCTGCTGCTGGCGTCGATCGCCTACTTCATCCTGGCGCGCGCCCTCCTGGCGGTCGAGGGGCCCGGCTCGCGGCTGGCGAAGGCGCTCGGCAGCGATCGCAAGGGACGCTTCTCGACCGCCATCTACGTGGTGGCCGTGCCGCTCGCCCTCGTCCGTCCCTGGATGGCGATCGTGCTCTACGTCCTGGTCGGAATGATCTGGCTGGTCCCCGACCGCCGCATCGAGCGGCGGCTGCAGGAACCAGGCGGCTAGGAGACGGCGCCCGCCGCTACGGCTTCCAGGCGTAGACCTGGCCGTTCGCGGCGACGAAGACGCGCCCGTTGGCGACGATCGGCGTCTCGATCGACTGCACCGCCATCATCGCGGTCGAGCCGCCGGCGAACACGCTGGTGCCGCTGTCGCCGTCGACGCCGTGGAGCTTGTTGTCGCTGCCGACCGACCAGACGATCGTGTTCGAGCCGCTGCCGTCCGTCTGGCTGACCGCGGGCGAGCCGGCGCCGTTCGGGCCGCCGCACCAGGCGGTCGTGACGGTCGGCGGGTTGGCCGCCGAGATCTTGAGCGCCACCAGCCCACCGTTCCCGCTGGGGCAGTTCGAGCCCGAGCCGCGGAAGACGACGTAGGTCCCCTTCGAGGTCGTGTAGGCCGCCGCGGCGCTGATGATCGCGCCGCCCGAGACCTGCGTCTTGGCCAGCTGCGTGGAGGTCATGCCGCCCAGGTTGGACCGGTCGAGCAGGTAGGCATTCTTGTCCTTGCCCAGCGCGACCACGAGCGCCGACGGCGTGGCGCCCGGGACGTTGACCAGGATGGGAGACGTTCCGCCGATGTCGGCATCGGCGTCGTCCATGACGATCCAGCCGACGTTCGTCCCGGGCTTGGGCACGAAGTAGTCGGTGGTCGTCCCGGGAACGGTCATCACCGGCGGGACCAGCGTGGTGGGGAACTTGAAGACGGTCTCGCTGTCCCCCCAGTTGGTCATGTCGCTGTCGCCCGAGCTGGTGTTCGGGCCCGCGCTGGCCGACGACTTGGAGTTGCCGGTCGCGAAGAACAGCGACGTGCCGTCCGAGGCCGCCCCGGTCGAGCCCCAGATGCCGCCCGCGATGGCGCGCGTCGCCCAGGCGGTGACGGCCGGGGTTCCGGACGTCGAGATGCCGACCATCCAGCCGTGGTAGCCGCCGCAGTCGCCGATGTGGCCGCTGAAGGGGATGAAGACCTTGCCGCCGAGCAGCGTCAGCGCCGACCGCTGGTTCTGCAGCGTCGACTGGAACGTCGTCGAGCCAGAGGTGGCCGTGGCGTTCAGGTCGACCGGCCAGCCCGACAGCTCGGCGCCGGTGTCGGCGTTGAGCGCGTGCACCATGTGCTTCGCCGTCGCGGCGCTGTCGGTGGTGACCGCGTCGAGGTAGACGATCCGGTTCGTCCCGTCGATGACCGGCGTCCCCGTGACGCCGAGCGGGTTGATCTGGCCGCAGGGGAGCGCGTTCGACGCGACGGCGGTCCCGACCGACTTGGTCCAGGTCTTGGCGCCCGTCGAGGCGTTGATGCCGTAGACGTTGTCGCTCTCGGTCGCCACGATGACCTGGTCGGGATTGCTGCCGGTGCCCGCCAGGTAGAGCGGCTGGGCGTAGACGTTCCCGGTCACCGTCGCGCTGGCGAACGAGGTGTCGATCGCCATGTTGGCGACCGCCGACTGCGTGAGAGCCGCGTCGATGTAGAGACCATCGCGCGCCAGGTCGTTGTGGTGCTGCAACACCGAGACGTGCGCCGCCGAGCCGCCCGTGCCCGTGGCGCCGCCGCTGCCGCCCGTGCCCGCCGCGCCGCCGCTGCCGGTCGTGCCGCCCGTCCCCTTGCCACCTGCCCCGCCGGAGCCGGTCGCCCCGCCGGTCCCCTTGCCGCCCGCGCCGCCCGAACCGCTGGTCCCGCCGGTGGCGGTCGTTCCGCCGCTGCCCGTGGTGCCGCCGGTGGCGGTCGTCCCGCCGCTGCCCGTGCTCCCGCCGGTGGCGGTCGTCCCGCCGCTGCCGGTGGTGCCGCCGGTGGCGGTCGCCCCGCCGCTGCCCGTGGTCCCGCCGCTGGCGCTCGTTCCGCCGCTCCCGGTGGTGCCCCCTTTCCCGCCCGTCGCGCTCGAGCCGCCCGTGGCGCTCGCGCCGCCGGTGCCCGTTTCGTTGGTCGACCCGCTGTTGGAGCAGGCGAGCGGAAGAACCAGGAGTCCGATCAGGAGCCGGCGATGCATGGGGCTAGCCTTTCTGCTGCGCGCCCGGCCAACGTTGGTCGAACCGGGGCTGGGGGGACGAAAACGCTAACACTTCACTAGTGAGGTGACCAGGAGCACATGCTTCCATTCCCGCCGACGACGATTCTGCCGTTCGCGGCGATCGGGGAGGTCCAGTGCTGGACCTGGCAGGTGTTGGTGCTGGTGAAGACCGCCGCGCCGGTGTCGCCGTCGACGCCGGTCAGCTTGCCGTTGTTCATGAACCAGACGACCACGTTGCTGGTGCCGTCGGTCGTGGTGCTGATCGGGCCCGGCGTGTTCGAGGCCGAGGCGCACCAGACCACCTGCGGCTTGGGCGGCGCCCCGGCCGGGATGAGCACCGACATCACCACGGCGCCGCCGGGGCCGGTCGACGGGCAGTTGCCGCTGCCGTCGGTCGAGAACACCACGTGCATCCCCTGCGACGTCATGTAGCTGGCCGGCACGGTGTGGATCAGCATGCCCTCGTTGGTCGTCGAGCCGGCCACCTGGAAGTCGACCTTCTGGCCACCCATGCCGCCCAGGTGCCCAGCGTCGAGCAGGTACATGTGACCGTTCTTGGAGATCGCCACGACGATCTTCGACGGCGTGGCGCCCGGCACCTCGATGTAGAGCGGGTTGGTCGAGCCGAGGTCGGCGTCGTTCATGTCCATGGCGTGCCAGTCCGACGAGTAGAACGAATCGGACAGCGTCCCGAGCCCGGTGATCCGGACGGCCTCCTCGCTGTCCTTGTGGGTGGTGGTCCCGGTCGTGCTGTTGCTGGTGAGCGCGAAGACGCCGGTGCCGTCCGAGGCCATCCCGCCCGGCGCCCAGATTCCCTCGCCCTGCCCCGAGGTCGCCCAGGCGCCCATCATCGCCGGATCGCTGGTGTCGACGCCGATCACCCAGCCGTGGTACCCGCCGCAGTCACCGTCGTGACCGCCGTACGCGACGTAGAGCGTCCCGCCCACCAGCGACAGGGCGCTCCGCTGATTCTGGGGCGCCGGCGTGAAGGTGAGGTTCCCGGAGGTCGCCTTCAACGCCGAGACGGGCCAGCCGGTCTTCTCGGTCCCGTCGTCGACCGAGAGCGCGTGGATCTGGTGGTCGGTGATCGACGTCGTGCCGGTCGCGCCCGCGATGTAGATGGTCCGCGTGCTCGCGTCGATGACCGGCGTGCTGATGGCGCCGATCGGGCTGATGAAGCCGCACCCCGCGCCGGTCGACGACGGCGCGCTCCCGATGCTCTTGCTCCAGATCGTCGCTCCCGTCGTCTCGTCGAGCGCCAGGACGGTGTTGGAGTCCGTCACCGTGAAGAACGCCCCCTTCCCGTTGGGGCCGTTCGTCATGTAGAGCGGCGAGGCGTAGACGTTGCCGGTGAAGGTGGCGCCCGAGTTGAAGGTCGTGTCGGCCGCCAGCGTCGCGGCCACCGCCTTCGTCAGGGTCGGCTGGACGAAGTTGCCGTCGCGGTTCGGGTGCTTGTTCCGCTCGAGCACCGACTGGCTGGTGTCCCCCGAGCCGCCGGCGCCCCCGGTGGCGTTCCCCGAGCCGCCGGCGCCGGTGCTGCCGCCGGTCCCGGTCGCCCCGCCCGTCCCGGTGGCGCCGCCCGCCCCGGTGCTCCCCCCGGTCGCCGTGCTCCCGCCGTCGCCCGGGCTGCTCTTCGAGGAGCCGCAACCGACCGAAATCACGAGGAGAGCAGTCAGCAAGAGAGGCCGTTTCATATCGTTACCTTTCCTTAGTGGGAACTGGGGGCGGAATTCTTCAGTCTTACAGCGCGCCGCACCAAGACACTGAAACTGGCCGATGTTACGCCAGATCGGAAATCTGGGCGCGGCAAGAGATCACACGGAAGTCCGGCGCGCGGCCGCCTCTCCCCTCCGAGCGCCCGAGCTCGCGGGCGCGGCCGGTCAGCCGCGGCTCCAGTGACTCGTTCCGACGTGCGGCTTGTCGATCACCGCCAGCAGCTCACGCCGGTGCTCCAGGTTGCCGACGAAGTCGATCTCCGAGGCGTTCACCACCAGCAGCGGCCCTTCGTTGTAGGCGAAGAAGAACTCGGCGTACGCGCGCGCGACCTCCTCGACGTACTCGGCGCGGATCGGCCGCTCCTCGGCGCGCCCCCGCTTGCGGATCCGATCGAGCAGCACGTCGGTGCGCGCCTGGAGATAGACCACCAGATCCGGCGTCACCGTGCGCGGCTTGAGCATCTGGTAAATGCGATCGTAGAGCGCCAGCTCGTCGTCGGACAGGTTCAGCGCCGCGAACAGCCGATCCTTGGCGAAGAGGTAGTCGGAGACGACGCCGCCGCGCGAGAACAGGTCGCCCTGCGCCAGCTCCCCCTGCTGGGCGTATCGCTGCAGCAAGAAGAAGAGCTGGGCCGACATCGCGTGCCGCCGCCGGTCCTTGTAGAACGACCCCAGGAACGGGTTCTCCTCGGGGCTCTCGCGGATGATCCGGGCCTGGAGCGACTCGCTCAGGATCTCGGCCAGGCTCGACTTGCCGGCGCCGATCGGACCCTCGATGGCGATGTATCGTGGCCTGCCGCTGCGCACCGCCCCTCTCCTATACCTCGCCAGCTACGGCCAGGGGAAGCCGGCTAGGGTCTGGCCGTGCCCAGCAGCAGCTCGGTGCGGGCGCGGGTGCGGCGCGCGGCCGCGGGCGTCGGCAACCGGAGGCGGGCCACGACCGCGCGCTCGAGGCAACGGGCGAGCTCGGCCGGCAGCGGCGCAGGGAGCTTCGCCGTGGCGGAGGTGATCCGACCACGGGCGTCGATCTCGAGCTCGATGGCGATCCGCACCGGGAGGTGCCCCGCCGTCAGCTCCGGCGCCGCGTCGAGGCACGTGTCGAGGATCGCGGCCTGCTCACGCCAGGCGGCGTCGATGAGCGGGGCGGCGGCGCCCCCGGTCGCCAGCACGGTGCCTGCCGCCATCACGCGCGGGCCGGCCGCCGATCGGCGCGCGCCCGCGGCGGCGGCATCGCCGCGCGGCGCCTCGCTGCGGGCCAGCGCGGCGAGGTGGGCCTGGGCGCGGGGCGCCCAGCGGCTGGCGGGCGCCTCGCTCAAGAACTCGTGGAAGGCCTCGGTCGCCTCGGCGCCGCGGCCGGCGACGGCCCGCGCCAGCCCGACGTAGTAATGGACCTCGCCCGCCGGCACGAAGAACAGATCGGAGTTCGGCAGGGAGGCGACCGACAGCACCGGCGCCGTCGACTCGAGCGCCAGCGCGCGCCGCATCGTCTCGCGCGCCGCGTCCGACTGACCGTCGCGGTCCAGCGCCACGGCCAGGCCCAGGAGCCCGAGCGAGAGATCCTGGGCCCGCTCCCGGAAGTCGTCGAACCGCGCGGCGCCAAGTCCGGGGCGCTGCTGGGCGATGGCCACGGCGACCGCGTCCCGGTAGGCCGCCTCGGCGGCCGCCAGCTGGCCGTCCGCCATCAGCACCTCGCCCAGGTTGGCGTACAGCGACGACTCGCCGCCCCCCGCGGCCAGCGCCTCGCCGTAAGCCGCCGCGGCCTCCCCGAAGCGCCCGGCCGTGGTCCGCTCGACCGCGAGCGAGAACCAGCGGGCGATCGCGTCGACGCCCCCCTGCCCTTTCGCGTCGCGGCCGAACGAGGCGGCGTGTCCCCACAGGCTACCCGGCTGCCCGGCGGACGGAGCGGCCTCGACGGCCCGGGCGCGGGCGCCCCCGATGCCCCCGGCCAGCGCCAAGAAGAACGCCGCGGCGGGCAGCGGAGGCGCCAGGATCCTGGCCCAACGCCCGCCGGCGCGCCGCCCGCGCCCGGCGGAGAGAGAGGCGCGCCGCATGGCGTTTTCAGTATAGCGCCCGTTTTTTTCCACATGGGGTACTCTCCGACTCGTGCCGCCCGCAGAACGTTCGGGCCCCTCGGCCTCGGGAGCGATCGCCCTCGATCCCGAGGAGAGCGGCGCGTTCGCGCTGCCGCCGCTGGCGCCCGCCATCGAGCGCGCGCTCGATCAGGATCTGGCGCAGGCCCGCTCGGCCCGCCGCGACGAGGAGGAGGCGCAGCTCGTCGCCCGCTGCGTGGCCGGCGACGTGGAGGCGTTCCGCCCGCTGGTGCAGCGCTATCAGCGGCTGACGTTCTCGGTGGCGTTCCGCATGCTTGGAAGCCGGGCGGACGCCGAGGACGTCGTCCAGCAGGCCTTCGTCGACTCGTTCAACGCGCTCGACCGGTTCCGCGGCGAGGGGCGCGTGCACGCGTTCTCGACCTGGCTCCTGCGCATCGCCGTGAACCGCTCGAAGGACGTGCTGAAGTCGAAGCGGCGCACCGAGGAGCCGCTCGATCGCGATATCCACGGCGGGGAGGCGGCGTTCGCCTACGATCCGCTGACTCCGGAGGCCAACGCCGCGCACGGCGAGCAGCGCGCGCACCT
>Ga0070734_10001699_pt1 | contig 30393 bp, 28 predicted proteins | sample Coa_R1_8_FD_66444 | JGI IMG/M metagenome (GOLD analysis project Ga0070734, IMG submission 66444) | Surface soil microbial communities from Centralia Pennsylvania, which are recovering from an underground coalmine fire - Coalmine... | ecosystem: Environmental > Terrestrial > Soil > Unclassified ... | reverse complement strand
GCGAACGACAACCAGATTATTGCGCTGTACCGATTCAATCAGGCGCGGGCGGACTATGCGCGCGGCATCGGACAGATGGAAAAGACGTACGCGAAGTAAGAACAGGATTTTGTCAAAGAGGACACGGGGATGAGCATCGAGATAGAAGTCGGGCTGGAAAACGCGGCAAAGGTGAAGCCGAGGACGACGGAAGAGATTCGTTTGGACGACGAGAAGCAAATTGCGGCGCAGCCGAATACAAAGTTGAAGCGGCTGTTGACGTTTGGCGGAATCGCCGTGTTCGTGATCGTTGCGGGGCTTTTTGTTTATTACTTCAACCGCGAGAGCACGGATGACGCGCAAGTGGACGGGCACATCACGCCGATTTCGGCGAAGGTGTACGGCCGCGTTGCGGAAGTGCTGGTGAACGACAACCAGCCGGTGAAGGCGGGGCAGCCGTTGGTAAGACTGGATGGGCGCGATTATCAAGCGGCGCTGGATCAAGCGAAAGCGCAGCAGGCGTTGGCGGAAAGCGAAGCGCAATCGGCGGGAGTGGACATTCCCAAGACGCGGGAAAACGTAGCGAGCGGAACGTCGAGCGCGGATGCGCAATTGCTCGGTTCGCAAGCGGACGTGATGCGCGCGCAAGTTACGTACGACCAGGCGCGGACGTCGGATTTGGCTTTCGCGCAGGCAAACGTGCAGAAGAGCCGGGCGAATGCGCAGTTGGCGCAGGCGGATCTGGCGCGGTTTCGGCCATTGATGGAAAAGGGCGAAATTTCGAAGCAGCAGTTTGACGCGGCGCAGGCGAATGCGGATGCGACAGCGAGCGCGTTGAAAGCGGACGAAGAGAAATTCGCGCAGGCGCAACGGTACGTGGAGATTGCGAAGGCGCAACTGGAAGCGGCGCAGGCGCGGGTACAGCAGGCGCAGGCCGGCGTTGCTTCGGCGAAGGCAGACACAAAGCAAGTGGCGATGAAGCAGGCGGATGCGGCCGCGAAGATTGCGAAAGTGCAACAGGCGCGCGCGGCGGTGGAAGCGGCGCAGCTGAATCTGGAATACACGACGATTGCGGCGCCGGTGGATGGCGTGGTGACGCACAAGCAAGTGGAGATCGGGCAAGTGGTGCAACAGGGGCAAGGATTGCTGGTGGTTGTGCCGCTGCAGAACGTCTGGGTGACGGCGAACTTCAAAGAGACACAACTGAAGAAGATGAAGGCGGGACAAAAGGCCGAAGTAAAAGTGGACACGTACGGCAAGACGTTCAGCGGGCACGTGGATTCGATTGCGGGAGCGACAGGCGCGGTGCTGAGTTTGTTGCCGCCGGAAAATGCGACGGGCAACTACGTGAAAGTTGTACAGAGAGTGCCGGTGAAAATCGTGCTGGATCCAATTCCACAGGACGGCGCGGTATTGCGGCCGGGAATGAACGTGGAAGCAACGGTTGTAACGAAGTAAGGAACGCGAGCGAAAACGGGAACGAACGTGGAGCACAGGTTCTTATCCAAATTGAGGATGCCGGACGGGTCGATCAACCCCTGGGTGATCGCCGTGACGGTGACGCTCGCGACGTTCATGGAAGTGCTGGACACTTCGATTGCGAACGTGGCGTTGCCGCATATTTCGGGCAGCCTTTCGGCGGGCGCGGACGAATCGACGTGGGTGCTGACGTCATATCTGGTTTCAAACGCGATCGTGCTGCCGCTTTCGGGATGGCTGTCTTCGCTGGTGGGCCGGAAGCGGTTCTACATGATTTGCGTAGCGCTGTTTACAGTGAGTTCGTTTTTGTGCGGATTGGCGCCGAGTCTCGGCGTACTGGTGTTTTTCCGGATTTTGCAGGGCGCGGGCGGCGGCGGTTTGCAGCCTAGCGAGCAAGCGATTTTGAACGACACGTTTCCGCTCGAAAAGCGGGGCATGGCGTTCGCGGTGTACGGAATTGCGGTGGTGGTTGCGCCGACGATCGGGCCGTGGCTCGGCGGATGGATTACCGACAATTTTTCGTGGCGGTGGATTTTCTACATCAACATTCCCGTGGGAATAATTTCGCTGCTTTTGACGTCATTGCTGGTAAGCGACCCGCCGTATATGAAGAAGATGAAGGCGCGTGAGGGCTTCCGGGTCGACTACATCGGAATTGGATTAATCAGCCTGGGACTTGGAAGCATGCAGATCATTCTGGACAAGGGGCAACGGGAAGACTGGCTGGCGAGCGGATTCATCCAGATTTTCATGGTGCTGATGGTGGTCGGGCTGATCGCGGCGATTTTCTGGGAGTTGCGGCAAGACCATCCGGTGGTGGATTTGCGGATGTTGAAGAACCGGAATTTTGCGATCGCGACGACGGCGATGTTCTTTCTGGGTTTCGTGCTCTATTCGAGCACGGTGCTGATTCCGCAGATGCTGCAGCAGCTCTTGGGATATTCGGCGGAGATGGCGGGCTTGGCGCTTTCGCCGGGCGGCGCGGTGATTATGTTGATGATGCCAGTGGTGGGATTTCTGGTGTCGCGCGTGGACACGAAGTATCTGATCTCGTTCGGCTGCATCGTGTGCTCGATTTCACTTTTTGTGATGGCGGGGTGGAATTTGCAGCTGGATTACCGGCACGCGGTCTACGGGCGAATGCTGCAAAGTTTCGGGCTGGCGTTTCTGTTTATTCCGATCAACGTGTCTGCGTTCGCTTACGTGGCGAAAGAGCAGACGAATATGGGGACGGGAATTATCAACCTGGCGCGGAACGTTGGTGCGAGCGTTGGGATTGCGACCGTGACGACGATGCTCGAGCGGAGAACGCAGGCACACACGGCGAGGCTGATGGAGCATGTGAATCCGTTCAGCGCGGCGTATCAGAAAATGATCGCCGGCCTCACGGCGAAGTTCAGCACTGCGGGTGCCACGGGGCCCGAAGCCGCATCGCGGGCGACGGGATCGGTGTACGGCGTTGTGCAGCGACAAGCGGCGATGCTGGCGTTTTTGGACAACTACAAAATGCTCGCCGTCGTTTTTCTCATGGTGTTGCCGGTGCTGTTGCTCTTGAAGAGGCCGAAGGGAGCGGTGAACGCGCCGGTGCATTAAATCGGGTTAAAAAGGGTTCGCGCAAACGGGGAAGTGGAAAAAGTTTCAGTAAGGTAGGGGGGACAAATGGCTACGCAAGCAGCAGTGGGAATGGAAATGAACGAGGCAAAGCTGATCCGCGCGGGGCAACGTGGCGACGCGCAAGCCGTCGACGCATTGTTCCGCCGCTATCACCGGCCGCTGTTCCAGACGGCGTTACGGGTGCTGGGCAACGCGGAGGACGCGGAAGATGCTCTGCAGGAAGGAATGCTGAGCGCGTACCGCAACTTGAAGCGGTTCGAAGGGCGTTCGCAATTTTCAACGTGGCTGACGCGCATCGTGATTAACGCGGCGCTGATGCGGCGGCGCAGCATGAAGGCGCGGCCGGCGGTGTCGCTCGATGAACCGGCGCGGGAAGATGAGTTGCCGGCGAGCGAGCGATTCGCGGACGACAGTCCGAATCCCGAGCAGATGTACGTGGGAACGGAGCTGCGGGAAATCATCAACGAAAACCTGGACGAACTTTCGCCCCTGCTGAAGTCGGCGTTCGTTTTGCGGGAAGTGCAGGGCTATTCGACCGGAGAAGCGGCGAAGACGCTGGGCGTGACGGAAAATACGCTGAAGGCGCGGCTGTGGCGCGCGCGGCATCAATTGGCCGAGCGACTTGGCAATCGCCTGAAGCGAATGAAGGACGGCATGAGCGGCGGCATGGGCGATGCGGAGTGCAGCTACTGCTAAGGAAGTAGCGACGTAACGAAGCAAAGAAATAAAGAGGAAGAGGCCGGCGGCAACGCCGGCCTTTTTTTTGATTGTGCGTCTACGCGACTGCAGACGAGCGGTGGCGCGCTCGATTCGCTTGGACGTAGGGGATCAGCAGATTCAGGAGCGGGGAGCGGAGGGATAGAGGCCGAGGACGCGGAGAAAAGTCGTGGCGACGTTGACTTCCTTGAGAGCCGCGTCCAAAGCTGTGGGCGAGTTGGCTTCGACGTCGAGATAGAACTGATACTCGAAAGGCCGGCCGTGAATGGGCCGGCTTTCGATTTTTTGCAGGTTGACGCCGTGGCGAGAGAAGGGTTCGAGAGCGGCGAGGAGTGCGCCGGGTTTGTGAGCGAGGCGCAGAGCGAGCGACATCTTATTGGCATTAGGAGAAGTGAGCTGAGCGGCTTGTGCGGAAGGTACAAGCAGAACGAAGCGCGTGAAATTTTCCGGGTTGTCGTGAATATTTTCGGCGAGGATCACTCCACCATAAATCGAAGCAGCCCGGCGGGCGGCGATTCCCGCGTAGGATTTGTCACCACGCGCGATAACTTCGCGCACGCTGCCAGCGGTATCTTCCGTGGGAACACGTTTGAGATTGGGATGGGCGAGAAAGAATTTTTCGCATTGCGCCAGAGCGACGGGATGCGATGACACCGAGCGAAGGCTTGAAAGCGTGGCGCCTGGGCAGCCGATGAGTTGATGCTCGATTTGCAGAATGGTTTCCGCGACCATGGTGAGATCGCTTTCGAGGAGCAGATCGTAGACGCGAACGACGGAGCCTGCGAGCGTGTTTTCGACCGGGGCGAGCAGCGCATCGGCGGCGCCTTCGCGAATTGCATCGAATGCGGAATCAAAGGTCGCGCGCGGGACAGTCGTGATCTTGTCGCCGAGTAATTGGATGGCGGCGGCTTCGCTGAAGGCGCCGCGTTCGCCCTGAAACGCCACGCGAGCAGTTGTCAGTTGCAAAGTCAATCCGCGCTCCCATGCCGCGACAAATTCCATTCTGATCTAGAGGCCAATGTGGATTCCAATTTCCCTTTTCTATCGGCGGCGATCGCAGCCTTGGGTACACATTCCAGGCGCGAGACGGGAGTATAATTCATCTCATGATTCCCAAACGCGCTGCTGTAACCCGGCCACAATCCGATGAGTATGCCCCATATTACGAGAAATACGTGTCGCTGATTGCAAGCGACGACATTGTGGGGACGCTGGAGGCGCAGCGCGTGCAAATGACGCAGCTGCTTGGGGCGAAGAGCGAGCGCGAGGGGAATTTTCGCTACGCGCCGGACAAGTGGACGGTGAAAGAAGTGATCGGGCACATCTCGGACGCCGAGCGAATTTTCTCTTACCGCTTGCTGCGCATCGCGCGCGGTGATGCGACGCCGCTGCCGGGTTTCGAGCAGGACGATTACATTGCGACCGGCGCGTTTCACGAGCGCGCGCTAGCCGACCTGGCGGCGGAACTTGCGACGGTTCGCGCAGCTACGATGACGTTGGTGGAAAGCCTCAGTGCCGATGGATGGGTCCGGCGCGGCACGGCGAGCAACAATCCGGTTTCGGCGCGCGCATTGGCGTACATCATTGCGGGACACGAAATGCATCACCGCAGGATTCTAGAAGAGAAGTATTTCTCCGCAATTCCGCGGGCCTAGCCGAGGCCAACAAATTAAAGATCAGTGAGGGCCGGGAGCGTTTCCCGGACCGCCGACCTGGAAGAGGTGCGGAATGCGTGCGTCGACCGGGGGAAGAGCCGGTGCAGTGGCGTGCGGTTCGGTCTGATACCAATATGCGACGGAAAAATAGTTGTCGGAGCGCACGTTGGCGTGGCCGTGTTCTATCGTGGCGCGCAAAGACTTTGTGAACGGAACGGGCGAATCGAGATGGAAGCGGTAGACCGACGAGCGGCTGCCAGCGTGTTCCTCGCCCTTCACAGGCGCGCCCATTGAGCCGTAAGCGAAGGGATGAGAGCCGAAATCCCACGCGCCGAGAAAATAATCTTCGGAGCCGGTGCCGTTGATGGAAGGAAGCGATTCGCCATCAACGAAAAACATGTCGTCGCCCTCGCCCCACCAGCCATCCTGATTTTGCAGCACGGACATGGTTACGCCGACAAAATGGCCGCGTCCGGTTGCGTCCAGCCAAACGTAGTTTCCCTGGCCGTCGAGATTCTTCTTTGCATTCACCTTTTCGTCGCCGTTCGAAGACCAATCGGAAGTCCAGCCTTTGTTGGGCGATTGCTGGCGATATTGCGCGTGGAAATAGAGCGTGTCTGAGGGGAGAGATTTCGCGCAGGCGCGGTAGTCGATATTGAAATAAAACGCGTAGACCTTTTCCTTGCCTTCGTTCGTGACCGTGATGTGCGCGTGTTTTTGAAATGGCATCGGGAAAAAAGAATTCAGCGCCTTATCGGGAGAAACCGCCAACGGCACCGACTGATAGAGAAAATATTGTCCGAGGCCGAGACCGAAAAAATCGCCGATGGGCGCTTCCACGCTTGGAGAAGATTCACCGTCCCAATTCATGCGCAGGACGAGCTTTTTCAGATGGAATTCTTCGGGCGAGGCGATGGTGATCCAAACGTGCGTGATAACGCCGGGCCCGTTTACGTCGAGAAGATCGAGCGTGGCGCCAGGAGCGATGGGCCGAGCATCGTCATTGCCGCCGCTGCGATCGTAACTGGAGACGCGCTTTTGCACATAATCATGGGGTTGCGTGAGAGTGAAGAGAGATTCGGCGGCGCCGGTGCAGCTTTGCGCCGCGAGGGCCACGGGAAACAGGATACCGAGCACGAGCAGGAAACATTTGCGCACGGGAGCCTCGCGAGTGAAACGTTCCGGGAAAAGTCACCAGTCGAGGCGAGAGTGTAGCACCGTTCAGAAGCGCGTTCAGCGAGAGACACGAACATCATCCACGTAGAAGCGATGGAACGGACGAGGAACCGGAGCCGGTTTTGGCGGCCTTGGCGGAGTCGAGCGCGAACGCCCTGTTTTCGTTGTTACGGTGATTGCATCCGGCTTTCGAATTGTCGCGACGGACAGATGCACGGACCGCGCCAGAAACGCGGCCAGCAGCAGGCCGCAAGCAAGTACGGAAGAAGCGAACAAGATTCCGGCTGCGTCCGCCTCCAGCGGATGGGACACTGCACGATTCAGGCTGTAGCCACCCCAGATGACGAGGATCAGCGAAAGCGGTACAAGCAAAGGGCCGAAGGTATGTGGCACGTCGGCCTGAATGCGAAGGGTCTTGTGCCGAGCATTCCCGGGTCGTGCGGCGCGCATGAGATTATTCCCGCTCTGACTTTTCCGCGGCGACCAGCGAGGGATCGAATTGCAGAAAATCGAGATAAGAAAACACGGGCGATTTGAACTCTTTTTTCATCACCGCGCCGCAGGAGCAGCGGGGATTCGCGCCCTCTCGCGCCGTGCCGGTCTCTATGACTACGGTGCAGCGGCAGGATAGGTTCGTGCAGTGCCAGCGTTCGCCCGGATGCAGGACCATGGGAAGCCTCCGTTCTTTCTTATATTTCCACATGACCGACTGCTAAAATGAAAGGACGCGCACTATACGAAGTGGTAAAACGAAAAGCAAGAGAAAAATTAAGGTTTCTTAATACGTAAGACCGAGGACTATTACCTGGTCAATATATTCGCTTTGATTTCGCCTGCGACGTTCCAGCAGATTGGCCGGATGCTAAGCTGGCCTCCGTGGCAGGCCAGGAGCTCGGCGCTGGCCGAAGCGGGGCCGAACGAATTGCAAAACGGCGATTTGCTCCGGCGCACCGCCACTGATAAAATTCCAAGTTTGCCGAGCCTGCGCCGTTTGTGCTGGGGTAGGAACGGAGAGGCACGGCAACCTCCAGAATGAGCGGATAAACCGCACTGCAGTCCTAGAACGAAACCGGGCACGAAACGAGCGCAACAGGCTCGGAAACGGGTTCCAGCCGAAGGGAGATTCAGCGTGGCAAAGTACGATGTGGCGATTATCGGGAGCGGTCCCGGTGGATATGTTGCGGCCATACGCGCGGGCGAACTCGGCCTGAAAACTGTGGTGGTGGAAAAAGATCCGTTTCTGGGCGGGACCTGCCTGCACGTCGGGTGTATTCCCACGAAGGTGCTGTTGCATCACGCGGAGATTTACGATCACTGCAAAGAAGCCGCAGAGTACGGAATCGAATTGAGCGGACTGAAGTTGAATTGGGGAACAACGCTCGGGCGCAAAGACAAGATCGTGAAGAAGCATGCCAAGGGTATCGAATTTCTTTTTAAGAAAAATAAAGTCGAATGGAAGCAAGGCTGGGGCCGCTATGAAGGGCCCGGCAAGATCAGCGTGGAGAAGGACGGCAAAAAAGAGACGATTGAAGCTTCGAACATTCTGATGGTGAGCGGTTCGGAAGCGCGCGCACTGCCGGGTATCGAGCCGGATCACAAAACGATTTTGACGAACCGCTCGATTCTGGAGCTGCCGGAAATTCCGAAGTCGCTGATTGTCGTGGGCGCGGGAGCGGTTGGAGTCGAGTTTGCGTCCATTTACAACTCGTTCGGCACGCAGGTGACGATTCTGGAAGCGCTGCCGCGCGCGGTGCCGGTTGAAGACGAAGAGATTTCGGCGGAACTTGAGAAAGCGTTCAAGAAAAAGAACATTGCGATTCAGACCGGTTGCAAGGTGGAGAGCGTCAAGAAAGACGCCAAGGGAGTGACGGTTTCTTTCACCGACAAGGACGGAAAGGCGCAGACGCTGCAAGCGGAGAAACTTTTGTTGGCAGTGGGCCGGAAGCCGATGACGGACGGCTGCGGATTGGAAAAATCCAAAGCAAAACTCGAGCGCGGGTTCGTGCATGTTGGGCCGACGATGGAGACGGCGGAAAAAGGCTTGTACGCGATTGGCGATATCGTGGCGGGTCTGCCGCAACTGGCGCACGCGGCGATGATGGAAGGAATTGTTGCGGTAACGACGATTGCCGGAAAGCCGACGCAGCCGATTCGCAAAGATCGCATTCCGAATGCGACGTATTGTGAACCGCAAATCGGTTCGATTGGATTGACGGAAAAGCAAGCGCGCGACGCGGGCTACGCCGTAAAAGTCGGGAAATTTCCGTTCGTGGGCAACAGCAAAGCGACCATCCTGAACAATCACGGCGGATTCATTAAGGTTGTGAGCGAAGAAAAGTACGGCGAAGTGCTGGGCATTCACATCATCGGCCCGCTTGCGACGGAGATTTTGGCGGAAGCGGCGGCGGTGCTGAACCTCGAAGGCACGATCGACGACCTGATGAACATGGTCCACGCACACCCGACGGTTTGGGAAGCGATGGGCGACGCGTTTGCCAGCGTGCGCGGATTGCAGATCAACGTCTAGGAAAACGTGACGCGCGCGCTCCAAGTCGATCTGGGATTGATTCCGTACGCGGAAGCTTATGCGCTGCAGAAGCGGACTGTGGCGGCGCGGAAGCTGGGCGCGATCGAGGACGTGATTCTTTTTTGTGAGCATCCGCATGTGATTACGCAGGGACGCAACGGAAAGCGCGAGCATTTGCTTGCGAGCGAAAATGTACTGCGACAAAAAGGCATGGAGTTTTTTGAAACAAGCCGCGGCGGGGACGTGACGTATCACGGGCCGGGGCAGATTGTGGCGTATCCGATTTTGGATCTGGGCGCGATTCGCCGCGACGTGGTTTGGTACGTGCGGATGCTGGAAGAGGCGATGATTCGCGCCACGGCGGAATTTGGAATTGCGGCGGGGCGCGAAATCGGAAAAACGGGAGTGTGGGTTGGCGAAGGAAAAGCTTCGGAAAAGCTGGCGGCGATCGGTATACACATCAGCCGTTGGGTCACTTCGCACGGACTTGCGTATAACGTTTCGACCGATTTGCGCAATTTTGATCTGATCGTGCCCTGCGGGATTGCGGACCGTAAGGCGACCTCGCTTGAGAAATTGCTCGAACGAGGCGTGAAATTGGACGAAGTGAAGCCGAAGTTGGCGACGCATCTTGGCGAAGTTTTTGGACTTGAGTTGCAGCAGATGGGCCGCGCGGAGTTGCTCGAGAAGCTAGAAGCGGTCGAGCAACCGGTCGCGGCGACGGCGTAAGGAATGGCGGCGGAGAAGCGAATGGTGAAAACGCTCACAAGGCAGCAGCATCTGGACCTGTACTACTACATGCGGCTGAACCGGGCCGTGGAAGACACGATGGTGAAGTTGTTCCGCCAGAATAAAATCGTCGGTGGACTCTATTCAAGTTTGGGGCAGGAAGCTGTTTCCGTCGGGACCGCCTCGGCGCTTGAGAAAAAAGATTGGCTGGCGCCGATGATTCGCAACATCGGGGCGTTGCTGGTCAAAGGCGTCCCGCCGCGCGATGTTTTCATGCAGCATATGGCGAAGTACGATTCGCCGACGAAAGGCAAAGACGGCACGAGTCACTTCGGCGACCTGGAAAATCTTCACATCGTCTCGCCGATTTCGATGCTCGGCGACCTAATTCCTGTGATGACGGGCGTTGCGATGGCAGGGCGTTATCTTGGCCACAAGATTGTCGCGATGACATGGATCGGCGACGGCGGCAGCTCGACGGGCGTGTTTCACGAAGGGCTGAACTTCGCTGCGACGCAGAAGGCGCCGTTCGTGCTCGTGCTCGAAAATAATTTGTGGGCTTACTCGACGCCGGTGAAAAGACAGGTGCCGGTGGAAAATCTGGCCGACCGCGCGAAGGCGTACGGCGTGAAGAGCTTTGTGGTCGATGGCAACGATGTGGCTGCGGTTTATACGACAGCGAGGGAAGCGGTCGATCTGGCGCGCAGCGGCGAAGGCCCTATTCTGATTGAGGCGAAGACGTTCCGCCGTCTGGGCCACGCGCAGCACGATCCGGCGGAGTATGTTCCGGCCGAAATGAAAAAATATTGGGAAGAGCGCGACCCCATTGCACGACACGAAAAGTTTTTGTTCAAAGAAAAGCTCCTGGACGAAAAGGGCAAGAAAGAAATCGAAGCGAAGATCAACGCCCTGCTCGAAAAAGAGCGCGACTTTGCGGAGAGCTCGCCGATGCCACCCGCCGAATTTGCCGAGCACGGCGTCTACTGTACGGGAGACGATTGCCACAAGGTTCGCGCAAAGTGGGAGCGGCCGATCGCGGAAGTCACACCGCCGAGGTCGAGCGTGCCCGCCGTCTGGACCGTGGAAGGATTCGGCGCCGGGAAAGGTTCCGGCGGAGGCAGCGCGCCGATTCACTTCGGCGACACCGAGAAGCACGAACATAAAGAGGAAGCGGCCGTTTCGAGCAACGGCGCCAAGAGTTCCGCGAAGGCGGCTGCAAAATCCGCAAAGAAGCCGGCCGTCGCAGCGAGAAAGGCGAAACGCTAATGGCGCAAGTCACCTTTCTCGACGCGATCAAGCAGGCGATGTATGAGGAGATGGAGCGCGACCCGACGGTCGTGTTGCTCGGCGAAGATGTCGGCGTGTACGGCGGCGCATTCAAGACCAGCGAAGGTTTGCTCGCAAAATTCGGTTGGGAGCGCGTCATCGATACGCCCATCAGTGAAAGCGCGATTGTCGGCGCGGCGTGTGGCATGAGCTATCTGGGCCTGCGTCCGATCGCCGAGATGCAGTTCATCGACTTCATCGTCTGCGCGTTCAATCAGATTACGAATTTTGTGGCGAAGGGGCATTATCTGTGGAACGCGCCCGCGCCGATGGTGATTCGCGGCCCGGCCGGCGGCGGCGTGCACGGCGGTCCGTTTCATTCGGCCAATCCGGAAATGTATTTCGTGCACACGCCAGGATTGAAAGTCATCTATCCATCGACGCCGTACGACGCGAAAGGCCTCCTCAAGGCCGCGATTCGCGACAACAATCCGGTGCTTTTTTTCGAGCACAAATTCTTGTATCGCCGCATCAAGGAAGAGATTCCCGACGGCGACTACATCGTGCCCATCGGCAAAGCGATCGTTCGCCGCGAAGGCAAGCATCTAACCATAGTGAGTTACGCCGCGATGATGCACACGTCGCTCGAGGCCGCCGCCGAACTGGCGAAAGAAGGCATCGAAGCAGAAGTCATCGACCTGCGCACGCTGGCGCCGCTCGACGCCGATACCGTCGTCGAATCGGTCAAGAAGACCAACCGTTGTTTGGTCGTGCACGAAGATACGAAAACGGGCGGCATCGCCGGCGAAATTGCGGCGATACTTTGTGAACGCGCCTTCGGGTACCTGGATGGCCCGCTGATGCGCGTCACGGCCATCGACACACCCGTGCCCTATGCGCCGCCGCTCGAAGAGTACTTTTTGCCGAACAAGGAAAAAGTGATCCACGCGGCGCGGGAGTTGGCGAAATACTGAAGAAGGCTGTTTGCCGTGTGCAGTTTACCGTTGACCGAGAAAATATCCGTATCGCCCTTACGGTAAACGGGGAACGACAAACGGCCGGGGAAGCGAAACCTTCAAGTTTGTGAGAGTTGCACCAAAGGGAGAACGCAATGGCAGCCGATGTCGTAATGCCCCAGATGGGGGAAAGCATTTTCGAAGGCACGATCACCAAGTGGCTGAAAAAGCCCGGTGACAAAGTCGAGCGCGACGAGCCGCTCTTTGAAATTTCCACGGACAAAGTCGACGCGGAGATTCCGTCGCCGTCCGCTGGCGTGCTCAAGGAAATCAAGGTCAGCGAAGGCCAGACCGTGCCGATCAACACCGTAGTTGCGGTGATTGATGCGGCGGGGTCCGCGGCCGCCGCGCCTGCTCCGGCGCCAGCCAAAGCTGCTCCGACACCGGCCCCAGTTCCGGCAGCAGCTGCTGCGCCAACGCCCAAGCCGCAGATCGTTCCTCCGCCGTCCCCGCAGCCAACCGCGGTTGCTCCGGCCGCCAGCGCCGCCAAGGAAGCGGCTCGCGTGCATTCCTCGCCGCTCGTCCGCCGCATGGCCAAGGAACACGGCATCGACCTCACGACTGTTCCCGGCACCGGTGCCGGAGGACGCGTCAGCAAACAGGACATGGAGGCGGCGATTTCCGGCTCTGCCGCGCCAGCCGCAAGTTCAGCTCCCGCCGCACCGGCTCCAGTCGCGCCGCGTGTTGCTCCTCCACCGCCTGTCGCTCCGGCTCCGTTGGCCGGTGGCGGAGGTCCCGCCGCGCATGGAACGCAATATGTTCCCGCGCTGCAGATCGGCGTCCCGCGCGAACGCATTTATCACGGCGACTACGAAGTCGAACCGCTTTCCAACATGCGGCAAAAGATCGCCGAACACATGGTCGCCTCGAAGCACGTTTCTCCGCACGTCTACTCGGTGGATGAAATCGATATGACCAAGGTTGCCGCCCTGCGCGCCAAATCGAAAGACGAGTTCGAAAAAAGCTACGGCACAAAATTGACCTTCATGCCGTTCTTCGTAAAGGCCGCCGTCGCCGGCCTGCGTGCTTTCCCGGCGCTCAATTCGTCGCTGGACGGCACAAACGTCGTGCGCCACAAGGAGATCAACATCGGCATCGCTGTTGCGCTCGATTGGGGTTTGCTCGTTCCCGTCATCAAGAACGCCGACGAGAAAAATATCCTTGGCATTCAGCGCACGATGAACGACCTGGCGGACCGCGCGCGTACCAAGAAACTCAAGCCGGAAGAAGTGCAGGAAGGAACCTTCTCCATTACCAATCCCGGCGTCTTCGGCGGCCTCTTCGGCATGCCGGTGATCAGCCAGCCGAACGTCGGCATTCTCGGCCTCGGCGCGATCGAAAAGCGGCCGGTGGTCATCAACGATTCGATCGCCATCCGCTCGATGTGCTACGTCACGCTCAGCTACGACCACCGCGTCGTCGACGGCGCCATTGCGCATCAGTTCCTTCACAAGGTGAAAGAGACGCTCGAGAACTGGAGCGAGCCCCTCGTCTAGTTTCGACAAAGTTAAAACGAGGAAAGCCCGGCGCAACTGGCCGGGCTTTCTTTTTGCCGGATGGGCGGCAATCAGCCGATCAATCTCTCCAGGAAAACTTTCGCCGCGCGAACGTCTTCGATCTGTTTGTCGCCCGAAATCTCGCGCTCGATCGTGACTGCGCCCTCGTAGCGGATCTCTTTCAGCCGCGCAATAATCCGCGGAAAGTCCACTTTGCCCTTTCCAATGGGTACTTCCTCGCCCAGCTCTTTGGGATTCGTCGGCCACAAACCGTCTTTCGCGTGAATGCCTTGAATGTACGGCGCGAGAGTCTCAATGGCATCGACCGGATTCGCTTTGCCGTAGAGAATCAGGTTTGCCAGATCGAAGTTCACGCCCTGGTTGTCGACGCCGACATCCTGAATCGTGCGCACCAACGTGATCGGGGTCTCCTGGCCCGTCTCGTACCGGAAATTCTGCCCGTTCGCCTTGCAGTAATTCGCCAGCTCACGCAGCAGCGCGACGGTCTCCCGGTACGCCGTATCGTTCGGGTCTTCGGGTAGAAACCCGCAGTGCGTTTGCATGGCGGAAATGCCGCAGGATTTCGCGAAGTCGGATGCTGCGCGAATGTGCGCCGCGCGAGACTCACGCGTCGCGCGCGGGACAAGGCCGATGGTCAGTGGCCCTTCCGTGAAGTTCCACACCTCGCGGCCCGGCCCGCCGACGACCAGCGAAGTCGCTTCGATCTTGTAAGAATCGAGCGCTGCGAGAAGTTTTCCCCGAAGGTCCGGTAAAAATTCCTCGACGTAAATTTGCGCTGTGGGAATTCCCAGGTCATGCACTTTCGCGAGCGCGCGCGCCGGATCGTTTCCAATCCCGACGATCAATCCCAGCCGCAATGGTTTCTTCCCGTCGTTGCTCGCGATGACCGGCGCGCGCCTTGCGTCCGTCTGCGCCGCCACAGACAGGGCGCTTCGCGGGAGCAAGCTTGCCGCGATTGCCCCGCCTGCGGCGGTCAGGAAGATTCTTCGGTTCGAGTCGGCCATTGGGATCACCGGCGGAGTCGAGTAGAAATCATGGCTTCTACTTACCACGAATCGCCGGCCATTCGCCCCACGAATTTTTCGATTGTCCGGAGGCGTCGAAAGCCGTTATTCGGGCCGGGCTAAAACTATTGGAGCAGCGGCTTGAGCTTCGCCACCCAAACGGCAAACCCTTCCATCGGAATCGGCTCGATGCCCGCATCGCGCAGCGTATCCCTGACAAACCGGTGCCGCAGATTTCCGTCGTCCAGTGGCACGTCGGTGATCGCCGCGAACTCCGATTTAAACGCCGCTCGCGGCGCAATGTACTGCGCGGTGTAGGCATATTCCTTGCAGGCCATTGGCGAACGGCTCACGCTGATTGTTTGCACGAAGCCGCGCGTGCCATTTCTCCGGTACGCATAGTCGATTCGCATCGGATCGCCGGGAAACGTGAACTGCGCCACACGCGTGGATTTTTCAATGCGCTCCCAGAGCCGCGCCTGATGCCACACCTGCGAACAATAATTTCGCATCGTCGCCCGGCTTCCCGGCGCGCCCACGCGCGTGACGCTGCGTTCCAACCCGACGTGTTCGGCATACAGACGGCTCGCTTCCGTTTCAAGATCCGCCGCATGTACGCCCTTCTGCGGGCTCAGCTGCAATCCGGTGGACAGCGTGCCGTCCCACTTTTCGATCAATTTCCGGAAGTCCGCCGTTGCGTTCGGCGCGCCCGCGCGAAACTGTTGCAGCAAAACTTCGAAGTGGTCGTCCATATAATCGCGCGTTCGGCGAATCACGTCCTCGTCCGCTGTGGGCTGCAGCCGCCGCAGGCGCGCATACTCGCGCTCGTCGTCGATCAGCCGGATACTTCGTTCGCCCGTCGCCGGATCGAAAATCAGAATTCCGATGTTCAGCCATTCGTCTCGTACCAGGTCGGACGTGTACCGCAGCACATGATAGACGTAGGTCTTGTCGAGACCCGTCGCAAGTTCTTCGGACATGATGCCTCCGCTAAATCCAGTTGGGAAACGGCTGCCGCGTCGTCTTCCTTGCCTCGTCGATCAATTCCGGCACGCGCGCGCGCCGCCGCAACAGCTGCTCGCCGAGCCGCGTGAGCGAATCGAGGTCGTCCGCGTACCACTCCGGCGGAATCTCGCGCAGCAGTTCGTCGAGCACCCGCTCCGTCATTCGTTTCTGGATTCGTTCTATCCAGGGCGCAAACGCTTCCGGCCCGGTCACCCCACGATAGACGAAATTTCTCGAATACAATCCGCGCAGCGGCGCATCCGGAAAATTCCACTCCCCCGCGTTGAAACAGAATCCTTGATCGATCATCACCGTTTGATAGCCGGTTTCCGCATTTCCCTGCACTCCCGCCGCCTCCCGGCGGAAAAACAGTGTCTGCCGCCCGTTCGTGTTGCACGTCCATTTGTCGAACGCCAGCATCCCGGCGAAGTCGTGCAGATTCGCCACGTTCACGAGCAATTCGTCCGGCAAAAAATCCAGCATGGTCACGCGGTGGGGATCGCCCGGATACCGCGAAGCAAACTGCAGCCCCGGCGTGCACGGCACACGCGCCCGCGGCAGCTCCACGCACAATTCCGGAGTCAGCCGGATCAGTTCCGGACTCACTTCCACCACCGCCACCGGCGTTGTCGGCAGGCCCAAACGTGCTGCCAGCCGCGTACCGAGCATTTCGTTCACCAGGATTCGCGTGTGTTGCGGGTTATTTTGGAACTTCACTACATAGTAGTGGCCATCCGAGCAGCGCATCAGATGGGATTGCGCGCCACCCCGCATTCGCCGGATCTGCCCAAGCGCTCGCAACATGGAACGGTATGGTAGTGATACGTGCCTGTCAAAACAAGCGCCAGGGCGTGGAGCAACCGGTCGTTCCAGGATGGCAACCCGAAAAGTGCAGAATCGGGAAGGTTCTGCTTCGTTGCGGAGTTCAATCAGGAAACCGAATTCTCAAAGCAGGACCGGCTCAAGACACGAGCCGGTCCCTGATGCTCTTTGAAACTATTCCAACGTCGAACGCTTCGTTTTTACCGCTTCTTCTTTTTCTTCGCGGCCTTCTTCGCCGGCTTTTTCTTTGCCGGTTTTTTCTTGGCGGCTTTTTTCGCGGGTTTCTTTGCCGCTTTCTTGGCGGCTGGCTTTTTCGCCGGAGCCTTTTTCACGGCAGGCTTCGGGGCCGGGCGCGCCGGCGCGGCCGCTTCCTCTTCACCCTCATCCTCCGTGATCACCAGTTCTTCTTCCTCTGTCTCGACGATCTCCTCGGCGTCTCCACCGAGCTCGTCGTCCTCCAGAGGCGATAGTTCGTGCTCGTCTTCAAAGTTATCTTTCTCGAAATCCATTCCGTCCTCCCCTGGGGGAATCTTTGGTTTTTTGGCGCGCACCCCGGCGCCTGCGGCCGGAACAAGTGGTCCTGCCTTGGCCGTTCGTACCGTATTCAGAAAGCAATGTCAAGCGCGCGGTCGTTCGTTCGTGAAATTAAGTGCCTCCAGCGTGCAAAAGTGCCGGCGCCGAACCTGCTTTGCCGCCGCAATCACCGCCCTATCATACTGATTTAATTGTAGTTATTTGTTTTTTGCGGCTGACGTTGCGCCGGTCTTGGCCGTGCTGCTGCTCCGCGGCTTCTGCCGTCTCCGCGACCCTGCCGGGCTCGCTTCCGGCGCCCCCCCAATCGTATAAATCCGCAGCAACATCCCGCGGCTCACTCGCGCCGCCTTCAGGTGATTCCATTTCCGCACGTCGTCGGGGCTCACGCTGTAGCGGTCCGCGATGCCTCCCAGCGTATCGCCCTTGCGGACCCGGTATTGCACCAGCCGGCTCTTCGTTTCGTTAACCGGCTGCGTCGCGGGAATAATCAGCTTGTCGCCCGGATTCAGCTCTTCGCCCTTCTCCAAATTGTTCGCGGACGCAATCGCCGCCGGTGTCACGCGATATTTTTTCGCGATCGATGCCAGCGAGTCTCCCGGCACTACTTTATGCCGCCGCCAGCTCACCCATTTTTCCGGCGGAATGTCCGCAATGCCCGCGGAGAATTTTTCCGCCGCGCCTACGGGAAGATGCAATTCAAACGAGGGATCATCCGGAGTCGCCAGCCGCAGCAACGAAGGATTCAGCTGGTGCAGCGTCTCGACATCCACGTCGATGGTCTCCGCCACCAGCCGCAAATCGATCGCGCGCCCCGGCTTTACCACGTCGGTCGGCACCACATCGTCGCGCTCCACATGAATTCCGTAGTGCGCTGCATCCTTCGCAATCAGCGTCAGCGCCAGAATAATCGGCACGTAATTCTTGGTTTCCTTCGGCAGCACGTTGCGCCTGTACAATTCCCAGAAATCCGCGTAACCCGTGCGCTCGATTCCTTTCTGCACGTTTCCCGGCCCGCAGTTGTACGCCGCCATCGCCAGATACCAGTCGCCGAAAAGCCCGTACAAATCGCGCAAATGCTGCGCCGCCGCCCGCGTCGCCTTTTCCGGATCCTGCCGCTCGTCCACCCACCACGTGTGCCGCAATCCATACTCATTGCCGCGCCACGCCACGAATTGCCAGATGCCCCGCGCCCCCGCGCGCGAAAGCGCCAGCGGCTGAAACGCGCTTTCCGCCTGCGCCAGATAGATCAAATCCTGCGGGATTCCCTCTTCGTGCAGCACGCGCGCGATCATTTGCTGGTACCGCCCGCTTCGCCGCAATCCCGTTTCGACAATGGCTTTCCCGCGCGGCGTCTGAAAGAAATTCAAAAACGAAAGCACCTCGTCGTTCACCGTCAAGGGCAAATCGTGCGAAATATTTTTCGCCGCTTCTTCTGCGCGCGCCTTCAAATTCGGGTCCACCGGGAATGTCATGTCCGCTACTTCGTCGATCGCCGCGGGCACCGCCGGAGCTTCGCGGAAGCCGTCTCCCGCCTGAAACGCCTGCAGCTCGTAGCCATACACCGTGTCCACCACGCGATGAAACACCTCGCTCAGCTTCGCATCGGCGTTCGGGTCGTACCCGCTCGCCAAAATCCAGTCGACCGCTTCGTCAAAGTCCTTGCGCGCGGCTTCGAGGTGCCCCGCCTTGTACTCCTGCTCCCCCGCCGCGAATTTCTCTTCTACCTTCGCAATCAACCAGGTCTTGCCGTCCGGAACCGGCGGCAGCAGCGACCTCGGCGTCCGCACGTTCGGGCTCCAAACAGGCAACGGCCCAAGCGTCAGTTGGTCAATCTCGTGTTGGTAGGATTGCTTTGCGGAGGTAGCGGGTGTCGCAGCCTGCGTGTCGCTCGATGGCAGCGTGGAAGGCACCCGCGCTTGCACCGGCTTGCGGGCGGCTTCGTCACACCCTGCCAGTCCCATCCCCAAAATCGCCGTCGCCGCCACAAGGGGCGCCCAGGTCCGCATCTTTTTATGGTACGGAGCCCTCTTGCTGCCGGTCAACGCCTTCCGGGGCCCTAAGGCTCTCTTCTGACAACAGCCTGAACTCCGCCGAAGGCTCCTTAAAAAAGCAAAACGGGCGATCCGCTTTCGCGAACCGCCCGATTTCCGTTCTGAACCGTGGTTTACAGCGGGTTGACGTTGGAAGCCTGCAGACCCTTCGGGCCACGCACAACTTCGAATTCAACAGCTTGGCCGTCGTTCAGGGACTTGTAGCCTTCCGCCTGGATCGCGGAAAAATGTACGAATACATCTTCCCCGGTCTGGCGCTGGATGAAGCCGAAGCCCTTGCTGGCGTTAAACCACTTCACGGTTCCTTGTTCTTTACTCACTTCGTGTTTCTCTTTTCTTCTTTGAAGCTATCTGGTGCCCTGCTGCGATCCCCTTGCGGAGAATTGCTTCCTCGGCTGCGTTCTGTGGATCCGCTCAGCGGGCACAAAAAAAGGCCGCAAGTTTGACCCTGCGACCGCTTCACAAAACCAAAGGCGATACAAGAGCAACAAACGCACCCTTAGAGTAGCAAAGCACGCTCCGGATTGCAAGCCCCATTCTTTGCAAATTTCCGCTACTAAAACGATTCGCCGGCTCTGTAGCGGATCCTTTCAGCGGTAGGCTTTTCTTCGTCAGCGAAGCCTCAATCTCGCTAGCTTTTCCGCGTGAATCGGAACACGTCCGCCTGCGCCTTACCCTTTTCTTCGTACGTCCACTCCTGCGTCAAATGGTCCTTGTCCGGCATCGTCAGCGTTAGCGCCGCCATGTGCCCTTCGTCGGGTGACTTCAGCCCCGTTACGGCAATCGTCTTGAATTGCAGTGTGTCCTTCAATTCCGTAATCGTCGCCGTCCGCATCTGCGGCTGGTTCCCCTGGCTGCAGTAGTGCGTCACCATCAGGTGATCGCCATCCAGCGTATAGAGCGTGATCATTTCCGGCTCGTTGCTCGACTGCAGCCGCTCCATCAGCGCCGAGCCGCCCGACACCAGCGTGTACGTCACCCTCACCGGTCCGCGCGAAGTCGCCCCTTCCCACTCTCCCACGAGCGAAATCAGCCTTTCAAAAGCCGCGGCGCTTTTGGCCTTATCACCGGCAGAGCCTCGTGTCCCGCAGGCGGTCACAAGGGCGAGAGTCAACACAATCGAGGCAAAAACTCGAACCAGGGGGCGCTGGCTGGTCATAACTGCTCCTTGTCTGCTTCAACAACAGACTCCAATTCTAAAACCCTCGCGCTAAATGCCGTTGCTGTCAAGCACTTACCCCGTGCTCCGGCCAAGTAACATTTCCGCAACAGCAGTACACCGGTTCCATTGCTCAGCGCGCTCCTGTCCTTCACTCTGTCATCAGGAAAACGCCGCCATGGCCGCTCTCGATCGCAAAGAACTCGACCAACTCGAACGCCGCGAGCTTCACATCACCATTCTCGCCGCCGCCTTCGTGCTCATCCAGGCCGCGGGCCTCGCCGCGCTCATGTACCCGCTCGTTTTCGACCATCCCGAAGACCCGCGCAAATGGACTCTTCGTGTCGCCTATTTCGGTTTTTGCGTCCTGACGCTCCTCTTCGTCGTCTACCTGCTCGACCGCCAGCGCACCGTCCGCAAACTGAAACAACAAGTTCTCCTTGAAATCGACCGCAACATCGAACTACGCCAGCAGGCCAACGCCGACCTCCTTCAATCCATGCCGGACCTGCACCATTTCTGGGACCGCCTCACCATGGAAGTCCGCCGCGCCCACACCGACCAGCATGCGCTTTCGCTCTTCCTGGTCGAATCGCCTTCCGCGCCGAATGCCTCCGCCAACGATTCAAAAGCCGTCTGGGGCGACGCCGCAAAAGCCCTTTCGCGCAAGCTTCGCGCCAACGATTCCATCTATCGCCTGGCGCCGGCTCTCATTGGTCTCATCCTCCCCGCTGCCAACACCGAAGATTCCGCGCGCATGGTTTTCCAGATGGAAGAAGAACTCCGCGCCGTTCGCGCCAAACACAACGTCGTTCTCAAACTGCACGTCTACCACTATCCGTCCGACGCTCAAAGCGCCTACGAACTCGAAAACATCGTCAAAGGATTCTTGCCCGAGCAGTCGGAATGGGCTGTCGAAGGCCCAGTCCCCGGCAAAGTCCGCGCCTGACGTTCGTTTACGCCAACGCCTGCTTCAAGTCCGCAATCAAATCTTCCGCGTCTTCCAGTCCCACCGACACCCGCACCGTTCCCGGCGTCACGCTTACCTTCTTTAGCTCTTCCGCGCTCATGTTGTAGTGCGAACTGTAAATCGGCAGCACCACCAGCGATTCCACGCCGCCCAGGCTCGCCGCTAGCAGAAACAACCGCACGCGGTCACAGAATCTTCTCGCCGCCGGCAATCCGCCCTTCAAATCGAACGCCAGCATCGAGCCAAATCCCTTCATCTGCCGCTTTGCCAGCGCGTGATCCGGATGCGACTTCAATCCCGGATAATGCACCTTCGCCACCTTGGGATGCTTTTCCAGAAACTCCGCCGCCGCTTGCGCGTTTTCGCACTGGCGAAACACGCGCAAACCCAGCGTCTTGATTCCGCGAATCAGCAGAAATGCCGCTTCCGGGTCCATCGATCCGCCGAGGTCGATAATCATGTGCCGCACGCGGTCCATCCACTTCTCGCTTCCCGCCGCCGCACCTGCAATCACGTCCGAATGCCCCGACAAATATTTCGTCGCGCTGTGCACCACCATGTCGAAGCCCAGATCGAGCGGCCGCTGCAGCAGCGGCGTCGCGAACGTATTGTCGATAATCGAAATCAATTTGTGTTTTTTCGCAAACGCAATCGCTTTGTTCAAATCCACCAGCCGCAACGTCGGATTCGTCGGCGTTTCCACATACAAAACTTTCGTCCGCGCCGTCACCAGCGATTCAATCCCTTCGAGCGACGTCTCCGCCCGCCGCACCGTAATTCCCCAATCCGGAAATTCATCGCGCATCAGCCGGTACGTCCCACCATACGTCTGCGCCGTCGAAATCACTTCGTCGCCTTGCTTCAACGCTCCCAGCAAAGCGCTCGAAATCGCCGCCATCCCCGACGCCGTCACCACCGCCGCTTCCGCGCCCTCCAGCGCCGCAATCTTTCCTTCCGCAATCGAGAGCGTCGGATTCCCGTATCGCGTGTAAATGTACGCGCTGCTCTTCCCCTCTGCCCAACGCTTCATCTCTTCCGTCGAAGAAAACGTAAACGTCGAAGTCCGGCTGATGCTCGGCCCCACGCCGACACCTACTCCATGCCGGTTCGGTTCGCCCGCATGAATCGCCTGCGTCTGCAGCCCCATCTGCCGGCCTTGTTTCCTTATGTTTTTGCCTGAGGAGGAATGTTTCATAATCCAATCATTCTGGAACCCGTTTCCCCCCCAACAAGCACCAATTTGGCGCAAATTCAGCGATGTCGGGAACAGGTTGAGGGCGAGGGTTAGGGTTAATACAACGTCAGCGATTCCAGCGTGGATTTGAAAGCAGTAAGTTCTTTCTCGCTTGCTTCGGCTTTTCCAGTGTTCATCGAGATCGAGAACAGAAACTTACTCTTCGGGCCAGGATTTACATAGGCGACATATTCGTAGAATTCGCCGGATTCATAGAAGGCCTTGGCCAGACTTTTGTAGCTCGGATGCTTGATGGCGAGATCCTTGAACCGCACCTTTGGGTTCTGTTCCACGTATTCATGCATGTCCGCGGCCATATCCTCAGCGATATTTTCGTCTGTCTTCTCGTTAAGTGAGACACGGATGAGGCCCGTAGGGCTGTTCTGCGGCCTTCCTGCCTCATGTAAAACCACATTGGCATTAAATTTCACCGCATTCTCTGTGTCGCCGCTCCAACCCGCAGGCTCCTTCACGCTGAATCGGAAGCCGTCGCCATAGACCAGCAATTGGCCGAGCTTCTGTTGCGCGATTATGGGGTCAATTAAGAAAAGACAAGCGAATGTCAACGTAATGCGGCGGCGCGCAGCGAAAAGCCTCTTAAAGCATGAAATTCTTGTCACCGAGAATATCCTCGACTCTGAAGTAGCGCCACGAGTCGAGTTCAACATCGTGCTTTCGCCGCCGCAATGGTACTTGCGGGATTGTTAAACTGGCTGTTGCGCCCTCCAAGCCTGCGATTGTTGCCGTGCCATCTTTGGTTTGACTAAATTCGAGTATAGGTCAATACTGACTATGTCATGAATGACCTATTGCTGCTGGCGATGCTTCTGGGTGGCCCCACTCACGGCTACGCCCTCAAAAAGCGCGCCGGCTGGCTCACCGGTCAAAAAAATCTCCACAACAACCTCGTCTATCCCCTGCTCGCTAGATTCCGCAAGGCCGGATGGATCGCGCAGAAATCTGGCAAGGGCCAGCGCGGACAGACGCGCGAACTTTATTCGCTCACGCCAAAAGGAAAAACCGAACTCCTTCGCCGCCTTTCTGAATTCACCGAAAAAGATGCCGCAACCGGCAATGCATTTCGTCTCCGCATCGGCTTGTTTTTTGTCCTGGATTCCGCCTCGCGCAAACGCATCCTGGACGCTCGCGACTCTTATCTCGCACAGCGCGAGCAAAAGTACGGCCAGCTTTTTTCCGTGATGGAACTCGGCGAGTGGGGTTCCGAAGTCACTCGATTTTTGCGCCAGCAGATTCAGGAGGAGCGAAAGTGGATTTCGCGGCTCCGGCGCAAAGCAAATTCCACGCGCACCACAAGGTCAAAGGAGTAGAAAATGTACGTCGCACCGATTCGCGCTTCGCTCGCATCCATTGCCGCATTCGCGATTCCTTCCACCGCGGATGCATTTCAGATTTCCTCGAAGATTTGGTTTGCCTGGTGCGTCCTCTGGCTGCTTATGGCCGCTTGGAGCAAGCCATCGAAGCGCCGTGAATTTCCCTGGCAACGGCTCGAACACGTCATCCCGATGGTGATCGGATTTCTGCTCATCTATAACCACAACTTTGCCTGGAATTTTCTGGCTGACCGCATCGTTCCGCAAAACGACACTGTCACAATTCTGGGATTATCGCTTACCGCCGCGGGACTGCTTTTTGCAGTCTGGGCGCGGATTGCGCTCGGCGCGAACTGGAGCGGCACCGTCACAATTAAATCCGGCCACAACTTGATTCGCCGCGGACCTTACAAATGGATTCGTCATCCGATCTATACCGGGTTGCTTGGCTCAATGATCGGAACCGTGATGCTCCAGGGCGAATTGCGCGCGTTCCTCGGATTCGCGCTCGTTTTACTGGCGCTCTACCGCAAGGCAAAACGTGAAGAACGATTTCTCTCCGAAGAATTTGGCGAAGGCTTCGCCGAACACGCCAAACATACTGGCATGTTTCTCCCCCGCCTCGGCTGAGTCTCTCGGCAATCCGAGACTTCAGTTGAAGCTATTTAAGCCAGCGCTCCGGGATTTTTCAGATAGCGATCCACGACGGCGTCGGCCGTGCGGCACGTCAGGGCCAGGATCGTGGATGTCGGATTCGCGGAAGCATTTTGCGGAAACGACGACGCACCTAACACAAAAAGATTCGAAGCATCCCAGTGCTGCAGGTAGGGATTGACCACCGAAGTTTCCGGAGAGCTTCCCATGATGGCGCCCCCCTGCACGTGTGTCGATTGGTAGCGTGTTGCATCGTAGCTTCGCAGGCCCGAAAATGGCGTCACTTCTTTCGCACCCATCGCGCGCGCGATTTCCACCGCTTTCGCAGTCACAAATCCAGCCATTCTTCGCTCGTTCTCTCGCCAGTCGAGAGTCAAGCGGAGCAACGGATCATTAAAATGGTCTTTATAGGTTGGGTCGAGATCCATACAGTTGCCCTTATAGGCCAGATGCTCGCCTGAAAAAATAATGCTCGCGGTGCTGTCATAGTAGCGCAGCGCCGCCTTCTTCCATTCCGAGCCCCACTTGGTTTTCACCGTTTGTGGAACCACGCCGAAATTAGCGATGGGCCGGTAACCTAAACTCAAAACCTCGAGAGTTCCGCCGCGCAAAAAGTTTAGTTGGCTGTGATCGAACACGTCGCCATCCAGGTCGCTGATGCGGCTCCCTGCGGCGCCGGCGCCCATAAACCGGTTAAGAGGTTTTTCAAAAAAAGCTGTCGCCGCGGAAAAGAAGACTTGGTGGGTCAGATTGCGTCCAAGCGTGCCTTTGCCACTGTCTGCGCGGTAAGGTTCTCCAATTCCAGAAAGGAGCAGCAGCCGCGTATTGTTAAGAGTCCACGACGCCAGAAAAATCAATTCCGCCGGCTGGAAAAATTCTTCGCCTTTTGCATCGATATACGTGACACCGCGCGCTCTGCCTCCCTTCGGCGCACTGTCATGCACAATGCGGCGGACCCAGGCTCCCGTGCGAATGGAAACGTTTTTGTGTTTCTGAATAACGGGCAAGAGCGTATTCGTGGGCTGAGCTTTGGCGCCGATCATGCATCCAAATCTCTCGCAAAATCCACAATACGTGCATCCGGCGCGCGCAACTCCATCGGGATTCGTGTAGACCTGGCTGACCGTAGCGGCAGGAACCGGATAGGGATGGTATCCAAGACCCTTTGCAGCATCTCGGAACAAGACTGAACAGTAGGGAATCTTGGTGGGCGGCGTCGGAAATTCAGCGCTGCGCCAACCTTCAAAAATATTTCCACCCTCAATCAGCCTTCCGCGAATATTTCCGGCTTTGCCCGAAATCCCCAGGAGTGCTTCTGCACGCGCATAGTGCGGTTCCAACTCGTCGTACGTGATGCCCCAGTCTTGCATCGCGTGATCTTCCGGCAGCCGCTCTGCGCCGTACTTTTGTGTGCTCCGCGAGAGCACTTCAAAACAATCCGGGAGCACGCGAGGGAAAACTCCGTTCCAATGCTCGCCGGCCCCACCGACGCCAGCGCCAGCAAAGAATGAACCGTGCTGACGAAGCGGAAAAGCTCGCTGCGTCGTATCGTGCCGTAGAGTCACCGTTTCCTGCGAGGCGTCCTGCATCATGTGTAAACGAACGGCGTAGTCCAGTTCATCCATGTCCGCGCCATAATCTTCTGTTTTGCGCGGCCCTCCGCGTTCCAGCACCACCACGGAGAGTGAAGTTCGCGAGCCAAGTTCCTTGGCCATGAGCAGCCCGGTCCAGCCGCCGCCGACAATCACCACGTCCACCGGCGGCAAGCTCTTCATTCCTCGTCCTCGCTCGGACGGACCTTGTGCCCGCTCATCTGTTGCAAGCTGGTGGGTTTCGGGCGGAATGCCTCTCCATAGTGCTTGTCTACATCGTCGTAGTTGCTCATGCGCGGGCCAGGAAAGCCAATCAACTGCCATCCCAACATGCCGGCATTCCCACCATGAATCGGATCGCAGAACATTCCTTCAATCGTGTTCTGCCGGAGAAGTGAAAAAAACAAAGTCGCTTCGATTTGTTTCAGCTTCTGAGCCTGCTCGTCAAATCCCAGGCGATCGAAGCCTTTCAACTCTTTCAGGCCTTGCCGATAGATTTGTTGCGGCGTCGCGCTGCCTTGATAACCAAACTCGGGCGGGGCGGCCTCGTCGAACGGCTCCTGGGTGTAGCGATGGCGGTCTCGTCCCCAGGGCCCAGCCAGTTGTCGATCGATGTAAACCGCAACAGCGGCTTCCCGCGCGCCGGGGCCGGTTTCATCGCTCGGAAATATTTGCGAGGCGGCCGCGGCAACAATCAGAGCTTCTGCTTCGGAAAAAAATCGCAGAGGAATACGAATGGATTGGTCCGCGCGTGCGGAAAGCCGGGAAACTTCGCCGCCGAGCGAGTAAACGAGCACCCCTCCCACACTTGCTGCTGACAGAGTGAGAAACTCACGGCGTCGCATAACGCCGGAGCATAGCAGATGCCGCAATGCTACGTCTTTCAATTTACCGGCGTCGGCTTGCGTGTGGCCGATATCGATTTCGCCACCGCTTCGCGGTCGATTCTTCGCCCGGCAATCCACACACCAACGATGTCTCGGGTCGCTCGAATGTTTTTAGAAGGATCTCCGTCGATCAGCAGGAGGTCTGCCCGTCGTCCGGCTTCGATTCTCCCTCGATCAATCAGGTTAAACTCGCGCGCAGTCGAGGACGTTGCCGCTCGCAACGCTTCTTCTGCGGTCAGGCCACACTCGGTCAACAGCTGTAATTCAATGTGCATGCTCACACCGTAGGCGTTGCCCGGACTCGGTGCATCCGTTCCAGCCAGGATCGTCACTCCTGCTTTTTGCAAAGCTTTTGTAGCCTCGCATGCATACTCAAAGTGAGTGCGTCGGACAAACTCATCCGGAAACTTTGCGCCCAGGCTCAAGATGTTCCAACTTAATAGATACGGTTCGAACCTCTTATCGTTAGCAAACGTCACGCCCAACGATTTTCCACCTGCGGCCGAGATCGTGGCGAGGGTGGGTGTAACCGAAACATCCTTTTCCGCCGCAAGCCGCACGAATTCAGGAGTGATTGGCGCGTCCGCAAAAATATGTTCGATGCCGTCCGCGCCCGCACGCATAGCCTCCAATCCATCATTCTGCACGGTTTCGTGAACGGTCGTCCGAAAGTTCCGTCTGTGAGCCGCGGCGATCAGCTCTCTCAGTTGCGCAAACGTCAGCCCTGGCCGCAGATGGTCGTAAATAATTTTCAGGTAGTCCGAACCCTCCGCAATCCGCGCATCCACAAACGCCTGCGCTTGATCATTTGGACCAAACATCGGGTAAGGTGGCCCCTCCATTTCGCTCGGATGTCCGCCTGGCACGCTAGCTCCGGTGCCGGCGGTTCTAAAATCGGCTGCGTTGGGATGTTCCCCTCGCTGAATCTCCTGCCGTAGCGCGCCCAGCGCTTTGGGATCGCCCCACATATCGAGTTCCGTTGTCACTCCGAGCGCGGCCGCTTGTTCCAGCCCCAGTTCCTGTTGGCCCATATGAACGTGGGCATCAATCAAGCCCGGCAGCAGCGTTTTTCCAGTTCCGTCTATTAAGCCCGCTGTGTCGGGAGCTTTTGCTGCAGGTCTTATGTCCCAAATGACACCGTCCTTAATCTCAACAGTCTGTTTGCGAAGCATCCGGTATCCGTCGAAAACGTCTACGTTGTAAAACACAGGTGAGGAAGTCTGTCCGAAGATCGCCGAAGCGGTCAGCAACGATACCGCGAGACACACGAGGCGAAAAAAAGACACCGACATAACACCCTCCCCAGGAAGTGCGAGGTCAGCGCGCGACACGGGCCGACACACCAACTCGCGGCGCTAGCGAGTTCGTCAGTAGGCCGCAAATCGATTGAACGCTACGCTTCTTCTTCGACGAGATGTTCGGCGTGCGGTTTGTGGGCGGCGATCACTTTTTCCGCGAGCTCGTTGGGAACGAAATCGTAGTGCGAATATTCCATCGAGTAGGTCGCGCGGGCTTGCGTTTTGGAAGTGAGATCGGTCGCGTAATTGAGCATTTCCGCGAGCGGCACCAACGCCTTGATGACGACGTTGTGGCCGCGCAAGTCGCTGCCGGCAATGCGGCCGCGGCGCGAACTCAGGTCGCCCATGAGGTCGCCGGAATATTGATCCGGCGCGTAAACTTCCACGTGCATGATGGGTTCGAGGATGGCGGGACGCGCCTGCTTCATCGCTTCCTTGAAGGAGAGCGAGCCGGCAATTTGAAACGCCATGTCCGACGAATCGACGTCGTGATATTTTCCGTCGTACACGGTGGCGCGGAAATCGGTCATGGGGAATCCGGCAAGGTAGCCGCGGATGGCGGTGTCGCGAATTCCCTTTTCGACGGACGGGATCCAGTTGCGCGGAATCGCGCCCCCGAAAACGTCGTCGACGAACTCAATGCCTTTGCCGCGTTCGAGCGGTTCGTATTTCACGCGGCAGACGCCGAACTGGCCGTGCCCGCCGGATTGTTTTTTGTGTTTGCCTTCCGCGTCGGCTTTGCCGCGAATGGTTTCGCGATAGGGAACTTTGGGTGGCTTGAGCGTCAGGTCGACGTGATAACGCTTGTGAAGTTTGGCGACGACGACTTCGATGTGCTGCTGGCCGCTGCCGGCGAGCAAAAATTCCTTGGTCTGCGGGTCGCGGATGAATCGCAGCGCGCAATCCTCTTCCATGATTTTGTGGATGCCGACGCCGATTTTATCTTCGTCGGCGCGCGTTTTGGGTTCGACGGCGAAGGTGATGGAGGGTTCGGGAATCGCCGCGGGCTTGTAAAAAATCGGCGCGGCTTTGTCGCCGAGAGTGTCGCCCGTAAAAACTTCTTTTAATTTTGCGATTGCGCCGATGTCACCGGCGTGAAGTTCGCCGACTTCGGTCAATTGTTTTCCTTGCACGACTTGTATGTGCTGAAAACGTTCCTGCAAGCCGCGAGTGAAGTCGGTGAGCGTGGCGTCGTTTTTCAGGACGCCGCTTTTTACTTTGAAATAGTTGATGCGGCCGGCAAAGGGATCGGCGAGCGTTTTGAAAACGAAGAGAGAGAGCGGCTGCGAATCTTCGTATTTGCGTTCGACGCGATCGCCCTTTCCGCCGGTTTCCTTAAAGCCTTCCTGTGCGTGTTCGTCGGGATGCGGAAAAGCGTCCGCAAGAAACGTGAGCAGACTGGCCGTGCCGACGTTTTGCGTGGAAGAGACCATCAATACCGGAAAGATCTTTTCGGCGACGATGGCTTTGCGTACTCCGGGAATCAAATCCTCGATCGGAATGGTGCCTTCGCGGAAAAATTCCTCCATCAATTCGTCGTCGCCTTCCGCGACCATTTCCACGAGCTTTTCGTGCGCCTGCTTCGCGTCTTCTTCGAGAGCTTGCGGAATCGGCTCGATTTTCGGTTTGCCGTCGCCGCCCGGCGTATACATGTGTGCTTTCATGGCGACGAGATCGATGACGCCGCGGAAGCCGCGCTCGCTGCCAATCGGCAGCTGCAGCGGAACCACGTTGCGGCCGAATACTTGCTCGAGCGATTCCATCGACCGTTCAAAACTTGCGAGTTCGCGGTCCATCCAGGTGAGAACGAAAGCGCGGGGAATATCGTACTCGGTGCAAAAATCCCAAACTTTTTCCGTAGTGACTTGCGAGCCGACGTGGGCGTCGACGGTAATCAGAGCGGCGTCCGCGGCGATGAGGGAGGCTTTCGTTTCGTTGATGAACGTGCCGTAGCCGGGAAGGTCGACGAAATTAATTTTTACGTTGCTGCCGCCGCAAAGAGTGCAGGGCCATTCCGCGTAAGCGAGGCCCGTTTGGAGTGATATTTTCCGCGCGATTTCTTCTTCATCCCAATCGGTGACCGCTGTTCCTTCCGCAACTTTTCCCCAGCGCGGCGACATGCCCGCGGTGTGAAGTAACGACGACACCAGTTGCGTCTTTCCGGTGCCGCCGTGGCC
>Ga0070734_10001697_pt1 | contig 30405 bp, 22 predicted proteins | sample Coa_R1_8_FD_66444 | JGI IMG/M metagenome (GOLD analysis project Ga0070734, IMG submission 66444) | Surface soil microbial communities from Centralia Pennsylvania, which are recovering from an underground coalmine fire - Coalmine... | ecosystem: Environmental > Terrestrial > Soil > Unclassified ... | reverse complement strand
CACATCCTGCGAACGTCCGGTTGCAAAGATGGGCTGACCCTGAGTGTTGTACGCGGTCGGCAAATTCAGCGGAACGAACGTGTCATGAAACGCGATCGGCTCGTTGGGTTGCGCATAAATCGACGGCGCAAAGACATAAGGAATCGCCGCCGTCAGAAAATTATCCTGCCAAAGATTCGGAATGAGCGTGGTGATCGCGCTACCCGCGTGCAGCACGGTGTGCCGACTCAAGGCGTAGTCGAGACCAAGTCGCGGCCCCCAACCGTTCCAATCCTGATCGTAAGGCGGCTGTGGATTGATCAGAATTTTCTGTTGCGCGGTCCGATCCCCATAGCCCACAGTCTGGCCGTTTGGTCCCAAGAAGATCGGCAGCGACGTGCGCTTCGTCGCTTCGTGAATCCGGCTGTTCACCTCGTAGCGCAACCCGTAATTCACCGTAAGATTCGAGGTCGCCTTCCACGTGTCCTCGAAATAAAAGTTGTACGCTTCGCGGCGCACGCCCGCCTCGTTGAATTTGCCGCCAACCGGCGTGATGCTCGCCGCCGCCATGATGTTGTAGGAATACGGCGTACCGGTCAGCAGCCCGGTCAGCGAATCCGGCAGCGGATCGCCCACCTGAACATCATGCGTGCCGCTCGCCGACGTAATCCTCACCGGCGAGTATGCGGTACCTCCGCCAAATTCGTAAATCCCATTCGGATTTACTCCAAAGATGGTGGAGTCGCGATTCGCTCGCATTTCCGTGCCCCACTTGAACACGTGCGAATGATGGGTCCAGGCAAAATCCTGCCTGAGCTGATACAGATTGCTGTACGAACCGAAAATCGACCCACTCGGCTGGTTGTAGGGCTGAAACAGTCCGTCGGCAAACGTGATTCCGGGCTGCGTGTGGTTGTCCGCAGGAAAGAACGGCGTGCTCCGGACGTAACTGACCGACGTATCCGACGTCATGTGCGCCGAAATCGCCCGCGTGTAGTGCACTCCGAAATTTCTTTGGTGGTCAAAAAACTGTATGCCGAATGTGGGATTGATCGCTGTCTGATCCGGATTCGTCAGCGGCCCCGTCACCTGGTTCAGACTGAAGCGCGTAATTAGCGACGCTTTGTCAGAAATCTTGTGATCAACGCGGATCGAAAACTGATTCGTGCTCGTGACCACCTTCGACGAAGCCGCATAAGTCCGGTCTCCAAATGCGCCGTTCGGCTCGTTTGGCAGCGGATACCCATTCAGCACACCCTGCGCCGCCGGATTCAGCGGCACCGTGAGCGTGTCCCCGGGAAACGTGGTGGTATCAATTCCCTGCCGCTCGGCAGCAGTCGGTACCGGAATCACCTGCGTTGTCCCCAGCACCTGACGGAATCCCTGATACTCGCCAAAATAATAAGTGCGGTTTCTTCCGTCGTAAATGCCGGGCAGAACGATCGGACCGCCGTTCGTAAATCCGAATTCATTTCGCTGAAACGGCGGAATCCTATGGCCGCTGATGGAGGGTGCGGGATCAAAGTAATTCCGCGCATCGAGCGATGCATTCCGCAGAAACTCGAACACGCTGCCGTGGATATCATTCGTCCCCGACTTGGTCACCACATTCGTATCGCTCGCCGCGCCATGACCGATGTCGGCGGTCAGCACTCCCGAATTCGACTGCACCTCCTGGATCGCGTCCACATTAAAGTTCGAAAACGTAGCGCCGCCCATCTCGGGATCAGTTGTGTCGAATCCATCCATGGCAAAGACGGTGGTCACGCCTCGCTGCCCATTCACGGCAAACTGCTGCGTAAAGTTGGCCGCGCCGTTGGCGTCGGTCATCGTTCCAGCAGCCAGCAAGAGCAGTTTGCTGAAGTCGCGCGCATTCAGCGGAAGGCTCGAAACTTCGGAACTTGAGAGATGCTCGCCCCCGCTGGCCTGCGCCGCGGCAGTTTCTTTCCCATGCGCGTCCGACTCTAGCGCCACCTCACCAGAGACCAGCAGTTGCAGAGAAAAGGTTACGTCGGTGTCTCGAACCACTACCGGGGTAGCAGATTTCGTCTCTCGATCGCCAGTCCTGACGAAAAGCTCATAAGATCCGGGTTCGATCCCGCTGAATGCGAACTTCCCATCGCCGGTGGTGCTGACCTGGTAATCGCGCCCGCCGGGCGAGTGCAGACGTACGACTGCGCCCGCGACAGGCTTCCCCGAGCTGTCGATCAGCAATCCGTCCCATGAGGTGAGGGCCACTGCAGCGGCAGCGAGCATGATTAGGCAGACGGAAACTAGGCCGAAAAATCGTTTTTCCCTGGGTCTGAACATGAACTCGGAATTATACCGGGCCATATCGGGATCAGCCGTGACTGTGGACACTGCCAGCTAGATTTTTCGCTGGACGGGGTTCATCATAGGAATTACAGCAGGCCAGCACGAACAACTGCCGTCATTAAGGAAGAGTCTAAGACTAAGTAGGACAAACGACAAAAGAACGCTCTGCGGTATCGCTAGTAAGAAGTTTTCATACCCATGCCCCGAATCTGGACCAAACTGACTCTGATCCTTGTCACGATCGCCCCGACACTGATTTTCTGCCCGGTCTCTCGTTCCGCTGAGCCGCCCTGGCTTGAGCTCCACTCTCCCCATTACACGGTCATTACCGACGCCGGGGAGAAACGAGGCCGTGAAGTCGCGCTGCGCTTCGAGCAGATGCGTTCCGTCTTTGCCGGATTGCTCGGCAAAGACCGTCTCACCGAAGCCCGGCCCCTGACGATCCTGGCGTTCAAGAACGACAAGGAGTATTACCAGGCGGCTCCACTCCGCCAGGGCCAGCCGATCGCCGCTCCCGGATTTCTGCTCACCAGCGAAGATCAGGACTTCGTCGTCCTGAATCTATTTGAGGACGAGCCTTATCGCGCCGTCGCCCACGACTTTGCCCTCCGCCTCCTCGACTTCAATTACCCGCCCGCGCAAGGCTGGTTCGACGAAGGCCTGGCTGAATATTTCAGCTCCATCCGCATTGTCGGCAATCAAGTGGAGATCGGTGGCGACCCCGAACTTCAGCCAACCATTAAAGAAGACCTGCTCGGCAATCAGCGCGACAGTCATCCACCCAAGTCGCTCACCGAACTGCTCGGGGCCGAGGTCTGGATGTCGCCATCTGATCTGTTCGCGGTGAAGCATGATCCCTCGCCGAAGAATGAAGGCACGCACCACACTCTCTATTACGCCGAGTCGTGGATGTTCATGCATTACCTGCTGCATCAGAAGAAGCTTCCTGAGACCGGCGCCTATTTCGGACTCGCCCTCAACCAGCACGCTGCTGTGGAAGACGCGATCAAGCAAGCCTACGGCATGAGTTCTGCCCAGCTCGAGCAGGCAGTGAAAGATTATTTCCACTCGCAACAAGACTTGCAGCAAGCCGTCGATGCGTCCCGCCAAACCGCTCGCGATCCCTCAAATGCCATGCCTTCTGGCGCGACCGATCACTTCGCCGTTCCCTACGGGCAAGATGACTCGATCATCACCGCAAGACCCATGCCTGAGGCCGACGCGCGCGCGATGTACGCCGGAATTCAGATTCGCCTTTCCGACCGGCGCGACATGGGCCTCAAGACGCTGAACGATCTCGCCACGACTGCCACCGAAGCAGACAAGAAAGTGGAGGTTAAACAGTCGAAGCGCGTCGGCGAAGATCCCGATCAGCTACCGGCAAACGCAATTGGCAATGCTCTCGCCCACCGCATCCTCGCCTGGGATGACGTCGAGCACGGAGAATTCCAGGAAGGCTTCAACGAAATGGGAGACGCCGCCGCGCTCAATCCGCGCGACATGTGGGTTCGCTACTACCTGTGCATCGCCAAGTACCGCATGGCGCAAGCGAAACATGCCGAGATGATGGGCCTGGCCAACATGATGCTCGACCTGCGCTCGGTGCTCGAGTGGAATCCGGAAATGTCTGACGCCTACGATCTGCTCGCGGTGGCTCGCAACGCCGGTGGGAGTCCGACGAGCGCCATGCAATCCGAACGAGCCGCCATCGGCCTGAGCCCGAGGGACGAGCGCTATCCGCTGCACCTGGCGGAGATTTACGTTTCAGGCAAGAAGTGGGACGCTGCTGGCGCTTTGCTCGATCGCCTTAAGGCCAGCGACAATCCGCAGATCGCCACCGCATCTCGCGACCTCGCCTCGCAGATCGGGTCACAACGAAAGTACGGACTGTCAACTAGCGCCGCTGCGGGGGCTCAGCCGAAGTACGAGGAGCAAAAGTCTCCCTTTGCTGTGCTTGAAGAAGATGCCGCTAAGCGCGATACCGGCGAGAAAGGCGAGCCCGGTTTCACCGCTGACGCACGAGCCACGAAATACATCCGGGGACGCCTGGTCGCCGTCGATTGTTCGAATGCGCCCGCTGCCGTGCTGACCGTCAGTTCCGACAAAGGCACGCTCAAACTGCGAGCGTCGGATTACAAATCGCTTCTTCTCATCGGCGCCGACGACTTCTCCTGCACCTGGAGAGACCGTCAGGTCACCGCCAACTACAAGCCGCGCGGCTCGAGCGACGGAGACCTGGTCTCGCTGGAAATGCGCTGATCGGGATCTGGCGCGGGGCGCCCGCCTGCGAAGTGGCCCGGTACGCTCATTCGCAACTACAGACTCGCTTCGTGACGGGCGATCCGGGACATTACCGTGCGATATTCGCCATCTGAGTGCAGGCTCTCGACGGCCTTGCGCAGCGCGGCGTTCACCGCTGGATCGCTCGAATAACGTTCCGCGGCGTCGAGGAACACGCGAGCTTTGTCACCGTCGGAAGAAATGCCGATGGCGGATTGAATTGCCGCGACGGCCAGCGAGCTCGAAATCCCCGGCTTGTCGAGCACAACCATCAGAACGCGGCTGCGGTCGCCATCAGAACTGATGCTGCTGGCAGCGGCGAAGAAAGCGTCGCGGGCCGCGTCGACGTTTGTATCGGCAAGTTCGATCAGGACTCGAGCTTTGTCGCCAGACGAAGAAATCCTTTGAGCGGAATTGGCGATGTTGCCCACGGTATCCGCTCCAATTCCCTTTTTTTGTGCGAGAGACACGAGCACCTGCTGATGATCGCCATCGCTCGAAATGGAATTCGCAGCATCAAAGTACGCCTTGCGCACCGGCGCATCTTCGCTATACGCAGGGACTGCTTCTTTCAGGACGCGGGCTTTATCGCCATCGGAGGCAATCCGCTGAGCGGAGAGCAGAGTGCGAGTCAGAGTGTTGTGGTCGTCGCCATGAGAGGCGAGCATTTTTGAGAGAACGCGGGCGTGGTCGCCGTCGGACGAGACGGAATTCGCCGCGTCAAAGTAAGCCATGTCCACTCCGCCACCGGGACGGTAAGGGTTCGCCATCTCGATCAGTACCTCGGCTTTGTCGCCATCCGAGGAGATATGCCGGGCGGTTCGAGCCGCGCTCGCCAGTGTTTCCAGGTTTCCGCCATCCTTCTTGACAATGTCGGACAGAACCCGGCGCTTGTCGCCGTCGGAACTGATGCTTTCGGCATCCTCGAAAAGGTAGGAGCGAAGGTCGGTGGTGAAGTAATTCGCATCGACGGTGATGATGACTTGGGCCTTGTCGCCGTCGGAAGAGATCCCCCGAATCAGCCGGGCGGCATCTTTGAGTTCGGAGGGCTTCAGCGTCGCTTGGGAAAACAGTTGCTCCAGATAGACTCGCTTGGAGCCATCGCTGTGGATGAGTCCGATCTCGGTCAGTACTGCTGGAGGACCTCCCTGGCGGAGAATTCGGGCGACGCGAGGTCCGGCTCCGATGCCACTATCGCGGATTGCCTGCGGCAGCGTGCGAGCCAGCCAGGAGCGGCCTTCGTCGTCCATGGGCTTGGTTTTCCAGCCGACCGAGTATGAACGCGTGAGATTACCTGAGGCATCCGCTCTGACTTCATAGGCACGCTTGGAGAGTAACCCGCCATCTTCGACCCGGAAACGTCCGTTAGGCGAGAGGGACTTGACGTCGGCGTCGTCGTCAGTGAATTCGATCGTGCCGTCAATCGTTATGCTGAAGGACGTCCATCCGTTGTGGATGGTTATCTGCTCATGGGAACTGCCACCCTCTTGAGCCGCTACAGGCGCCATCGGGGCGAGCGGCGACATCGGAGACAGCGGGCTCGTCGGAGCTGGTGGTGATAGCGGCGACGGTGGTGACGCCGGCGACATGGGCGAGAGTTCCGCCTGCGCTGGGAGTGGTGCGGTCGCTGCAAGTGCGACAGTGGACGGTGCTGCCGCGAGGGCCCTTGGTGCGCGAGGAGCCAGAGATGCGACGGTCATCGTCACGGGGGCTTGTGGCGATTGCGGGGCTCGTGGCGCTGTGGGTGCAATCGGTTGCGCCGAGCTGACAACCGGTGCGTCGCTCTGAGCGAAGGCAATAAACTGGGGCGCTCGGGCGCTCAGACAAGTGAGCGTCACAACAACAGCCAGCGCCGAAGCCAGCGGCACCATAGTGAGGCGGGGAGCGGCGTTCCGCGTGCGATCGAGCATCTGACGGACGCGGTGGAAGAGCTGCGAGCGGTTCCCGGCTGCTCCGGCTGCGAGGACACCAGCGCGCTGCCATTGGGAGAGCTCGGCGACCTTGGTCAGAGCAGCGGCATACGACCGCGGCGTACCGGTTGCGGCGATGACCCAATCGTCGCACGCCATTTCACGCACCCAGGACATCTGATGACCGAGCCAATAAACCGCGGGTTGAATGGGCAGCACCGCTTCGATCAATTTCTGAGCCAGATTGCTCCAGTCGTCACGGCGATGCAGGTGGGCGAGTTCGTGCAGGAAAATCTGCACGAGTTCCGCGCGGGAAAGTTTTTCGAAAAGTGTAGAAGGGATCACGATCGCCGGTCGGAAAAAGCCGAGGGACATCGGTCCACTTATATGGCGTGAAACGAGCAATTGCGGCCGACGGCGGATCCCGTACGTCGTACACAAACGCTGGAAGTGCAACTGCCAATGTGGCGAGGCCAGTGTTGCGGTTGATTTCAAGCCTCGCAGAACGCAATATCCCGCCGCCAATCGGACCAGCAGCAGGAACGAGAACACCGCCCAAACAATTGCGACCGCAGGCAGGAGCTTTACCGAGCGAATGCGAATCAGAGGGTGTTCGGACGGCGATGCCGCACGCAAGGAGCTTATGGAAGCATCTTGAGAAGGGATTGATTCCAGGCGTTGGCCGGACGTCGCCGCGTAACCTTTTAAAGGAACAGCATCGACGGGGGAAGTCTGAGTCTTGCGTCCCGACCGGTAGACTTGTGCCGGAACCGGTGCGGGCATTACGTCAGGACTGCGGGAGATAACGGCGAGCGATTCAATTCGAGGGTTGGCGACAGACGCTCGGCGAGCAAACGGACTCGCGAGCAGCGCCACGACTGCGAGCAAGGTCATCCAGAGGGCGGTGAAGCGAGTCGTCGAGTTCAATCGCGGAAAGAATTTCAGAATCAGCATCATGGTCGCCGCCAGAATTGCTCCCAGGCAGATCCCATTCAGAAGAGTAGTCATCACAATATTCATGGCCGTCATTTCTGCTCTCCTTCACTCTCCGCGATCATTTTCTTGATACGGCGCAATTCCGCGCGGCCGATCGATTCTTCTTTCAAAAGATTCACAACCAGCAGTTCGCGCGAGCCTCCGAAGAAGCGGTTGACCAGATAGCCGAGCGCGGTACGGCTGGCTTCTTCCTGAGCGATGACCGGTTCGTAAACGAAGGCGCGCCCATTCTTGGTGTGGCGCAGGTAGCCCTTGCCTTCGAGAATGCGAAGGGTCGTTAGCACTGTACTGTAGGCAAGCGGCGGATCGTCGGTGAGCGACGCAGCGACATCGCCGACCGTCGCGGATCCCTTCTTCCAAAGGACGTTCATCAACCGTAGTTCGCCTTCTGTCAGGTTCGTCGATTTCTTTCTCGCCAACGCGGTCCCCTCAGGAATGAACAATTAACTAATTAATAGTTCCAGTTTTATACCGCCGCGAGCTCTGCTTTGTCAATTAATAAATTAATAGTTCGGCAAAGGCGAAGCGCGGCGGGGTTTAGGTTTTTGCATTTGAGACGTCGCGGCTCCATATTGCTCGTCCCTTAATGTCCGTCAATTGCGTTGAATTCAGGCCAAAACAGGTAATCGTGTCAGGGTCGAAAGGCCCGAGATGTTTATAGAATCCCGCTGAGGGAGAAACTCAATGTTCGTCTTGGATGCGGTCTTGCGCTTGCTGAAAAAGGAAGAAGAGCGTTTGAACAGGGAGCTATCGGGGATCAGCGCTGCTATCTCGGTCTTCGGTCAAACATATATGAACGGCGGCAGCGCTCGGCGTGCCTCCCACGGAGGTCGGACGCGAATCGAAGCTTCGCAGAGAGCCCGATCGGCAAAGGCTGGGAAAACGCGAAAGGTTGTTTCGATAAGAAGTAAACGGACGCCGTCGGCTGCTCCGAGGAAGAGGGTCGTAGCTGCGCAGAAAGCGAGATCGACAAGATTGAAGGCAGCGAGGAAGAGTGCTTAATCGCGCCAACTCATGATGCGCTAAATGAACCCGGTCGCTACATCCAAGAAGTACGTCCGCCCGCAACCAAGTCACTGTGAACCCGCATTGAACTAACAGGACATCACCCGTGCCGCATATTGGCGTGTCCCGAGTGGAGCGCCAAAATGCGCCATACAGAGTTTCCCCGAGTTCAGCGTCATCCCGGATCGTTTATTTTGACGGAGTTCAGGATCGAGCAAGTCAAACTGATGATCCCCAGTCTGACAATCCTCCGTCAGCCATACCGCGGTCGTCCCAACCGGGTATTTTTTTGCAAGGAAGCCGCCCGGCTGGACAGTCCGCGTGCGAGGTGAACCATCATGTACGAATCGAGCTTTATAAATTTGGCTAACGCCCATCTTTGCAGCGATTGTGAGGCGATCGGCGACTCTGCGGTCCGCTGTCCACGCTGCCAGTCTGAGGCTCTGTTCGCGGTTACACGCGTCATCCCCCGGCACCGGGACACCATTCGCGTCTTGTGCGGACCTCAAGTTGAGGAGCAGATGCTGGAAGCGGCGTGATACGCGGTAATAAGCACAACGTCGTTCGTGCGACGGCAATCTCCAAATCGCCAGATGGGGAGTCCGCATTCCCAAGGTTTGAGGTGAGGCAACAGTTGCAGGATGAATCGGGAGCTGTTCAATCGCCAGTACCGGTAGGCCTCAATCGGCGTGTGACGGGAACATGAGCGCGAATGGTTGTGCCGTGGTGCGGCTTCGAGTGTATGGAGAGCTCGCCATCCACGAGTCTCAACCGATCCTGCATACTGGCCAGGCCGAGTCCTCGCCCCTTGATGGCCTCTTCCGGTTCAAAGCCAACCCCGGAATCATGCACCGTTAGTTCGATCTCGTCGCCTCCGTATCCCGTGAGCGAGACGCGCAGGTGCCGCGAACCGCTGTGCTTCGAAGCATTCTGTAAGGCTTCCTGAAGAACGCGGAAAAGGCAAAAGGAGATTTCCTTGGGCAAGTTCTTGGGGACATTCTCCGCATGAAAGTTAATGTCAATTTTCTGCCGCGCGGAAAGTTCTCTGCACAAACCCGCGGATGCGGTCTCGAGTCCGAGAAACTCCAGCTTCGAAGAATGCAAACGATGTGACAACTCCTGGATGTCGTTTCCCAAGCTCGAAATGGATTCCATGGCTTCTTTGATGCGATCGTTCGCCTGCACTGCCGACTTAGGAAGGCTCTGTTTTGTAGTCTCCAACTGCACGGCCAACACAGCGATGCGTTGGTTGATGTCGTCGTGCAGCTCTCTGGCGACACGGGTGCGTTCCTGCTCGTGTGCCTCAATCAACCTGCGATTCACATTCGAGAGAGCCTGTTCGGCAAGTTTGTGGTCGGTTACGTCGACGCAGGATCCGATATAACCCACAAATGATCCGTCTGCAAGAAATCTTGGTACACCAGTGTCGAGAAGCCAGCGATATTCTCCGTCATGCCGACGAAGCCGGCATTCTTTCTTGAAGGGACGGCGGGAATCAAAGGCCTCGGTATAAACCTTGAGGCATTGCTCATAATCATCGGGGTGAGTGATTGCGGCCAACCCGGATTTGCCCTCAGCCTCAAGGGTGCGGCCGGTAAAGCGAAGCCAGGCTTGATTGAAATAGTTGGGGTGTCCGTCTGTGCCCGACATCCAGATCATCACTGGAGCTGTGTCGGCAACAACCCGGAAGCGTTCTTCACTTTCGCGCAAACTAACCTCGGCCATCTTGCGATCGGTGATATCGAGGAAAATGCAAGCGACTCGATCGATACCCTTCTCCCCTTCAACCGGAAAATAAGAAGCCAGGACATTTCTCTCGCCGATCTCCGGATAGGTATATTTCAGCTCGTATCTGACGACCTCGCCCTGGAAACAGCGATCCAGTTTTTCTTTTACGACGGAGTCAAATACTCCCTCGTTGAGCACTTCATGAGGCAGGCGCCCAATGACTTGCTCCCGGGTCATCTTGCGCATTTCTAGAAACTTGCGGTTCGCGATCAAATAGCGGTAGTCGCGGTCGACTACCACGATCATTTCTTCTAAGCCCTCGACGGCGCGCTCGTATTCGCGCAGCTTGTCTTCTGCCTGCTTTCGTTTCGTGATGTCACGAGCGATGCCGGAAAACGCGACAATTTGACCGGTGGAGTCCTTAATCGGGGAAATACTCAGGGATACGTCGATTCTCTTCCCCGTCTTGGTGACGCGAACGGTTTCAAACTGATCCATCCGCTTACCGGCCTTCACCGTTTCAAGAATCTTGTCCTCCTCTTCGACTAGATCATCCGGGACTAGAAACGTGACCGACTTCCCGACGGCTTCACTTTCACTGTACCCAAACATGCGTTGCGCGCCGCTGTTCCAACTCGCGATCACTCCGTTCAGAGTTACCGAGGCAATCGCATCTTCGGATGATTCGACGATTGCGGAATGGCGCAGACGGATTTCCTCCGCCTTTTTCTTCTCCGTAATGTCCTGCACGATCGCGATCACCAGCGGAGAGGGATGAATCTTCAACAAAGAGAGGCTCAACTGTCCCCACATCAGCGAACCGTCGCGCCGAAAGTAGCGTTTGTCCAGCTGGTAGTGATCGATCGAACCTGTCTTTAGTTGCTGGAAGAGAGCCCAGTCTTTTTCGGCATCTTCGGGAGGAGAATACTGAACACAGTGTTTGCCACACAACTCATCCTCGGTAAACCCCAACATCGAGCAAAGGGCTTGATTCACAAAGAGAGGCTGGCCCCCCAGGTTTTCTACTGCGATCCCAATTGGGCTGGCATTGAAAACGTCACGAAAGATTTGTGTGTTGAGTGTCAGGGGAGGTGACTTCTCCTGCATAGCTCAACGTGTATAGCATTGTCGGGGCATGCAGGCAATGGGTTACGACATTTGTTTATCGCAGTTTAAGTTTTCCAGAGAGCTGCATATGCCGCGGGCAGAATATTTGGGATTGATGATCCGAAAAGAAGTTCCTGCCTCGTGACGGCCTGAGAAGATATCCTTGTGCCCGCCAGTGTTGATTAGACTTCTCAAGGGGCACACACTTGATCGTTCGGTGGCGAAATGCACATGAGATCTGAATGATTCCATCCAATATGTCAACAAAGGCTGGACCGGCTCTGCTCGTCGTGCTTCATTTGCCCTCTGGGTCAAACGTTTGATCGAGGTAGATCCAAAGCACCCGCGAAAGAAATGTCAAGATGGGCACAAAGGGCAAGAAGAGGAGGACAGCCCAGATTGCGACCTTGTCCACACGCCAACGAGTTAGTGCCCAGAGGACCACACCGAAGACAAAGATGAGAGCAAGGGCCAGACCGTAGCTGATGTACATGGCTCCCAGAAAATATCCGGGCTCACGGTTGAAATGGAGACCGCAGACCGGGCAACGATCGTTCATCTTGGGGAAACCCCAATAAAGGTTGGAGCGAAAAATTGTGCCAGACCGGCACCGGGGACAGAGCTGGCGGAGGATGCTGATTAACGTGGATGGGCGAGAAAAGGACAATAACTCGTCTCACAAATGACTTCGCGTCGAGAAGGTCTCAGTCGGAATTGTAGCGTCCTCTTAAGCTGGGCCCTCCCTTTATCTGCGCCAATCATGATCCTGCAGTAGAATTCTGGCTACTACTTCGCAAGGGCTTCGAAAGGGGTTCGCATGCCACGCTTCTCCCGCCGATCCTTTCTGCACGTGTCTGCCGCGGCATCGGCTGCCGCCGCATTTCATTTCATGAACGAGCCGATGCTGGCCGCGGCCGCACGGCGCCATCAGCCGCATCCTCCGGGTTCGGTCGCAATCGATGCCAACGAGAATCCGCTGGGGCCGTGCCAGGCCGCGTGCGATGCGATGGCGCAGATTCTTCCTCACGGCGGGCGCTACTCCGATGAACTCACCGACGAGCTGGTCAAAACCTTCGCGCAGATGGAAGGCCTGAATCCTGACTACGTGACCGCTACTGTCGGATCGACTCCTCCACTCGCAGCCGGCGTTATGGCGTGCACGTCGCCGCAAAGACCTTACGTGACCGGAGATCCAGGGTTCGAACTGGGGATGATGACCGCGTCGAACAACGGCGTGCGAGTGGTGAAGGTTCCACTTACCAAGACGTATGCGCACGATGTGAGAGCCATGCTGGCCGCGGCGCCCGACGCTGGGGTCTTCTATATATGCAATCCCAACAATCCGACCGGAACGCTCACCCCGCAGGCCGATATCAAATACCTGGTTGAGAACAAGCCGAAAGACTCTGTAGTGGTGATCGACGAGGCGTACATTCATTTTGCCGAGATGCCATCGTCGCTCGACCTGGCAAAATCACGGAACGACGTGATCGTGCTGCGCACGTTCTCCAAGGTTTATGGCATGGCGGGGATCCGTTGTGGCTTTATCATTGGTCATCCCGACCTGAAAGAGAAAGTCCTTGAGCACGGCGGACATAACTTCATGCCGATCACAGGAGTTGTCGCGGCGACCGCTAGCCTGAAGGAGTCCGGGCTGGTGGCCGAGCGGCGGCGCATTAATTCCACGATCCGGCAGCAGACATTTCAGTGGCTGGACCGCAATGGCTTTACCTACATTCCGTCGGAGTCGAATTGCTTCATGGTCGATGTAAAGCGTCCGGGACAGGACTTCCGCGATGCGATGGCGAAAGAAAATGTATTCGTCGGACGCGTCTGGCCGATCATGCCTACCTGGGTGCGAGTCACTGTAGGGACGCAGGACGAGATGACGAAGTTCCAGGCCGCGTTTCAGAAGGTGACGAAAACAGCATAACCACGATACCGGATCGGATAGAGGACAAGTTGAGCGAGGGCCCACTCGACGCGTTAGACAAGACCTGCAACAGCTTGCGGGGCGCCCAGTCCGAAGTACCCCACGTTCGTGCTCTATCGGGCGCGCTCGGCATCGGCTACGGTAGCGGTCGATGAAACCGCTGCTTCGCCCCATGATGCCGGAGCTCAATGCGCTACGCGGCCTCGCCTGCCTGGCCGTGCTCTGCTATCACGGATTTTGGTGGTACATTCCCGAGGGCGCGGTCGGCATGGAGCGATGGCTGGCAATCGGAACCTCTGGCGGCTTCCGTGGCGTCAGCCTTTTTTTCGTGCTCAGCGGATTCCTTATCACGGGCATCCTGCTGGACTCAATGCAGCGTCTCGACTACTTCGTCCGCTTCTACAAGCGCCGTGCCCTACGAATTCTGCCGGCCTACTATCTGACTTTGATTCTGCTCGCACTCTACGGACTCCAGACGAAGGCCTTCCTCTTCGTCAGCCTCCTGCACATCGCCAACATGGCCCCGACGCTGGGGATTGCGATGCAATATGGGCCGCTTTGGTCGCTCGCCGTCGAAGAGCAGTTCTATTTTCTGTGGCCCATGATCGTCCGCTTTCTGAATGCCCGCATCGTCGCCATCCTGGCCGGCTCAATCTTTGTTGGAAGCGTAGTCTCGTGGCTGCGCTTAAGTGACAATTCGCCGACATCGGCTTTTCCTATTTGGTATTCAGCGCATGGGTTGGCGCTCGGTGCACTGCTGGCGATTTTTTTGCGATCGCGTTTTGCCACGCGCGGTTCCGCACTGCAAGTTGCGCTGGGAAGTGGGATAGTTGGCGTGTGGTTGCTGATCGCTTCCCATTGGCAGGAACTGCGGACGCCTACGCGCGGAATGCTCGAATGCGGCGCCTGGGACTTGCTCTTTGCCGCAGGGCTTGTCGGAGCGCTGCTCGGCGGCTCATCGCGTTTTGAAAACTGGCTGCGCCCGAAACCATTGCTCTTTATCGGCGAGATCAGTTACGGCTTGTATCTCGTGCACTCTCTGGTTTTCATCGTCTACCGGCGCATCTTTCATCCGGCCGGCGATCTCGGCTCGATCCTCATCGAGTTTCTGGTCTGCGCCTCGATCTCGATTCTCCTGGCAACCGTCTCGCGCTTCACCATTGAGGAATGGTTCTTGCGCGTCAAAGATAAGCCGCTGTGGCGAGTGCGGTTGTTGGCTCGAGAGTCGACCTGATGATTCGAGCCATCGCACACGAGTGAAATTCAACAAGATCGAGATCACCGTCAAACCTTGATCCGAGCGCAGCCGATTCCCTGTCGTGGGATCGCCACACTGATTGTCCCCGCCCAGATCTCGCATCGGCTAGCTTCAGTCCGTTCCGCCTTTTTTCAGGGCTTGACTACCAATACTCACAGTAGACGAGCCGCCTCTTAGCGACCATTGTTGGTGCATCGAGGATAGTCACTGGATGCGACCCCCGCATTCTGGCACGCCCTGCTGATTATTACGGGCAAACTGAGGAGCTTTATGATCGATCTCATTTTCATGCTGCTGGCTTTGTTTAACCCCGAGACTACGGCTCATTGCAGAAAGGGTGATAGCGGCGTTTGTGGTTCCTAACTAACGTGCGCGGGCCTCGGCGAAATACCGTGGGAGACGATCTACCCGGCTTGGGGCATTGTGTTTACCTCAGCCGCACGTTGGGAATTACCGTCGACGGTAAGAGGCACCCGGGCACTGATCGTGGTGCCGCGCATGGGTCGCGATTCAATAGAAAGGTCACCATTTATCAGTTTCATCCGCTCCTGCATGCTTGTGAGACCAAGCCCTTGGCCTTCTTTTATGGTTCTGGTATCGAAGCCCGCACCGGAATCGCTGACTGTCAGATGAATCTCATCGGTCGTTCCCCAGAAGTGCACTTCGACGTGGTGCACTCCGCTGTGTTTCGCGGCATTGCGTAAGGCTTCCTGAAGAACCCGGTACAGGGAAAGCGAAACCTCCGGGGATATCAACTGGCTTGGCACATCATGACTCTTAAATCCGACCTCCATTCGCTGCTGTTCCCCGAATTCTCTGCAGAAACTTCTCATGGCTGCAACGATTCCCAGGATATCCAGTTTCGAAGAGTGCAACTCATGCGATAAAGCCTGGATATCCGTTGATATTTCCCGGACTTGCTTACGTAGCTCACCGATGCCGGTCTGAACTTCAGAGATGGAGTCGGCGGGATTGTTCTGGAGCTGTTCAAGTTTAACCACCAGCAAAGCGAGTCGCTGACCGAAGTCGTCGTGGAGTTCTCTCGCGATCCGTGTACGCTCCAGTTCTTGCGCCTCAATCAATTTGCGGTTCACATGGGAGAGAGCATCTTCCGCCCACTTGCGCTCGGTGATATCGACAGAAATACCCAGCATGCGCACGGGCTCGCCATTCACTGCGTAAATGAATTCTCCCTCGGCAGAGACCCAGCGCACTGTTCCATCCGGCTGAGGGATGCGGAACTCGGCTGAGTAAGGCGTCCGGTTTTTCATTGCATCCTTCACCGCTTTCGCAACTGGCTCGCGATCGTCCGGATGTATGCGGCGATGGAAGTCTTCCACGCGCCCGACATGGGTATCGGACGGAATTCCGAACTGACTCTGCAAGTCGCCGAACCACGAATCCCGTCCGCTCTTAATGTCCCAGTCCCAGGCTACAGTTTTTCCGCATTTCATTGCCAAACGAAGTCGATGACTGGTGAAACCGAGGCGCGAAGCTAGTTCGCTGCTGATGAGATGCTCCCGTATATAGGCGGCACAAGCAATGCAAACGATCGCCACGATTGCGACGAGCAGGCGGAATGTCCGGGTAGTTACGGTTGCATCCCTGTGGTAAAGCTCCCAGACAATAGGAATGGAGATCAGCAGAACTATCAGCATTGCCCAGGAAGAAGCCCGCGATTGTTGGCTATCCTCGACTACATCCCCTTCAGAACTCGATAACTGACGTGCGCGTAGCGGTATCCAAACGAACCAGCAAACCGAAGCAGTCAGGGCCAGACCGTACAGCTTGCCGTTGACGTACCCTCCTGAGTCAATTGCGAAATTCGCGACGGCGGAACCCAGGGCGTACAGGGCTGACGCGCCAAAAAGATGAAGATAGATTGACTTCCAAGGGCCCCGTGCACGAAGCGTCAAAATGCCCGCCGCCAAAACCAGGGAAGCGTTTTCTAGTCCGTAAAGAACGTCAAATCGCAGTGCATAGTTGGCGGGACGGGCTAAATATTGGTGTGGAAAGACGTCGTACCCGTAAAGAAAAGTCCAGAAAAAGAGCAAGAGAAGAGCGTCTAAGGCAGCTCGGTAGGGCGGGCGATCGGATAAATTTCGGTGTGGAAAAACCGCCAAAGCTGCCAAGAACGGCACAATATGCAGAAACAATACAGGATCAGCAATCGAAGTGTCGGGCACCTCGGTGTGAAGGCCAAGCACGTAGTAGAGAATGATCCACTGGTTCAGCGACCACAGAGCATAACCAATTGCAAGGAACAGCCAGAACGGCCGGCTCCCCAGCGTGTTCTGTATCGCGTTCCGAATCGCCAAACTCGCGGCTAAAACCAGAAGCAGGAAATAACTGACTCCGCTGTAGGAGAATGTGGAAGAACCGGGCTTCACGGCGAGTGAAAGCACGGCTTTGATGACGATGATTCCGATAAGCGCGGTCGGCCAGTAAGAAAACCTTTTGCTTATTCTGGGATTTGAGGAAGATCGCTCCATGATGAATCACAACTCATGTCACATCCAGCCGGAACATCTTTATTAGTGGATTCAGACGGCAAGTCAATGAGTACATACAGGTATGCGCCCTGCAACGATGCTTGGTAAAACATCGCCATAATACACATGACTTCTTTTAGTGACGAGTTTGAGGGGGCAAAACTATCCCCTTTGGGGATCTGATACCGATGGGCACACATCGTGTGCGATACGTCTTGCCCTACAGTGGGGGGATTTTGTCACCTGCTCCCGTATCAGCCCAACTGTCAAAAGTGACAGGGGGGACTTTGAGGGCTAACGTGGTTTCGTCATTCGCACGGGGCGCTTCCATTTTCCCCAATCCTGCCGCGGAGTTCGCGTTAGGCACAACCGTTCACTCCCGGACAGAACTTCTCGAATACGGACACCCTGGCCGATCCACGATTCCTCGCTTCCTCTAGGATGAATAACCACTTAGCCTGATCCGTCTTTGGGCCGTGGGTTGCTTGCATGGAGCCAACCTAGCAAGGAGTTGCGCCTATGGCTTTCCTTGATCTGCGCATCGCGATTCGTAGCCTGCAGAAGTCGCCCGGCTTTACGGCCACGGCCGCGCTCGTACTCGCTGTAGGAATCGGCGCCACGACGGCTATTTTCTCCGTCGTGGAAGGAGTGTTGCTCCGCCCGCTGCCATTTCCCCAGCCGGAAAAACTGATGGTGGTCACGGACCTCGTGAATGGTCTCGATCTCAAAGGCAACGGTGAGTCCGGGGTGACCGGGTTTGATGTCCAGGCCTTCATGCGCGACAGCCACAGTTTCGAAAGCCTCGGTGGCTACCAGCAGACGGGATATGAACTGACCGGCGCGGGTGAACCGTTGCAGATCAATGCCGCAAGGGTCTCGGGCGAGGTGCCGCGCGCCCTTCAGGTTGCGCCACTAATGGGGCGCTGGTTTACTCAGCAGGAAGACGACCAGAAGCAGCAGGTCGCAGTGATTAGCTACTGGTTTTGGCAAGACCGTCTGCACGGAAATGCGGGCGTTCTCGGAACCAAGTTCCAGCTGGACCGCACGCCTTATGAGGTCATCGGGGTGATGCCGCGTGGCTTTGAGTTTCCTCTGCAACCGGGGCGCCTCAACCGCAATGCAGTGTGGATCCCACTCAGCCTCACCCGGGCGGAACTCAGCATTGACGCGGGAGTCGGTTGGTGCTGCGACATGGTGGGACGGTTGAAGCCGGGGATCACACCGCAGCAGGCAACGAGCGATATGGAGCGGATAGTCAGCGAAACGATGCGGGCGCATCCGCCCTCGGCGCAAGGTTTCACCTGGCATGCCGTGGTGCGCCCCTTGCACGAAGAGACGGTGGAACGCGCGCGGCCGCTGGTACGGACATTGTTTCTTGCCATCTTTGTGGTGATGCTGATTGCCTGCGCGAATCTCGCCGGGTTGCTTCTGGTTCGCGCCATCCGACGGCGCCGTGAGATCGCAGTACGCATGGCGCTGGGTGCGGCTACGGGCAAGATGGTGCGGCAGGCGCTTCTCGAAAGTCTCGTGCTAAGTGTGTCCGGAGGCTTGCTCGGCCTGCTGCTGGCAGTAAATCTGGTTCGGGCGGGTGTGAGCTGGCTGCCCGAAACTTTGCCGCGTGTGAACGAGATCGGCGTGGACTGGCGCGTCGGGCTCTTCGCGATGGTTTTGGCGGTCGCAACCGGGCTGGTCTGCGGTTTGGCGCCGGCTTTTGCCGCGCTGCGCACCAGCGTGAATGAAACTCTGAAGGAAGGCGGCCGCAGCGGTTCTGCGGGCGGCGGACACGCGCGGCTGCGTTCGGCCCTGGTCGTGGCCGAGATCGCCATCGCCATGGTGCTGCTGGTAGCCTGCGGCCTTTTGTTGCGCAGCTTCGAGAGGATGCGCTCCATCGACCTGGGTTTCCGTCCTGATCACACTCTGTCGGCGTACTTTTCGCTGCCCGAGCAGCAGTACGGGAATCAGAAGGCAATCGATGAACTGGAAAACGAAGTCATTCGCCGCGTACAGCAGCTTCCGGGCGTAAAGTTCGTCGGTTTCACCTCCTCGCTGCCTGATACTGCCGGGGGCAGCAAGACTGTGTTTGTAGCCGAAGGGTATGTACCACCGAAAGGCATCGCGCCGCCGACGACGGTTCAGAACAACGTCCGCGGCGATTATCTGCAGGCTATGGGGATTCCATTGCTGCGCGGCCGTCACTTTACGCCGGCAGACACGGCGGATTCGCAGTTGGTCGCGATCGTCCCTCAAAAACTGGCCGGGCATTACTGGCCCGGGGCAGACCCAATTGGGAAGCGCATTCGCATCGACTCACAGGACACCAACAAGGGGAGATGGATCACGATCGTGGGTGAGGTTGCCGATGTAAAGGATGGATCGCCCGACACCCCGAGCACGGATCAGATTTATCTGCCGGTCGATCAGGTGGAAGCCGACAACGGCGGCTGGGCGATGCCAACGGACCTGAACCTCGCCTGGGGCTATCTCGCACTGCGAACGGAAATGCGGCCTGAGCAAGAAGCCAAAGCGCTGAACGCCGCACTGCGGTCGGTCGATCCGCAACTGGCGCTCGATCAGGTTCGAAGCATGGAGCAGGCGGTCTACGAAAGCGAAGCGCCGAGGCGCTTCAATACGGCGCTCATTTCAGCTTTTGCGGTTGCGGCCGTGCTGCTGGCGGCGTTGGGCATCTATAGCGTAATGGCTTTTTCGACCGCTCTGCGGGCGCAGGAGATGGCAATCCGCCTTGCCTTAGGCTCTCAGCGTACCGGAATTTTGGGCTTGGTCCTTACCTCGGCTGCCAAACTGGCGATCTTCGGATGCGCACTGGGGCTTCTGGGCGCTGCCCTCGTTTCGCGCTTGTTGCAATCCCTGCTCTTCGGTGTGGGTCCGTTTGATCCACTGGTTCTGGCGCTAGCCGTGGTATTTGTGCTGTTGCTTGCGCTGGCAGCCTCAGCATTGCCTGCCCGGAGAGCAGCGTCTATCGAGCCAATGCAGGCCCTGCGGGCAGAATGACTTGTCTCGCGTAAGGCAAGCTCTGGCAGGGTTGTCGACGATGTCCTTCCGCTGGCATACGTCCTCATTACCCTTGTTGAACCTGAAACAACAGCCACGTTATTTCGCTGGCTCAATGGCCATTGACAGTGGCTGCATCTACACTCCTCGAAAGCAAACTCCGGCTCACAGAAATGTGTGAGGGAATTGTCCCGGTAATGTCGCTCTTATCAATGAGCGGGAATTGTGGTCCGCTGATGCGGTTCCGAGGACACTTCCATGAAACGCGACAAACTGGATGCCTGCTACGTAAAACAGCTAACGAGGGCGGCACAGCTCATTTATCCGGATGTCCGCACAATTTCCGGATGCCCTACCGATCCCGAGGTTGTTATTCAGGGCCGCAGTACGCTGTTGATATGTTCCCCGAATTACTTGGGATTGGCAGCTCATCCAGATGTGATCCGTGCGTTTCAGGATGCGACCCAGCGCTATGGCACGGGGACGGTTGGGTCGGGAGTCATTTCGGGCTATACCGCCGCCCACCAGCAGGTTGAGGAAGATCTGGCGACGTTCATGAATGAAGAAGCCGCCATCTTCTTTAATGCGGTTTCGGACGCGTCGGCGGGCGTCATCTCGGCTATTGTGAATCCTCCGTTGCTGCCGATTCTGGAAGGCGTTTCCGCCGACGAATTGGGCCCGTGCGCTGTCTTCGTGGACAGCCAGAACCACGCCTCGATCCTGGATGCGGTCCGGCTGGCCAAGCCGGACAAGACCTATATCTATCGCCATTGCGACGCTGGGCACCTTCAGGAGTTGATGCGCCGCAGCCATCACCGTCGCAAGGTGGTAATCACCGACGGTTACTTTTCCATGAGCGCTCGCGTGGCGCCGCTGGTCGAGATTGCAGATCTGTGCGAAAGGCACGACGCGATGCTGTTCGTGGACGACGCCCACGGCACCGGGGTCTTTGGAGCAACGGGACGCGGCACTCCCGAAGTGCTCGGAGTTGAGGATCGGGTGGATTTTTGGGTGGGTTCAACCGCCAAGGGCCTGGGCGTGCGCGGTGGCTATATCGCCGGGCCTCGAGAATTAATGAACTACCTGCGTATCTCTTCCCGCCGGTATCTGTTCAGTGGCACGCTGCCCGCGGGAATTCCGGCTGCGGTGTCCCAGGCGCTGCGAACTGCGGAGACTGAGTCGTGGCGACGATCGCGGGTTCAGACGAATGCTGAAATGCTGCGGGAAGGCCTTCGCGACATCGGCTGCGAAGTCAGGGGTGAAGGACACATCGTGCCATGGTTCATCGGCGACGATTCCACGGTAGATCACGTTTCGCAGGTGATCGAGGAGGAGGGAGTCTTCGCTTCCGCGGTTCGCTTCCCAGCCGTCGCAAAGGGACAAGCGATTGTGCGCTTCATGCTGATGGCCACTCACACGGACGAACATATCGAACGAACACTTCGAGCTTGTGCAACAGCTCTACGTGTTACGGGCGAAAGACATTCCGTGGACTCACCTGAGCTTCCAGCACTGGCCGCAATTTCTTCGCGAAATTCTGCCGAGGTTCCTGCGATGGCCTGATCGATCAGGCGAAAGCCTATTTTTCCTCAGGAGGCGACTCAAGCTAATCACTATCGAGAGGTTAACTAAAGGGTATATACCGATGACAATTCGTGTTCGGGTCGGCCAAGGCCCAGTTGTGAGAGACCACACACCTGCGCTACCTCGTGTCGTTCCTTCTGCGGAGTTACGCAATGAATGCACCCACGAACGCTATCAAAAGCCGCTCGACGTTGTATCAGCTGACTCCGCGTGAGTTCGGAAGCAGAATCGGAACGGATGCAACCGTATCGACGGACTCGATGGGGGGACAATCCCGGCAATGCATTGTTTCGTTTCGGCGCGAAGCTTCCCGTCATGCAGATCAACCAGAGTTTGATCCTTGGACCGGCGATTGGGATTGGGACCTCAGAACGGATGAGACGGCCTGGTCCGAACAGCTGTACTGGATCACTGGCCGCGACGAGAATGCTGGAATTCCGTCATTCAAAGATCAGTCTTGCTTCTACACTTCCGAGAGCTGGGTAAGGCTCGTCGATGCGACGCTAGGGCTGTTGCAGACGGGCGCACCCTACGAACTCGGACTGCAAATGCTCCACGCCGACGGCACGCGAAGATGGGTCATCCATCGTGGAGAGGCAGTGCGCGACGGGCACGGCAACATCCTTCAACTTCGCGGCACAGTGCGGGACATCAGCCAATGGAGACAGGGCGTTGCCAAGGATGAACCGGCTGCCGCCCGGTCAAAATCGAATGACAATACGACGGGCCGCCTGATTCAGGCGCAAGAAGAAGAGAATGTCAGGCTGGCCAGCAAGTTGCGTGACAACATTTCTCAAAGGATCTCGCTGCTTGTGGTTTCGATTCAGACGTTAAGTTCGACCCTGCCTCAGCTCCCGCCACCCGCCGCTTCGCAACTCGACGAGATCCGGCAGGAGTCATCGAGAATACTCACCGAACTGGACAGAGTGTCCGACGAGCTCTATCCGTTCATTCTCGATTTGTTGGGATTGCCTTTGGCGGTCCAGCGGCTATGCCGGGATTTCACGAAAGAGAGTGGCATTCCGGTCGAGTACATTTCCTCCGATTTGTCGGCGGAAAATATTGATGAGCGATGTGCGCTCGCCTTGTATCGCATCCTGGAGGAAGCGTTTGTCAACGTAGTACAGCATGGCCGCGCCAGCAAGGTCGCAGTTCACCTTGACCGTGATTCAGCCGAACTCAGGCTCCGGATGTCGGACAACGGTGTCGGGTTCGAACGTGAGGCAGTGAAGACTACCGCAGGCCTTGGGTTCGTTCGGATGAAAGAGCGTGTCCGTCAGGTTGGCGGAAGTCTCGCCATCTGGTCACAACCATCCTGCGGTACCTTCGTGGAAGCCCGAACTCCGCTATAGGTCGTGCGGAAGTGCCAAAGCGAAACCCCGCTCCTCAACAAAAATCAACGTTCGTTGTCTTCGCGATGAAAGAAAAGACCATTGAACTGGCGTTCGCCCAGTACGCGCCGTAATTCCCGGAAGGCGAACAGGGGCACGAACGTACAGAACACAACGATAGTGCGGGCCAGTAAGACCTTGATGTGAATGTCGAAAAGTGCACTGGCTGCACCCTGTCCATGCAGCACCCCTTTGATTGCTTCCTCCACAATGTGAAAAGCAAAGGTCAACAGGCCAAATAGAAGAGCCTTGTATAGAGAAGAGACCAACAGCGGCTTCTCCTCAAGTCGTTGGCCAAGATGCTTGTATTCTCCAATTAGAATGACTTTCGCAACCACGAAGGCATTGATCACTGAAAAGCTGTAGTTGATGTACGAATCGCGGAAATCATTCAGAAGCAGCATTCTGTAGGTTGAAACCGCGCAAAAGAAGAATCCCAGATAAAGGAAAATCCCCAGGAACTGAACGAATTCGTGAATCGCTCTTCGCTTTAACCCTTCCTTCTCGCTCCTACCGGCCACGGTCTGATCCAGGTATTGTCTCGGATAGTTCATGTGCAGGCTCCGGCCAGCTTCCTGTTGTCAGCGGCGAATCGTGGAATTTGCACTGAGGTCCGCTCTTGATGTCAGCATGTTCTCTGTCGTGGAAGAACTCCCGGAATTGCCAGTCCACGTGCGGTGGGGAATTGAGACCCCACAGACCTGTCAAAATTGACAGGGGTACCTCTGCATAAACTGACAGGTGGTCAAGTGGTCAGACAAGTGATATGAGATAGGTATGCGAATCGGGCTGAGACTCGCATGACGCATCCAACTCGCGTCCTAGTGGTTGATGATTACGAACCGTGGCGGAATTATGTTCGTTCGGTTCTCACCAAGCACCCTGGGTTCGAGGTTCTAGCCGAAGTGTCGGACGGCTTAAAGGCCGTTCGCAAAGCGGAAGAACTACAACCTGATTTGGTCTTGCTGGACTTAAGCCTTCCGTCGATCCATGGCATCGATGCGGCCCGGCTGATGAGACGCGTTGCGCCGTACTCCAAAATCCTCTTCTTAAGCGAAAACCGACATCCGGAAGTTGCAGAAGCAGCTCTGAGCGCGGGTGGTCACGGATTCGTCGTGAAATCAGACTGCGGGCGCGAACTGATCATTGCGATCACTGCGGTTCTCCGGGAAGAAACGTTCATCAGCCAGCGGCTCAATGTAGTTCCGGCTCTCTGAACCCACCTCAACATTGCGTTTCTCCGCGAATCCCATCGTAATCCCAAAAATAACGTCGCCGGTGCTCTGAACCGCTCGTACCCGCATCCATGGACGAGTTGTCTTGAGAAACGAGCCTTGATTTTCGGGCAATGGATCTCGGAAACCACGAATCCACCAAAAGACTGAAAGAACTGTCAGTGTTCGTAAAGCCATTTCTTGAGTTAGCTACTGACTTGGGGAAATATCCTGAGTTCGGGGTCTGTAGTGCTGTCGACCATCCCCGGAGCAACGTTCATAAAAGAGCCGAACGGAAGGATTCCCTACCGTTGCAGTCGAAAAGTTTGTCCCGGATTCGTAACAAGAACTTCAAAGATTACGCACTTGGGAAGTTAAGCGCTATGCTCAGCGCAAGGAGTAACCAGCCATGGCATGTACATTCTGCCATTCCGAGAATCAAAGATGGTTTCCTTCCGAAATCAACATTCACCCACCTCACGGCCTCAAGAGCATCGACGAGCCAAGCGTTTGGGCCTTTCCCGCACTTCTGGTTTGTCAAGAATGCGGCTTTAGTGAATTCGTGCTCAGCGGCAACGAGCTTCGCAATTTGAATGAGGGCTATCCCCCATATGAAGAGGCGAACGGCAGAAGGTTCGGCACCTGAGGTTGATAGCCTCTTTGCAAGGCGGCGTCGATCGCTGGGCGCAGCTCGGTAACGGCTGTCGACTTCAATAAATATGCTGTTCCGCCGACTGCGAGGGCTGCGGCCCTGACCTCGCTATCCTGTTCCTGGGTCAGGAAGATCATCTTCGACTGGGGAGAGACTCGCCGGATCCGGCGAGCTGCCTCGATCCCATTAAGGATAGGCATTCCAATATCGAGAAGAACGATATCGGGTCTTAACGATGCTGCCTTTTCAATGGCTTCGAGCCCATTGCTCGCTTCGCCAATGATTCGAAAGCCGGGGATAGCTTCCAGAATCGAACGTACCGCGAAACGCCACTGCATAAAATCATCGACAAGCAAGATTCGAGTTGCTACCACGTGTTTATTCTCCTGCGGAATCCTCCGCTTCGCTTCCTCCATTTATTCCCGACTCAGCTTGGACATTCCATACGCAAAACACAGTAACCGCCACTAGTAAAACTTACAGATGCGAAACTGTGGAAACTGTGCAAACCGAGGACGTAATTGGAAGAAGTCTGGGCGCTTGGGCGAGCGGTTTCCGGTCCGAAACATGACCCGCTCGAACGGACATGTCCTCCTGAGGAGGTTCTCGTCGTCCTACAGTCAGGCGCCCACGATACTTTCGGGTCACGACAGCCAGGGCGCGGTTGGGTTCTGCTTATAAGGCCACTCGAGGAGAGAGGTCCGCGTGATCCGGGAGGAACTATGCACCAAATGTTCGTAAAACAGTGTGCGGTCGTTCTATTGCTGGGTACCGCCACGCTGGCACAATCTGCACCGTCGCTCGGAGACATAGCTAGGGCGAATCGTGAGAAACAGCAGGCCCAACAGGCAACTGGAACCGTGCCCAAAGTGATCACGAACTCAGACCTTCCTGCCGATCCACCGGGAGTGCCCGAGTCGGATCCGTCGGAGCCCATGACAATGGTGTCTGGCGTGAGCCGTTCGTTCGAGAACCGCTCCTACGACCAGCGCTTCGCACAACAGGATCGTAACCAGCAGCATGCCGGGGATCAGTGGAGAGAACGCATTGAAAATCAGGAAGGCCGGGTCGCCGAACTGCAGTCGCGCATCGACCAGATGAATGCTGCGATGCACTCTTCCGGCGGCACCACGATATCAGAGGGTCCATACAACCGATATCAAGCACGGCAGGCGCAACGTATCGCGCAAATGCAGGAGATGCTCGACCTGCAGAAGCGAAAGCTGGCGATGATGCAAGAAGCGGCGCGCCACGCCGGCATGCACACGAATGTGTACGATCCGTAGGCGCGGAGGGTGCTGCAGCTCCTGCAGCCTGCTCAGGCGGAAGGAGGACGATTTGCGGTATCGAGGACTTCCCGAACCTTGTGAAGAAGAGCACGCGGGTGAAACGGTTTCTCAAGAAAATTCGTACCGGGGTCAACCTCGCCATCGTGCATGATGAAGTTGGTTGCGTACCCGGACATGTACAGCACCTTAATATCAGGCCTCTCGTTCCGCACCTGCTTGGCCAGCGTGGGTCCATCCATTCCCGGCATGATGACATCGGTGAGCAACAGGTGCAGGGGTGCGGTGTGCTTCTTGCATAATGTGACCGCATCCGTCGGATTTCCAACATCGAGAACGGTGAATCCATGTCCGCTTAAAGCAATCTTGATCAGATCGCGCAGGGCCGGTTCGTCCTCGACAAGCAGAACGGTTTCGGCTCCGGACTCGCCCGCGGGGTGTGATGGTTCTGCAGCAACTATTGCCAACTCGTCCACCCTCGGAAGGTAAATCTTGAAAGTGCTTCCACGACCTGGCTGGCTATAGACCCACACATTGCCGCCACTTTGTTTAACGATCCCATAAACCGTCGACAGGCCAAGCCCCGTGCCTCGACCGACTTCTTTGGTGGTAAAGAACGGCTCAAAAATGTGTGGTAGAACGTCTGATGCAATTCCCTCTCCAGTGTCGCTCACGGCAAGCATCACGTGCGGACCGGGGCGCGCTCCCGCATGTTCGCGGACATAGTCTTCATCCAGGATGATGTTCGCGGTTTCGATTGTGATTCGTCCTCCAGCTTTGATCGCGTCCCGCGCATTCAGCACAAGATTCATCACCACCTGCTCGATCTGTCCAGGATCAGCCTTGACGGTACCTAATTTTGGATGGGTGATGGTTTCGAGTTCAATGTCCTCGCTGATCATGCGGCGCAACATTTTGTCGAGATCCACGATCAGCGTATTGAGATTGAAGACCCGTGGCTGCAGCACCTGCTTGCGGCTGAATGCCAACAGTTGCCGGGTGAGGGCGCTAGCCCGGCGGCTGGCTTCATCGATACTCTTGAGGTGGCCTGACACTTGCGACGACTTCGAAGCCTGGAGAAGTACTTCGGTGTGTCCGAGGATCACTGTCAAGATGTTGTTAAAGTCGTGAGCGATGCCCCCGGAAAGCGTTCCAATCGCTTCCATCCGCTGCGCACGCATCAATTGCTCTTCCAACTTGCGGCGCTCGGTCACATCACGTGCATTAATCACGATCCCGTTGACCGCGGGATGCTGCAGAAGATTGGTGGCAGAGGCTTCGAGGTTACGGACTCCACCGCCGCGCTGATGAATGTGGAACTCCGCCTCGATTGGAGCTGGGGCTTCCACCGCAGTAGTCGGTTTTGCCTGAACCATTGCGATCAGGTTCAGCACTGCAGAACGATCCTCGTCAACGGCCAGATCGACGAGGTTCTTGCCAACTACCGACTGCCCTTCAACCGCCTCGCGCTCAAATGAAGGGCTCGCGTAACGGATGGTGCCGTCAGCTCGCACTACCACAATGAAGTCGGAGACATTCTCGATGAGCGAACGGAACTGCGCTTCGCTTCGCTGCAGCGACTCATAAAGGTCGCTGAGGCGCTCAGACATATTATTGAAGGCGCGTGCCAGGCGTCCGATCTCATCGTTGCCACTCACGTTGACACGCTGGTGAAATTCTCCGCGGCCCAGAGCCCGGACGGCGGCATCCATCTGCTGCAGCCTTCCGCCGATTGAACGCGTCACGCGCCAGCCCAGGATGGAGGCAATCAGTAAAATACCGAAGCCGATCGCCAACAGCGTCACCATCGCCCGGTCGCCGGCGCGCTTGATTTCGCTGAGTTCCTGCCTTTTTTGTTCGGCGACTAAATCGTCGATATCGCGCACCAGTGACTCCGAGAGTGCAGAGAGCACCGGATCGCGGCTCTGCGAGCGCAGTTCCACCACCTTCCAGTCGCCGAGCCGGGCAAGTTGAATCAGGTCGTTCATCTGCGAGGAAAACATCGTGCGGATCGCTTCCAGTCCGGTAAACTGGCGCTCGCGTTCCGGTCCGGGGCGCAGACCATTCAGCGCCTGTATCGCATTGTCGACATCCTGATTGAAAACACGGCTCAAGTCGGCGGCCTTCGCCGTAAACCGCGGGGCATCATGGGTCTCGGCCAGCAGACTGAGTTCCGACTGGAACCTCTGGAAATGGTTATGGGCCATCAAGACGGCAAGGGCGGGCTGTTCGGCATCGCACAGTCGTTGCGCCTGCTGACGCATGACGCTGATCTGCCACACGGCGATGACCGCGCCGAGCAGAATCAATCCGCCCACCAGCACGAACGCATGCCTGAGCAACTGACCTGTGCTCTGAAGCTCCTCAGTGGCTTCGGACTTGCCCCAATCCGGGCTCGAATTCAATCGTTTATGACTCCCGAGAAATCAATTCAATGCGCGGGGCCCGCCAAGGTACCCGATTTTCGCCCCGTCATTGTTTCCAATTTCGCCTGCAGATCGGTCAGCGCCTTTTGGGTTTGCTCTTCGCCCGCAAGGACAGCATGCACCGCTGAGAAATAGGCTCGCGAGACTTCATCGTAATGCGACCCCGCCACTGTAGATGGACGGGCAACCGCAATGTTGTCCACTTCCTTCCAGAGATTGGCGATTTCAGGGCGATCCTGCATGTATTCAGGATTAGCGAAGAACTCTCGCCGCGTGGGAAGCATCGCGTGTTTCTTCCATAAGGTCAGTTGCTCGTCGTGGCTCGCGAGGTAGCCAATCAGTGCGGCGGACTCTTTCGGATGCTGCGAGTACTTTGAAATCGCCAGCGACTGCCCGCCTAAGGTCGAGGCTCGACGGACTGGACCAGCTGGCATCAGCGCAATCGCAACTTTAGCAGTTGAGTCCGGGAGAATACTCTCATCGCTGAATTGCCTCCATAACCAATCCCGTGCGAAGGCCGCATTGCCCGCGTACAGTACGTTTCGTGAATCTTGTTCCTTGAATGCGATGACGCTTGGTGGCGAGATCGTCCCGATCCAGCGGTGTGCCCGATCAATGGCTTGAATGGTGCGCGGATTGTTTACTGTGATCGTACCGTCGTCTTGGATGATGTCGCCCCCACCATACGATTCCTCCCACTCCAACGCATTGCAGGTGAGGCCTTCGTAGGCCGCGCCCTGCCAGACGTAGCCCCAGAAATCGTGATTGCCCGCGGCGCGCTCTCCCGCCTGAATGCGGGCAGCCATTTTCTCCAACTCGTCCCAGGTGTTGGGCGGATGAGAATAACCGTATTTGCGTAGCAGGTCGGCGCGATAGTAAAGCACTCCCAACTCAGTGTTGAACGGCATGCTGGTCAACTTTCCATTGACCGTATCGTTGTGCACTTGCGCTTCGAGCTGGTCGACAGCATCTTTCGCAAGGTACTGGTTTAGATCGACGAACTCGTCTGCCAGTACAGCGGGCCACACAACATCGATGTAGTAAACATCAGGAGTCGTTGACTTCGACGCGAGATAACGACGATACAGTTCCAGCCGTTCTGTCATGGATTCCGGCCCGGGAATGAAATCCACACGAATTCCGGTCTTTTGGGTGAACTGATCGAACACACTCTGATCCATGGAAAGCTCGCGTTGCGTTGCAGGGCCCCAGCCAATGAAAGTCACGACAGGGGGAGCGGCAGGACTTTCACTCTTTGTAGTACGGCTGCAGCTCACCGAGAGCAGAAGTAAGAGGAGCAACAGCGGCCAGAAGCTCCGTCTTCTTGCGCGGGCGTGCACCATGGTGGCCATGGCCTCCCTTCGCAGCACTCTTGAGCGACGGCACATTGTACTCCAGCCGGGCAAGGCGGAAGTTCGGTGGAGGCGCGATTGGATGTTGATCCATGTAATGGATCAATTCGACTTTGGACAGGGATGCTTCGACTGGATGACGCATGCGGGGTGACTCACACTCAACCGTTGTCATTCCGAACGGCGTAAGCGTGAGGAATCTCCTTTTGGCCGGCCGCAGAGATGCTGTCGGCAGAAAGCAGATTCCTCGCTGCGCTCGGAATGACAAAATGAAAATACTGCGGGTGGCGGGCTGAGGGCTGAGGGCTGAGGGCTGAAAAGTACTTCCGCCAAAAAGTAAGAGAGTTCCGAGGTGGTGTAGGATCCATTCGTCTCGGCCAGTAGCTCGCTTCTGACCCTCGCTCGACCTGCTCAGCTCTGTCTTTGCAGACTGCGCTGTGCGATCGTCAGCTCGGGCTCCGGGCTCACCGCCAACCGGATAAACCTA
>Ga0070734_10001695_pt1 | contig 30413 bp, 31 predicted proteins | sample Coa_R1_8_FD_66444 | JGI IMG/M metagenome (GOLD analysis project Ga0070734, IMG submission 66444) | Surface soil microbial communities from Centralia Pennsylvania, which are recovering from an underground coalmine fire - Coalmine... | ecosystem: Environmental > Terrestrial > Soil > Unclassified ... | reverse complement strand
CCTTAATTAACTAATCCAGCTTGGTCGCCGTCACCTCTATCTGCATGCGCTTGGCGCTATTGATGTCGTCCACGGTGGTGAGAATAGAAGGCTTGCCCAGCGTCAGAAGCGCCCAGGATTCGGTTCGCGTGGTTCGCAGGACTGGCGCTTCCGGGCCCGCATGTCCAATGGCACCGACAATCTGTTCTGGGTGTGCAAAACTGCTGATTTCAATATCGCAGTTCAACTGCACCCTGCGGTCCACTTGCTCTTTCAAGGAGCAGTTAATCCTCAATCCGACATCAATATACGTATACTGTTTGTCATTCCCCTTTACTTCCGTATATATCGGGACCCGCGTAGAGACCTTTATGCTCGAAGGATGATTGTCCGTTCTGCCAATCATCATGTAATCGCGCTGATTGGTGCGCTTGGCATCGTCAAGCTCATACATCACGAAGGCGAGCTTGAAAAAGTTCTCTGTGTTGCCGTCCCGCCCTGCAAGGATTTCTTTCTTTGCTGATTGGTCCTTGGCTGGCTGGTCGGATGCATCTTTTGCCGGCTGTTGTGCCGCCAGGCTTGATGCAAGAGCTATTGCAAGTATCACTTTGGTAAAAATCTTCATGGTTCTCTCCTTATCGAGTATTGCTGACTTTTTGAGGAATATGCATCAGGTCGGGGATGGCTTCAGTCTGGTCCTGATCGCCCACCACTGGCGGCTCATCAGGATGGCTCTGCGCGATCATCTCTTCGCGCGGCGTGCCTGCCAAATAACTGAGCAATAACTTCTCTTGCTCCGATAATGGCGTTGGCGTTGGGAAGACTGCAGGCCGCTCATTCAATGCCAACGTCGCATTCTGCCGACGCGTTGGAACCGTCGATGGTTTGCGGTGATGAATTCCGGCCGTCTCATTATTTTTAACCGGTGCGTGCGGCTGAATCTCTGGTTGAGGAACAGCTGGGCTGGTCTTAACGATCACGTGTGTCGGTGGCTCAACTCGATGCCGCCCGCTGATCAATACCGCAGCTACGATGATTACAGCCGCAACGGCTCCTGCCCAAAGCCATTTGAAATTCCACCATCCTTGTGACTCTTTCTTTTCTTCTGCTGCACGCAGATTCGTCAGTATTCTGGTTTCCAGCCCGACTCGAGGCTCTGCCGAGGAATAATTAGCGAGCAGCGAATCCAGCATGTCATCAATCTGCATCTTTCTGTCTTTTTCCTGGTCAGCCATTTTTCTTCCTTTCCAGCAGGATCGCCAATTTCTCTTTGAGTTGCTTGCGCGCGCGGAACAGTCGCGTTCGTACCGACCCTTCCGGTATCTTCATCACCTCGGCGATCTCAGCCGAGTTCAACTCCTGGATCGTGGACAGTTCCAATGTATTGCGTAGATCTTCCGGCAAACGGACAACCAAACGTTCGAGCATTTGCTGCATCTGCGCACTGGCAAGCTGTTGATCTGCGGCGACCGTCAAATCAGGAATCGATTGCGCTAGTTCCGCTCCCGATTGCTCATCGCTCAGCGACACCACGCTCAGCGAACCCATCGCGCGACTGGAACGTCTTTTGTCCAGCGCCGTGGTCCACGCAATGCGGGCCAGCCACGTTTTGGCGTTGCTTATTTCATGCAAGCGGTCCTTGTGTTTCCATACCCGTAGAAAGCACTCTTGCGCTGCATCTTCCGCGTCATGATGGTTGCGCAGAATGGAGTAGGCGATGCGAAAGACCATTCGGGAATGGTCCGCCACCAGCGTTTCAACAGTGGGCGCCGCAGCTTCCATGGCAATCGCCGATTTCAGAACCGTATCTCCCAAAATTGCCTGCCCCGCCATTGTGTGCCTTCTCTATAAGGAAAGACAGCCGGAGAACGGAAAGTGTTCTGATATTTTGCGGGCTATTTTTGGGACAGGGCTGCGGCGGCGATCAGAGTTCCGATGTGACCCAAGAAAGACGGTCCGGGAGCGGGACCGCCGGAAGGATCATCGAGAGCATTTGCTGAATGAATGTATCCGCTAACATACATCACGCTCCGGCGATCCATCTCACCCCCGCGACGCACCGTCCTGAGGCGAGCCACGCCAACCGCAAAGTGTTTCGACCAGATTTCCGCGAAGCCGGGGCCCCCAACACGCGCGACGTTTGCGTGTTGGGGTGGGAAGCCGAAGGATCGGCTCTGCTGCATCACAGGGCTATCCAGGACTGCTCCGATGATCGGCTGCCCTGAAGAGCAGCGGAGCAGAGACTTCGCCTCGCATGCGGAGTATGGAAAAGGAGCAGATATCGTGCTCGGCTCAGGTTGGCGCATTCATGACGATAGAGGTTGGTGATTCACAATGTGAATGGAAGATTAATCTTTGATGCACTTTGATTGGTTCGTTACTCAGCTTTATCGAACGAACAAACACAGGATGCGAATGGCTAATTTTTCCTCAAGTTTGGCTACGAGATGCTTGATGGATGAGCGGAAGGTGGGGGATTGCATAACAGCCTCCTTGAAACTCAATTTTGGCAAAGGTTGGCCATCCCGGCACTTTGCCGGACCTTTTTCACTCAGCAGCGCAAGGCAATCCTAAGACAGGATGATTAAGGGAGTGTTAACGCGAGATTTATATTTTTTGAAAAATGAGCAGGTACAAAGGTTGCGGGAAATCAGGCCCGCCACGCACGAGCCAAAGTCCTTATTTTACGATCACTTGTTGCGTCGTTCCTTTGATCCGGTCAGAACAACAATCAGTACAATCACTTCGCAGCAGGTTCTTGACATGTTCATGGATCAGGTCGCGGATTTGGCGGACCGCGTCCAGCGGCTGTCCTTTCGGATCAGGCAGAGACCAGTCAATCACGCGCAGTTCCGGGACAAAGGGGCAAGCCTCGCCGCAACCCATGGTTACAAGCAAGTGCGCTTTGCTGGCAATGTCTTCCGTCAAGCGTTGCGGCTTTGCCGCTGAGAGATCGATACCAATCTCTTTCATGACGGCGACAACCTCAGGATGCACCTGCTGTGCAGGTTGGGTTCCGGCGGATATGGCCTGGCATCCGGGTTGTGCGTAAAGATTGAAGAATGCAGACGCGATCTGTGACCGTCCGGCATTATGTACACATGCGAAAACGTACATTTTCATTGTCGTACGACTCCCCGCTACTTCAGTTGGATGAGGTATGAGGACCTTTTGCGCTTGACCGCTAAGATCCGGCAGGAGCGAGCGAAATAACGCTGTGGCCGCAAGTGCTCCGCCAAACTGAGCTGCAACAAAACCGGGGACATCCTGAAGCCGGATTCCCGCGAACGTGTTGGAAAATGCGCGTGCTAGCGTGACCGCTGGATTGGCGAAGGACGTCGAAGCTGTGAACCAATAAGCGGCAGTGATGTAGGCCGCGACCGCAAAGGGAAACATGTTCGCGCGAGACTTTGAACAGCCCCAAATCACAGCCATCAATCCAAACGCTGCCACAAACTCACTGAACATCTGGCCTGCGCCATGCCGCTGGTGTTGCGAGAGCGAATAAATTGGCTCAGAAAACATCAGATGCGCGACCCCTGTGCCAATCAATCCTCCAAAAAACTGTGCGGCCACATAAAATGCGGCTTCACGTCGCGAGAGACCGCCCGCGAGCATGTCACTCACGCTCACAGCCGGATTGAAATGAGCGCCGGAAATTCCGCCGAAAGCCAGAATGATCGCCACTAATGCAGCGCCGGTTGCAATGGAATTTGCCAGCAACGCGATAGCAACATTTCCCCCGGAAAGACGCTCTGCCATAATTCCAGAACCGATCACTGCTGCAACCAGGAAAGCAGTTCCCAGAAGCTCCGCAATAACTCGACGGGAAAGGGTCGATTTCATGTTGTAGATGATATCCCGATCATGCCTTGTCATATCAATGGTCCTGCGTAACATTTGCAAAGTTAAAAAAGGGCCCGGCATAAGCCGGACCCAATTCCCAGGGGAGGGAAGACCTACTTCGTCGGCGTGCAATCCTGCGCTGGCGGCAGCGCCACGCCAATCGTTGTGTTCAGTGATGGCGACGTGTTGAAGTCAAACATATCCTGCAGGGTGTTGGCATGCTGATCGCGCTTAGTTAGATGAGGGCGGTCGATTTCATCCTCATCGTCTCCTTGTGTGCTGCCGGCTGGCGTCATGAAGATGGTTTCAATCAGCGCCAGAATCGAAGTGTGGTCGCCCACAGTGTGCGAAACATAGCTTGGTTTGGAAAACGGCGAGATCGCCACAAACGGCACGCGTACACCGTATTGATCAAAGTTAGCGCAGGCGGCTGGGAATGGCCCGGTAGGATCCAGAGCGAATTGCGGACACAAATCGGCGGCGTCTTTGGTCGTGGTATCGGTGGCGCTCAACAAATTGAATGAGCACTCCGCGCCTTTGCCGGGTTGCAGGCTCAGCGGAGGATTGGAAAGATCAGCGCACTGGCCCGGGCTAATGCCATCTGGGTTCGGAGCGTGGCCCTGCCGCGCCCGCGGTGGCTGCACGTGATCATAGAATCCGCCGTGCTCGTCGTAGGTGAAAAGAATGATCGTGTCCTTCCAGAACGGACTGTTGCGCACTGCGTTTACAACCAGCGATACAAAAGCTTGTCCGCGCTGAATGTCGGTGGGAGGATGCTCGTCGTTTTCTTTCGTGATTCCCAGCACGCCCAGGTTCGGGTCGACGAACGAAACCTGCGGCAACGGAGGCAACGCTGGCGAGCCGCCAATCTGACCTAAGAAGACAGGCAGCGGAAGAAAGTGCGGATCAATGGGGCTGGGGAACGGACGGAAGCTGCCGCCCTGCGGAACGTCCTGGAAATAATCTGCCCAGGTCACGCCGTTCTTTTCCATCAGATCAAAAATCGTGCCGGTGATGGGTTTATAGCCGCCGCTTCCCGGAAGCGGAAAGCTGTCACTCGTCGTAAGGTGGCCAAATGATGTTGCCGCCATCAGGTAAGAACGGTTGGGAAATGTGGGCCCCAGCACCGAAGCGAAGTAACGATCATTCACTGAGAATTTCTGCGCCAGATCGTAGTAGAAAGGAATCTCATTCTGGTTGTAGAAAGCCATGGTCTGGTCGTCCGTGGCATTTTCCACGCCTTTATCTATCTGCTCGGTCTTGTCATTGATCAGCACAAAACCATCCATCAGAGACTGGAAAAGAGTGTCATTGGGATGGTTGAAGTTGGCTTCGCGATGAGTGTTTGCCCAGCCGTGGTCAAGGTCGGGCGATACGCAGCGGCGCGAATCATGAAACGCAAACACCGTGCTGCCATCGTCGTCGGGGTTGGCATTGCGGCAGGTGAAGTTGCCCGCTGCATCCACGCGGCAGCTCAGGCCGTCCACGCAAGAGTGGTCACCGTTGGGGCAGCCGCCATTGTGTCCGTCGCCGTCTTCTCGCCTTGGGGTGTGGTATGGGCTGCCCGGCGCATAGGCCAGCGCGCCAAAATAGTTATCGAACGAATGGTTCTCCTGCATGATCACGATAACATGTTTGGCCTTGTGTGGATCGCCTTCAGCCATGGCCGTAATCCCCACCAGCAACATTGCAAAAAGCAAAAACGGAAGTGCAAAGCGAATGCCGAACCAACGCATAGTGCTTCTCTCCTTTTCGTGGAAGTCCCTGCAGCCCTTCTTTTTTGATCGTGCGACTTGTAACCGAGAACGTCCTGCAGCTGCATTAAACAGGAGACGTCCTGCGGATTGGTGAAGATCGCGTGAAAATTTCATCTTCAGACGGACGGCCCGAACTATACCGCTTTTTCGTGAACCTGACCATACCTTACGTTCGCCTCATCCATTCTGTGATACACTCCTCCCCGCTTCTTTAGGGCGGCAAAGAGCACGCCCCGCCTAGATCCTCATCGCCCGGAGGTTACCATGAGCAGCAAACGTTTTCTTCTTCTCGCAGCATATCTGGTATTTGCATGCAGTCTTCACGCCCAAACCGCGACTGCTTGCCTGGCGCACCATCCCCTATATATTGCCGGCCAGTTTGAAGTAACTTACTCGCAAGGGTGCACCGGTCATGACGAGCCGGAACTGATGCCGGTTTCCGGCGCAGCTGGTTCAGCCCGCGATCTTACATGGACCGCAGTGCTTCCCACTAACGGACGCTCCAGCGTTTCCGATGTCGGCCCAACGTTCTGGTTCGGCGGCACGGTTACCGATCCGCACAGCCTCTTCAATCAGGCCTTTGTCGAACTACAGTTCTATCCCGACTCCACTGTGGGCAGGTGCTTTGCCGACGGCAGTTTCAGCGTGAGCTTTACTCCCAACACTTTTACCGCGTGTTCCCCGGTTTTCAAAGTTGTTCCTAACAACACTTCCGCACATGGCTTTACTGAGAGTGCGGCGTTCAATGCCATGCTGGAGGACTCCGCCACCCCGGGCAGCCCTCTCGTCATGCACGCGGGCGACACAATTACCGTGCATTACTTTGTCACGCCGGCTGCTGACGGTTTTCACATCACCGTCACTGACCTGGCTACCGGCCATTCTGGCACCATCATCCTCAACTCGTCTTCGGATGGCCCTTTGATGCCCGCGTATGATACGCAGCAACTCGGCAATTCGCTCGCCTGGGGCGTGGTCAATGATGCTCCCAACTCTTTTGTCTGGGAGATCGGTCATGCCTCCATCTTTACCGGTGGCGATGCCTTTTGTGTTCCCGGCCAGACTAACTGTGACTCTTATAATGCAGATTCATGGGCCGGCTTTTCTCCCGTCCAGATCAAGAGCGTGACTTTCGGTGACGGCTCCAGCCCAAGGAACTTTGCCGTCGTCAGCGATCAAGGGGGCAAAGCCGAAGTCAACCTGACATGTGCCACCTACGGTGGAGCGTTCTGCATCTATCCCTGGTACACGCTGGGCAAGACAGGATTTCATTACGGCGTTGATTATCCTGACACGTTGAAGGATTTTGGCCAGGCCGATCAGTTCCAGCAGACTGCGCAGTGTGGCGGCCCATTCGGAGCAAACACAACGTTCTGCTCGACCATCCTCAGGTAGATTCAAGCCACAAAAGCAAAAAGGAGAGGCGAAATGCCTCTCCTTTTTTGTGATGTCATTCAGACGCATGAAGAAGCCCATTACATCATCTTTATACGTTTAAACATCCAAGTGAGTTGGGCTGGATTGCTGACTCCAGCGGGAAAGCTGGCCAGCTCTGACGGGGATAACCGCATGAGCTTCCTTCGCCGCTTGCAGAGTCTTACCTCGGTCCAGCGAAATACCTTCACTGCCTGTTTTCTTGGCTGGTCTCTTGATGCCTTTGACTTCTTCATACTGGTCTTTTGCGTGACCGCCATCAGCGCAGACTTCCATACCAAGGTTTCTGCCATCGCGGAAGCAATCTTTATTACCCTGGCCATGCGTCCGGTGGGCGCGTTTCTTTTCGGCATGATGGCCGACAAATTCGGCCGCCGTCCCACGTTGATGATTGATATCATCGCCTACTCGATTTTTGAGCTGGGCTCCGCCTTTGCGCCATCGCTGCATACATTCCTGATCATGCGCGCCCTGTTTGGCATTGCGATGGGCGGCGAGTGGGGTGTGGGCGCTGCTCTGGCGTTTGAAACCTTGCCCAAAGAAGGCCGCGGCTTCTTCTCCGGACTGTTGCAGGAAGGCTACGTGGTCGGTTATCTGCTGGCCGCTCTGGTTTACGGCACTCTGTTTTCTTACGTCGGCTGGCGCGGGATGTTTGTGATCGGCGCGCTGCCCGCTTTCCTCGTTATTTATATCCGTACCAAGGTCGATGAGTCGCCGGCGTTTCTGGAAGGGCAGACGCGCGTCAAGGAAAAACGACAGCTCAGCCGTGATGTGCTTATGTTTGGCGGCAGCTTTCTTTTTCTTATCGTGTTGATGTTTGCTTTCAACTCCTTCAGCCATGGCACACAGGACCTATATCCTACATTCCTGCAAAAGAACCATGGCTTCACGCCCAAGACGGTGGGATTTATCGCCATCGTTTACAACATTGGCGCGCTGCTGGGCGGGGTGATCTTTGGCTCATGGTCAGAGAAGATCGGTCGGCGCAAAGCCATTGTCATCGCCGCGCTTTGCGCCATTCCTTGCATTCCGCTGTGGGCTTACGCAAACAGCGTCGCGCTGCTCGCGCTTGGCGGATTCCTGATGCAATTTATGGTGCAGGGTGCGTGGGGCGTCGTTCCCGCACATTTGAACGAACTTTCTCCGCCGGCCGTTCGCGGAACTTTTCCTGGATTGGCGTATCAACTTGGCAATTTGCTTTCGTCACGTAACTCAGTGATCCAGGCCAAGCTTGCGGAAGAACGCTATGGCGGCAGTTTTGCGCCCGTGCTTACATGGACAGTGGTAATCATCGCCACCCTGGTTGCTGTGATTACGTGGCTGGGAGGGGAACGCAAAGGCGCAGACCTATCGAAAACAACACATGAGTCCGCTAATCAGAAACAGGAACCCAGGGCGGCGTAGTACGCAAAGTCGAATGCAGCAGTTCTGGAACCAGTGTTCGGGCTTAGGTCTTTGCATTTTTTAGGCACGTGGCCGCCGCATCCGGTCCTCTTCGCGCCAGCACTTTGAATTCCGCGCCATCGTTCAAGTGATAGTTCACCAGAAACTGTTCCAGTTCCTTCAGCAAATCCTTATTCAGGTCATTAATTGAGTTAATGTTGGAATGCGTGTGGCTGGATTCGGCCACAGCCAACAATCGGTCATTGCGCTCTGACTTTCCCTTTTCCGTCTGCCTGCCCTCAATCACTCCGATCAGCCGCGACTTCACCAGGCATCCTGTAAACACCGGCTGGTCCATCAATACCAAAACGTCGATTGGGTCTCCATCTTCACCTTCGGTCGAAGGAATGAAACCGAAATCGTGTGGGAAAGCCATACCCTCCGGCAGGACTTTCTTCAACGCGAATATCTGCTGGTCCGGGTCCCACGCATATTTGTTGCGGCTGCCCTTGGGCGTCTCGATAATCACCTGCACCTTCTTATCCTCGTCTAAGGCGGCAAGGCGAGTGGGGTTTGCGATTCCTTGCTTCTTCTTTTTGGCCAATGCTATCTCCGATTTTCAGCGGATATTTCAATCAGATGTTGAGAGGCGAGCGCAGGTGGCATTCGGATCCTTGGAGACTCTTTAACTCACGCCGGTGTTGCTGGCCCGCGCTGCTGGGTGAGAGGCAAACCGCAAGAATCGCCTTACGCGGCAACCCGATAGTTTGTTCTGCACTCTCACTTAATTAGCAACATAAATTCGAAACGATTTAGCTCGTCAGAGGCGATTGATCCTGCCTCTGAACGATCGATTAGCCTGGTAAGCCCCATTACCTCAGCGCGGCGATGCTTGTCGCCGCACACAACCCTCAGACCATTGAGCACCAAGATCATCCAAATAAGGAGCAAAACATGAAATTATTCTCTGCCGACCTTGATTCTTTGAGAGATCTTTATCGCAACCAGCTGCGCATGCTGCTTTCCACAGAGCAACAAATTACTGAAGCGTTGCCCACCATGATTGAGAAGGCGACCGATGTTCAACTGAAGCAGGCTTTCCAATCTCATTTGCAGGAAACGCGTGTCCATGTAACCAGGCTGCAAGACATTCTCCGGGAAGAACTTCGTGAAGCGGAGCCGATTAAATGCAAGGTGCTCTCAGCTCTGGTGACTGAAGCTGAGGACATGATTAAGGATGCAACCGACCTGACGGTCCGCGATGTTGCGCTGATCGCTGCCGCGCAGCGGGTGGAGCATTATGAAATTGCTGCGTATGGGGCAGTCCGGCGCTGGGCCCAGATTCTTGGCGAAGCGGAGCAGGCGGCACTGCTGGACAAGACGATCCAGGAAGAAGGCCATGCCGATCACCTGCTCACGTCCATTTCCGATCGCGTGAACGTAGAAGCCGATAAAGCCGCTTAACCGTCAGGCGGTGCAATCCCGGCTCTTCCTTGAGGGCCGCACGGCTGCGGCCTCCAAGGAAAGAGCAAACACCTTAATTTTGTTGATCTAGTTCAACCAACCCACCTTGAATCACAACCTGCGGTGATCGCCATCACAGTAGTTCCGTGTTCCTGCCCTTAAATTGAAGTTGGTTATGTAAGCGTCTCCATCAAGGGACATTGGTCCGCAACCATTGGGGAACCCGCTCTCATAGAACTTACAGAAAAGGAGATACCACCATGTCAAATATTATTCGCAGAAACCCATTCTTCGAGCTGACTTCACTTCAAGACCGGATGAACCAGTTCTTTAATCAGCCATTTGGCGGCTTTGAAAACTTTGAGCAACAACTGGCGCCAGAGAGTTTCCTGCCACCAGTCGACATATCTGAAGATGACCACAACATCACGCTGCAGGCGGAGATCCCGGGCGTGAAGCAGGAAGATCTGAACATCACTCTGGAAAACAATGTGCTCACCATCGCTGGTGAGCGCAAATTCAAGGAAGAAGAAAAGAAAGAGAACTTCCACAGGATTGAACGGCGCTACGGGAAATTCACCCGTTCCTTCACTCTGCCCGCCACCGTGGACGCAGAGAAGGTAAATGCCACTTTTGAGAATGGCTTGTTGAATATTACTCTCGCCAAGCGGGAAGAATTCAAGCCCAAGCAGATCACCATCGGCGTGAACAAAGCTCCGGTCGCCTCATCAAAGGGCAAGGCAGCTTAACATCAACGTGCAAGCAGGTGGCTACAGGAGGATCTGTGGCCACCATGTTCCGTGTCGGCTCGAATCAAACGGGCCAACCGCATCTCCACAAGGGGTTCGGCATAAAGACTTACGCAAGGTGACAGCAGTCACAGACGTGACAAGTCATTTGTCCCATTTTTAAGCATGGGCGCTTGCTCTGGGTTCGTTTGCTGAGTGCAGGGCAACGTAGACCACCAGCCCCGAATGGCAGGTGCATAGACCATATGAACTCTCATCCAATTGGTGCGGCATATTTTTCCATGGAGATCGCATTGGAAGCAGGCTTGCCCACCTATGCAGGTGGACTGGGAATTCTGGCTGGTGACACGCTCCGTTCCGCGGCTGATATGGGCTTGCCGATGGCGGGCGTCACGCTGCTGCACCGCAAGGGCTACTTTGAGCAGCATCTTGATGCGCGGGGAAATCAGTCTGAGGCACCGTCAATCTGGACACCTGAAAAAGTCCTGCAGCCGCTTGAGGCACGGGCCTCTATTGTCATTGAAGGCCAAACGGTCGCAATACGGGCGTGGCAATATAAGGTTCGCGGTTTTCATGGACACACTGTGCCGGTCTATCTTCTGGATACCGCGCTTCAGGAAAATCCTCCATTCATGCAAACGTTAACGGACCACCTATATGGCGGCGATGAACACTATCGCCTCTGCCAGGAAGTTGTTCTTGGCATTGGCGGAATCGCAATGTTGCGTCAATTAGGGCATCACCACCTGATGACTTATCACATGAATGAAGGGCACGCGGCACTGCTGGCGCTTGCTCTGCTGGAAGCGCATGTGGCCGGACGCTCGCCTGCTGAGAGTTCCGCAGAAGAGATTGCCCTTGTCCGCAAGAAATGCGTTTTCACCACACACACTCCAGTCCCTGCCGGGCACGACCAATTTTCCAACGGCCTTGTGCGCCGTGTCCTGGGCGACGAGCGTACGACCGCTCTGGAACGCTCTGGCTGCCTGAGCGGGAAAGTCCTCAACATGACTGACCTTGCCTTACGGTTTTCTCATTACATCAATGGCGTGGCCATGCAGCATGGTGAAGTCTCGCGCGGCATGTTTCCCGAATATTCAATCCGGGCAATTACCAATGGTGTACATGCCGGAACATGGGCTTCGCCGCCGTTTCAAGAACTGTATGACCGGCACATTCCAGAATGGCGCAGCGACAATCTTTATTTCCGTTACGCAATCGGTATTCCCTTGAAAGAAATCCATGATGCTCATGCTAAGGCGAAGAGCGCGCTGATTGCAGAGGTAGCGCGAGCAACAGGCGTCCAACTTGATGCGAACGTTTTAACTCTAGGGTTTGCGCGCCGGGCAGCCGCTTACAAACGCGCAGATCTACTGTTCTCTGATCTGGAGCGCCTCAGATCGATTGCCCGCAACGTTGGACCATTGCAGATTATTTACGGCGGCAAGGCGCATCCGCAGGACGAGGCGGGAAAAGAGCAGATTCGGCATGTTGTTGCGGCAATGGCCGCGCTAAAAGATACGGTCCGGTCCGTTTACGTGGAGAACTATGACATGCGCTGGGCCTCGCTCATTACAAGCGGCGTAGACCTGTGGCTCAATACACCTGAGCGGCCACATGAAGCTTCCGGCACCAGCGGCATGAAAGCTGCTTTAAACGGCGTGCCAAGTTTCAGCGTCCCGGACGGATGGTGGCTTGAAGGACACGTTGAAGGCGCGACCGGCTGGGACATTGGGCGCGACGAAATTCCGGAAACTGAAGCGGTTGAGATTGCCGCTCTTTATCACAAGCTGGAAAAAATCATTGTGCCATTGTTTTATGGCCGGCCCGATGCCTACGCTGAAGTCATGCGCCTATCCATAGCATTGAATGGCTCTTTCTTTAATACGCAGCGAATGCTGGCACAATACGTTTTGGACGCATATTTCGAAGGGAAGAGTGCCATGCCAGTGGAACAGGCTGTTATTGAAAGCCGGCGTTCCGGCGCGGCATGAAGCGGCATTCGCGTTCAAAGCATTGCAGAAGTCCAGCAGTCGCGCCAAAACAGACTCCAATACGGACGCCTAGCCGTTACGCCTGCCTGCAATTACCTAACGCGGCTGCGGCACAATTAGGACTGGACATTTCGAGCCGCAAATGACGTCATAAGCAGTGCCGCCGATAAAATGGCTCGCTGCCGCGGAGATAGCTCCCATTCCGCGCGCGCCGACGATCACCAGATCTGCCTGCTGCTGCGCGGCAACTTCAGTAATCTTACTTTCCGGCTTGCCGAAATCGACCGCGCAATGCACGCCGGTCAAAGCTTCGCACATGCCATCAATATTGTCCTGCAGCCAGTCTTCCAACCGTTGCTGCGCAATGACGTGATCAAAAGAGTAACCTTGCGTTGAATCCGGCTCAACATAAAGGGCGACCAACTGCGCTTCATGATCGTGAGAGATTCCCGCGGCGTAGTGCAATGCGTTCACAGAAATGGCCGACAGGTCAGTGGCATATAGAACTCGTTCAAACTGCTTTTGCAAAGCCAACTCAGTAGATACACACTCGGGCCCAAGGATCAGCACAGGCCAATGCACTCTTCTGAACACTTCCTCGGCAACTGACCCGACCAGACATTTTTCAAGGCCTTTGCGTCCCTGCGTGGCCAGCACCACCAGGCTTGGATGATATTCATCCATCTCACTCAGAATATGTCCTACGCTTGTCTCGCGGATCAAGAGTTTTGGCATAAGGTCATTCAGGTGCAGCTTGTCAGTAAGTTCTTTGACCTTTTGTTCAGCGTCCGCTTTCGGAGACAAGCCACTTGCCGGCCACATTGGAAGCGGCTCCAGAGGTATGGCGGGATAGAATTCCGGAGGATAAGCATGGACAAGCAACAACTCGGATCCGTACCAACGCGCCAGGGAAGCCGCGTAACGGAGCATCTTCTCTGAATCAGTTCCCAAATCTGTCAGGACAGCGATTCGCTTCAACTGGATCAGCCGCGTGCTCACACTGGATAACATAATTACCTCCATCCCCGTTTACCGGAATCTCGGGGCCGCGGAACAGGCTCTATCACGATCATTCTCCGCAATGACGCTGCGGGATGTGACCAGCGTCACATCGCTCACCTTAGAGTTATTTCGCGGTTGTTTCCCGGGCTCAGAAAAGAATTTAAGAACTGACGAAGTATAAAACGATATGGTGAGGTACTGTTCGGAGCGATATCCTCACGACCCAATTCTTGCGACGAATTGACGGCCATTGCATTAGGACTGCGCGACCGTGTCGATGCAGGCGCTACGCAACGATTTCGAGTGGTGGGCGTTGGTTTGAGCAACTTTGTAGAAGTCGCAATTACTAGCCCACAGCAAGATCTCTTTGCGAGCGGACTTCGTCACGAGGACTGATCAAGAAACAGCAACTGTCAATGGCGGTATCGGCTGGAGCAGGCAACTGTCCAGTTCGAATTCGCCATCCAGGCATTGTCCGCGGACCGCGGCGATTGTCGGAGCAGGCGCAGCCGCCATTTTCAGCAGAAGATTTGCAAATGCATTAGCGTACCGCTGATGTGGTCGGGCAAATGTTTCTTCGATGCTTGCCCCAAAGCTGAAATGCGGCCCCTCGCCCGAGAGAACAATTGCTTTCAAATTCTCTTGTGCGGCCAGCTTCTCTAGAACAGCCCCAAGGCCAAGCATCATCGCTTTGTCCAGGATGTTGGTTTTGGGCGCATTCAAAGTGATGCGCGCGACTTGCCCGTGGCGGGTAAATTAAAGTTGGACCTTATTCTCCACGATCACACCTTTGCCAATTCTGCTTTGGCTGCCCATGGCGCGATCTCTTCAATCAGTTCTTCTCCCCATCGCGCTCCTTCTCCCAGGCGCTGCCGCAGCCGCACAAAATCGACTTCGCGGTGCTCTTTAGTGCCAAAGTGAAACGCGCGGAATCCTGCGTTCGCTTCGGTCATCATGTTCAGCGCCAGCCATGCGCGGCTGGTTTCTCGATTGCGGTCCCAGTGTTCCAATTTGTGCTTGCGCAGGCTTTCTAAAGTTTTGGTCAGGCAGTCTGGCATCGTGTAAAGCAGTTTCGTGGACATATCCTCCACAGCATCATCCAGAAGCTGCAGATCAACGGTCCCCTCCGCCATGATCTTCTTGGCCAGGCCTTTTTCCTCGCCGGTCTTCCACTCACCCAGCGCCATGCGTCCATACTCATCCAGGAAATGGTCAGTAATGACCAGCGGATTGGCCGTCCATCTCCCATTCACTTTGAGCGCCGGAACGATCTGCGTGAGCCCACCAAGCGCATAAAAACGATGCGCGCTCCATGGTTCGCACAGGGTCGCGCTAGCCATGGCCTGCTCGATTCCCACATACAGCGGCAGAAAGTCTGTGCTGCCACCATCCGGAACGGAGCCATGCTTGGGTCCGGCCTGGCTGAAGATTGCCAGATCGCTGGCAATGGAGAAATCGCAGGCCATGCCGATTTCCTGTCCTCCGCCCACGCGCATGCCATTCACGCGGCAGATCACCGGCTTGTCGCAGTGCAGGATCGCCGTCACCATGTCATTGAACAGCCTCATGTATTGGCGATACTCAGCAGGCGCTCCGGCGTAGATTTCGGCATATTCGCGCGTGTTGCCGCCGCTGCAAAAAGCGCGTGTGCCCGCTCCGGTCAGCACCACAGCCACCGCGGCACGATCATTGCTGGCCTGCCGCAGAGCCAATATCACTTCTTTCGCCGTCGACGTGGTGTAACTGTTCAACTCCGCCGGATTATTCAAAGTGATCCACACGTTGTGCAGTCCCGGGACGGCTCTGCCATCGCGATCGTGCACTGGCCGCTCTTCCACCAGGATTTCTTGAGGAACAAAGTCTTCAATCAGATTGTGGTCTTTCATCGCAGCCTCCCAGGCTTTAATTTGGCACCAGCACCACGCGGCGGCGAAACGCATGCCGCGCAACCCCCGCCAGCACTTCCGGTGTTTCCGTTAACGAATGGCGTTCAATGAACGGTTCTAGAGTGATCTTGCCGCTTAGCACTAGATCAAGCGCCGCGGGATATTGCTCCGCGGGACAGCCCCAGTTGCCGCAGGCCGTGGCGTCAAAGGCCATCAGGTTTGAGAGGCGCACTTCAACTTTCTTTGGCGTAAATCCCACAACAGCCAAATAAGCGCCAAAATCGAGCAGGCTGAACGCGGTGACCTGTCCGGCGACGGTGCCGCTCATCTCAAAAATTTTCAGCGTTGAGCCGGAAGTAGCTTGCTCGTTGAAAAAGTTGCGCACGCTGGATCGGAGCTGTTTCTCGTCAGCGCGGTCAGCATTCAACACGAGAGATGCTCCATACTGTTGCGCAAGTTCGAGGCGTTCTGTGTCGATATCGACCGCGACTGCTTTCGCCCCCAGCGCAGATACAATCTGCACGGCAAAACTGCCAATGCCGCCCGCACCCACAATCACCGCCACTTCGCTGGCTTTCAGTCCCGAACGCCGAATCGCTTCGTAAGGAGTGGTTACAGCGTCGGCCACCACAGACAGTGCTTCAAGAGAGACACCCGCGGGCAGCTTGTCCGGAACTCGGCAAAGCCCTCGCGCTGGCACGCGTACATGCGTGGCAAAGCCGCCGTCGCCATCATTGCCCGGCATAAACTGCCGCCGGCACGTAGTTGGCCGGCCTGCCTTGCAGGCAGGACATTCTCCGCAGGCGATCACTGCCGGAACAATCACAGCTTGTCTCATCCACTGTTGCGCCTTGTCGCCCGCAGCAACCACACGGCCGGCAATTTCATGTCCCAGCACCAGAGGAAGCGCATGGCGAGTGGCTACGCCTTCAGCCGCAAAGCCTACGTCGGTATGGCAGACTCCGCATCCTGCCACCTTGACGATGACTTCGTTCTCTCCCGGCTCAAGCTTCGGCAGCTCGGCCAAGTCCAACGGTTTCCCGACGGTCGAAAGCTGATAGCCATACGCTCCTTGGATTGCCATAGTTCCTCTCAATTCCTGCTGGCGAGGCGGCGCAAGCCAAGCACTGCCGCGCCCAGCGCGCAGACGTATTCACAATCTTCGGCCACATTCACCTTTACGTTGAGCCGCTGCTCCAGCGCCCGTACCATTCCTTGCTGGTGCGCCACGCCTCCGATAAATGTCAGCTCGTCTTTCAGCCCCACCCGCTTCAGCAGGGCGCCTGCGCGGTCCGCCAGCGAGTCATGGATGCCGCGCAAAATATCTTCCACACTCACGCCGCTGCTCACGTGGTTGATAATCTCGCTTTCCGCCAGCACCGCGCATACGCTGCTGATCGGGTGTGCGTGTGCGGCGTGCAGAGAGAGATTGCCCACCTGCTCCAGCGGCACCTCCAGGTATTTCGCTGCACGCGCGATGAACATCCCTGAACCGGCTGCACACTTATCATTACTTTTGAAGGTGTTCACACGACCGTTATCTTTTACCGCGATGGCCCGCGTGGTCTGGCTGCCAATATCGAGCACGGCGCCCGCTCGGGGAAAAAGAAAGAACGCGCCGCGCGCGGCAGTGGTAATCTCAGTAATCGCAATGTCGCGAAAGTTCAGGTTGTAGCGGCCAAAACCAGTCGCGGCAATGTAGTTAAGGTCTGACCGCGCATTGCCTGCCAGCGCCTGTTCAAGAGCTTCTTCGGCAGCCTGGTCTACGTTGATTCCACTTCGTGCGCGCCCGCGGCCCAGGATGCGAAGCTCACTTCCCGGCGCGTCCTGCGCAGCCACCAGCGCTTTGGTAAATCCCGATCCGCAATCAATCCCCGCTACTAACGGCATGTTCCCTCCAAACGCTGGATTCAAAACTCTCGCCCAGCTTCTCCAGTGAGAACAGCGCTGCGCCCACCGCACCCATGAATTGTGCGTCCGGCGTGACAATGATTTTTTGTCCCAGCACGGATTCCAAGGCGCGCACCATGCCGATATTGCGGGCCACTCCACCGGTCATGGTCACAAGCGGTTCAATGTTTACGCGCCGCGCCAGTGACATCGTGCGCTTGGCAATCGCCAGGTGCACGCCTCCCATAATGTCTTCCGGTTTCTTGCCTTGCGAAAGGTAAGAGAGAATGTCAGACTCAACAAACACGGTGCACACCGTTGCGATTTTCACTGGACGTGTCGCGCGGAGAGACAGCGGTCCAATATCGTCCAGACCGAGCCCCATGACTTCAGCGGCGTTGGCCAGGAATCGTCCCGTGCCGGCAGCGCATTTATCGTTCATCACAAAGTCCAGCACTTCACCGGAAGGGCCCACGCCGATGGCCTTTGCGTCTTGTCCGCCCATGTCGATCACCGTGCGCGTGCCGGGACAAAGAAAATGTGCGCCACGGGCATGGCAGCTGATCTCCGTCATCTGCGTGTGGCCGAAAGAAATGTTGTAGCGGCCGTAGCCCGTGCCAACCACAAAGCCCACATCAGCCTGCGCGATGCCAGCCGCCTGGCAGCATTCGTCGAACGCTTTTTCTGCCGCCTTGCGGACGTTGGCGCCGGTATCAATCAGCGACCGCGAAAGCACCTTCACACCGTCGCCGTTCGCGCCGATCAGCACCGCTTTCGTCTGCGTTGAACCTACGTCCACTCCTGCTGCAATTCTCATTTGTGACCTCACGCGCTCACGGCGTGCGCTGCCGTGCGCTTGGCGTGCTCCAAAGATTCAAAGAAGGCGTCAATCCGGTTTTTGGTTTGGGCTTCAGCAAAATAGCGCGGGTCTTCCAAGTCAGACTCGATATATAAGGTAGGGACGCCCAGCTGTTTCGTGAAATAGTCGCGCATGTCTCCCTGCCCCGCGGAAAACAGGCGGCAGCTTTTCACAAAATGGATGATCACGCCGTCGGCGTTCCATTCCTGCACATAGCGCCGGATCTGGTCATAGCGCTGCAAATAGTTTCTGTTGGTTACGTTTTGGGCGAGCATGTGCATGGCCACTGATTCGAACGGATTCTTTGCATCGTGCCGGAATCCAAACTCCCACAATCCGCCGACCGTGGAATACGTGGACGCCACGGCCACTGCCTTCCAACTGGCAAACATGTCACGGAATGTTCGGAAATACGGATACGGCGGCGGACCTTCCACAACTATGCGGAAACGCTCCTGGTCATAAACACCTTCACTCGTTTTGACCTTCTGCTGCAGTTCGTTGAGCGCGGCGCGGAAAAACTCCACGCCTTCACGCTTTCCGCGATAGACATATAAAGGTCCCATCAGCGTAATAGCGTCAAAGTACGCATCGAACGGCGAGGGAGAATTCTTTGCCAGATGCTTGATCTGTGACCATAGCTCTTCAACTTCACTGGAGTATGCCACCGACTGGCGAAAGCGGTCATAGTCAAACTTGCGGCCCGTCAGTGTCTCCAGCTTGACCACAACTTCTTTGAGCTGCCGCACAACATAATCGATGTCCGCCTGCGATGGCGTGTCATTTCGCAGAAAAGGCACATCCAGGACGAACAGCGGAGCGCCGGTAAAGGCAGCCACGTGCTCGAACCACTTCACATAGGTGTTGCAGCCCACGAAATTGCACAAGACCAGCGTGGGTTTCGGCAGACGTCCGCCGGTAGGCGTAATACCTTTCAGCATGCAGCCAATATCAGCTTTCACATAGGCACAGTTGTCGCCGGCATAACCCATTTCTTCGGCGGCAAGAATCGGCTCCAGCGACTGGTGCCGTATCGCCAGCTGCAGCGCATTCACCTCAGGATATTGTGGGATTGCGCCAAAACCTTCCAGCAACTCGACGCAGTTGCCGGAGATCATCATCGATACTGTTGGCGGTTCTCCGGTTTCAGCCGCATGGTCCAGCCGCTGGTACCAATCCAGCATCAGGTCTTTCTGCTGCTGGTGAATGCTTCCGCGATATTCGCTTACAGGTTTCTCGGCCATCGAGTCAGCTCCTTCATCAGTTCTGGCTAATCAAAGACCAACGATTCGACGAACGTTTCCACTTCCGTGCGCAGCCGGTCAAAGGTGAACAGCTTTTCTTCAAACTCCAGCAGCAGATGCGGCAGCCCCATCTCATCGACCTTCTTTTTGAACAGCACAAAATCGAAATATGCGGGTTCGCAGAACTTGGCGATCAGGAAAATCACGGCTTCAGCGCGGGTGCTGCGGACCTTCTCCGCCATGCCTTCCCAGCGCGGTTTGGAAAAATCGTGGCGCACTGACGAATACACCGAGCGATGCACATAACTTTCGGCCAGCGCGTGGACCGGGTCGCCGCTGATGGGAACGTCATCGGTAAACCAGCGCTGCGCAATGGCGAGATCGTCTTCCACAACGTCGCAACCGGCGTTTTCCAGAAGACGGATGAGTTCGAGCGGAGGCTGCTCGCAGAACGCGCCTTCGATGACGACTCGGATCGCGTCCCGCTTCTTTCCCGGACGCGTAGGGAGATAGTCCAGCGCCTGCTTCAATATCTCAATGTGCTCTTCCACGGGCATGAAGTTGCCGCTGCGGATAAGCACGTAGGATTCCCATGCGCGCAGCAGGTGCGGGCTTTGCGCGCGCAACTCATAGAGTTGCCGCACCAGGCTCCGTTGGATGTTATAGAGCGCGATGCTATGGCGCAGCGCTGCAGGCTGGATCGGCTCTCCACTCAGGCGCTCCAGTTCAACCTTGATCCGGCGGTATTCCTCTGTAAGAAATTCCACGCTCGAATCCGACGTGCTGTGCGGCAGATGCAGAAAGTCCACATACATCTGCGGGTAGTTGCGCTTGATCACGAAGCAGAGGTTGCGGGCGGAGTCGCAGATAGAAGAGAAAAGCAAGCCGTCAAACGGCTCCAGATGGCCGGTCATCGCCATCTCCATGGTGGTCTTAATAATGGAGCAGATGAAGGACCCGAAGCGGGAATCGGCATGCTGTATGTCCAGCCGGTCGCCCGCGCCACTCAGCAGTACCGGCAACATGCCCGCTGCATGGACCAGCTCAACTGGGGCATACACGGGGAAGAAAGCCACGGATTTCGCACCCGGATGCTGCTTCTTCCAGCGCCGCACGCTGGCAAAAGAGAGGTCCTGCATTCCTTCCAGCAGACTATCGAACGTTCGTTCGAATTGTTTCATGGATGCTATGATTGACCTACGCAGAGGTAAGCGCTGTGACGTCTGTCACACCCTGACTAATTTCGACCGCATCGACTTTTTGGTCACCGTATGGGGTAACAGCGAATCCGTTCTTACTGCAATGCCTGCTTGGAACGCCATGCCGCTTTGAGAATTCCATTGAGGACAAATGGTTTAGACGGTTTCGTGGTCAGGTCGGTGCGATTTATAACCTTTCGCCTGAAAGAATGCGCTTAGCTCCTCTTTCATCCAGAGCATCCCTGCAACAGTATCGCGACATCCCCATCGCAATCCTGCGTGCTGCGTACTAAAGCTTCCAGAAGGCACATTCAGCCTGGTGATCGAGGAAATGGGAATAGGGGAAGCCAGGGCTTTGAACTGTGGAACAGGATCGAGCTTATTGGAAGGCGCTGGCAAACGCGTTCGAGAGGCTCCACATCGTCCTGGCGGCGAATTCCGGCTACTGCGGCTCGAAATACAGCCGATGCACTTCGGGCAGCATAGAGTTCTCGGCGCTTCAGGCTTGCCGTCAATGAACGCGGAGTAGAAGATCACCTTCGCCGTATCGTCGGTGATCTGCGTCTTCCTCCACGTCTCAACCTGGCGCTGTTGCGGCTCGAAGTTCCGCTGAATCCGGTCCACTCCAACCGAGAGCATATCAATCAGGTTGAAGCTCTTGCTGTGCTTGGCCAATACCGGCGTGAACACGCTTGGGACAATGTCGGCAAATTCTTGGGTGTTGTGGAAACGTGTAGAAAAGGAGGCTTTGACAGCCACAAAATCGACTACAGTCGCCGTTCGGGACTCCACCGTCGGATTCACATTTCATTGAGGACAAAAAGTTTAAAGGGCCTGCACCCAAGTAGAGGACTGGGTTTGCATCAGGAGGTTAGCCTGGGCACCCATAGGCGGTCTCTGTATACTGACCTCGCCATCCGCTGTCATGAACCGGAGGACTCATTGAGAGGCAGCGGCACAGTAGTTCGCGATAACCGAAGCAAAGCATGGATGTTTCTTTGGTGGGAAGATGGCAAGCGCAAATCCAAGAGCCTCGGCCAGCATCCCAACCGTACCAGCGCATGGCGATCAGCTAAACCATACCGCGATGCGCTTGAATCCCGACCTGAAAGGGTCACACCTCTTCCAGACGCGGAGAGCGAAACCAAACATGTACCGCGCTCTGAAGTACAGAGCCAACTCAGCGACGAACCGATTCTGACGGTGAACAACTTAGTTGAAGGCTACAGAGCAGAGAAAATGCCGAGACGCCACGACACGCGACGTTCTTACGAAACTTGGTTCAGGAATCACATCCTTCCAAAGTGGGGCGATCAGCCCCTGTCTGTCGTGCAGGCACGAACTGTGGAACTCTGGCTTTCTTCCTTAGACCTTTCACCCAAGAGCAAGAGCCATATCAGGGGACTGGTCAGTACGATTTGGGAGTACGCGATGTGGCGCGGACACGTGCCCGTTCAACGGAATCCGTTGGAGCTTGTCACAGTGCCAGGGGCCAGTAAGCGCAAGAGAAAGCCCCGCAGCCTCACGGTTGACGAGTTTCAGAAGTTGGTGCCACATCTTCACGAGCCGTTCAAGACGATTGCTCTAGTGAGTGTAGCCTTTGGGCTGCGCATATCAGAAGCACTCGCATTGAAATGGCGCGATGTCGATTGGCTGAAGGGCAGACTGACCGTGGAGCGTGGGATCGTGCGGCAGATTGTGGACGAGGTCAAAACTGAGAACTCGGACACAGCGATGACCATCGCCCCTGAATTACTCGCCGTGCTGAAGGCGTGGAAGCAGGCGACTGAATTTGCCGGCGCTGACGATTGGATTTTCGCCAGCCCGGTACAGCTTGGCCGTTTGCCGTTCTCGTACACCGGGGTGCTTCACGTATTCCAGAAAGCCGCAGCGAAGGCCGGGATCGGTGTGATCGGAACGCACACAATGCGCCACACGTACCGTTCTTGGTTGGACGCTGTGGGCACGACAATCGCGGTCCAGCAAAAGATGATGCGTCATGCCGACATCAGAACAACGATGAAGTATGGCGATGTCGTCACCAACGAAATGGCTCAGGCCAGCGGCAAGGTCGCAGCTTTGGCTCTTGGAAACGGATTGTGAGCGGATTGTAAGAGCCGTAAGTGATTGAAAATTGGGGTGGGTAGTGGGGGTCGAACCCACGACATCCAGAGCCACAGTCTGGCGTTCTGCCACTGAACTATACCCACCGTAAAAGGCTAGAACTTTATTTTACACGATTTCAGCAGCCCGCCCGAGGTAATGCGCATGCCAGTCGATTGGCTGAAGTAAACAGACGCTAATTCATGCTGCAGGAGCCGGGGCCGCGAGGATCGCCGCAGCTTCCGCACGGGCCGCTTGCAGGAGTCGTTGTGCGAGACTTCTCGCCTCCCACGGCGAAGCTGGAAAGCTGCTGGCTCAGCCGCTTGCTCTCACATTTTGGGCAGGCGGCTTTTTGTTTGCTCATTACAATGGCTTCAAACTGGTGGTTGCATTGCTGGCAGACGTATTCAAAAATCGGCATATTGCTGGCTCGTTTAAAATAGTTACAGCATCATTATTATAGGCGAACTCACAAAAGTTGGTTTCTAGCAGCATGGCTGAAAATCCAAGAGACCCGATTTTCGATCCATTTGTTCCGCGCCGCTATCTGCGCAATCGCCACGCCATGACGTTGGCCGGCAACTTTCTTCCCCGTAAAAATAACCTTCCTGCGGCGGAAGAGTGTTTGTATAGGGTTGATTCTGATACTCAGGTCCTGTGCCACTGCCACTGGCAAGCCGACGCCGAGCGCCGGGCGACTGTGATTATTGTCCATGGGCTTGAGGGTTCAAGCTTGTCACAATACGTGGTTGGCAACTCCGCCAAAGCCTGGGATGCCGGGATGAACGTTGTCCGGATGAACATGCGCACCTGCGGAGGCACGGGAAAGCTGACGCCCACACTGTACCACTCCGGACTTTCAAGCGATGTGGGCGCGGTGCTGCGCACGGTGATTGAGCAGCGAAAAGTTTCACGTGTGGGACTGATTGGTTACTCAATGGGCGGCAACCTGGTGCTGAAGCTTGCCGGCGAACTAGGCACGGATGCGCCTGCTGAACTGAAAGCGGTGGCGGCAGTTTCTCCGGCGGCGGATTTGGCTGCCTCGGCGGACGCCATGCATATGGGCGGCAATCGCATCTACGAATGGAAATTTCTTGTCAGCCTGATGCGCACATATGAACGCAAACGGAAGTTGTTTCCTGACACATATAAAAAGGTCGATCGATTTCCCACCACCATTCGGGAATTCGATGATGTGATTACAGCGCGCTATTGCGGCTTTGAAAACGCGCAGGATTATTACACTCGCTCTGGAGCGTACCGCGTGATTGAAAACATTGCGCTGCCTACTCTGGTCATCCATGCCACGGACGATCCTTTTATCCGCCTGCTCCCGGAAACTCGGGCTAAGATCATGACTAATCCGCACATGACGCTGTTGGAAACCGCTCACGGCGGCCACTGCGCTTTTTTGGCGCAGCCAAATGGATACGACGGACGCTGGGCGGAACGCCAGATTATGCACTTCTTTCAACATCATGGAATGATCTGATGCAGGCCGATTTTTCTGTTGAGTTGGGCGGCGACGCTCCGGCACTTGAAATCCCCTGGCGCTCCGACGATCCTGGCCTCCGCTACTATGATCTCAAAACCCATCCTGAGCTTGTGCTGCAGATCCCTGAAGCACGCGCCTATCCAGAACTCACTTCGTTTCTTTCGCGCATCAACGCTGCTGGATTTCCACTGGAAACCGCAAAGTGTGACGTGTGGTCAAGCAGCAAAGTCGCGCCAGAAGAAGAGATCTTTGGTGATCGAAAATTTGTCTCTTACGTTGATCTGATCTTTGTCGACGAAAGCGACCGTTATTCTTTCCAAAAGCATGAAGCGTTTGCTAAAGAGCTTTGCCAGTTGCTTGGCCATGCCCCTGAAATTGCTGCGACCGTAGAACTGGTCGTTCGCCACTGTTATTACCACCATGAAGGTTCTGTCCCTGAGAGTAGTGCTGGGCCAGAAGGTCGATCTCTATCGCCAACGGTGAGAGAGCCAGCTTCGACTTCACCAGGAAAAACTGAGGACGTAGAGATTTACGAGCAGACCGATATCGCGGGTTGCATCGAGCACGTAGATGCCACAAGGGCAACGCATTTTGACGGTCTTGCCGGCGCTGCGGATGACGACGAGCATTTGGACGTCGCTACTCAGGACGAAACTGCCAATGTGACTCCGTTGGAAGAAAACGATGATCACCGATTGAGAGGCAATCCCCGCTTGGACGGTCCGAACGTCTCCATCACGGGGTTCTGCATTACAGCGTATGTGACCGGTTTCGGCGACAGCGAGTACGATCCGGTGCGTCGATGGACAATCGGACTGAATCTATTGCAACACGCCATTGTTCAATTGATTTCTAATTCATAGCTGAGCCAGCTAAATGCCGATACGTTCTCAAGGGAACGTGACTGGTGAGAAACATGAGATCGAGAAATAAGAGGATCGAAGAAAAGTGAGTGGCTAGAAAATGTAAGCGGCAATGAAATGTAAGGGGCAAGGGATATCAAAGATGCACTTTAGAATGGCAACTGTGATGTTACGCAATCTCGAGGCTTCGCCAGAAAATTTGGGAGCCGGTGTTGAAGCGATGGTAATGAGAAAAATCGGGAGACATCAAAGATAGCAAAACCTCAGATCGTTGTTTAATGCTGGTGGAATTCGCACACCATACGGTTAGCTTGCCGCACTCCATGTGGAGCACTGCGAGCTAATACAGGTTCTTTAGTTCTGGTGGTCGCAGGATTCAGCAGGAGGGTATCGTGAAATGTTTCAGCATTTCTACCTGGTCCAAACAGTCTGGATTTCCCACCCTTTATTGATGACGAGATACCCAGCCGACAGGTTGCGTCCCTCTGCCTTCTAAGCAGAAGGCTACAAAATTCTGGCTTGTCCAGCCGCGAAGCCTGCTTTCGGCCATCAAAAGCAATGATTGCATTGCTTTTTGGCTCGGTTTGGTTGCAATCAATCTGTGCAACCTCTCAGCCAAAGCAGCGAAAAAGCCTTTGGAGTCGCCTATCTCCGTCATTTGATCCGCTGCCCGAACACTCGATCACTCCAGCAACCACGTCGCTACGCGGCCTCCGCGCTCGACTGATTGTCGCAGGGCAAGGAACGTATCTGCAGCCCGTGGAAGCAGCAAAAACGTGCTGTTTATCAACCTCGCTCAACCATGCATTTCATCCAAGCAACGCTTATCCGCACGATCGTCAATGTCTCGTTTGTGGCGTTCATTGCTCGGCCTCGTGTGCTGTTTGCGATCGTGATTTTTGCACCACCCATCTTTATCTATGCGTTGACTGTAACAACCAGTATTGCAGCCGCTGTCTTGACGATCACCGCGCCGACGGTCACTGGTCCGATTCCGATACCGCCGCCGAACTGACTCGCGGTAACTCTGCTGCGTTTCTTCTTCAGAAGGCTGGCTCATATCTGTCGCCTTTTTTAGCAGGCCCGATTCTGAAATTGCTCTCGCAATCAGAAATCTTCTTGGAGGTTTCATTGTGACCAAGTCGCGCAATCCTCATTTGGTTACGACCGTGAAGTGCGCCGCGCCGGGATGCTCCAACGTCCGCCGCGAAGCCAATCACTGGTTCGTCGTCTCTGTTGAGCAGCGTTTTACTTGCCGCCCATACTCTGCTGCTGCCGATTTGCGCTCCACTGATGAACCGGCTTGCGGCCAGGCATGCGCCCAAAAACTTTTTGAAAGATATCTCGCTAAGCAGGCTCTATGACAACACAGCTCAACCACGCTCAGTCCGTCTCGCCTGTACAAGAGAAGACCAAAATGCCTTTCGATCATGAACCGTTCTCAGCTTCCACGCCGCATTCCTCGCTGCGTGCTTCGGCAGGCGATGATCGCCAGTCGGCGTCTGCCCAGCCCGCATTGCTCTCGTGCATTTATATTGCTCTCCGATGCTCGCGTTGTGGCTCTGTCCGCATGGCAATAGCAGAGCTTCCATCGCAAGCTCTCATTGCTTGTCCGGAATGTGGTCGCGAGTGCAGCTTCATCCTGTTCGGTTCCGGACTCACGTCAAGAAATCTTCCGTTTCATCAGGTTCACATCATTGAACCCATGCGGTGGGACCCGCAGGTTGATGGTGAAACCAATAGCTCATGAAGCGAGCGTAGCGCATTTGTTCCTATGCGACGCAAATGTCTGCCGCTTCACAAACCAGCAAACCGTCCTTAACTTGCAAGGGGAAATATCCAGTGTCGCAGCTTCTTGTACCCGTGTATCGAATGCACCAACCAACTTTGTTTTCTCCCTGTCTTCTGGGGTATCCGTGCCACACATGTGCCATTCACGCCTACTGCCTGTCGGATCCCTGCAAAGATTGTCTCCAGGGCAAAACTGTGGAATGTGAGCGCGCTTATCCCGCGCCCCCCGCATTTGCGGTACGCGTCGTCTCTGCCATCGCGCTCGTTAGGGACGGAATGGCGCAGTTCATTCATCAGAACAGCGCCTTGCAGCTCACCTTCGCCAAGGTTACTTATTTGCGTGACACCAGCTGCAATATCAATGGCACCGCCATTTGGGAGTACGCGGCGGGCTCGCATCGGGTCAAAACCGCGCTTTACGTTGGATGGAGAAATAACACCCAACCCATTACGTGCATTGAAGGCCAACCCGAAGCTGACTTCAAAGCTGAAGATGAAACCGAATTGCCGGCCGAGTCGATCGAGAATCAGCAAATGTACTCCGTGGCATTTGAGGAAAGAAACCGATGACTAAACCCAGCAAACGCCGGACAGTAAAGGGCCGCAAGAAACGACTTGACTCCGGTAGCCCACGTCAACTGCGAGCACAGGACAAGTCTTCGCACGCCTCGCCAGATATTCCCGACCTTGAGACTGGTAGTGCGTCCGCATCGGCTAAGCAAACCAAAGTTCTCACGCTCAAAGAGTTTGTTGAACAAGCATGGGACATCCTTGAACCCGTCAGTACTCTCGTCTGGAACTGGCATCTTGATCTCATCTGTGAATACCTTACTTTGATCAGGGACGAGGAATTCAAAAACGTTTGTGGCGATCTTGAAGGCATCATCTTCAACGTTCCTCCGCGGACCATGAAGAGCCTGCTGATCACGGTCTTCTTTCCCATTTGGGTCTGGACCACCACGCCATCGCGCCGCTTCATGTTCGTTTCGTACTCTGAGAAGCTCAGCACACAGCACAGCATTTTCCGCCGCAGCATCATTGAGTCAGAGTGGTACCAGAAAGAGTGGGGCGGCATATTCACGCTGTCGCGTGATCAGAACGTCAAAAGTCATTATGAGAATTCTGCTCGCGGCGCCATGTTCTCCACCGGCATGCAGGCCACGGCCACCGGCATGGGTGGCGACGTCTTGATCTTTGATGATCCTCTCAACCCGGAGCAAGCCATCAGCCAGGTGGAAAGGGAAGCGGTCAACCTGCGTTTTGATACCACTTTTCGCAGCCGCATCAATGATCCTGCAACCGGTGTAAAGATCATTATTATGCAGCGCCTGCATGAGCTTGATCTCACCGGTCACGTGCTTGCTCGTGAAAGCAACCGCTGGAAGCATGTCAGCCTTCCCGCAATTTCCGAAAAAGATCAGCCACGGAAATTTCCTAAATCTAAGAAAGTCGTAAACCAGAAGGCTGGCGATCTCCTCTGGTCCGCGCGTCTGCCGCAGTCTTTTCTCGATAGTCAGCGCGTCGGCATGGGAAGCTGGGCTTTCAACGGACAATATCAGCAAACGCCCGCGCCGCTTGATGGCGGCATCATCAAGCGTCAATGGGTGCGCTTTTATCGCCAACTGCCGGAAAAGTTCGAGTTCATGGTCCAGTCCTGGGACTGTACCTTCAGTGGTGGAAGCGATAATGACTTTGTTGCCGGCCAGGTCTGGGGTCGCTCCGGCGGGAAATTTTTCATGTTGCCGTATCGCACTTATGACCGGCTCGATTTCGGTCCCACCATGGCCGCCATCAAAGCCTGCCATGCCAAATATCCTCAGGCGCACGCCGTGTTGATTGAAGATAAGGCCAATGGCCCGGCCATCATCAGTGAATTACAAAAAGAAATCGCTGGCGTAGTTCCCGTAAACCCTGAAGGTGGAAAGCTTGCGCGCGCCCAGGCCACCGCGCCGCTCTGGGAATCCGGCAGCATTGAACTTCCTGATCCGCAGCTTTTCGGCTGCAACTGGATTGAAGATTACCTGCACAATATCTGCACGTTTCCCAAGGCCGCGCATGATGATGATGTGGACGCAACTTCGCAAGCCCTCATCTATATGCGCAACCGCCTCGGCGGCGGCATCGTTGAGTTCTATCGTATGCAGGCGACCGGAGAAATTCCCGACTCCCCAGTAGCGCCTAAGGCCGCACGTGATACCTCAGGTTCTGCAGACACAATGGAAGAAACCGTCCTCAGGCGAAACGTGATTGAAGCCGTTGCCCAGGGAAATCAGATCCACTGCAATTTCAAACAGTACCCAAAAGTCCGCGCGGCTTTGCTCGTCGTCACAGAACGGAAACCGGGTGTAATAGATGAATCTCTTCCCACGCTGGCAATGAGAGAAATCGCGCGGTTGGATGCCTTATTTGCAAATAGCACAGGACATCTGAAGAGCCAAACAGAAACACCCATCGGGCAAGAGATCAACACGACTGCATCAAGCGCCGGCGCCCTGAGCGCCGTTAGGCGCGACCACAGGTTAGCCCACCCTGAGGCGAGCGCAGCGAAGCCGGAAGGGTGGGGAAGCGTTGAACATGAGGGAGCCCCGTAGGGCGGCACAAGCCTCACGCTCCCCGGCTAAACATCTTGACCTGTTTCGCCGGATACGCGCACAGCTCCTTCACCGGACACTCATAACACTGCGGCGATTTGTCCCGGCAGATTTCTTTGCCGTGTTGCCGCAATAACATATGCGCTTGGGCAATCGCGTCGGCCTTGCGCGGAAGCTCCGGTTTCAATGCTTCCTGCACAGACTTGTATGCCGCACCGTAATTTTTCTGCCACCGTCCATACCCGATGCGGGTTAAGACACGCAAGCCGTTCCATTCCAGCGGCAAACCGGACCCCCCGGCAAGCCCGGTTTTGGCTTGATGGGGTGAAAGCCCCGTCGAAGCGCCGCAGAACATCAGTATCTTTTCTGCGCCGGGATCGCCGATGTTTGGGAACTGCTTCAACGCTTTCTTTGCCTGCGCATAAGGTAGCTTGAGGATCTGATCAAGATCGCCATCAAACTGGCTCAAGGTGATTCGTGCAATTTCCTGCCAGCGGAAAACGCGCACCTTGGGACGCATGCCGCCCATCGTGGCCAGCGTAAGCAGAACATCTGGATCAGCTTTGAGAATTGCTTTCGCATTCAAACCGACCTGTTTCCGGAGGCCTTCAAAAACCGCGGCACGGCGTTCATCGGGCAGCAGGTAGCAGGCGTTTTCCCACATCACCAGCTCAAACGGTCCGCGTGCCGGCGGCAGCTTGGGAGCGCCGTGGGTCCGCTTCAACTGGGCAATGATCTGCTTCAGCTCAGCCATTTGTGCTGAAAAGCATAACTCAGAAACCAGGTGCCGTAACCACTGATTGTTCTAGCTGAAAGCTAGGAAAAGGAGATGTATGAGTGACGATGAATTTCTTGCACGTCTAGCCGCTTACCTTGGCCGGTCT
>Ga0070734_10001693_pt1 | contig 30439 bp, 23 predicted proteins | sample Coa_R1_8_FD_66444 | JGI IMG/M metagenome (GOLD analysis project Ga0070734, IMG submission 66444) | Surface soil microbial communities from Centralia Pennsylvania, which are recovering from an underground coalmine fire - Coalmine... | ecosystem: Environmental > Terrestrial > Soil > Unclassified ... | reverse complement strand
CACCGAGGATCCCGATACCCACGCCTTGATGACCATGGCCCTGTCCTTCCGCGCCAACTCCAAAGACTTCCTCAACGTGAGCATGTACCTCCAGCGCACCTATCGCGCCATCGAAAAGAACGTGAAGTCCCTGAAACAGCTCCAGAAGGAGCGCAAAGCCCAGGAGCAGGCTGCCATGGAAGAAGCCGTGAAGCTCTACAAGCTACACAAAATGCGAAACTTACCGTACGACCCCAGCCAGGATAAATTCGTTTTTTCGAGTGCCGCAGTCGCGCGGGAAGTCACCCGCCGCGAGCGCCTGGAAGACGCCCGAATTGCGCAAATCGTCGATTACGACCGCCGCGAATTCCACTCCCGCCGCAGGGAAATCCACCAATACGCGAAGGAGGAAGCCATCGCGTAGCGCCCAAACCATCAAAAGAAACCGAGCCGTCAGGCGAGGTGTACCGAATCACTTTTGACTTTTGCCTTTTGCCTTTCCCCCACGCCGCCCTCCGCGCCCCGTGGTTTCCCGCACACCTGAAAACTGCAGCCCAACCTCTATACTGTTCCTATGGCAACCGCGATCAAAATGGTCGATCCGCAGCAGGACGAGTTCCTCGCCGGGCTGGAGAGCAAGGCGAAAAAGGAAAATCATTTCTTCCGCACCATGGCGAACCGGCCGGACGTGCTGAAAACCTTCGTGCCGTTCTATGGGGCCGTCGTGGGGCCGGGCTCGGTCGAACGCCGCATCAAAGAATTGGTCTACCTCACCTGTTCCTACGCGAACGAGTGTGCGTATTGCACCGCCGCTCATGTCGCCAGCGGGAAGAAGGCGGGCATCAGCGAGGACGAACTCCGCTCACTGCAGACCGAGCAAGACCACGCGTTTTCCGAGCCGGAACGGGCCGCCATCCGCTACGCGCGCGAACTGACCCAAACGGCGGATGCCGAGGAATCGCGCGACGCCCTGTTCGAGCACTTCACCAACGAACAAATCGTGGAGATTACGCTGGTCGCGGCGATCGCCAATTTCACGAACCGGTTCAACAACGGATTGCAACTCCAGCCCGAATCCTGATGGCGGTCTTGAGCGGGATTCATCCGGTGACGGAAGCCTTGCGCGCCGGGCGTCCGCTGGAACGGGTATTGGTGGCACAGGGCGCGGCCGGGCCCCGGCTGCAGACCATTGTCGATCTGGCGCGGCAGGCGCAGGTCCCGGTCCGTTTCGAGCCGCGTTCGTCGCTCGACCGGCTGGCCGGCACCCCGGCGCATCAAGGGGTCATCGCGCTAGGAGCAGCCAAGAAATACGCCGGCCTCGAATCGCTCGCGGCCGGCGGCCTGGTGGTGGTGCTCGATGGCATCGAGGACCCTCACAATCTCGGCGCGATTATCCGCACCGCTCATGCTGCAGGCGCGGCCGGCATCGTAATCCCCGAACGGCGCGCCGCCAGCGTTACCGATGTGGTCGCCAAAGCCGCCGCCGGCGCGCTCGAGCATCTGCCCGTGGTGCGCGTCACCAATGTCAATCGCACGTTGGAAGAGCTCAAAGAGCAGGGGTACTGGATCTACGGCCTGGACGAGCGCGGCTCCGAAAGTTACGACCAGGTCGAGTTTGCGGCGCCGACCGCATTGGTGCTCGGGGCGGAGGGCAAAGGCTTGCACGACCAGGTGCGCAAACACTGCGACGTCCTGGTACGCATCCCCATGGCGGGCAAAATCGCCTCGCTCAACGTTTCGGTGGCGGCGGGAGTCGTGCTATTCGAATGGAAGCGTCGTAGAATCGAGAGGAAACCCCAATGAAGCATGCATTGTCGACGCATCTGTTCGTCAACCACCGGCTGACGACGTCGCTGTTGAACAAGATCGAGCAGGCAGGCATTCCGGCCGTGGAGATTTTCTGCGCGCGGCAGCACCTGGATTACTACAATAAGGCGCAAGTGGGCGAACTGGGCCACTGGTTTCGCGATGCCGAGCTCAAACTGCATTCCCTGCATGCCCCCATGTATACCGATGAGATTTGGGGCCGCTCGGGACCGCACTCGGTCATTACCATCACCGAGCAGGTGAAGACCAAGCGGCTGAAGATGGTGGATGAGATCAAGCGGGCGCTCGAAATTGCGGAAACCATCCCCTTCCGCTACCTGATCCAGCACATTGGGGTGGGAGGCGAAGAGTTCGATTTACACAAATTCGATGCGGCTTTCAGCGCGCTCGAGGAGTTGAGCCTGTTCGCCCGCCAGCGTGGCGTGGAAATTCTTCTGGAGAATATCCCCAACCAGCTTTCCAGCGCCGAACGCCTGCTGCAGTTCCTCGAACTGACGCACCTGCACCTCCATTTCGTTTTCGACACCGGGCACGCCAACATGAACGAGGGCGTGGCGGCCGCCTTCGAGCTGATGAAGGAGCGCATCCGCTCCACTCACATTCATGACAACAACGGAAAGGATGATATCCACCTGTTTCCGTTCCTGAGCGAAGGCGGGACCATCGACTGGATGCAGACCATGCAACTGCTGCGCAGCCGGGGCGATCAATTTCCGCTGCTCCTCGAACTGAAAGAACGTCCCGAGATCGCCAACCCGCTCGAAAGCGTCAAAGAGATTTTCGAGCGATTGGAAGCGCAGGAAGCGGCCGCGTGATTCAGCCCGGACAATATGTGCGCGACCTGCTGCGCGGAGCGCCCGGTACGCCTGTAACCGCGCACGGTTGGGTCAAAACACGGCGCGACGGCAAGAGCGTCCATTTCATTCAATTAAACGATGGCTCGTCGGCCACCGACCTGCAGGTTGTGGTCGATGAGGGCGTGGTGCCGCCTGAAGTGGTGGCCCGCATCACCACCGGCGCCTGCCTTACGGTCGAGGGCGAACTGGTCGCCTCGCCGGGCAAGGGGCAGGCGGTCGAATTAAAGGCCCGTACCCTGGTGGTGCACGGCGCTGCCAATCCCGAAGAGTACCCGCTGCAGAAGAAGAAACATAACCTGGAAACACTGCGGCCGCTGGGCCATCTCCGCGGCCGCACCAATACGTTCGGCGCCGTGTTTCGCGTGCGCAACGTTTTGGCGCGCGCCATCCACAAATTTTTCCAGGATCGCGGGTTTATCTACATTCATACGCCGATTATTTCGTCCTCCGATGCGGAAGGCGCCGGCAGCATGTTTCAGGTGACCGCGCTCGATTTGGAGACCGGCAAGAAACCGGACTTCGCGGGGGATTTCTTCGGCCGCCGCACTTTTCTCACGGTCAGCGGGCAGCTCGAAGCCGAGATTCTGGCGCTGGCCTTCGCGAATGTCTACACCTTTGGTCCCACGTTCCGCGCCGAAAACTCGAATACACCGCGCCATCTCGCCGAGTTTTACATGATCGAGCCGGAGATGGCTTTCTGCGACCTGAAGGACGATCAGGATCTCGCCGAAGCGTTCCTTAAGAGCCTGGTGGAACAGGTGTTGGCCGAGTGCCGCGCCGATCTCGAATTTCTAAGCAAGTGGTACGAGCCGGAGCTTTTCAAAAACCTGGAAGGCGTGTTGGCCGGCAGCTTCGAGCGCATCACCTACTCGGATGCGATCGCGCTGCTCCAGAAATCCGGCCGCGCCTGGGAGTTTCCCACCGATTGGGGCTCCGACTTGCAAAGCGAACACGAGCGCTACCTCACCGAAGAGCTTTTCAAGAAGCCCGTGATCGTCACCAACTACCCGAAAGAGATCAAGGCGTTTTACATGCGCGCCAACGACGACGGCAAGACCGTAGCCGCCATGGACGTGCTGGTCCCGCGCATCGGCGAGATCATCGGCGGTAGCCAGCGCGAAGAGCGCCACGATGTTCTGCTGGCCCGGATTCGCGACCAGGCCGGCATGAACGAAGAGGCCTACTGGTGGTACCTGGAACTGCGCCGTTTCGGAGGCGTGGAGCACGCCGGTTTCGGCATGGGCTTCGAGCGCATGATGATGTACCTCACCGGGATGAAGAACATTCGCGACGTAATCCCCTTCCCGCGGACCCCGGGAAATGCGGAGTTCTAAGGTGCGGTCCGCATATGTGGGGCAGCCAATCCTGGCTGCGGACCCGCTTTCCAGCGGGTCCAGGCGTCTGAAAGGCGGCTCCGGGCACAATTGCCCGCCCCACTGCTGCGCCTCTGCGGTGATCTGATGCGCCCCAGCCATGTCGCCATAATTGGCGCGCCGCTCGACCTGGGCCAGGACCGCCGCGGTGTAGACATGGGCCCTTCCGCCATGCGCGTGGCCAACCTTAACCGTCGAATCGCATCCCTCGGTTACACGGTGGATGATCTTGGAAACGTGGAAGTCGCTCAGGCCGAAACCGCCTCCGAAGGCAGCAGCCATGCCAAATACCTGGCGGAAATCGCGGCCAGTTGCGCACGGCTGGCGTTTTCCGTCCGCCACGCACTCGGGCAGGGCAAACTTCCGCTCACCCTGGGCGGCGATCACTCCATCGCCATCGGCACCGCCGCCGGACTCTCGCAGCATTTCCGCGCGCAGGATCGGCGCATCGGCATCATCTGGCTGGACGCGCACGCCGATATGAATACGCCGGAAACCAGCCCCAGCGGCAACATCCATGGAATGCCCTTGGCCTGCATCGTCGGCATGGGGCCGCGGGAACTCACGCACCTCAGTGGCGATTCGCCGATGATCGATCCGCGCAACGCCGTGATCGTCGGCCTGCGAGACGTCGATCAGATGGAAAAGCCGCACGTGCGCGAATCCGGCGTCCGGGCTTTCACCATGCGCGATATCGACGAGCGCGGACTCCGCTCCGTGATGGATGAAGCCATCCGGCTAGCGAGTGACGGAACCGCCGGCTTTCATCTTTCGCTCGACATGGACTTCGTCGATCCCCGCGATGCTCCGGGCGTCGGGACGCCGGTCCGCGGCGGTGTCACGTACCGCGAAGCACATTTGGCAATGGAAATGATCTGTGACTCCGGACAGATGGTTTCGATGGAAGTGGTCGAGGTGAACCCGGTAATCGATGAAGTCAACCGCACGGCCGATCTGGCAGTGGAGTTGGTGATGTCCGGGCTCGGAAAGCGCATTCTATGAAACTTCGGGTGGCGATTCTGTACGGCGGGCGCAGCGGCGAGCACGAGATTTCCGTCCGTTCGGCCAAGGCCATCATGCAGCGGCTCGACCCCGCCAAGTACGAACAGATCGAATACTTTATCGCCAAGGATGGCAAGTGGACGCCGCGACCGATCCTGCCCCAGCCGGGCGCGCACCCGGATATCGACGTGGTCTTTCCCGTCTTGCACGGCACGTTCGGCGAAGATGGCACGATTCAGGGCTTGCTGGAATTAGCGGACCTGCCGTATGTCGGCGCCGGCGTGCTGGCGTCCTCCGTTTCCATGGATAAGGAGTTGATGAAACGTGTCTGCATGGAACGGATGTTGCCGGTTGTAGACTACGTGGTGGTCACGCGCGAAAAGGCCGAAGTGGGTGGCATCCCGGAGCGCTTGCCCTTCCCCATGTTCGTCAAGCCGGCAAATCTGGGATCCTCGGTGGGGATTTCCAAAGCGCACAATCGCGAGGAACTGGAAGCGGCCATCCGGCTGGCGGCCGAGTACGACCGCAAGATCATCGTGGAGCGCGGCATCACCGGCCGGGAACTCGAATGCGCCGTTCTGGGAAACGAAGCGCCGCTCGCTTCCCTCCCGTGCGAGATCCTGCCCTCGCGCGAATTCTACGATTACGAAGACAAGTACCTGCTCGACCGCGCCCAGACCAAGGTGCCCGCCGACCTCCCGCAGGACAAAACCGATGAGCTACGCCGCTTGGCCGTGGAGGGTTACCGCGCGGTCGAGTGCGAAGGCATGGCGCGCGTCGATTTCCTGCTGGAAGCGGCCACCGGCAAGCTCTACCTGAACGAGATCAACACTATCCCCGGCTTCACATCCATCAGCATGTACCCCAAAATGTGGGAGCACAGCGGCATCCCCTTCCCCACGCTCCTGGACCAGTTAATCGAACTGGCCCTGGAGCGGCACCGCAGAAAGAAGGCGACCAAGTTCACGCGATAGTCGAGCGGGTTGAACGCTACGCGATTCTCAGCGGGTCCTCAACTCGCCTTCTGTAAGACGTCTTCGACCGCCTCTGGATGCTTGGCGATAACTGCCAGCAGCACGTGCGTTGGTGCATCCGGTGGCGACCGGCCCTGCTCCCAGTTGCGTAAAGTCGCTGGCGGGAAGCCGAACTTGGTCGCGAACTCCGCTTGGCTTAGTCCCATTTTCGTTCGAACCTTGCGCACATCCACTTCGGGCACGTGGACCAGCGTGACCCGAACCTCGTCGTTCTCGCCGCGCGTCCACGCGATCGCTTCCTCCAGCCCCTTGATGATGCTCGCACCCACCGTGGATCGTTTCTTCGGCGCGCTCTTCGATCTCTCCGTAGCTCGCTTGGAATTCCCCTTCGTGTTCATCGTATCCTCCTGTCTTTGGCTGGGTAGCCCGCCACCAGAAGTGGAATCAATGCTTCATGGATAGGCGCTCAGGAGGAAGAGCGGCAGCCGTTCGCTGTGGTAATAGTAGATCACCCTCGCGCCGCCACGCTTGCCTCTTCCGGCCAGTCCCCGGCGGACCTTTCTCACGCCCCCGGTTTCCGCCATGACTCTGCCAGCCTCGGGATTGGCAGCGAGAAAGGTCGCCAGTTCCTCACGGTCCGCATCCGACATCAGCGGCTTCGCCTTGCGTATGATTTCCTCGGTCTCCACGACCGTCATCGGCGCATCCGCCATGTCCCTTTTACTATACGCAATTTGCGTACGGCCAAATAAGGCGACAGCGAGCGGCGCGCACCCGGCAATATAATGGAATGCGCACCCGACTACCGCCGGAGGTTCCTACCATGATGCGCGCCTTCGCTGCACTCCTGTTCCTTACGGCCACCCTTGTTGCCGCCGGCAACAGTTGTGACCGCGCCTGCCTCAAAACGGCTCTGGATCAGTACTTGAACGCGGTCGTGAAACATGATCCCAGTGCCGCTCCGCTGTTCGTCGGGTTCCGGCAAACGGAAAATGCGGTGGTCGTACGGCTGGGCACCGGGGCGTGGAAGAGTGTGACGGCGCTGGGTAACGTGCAGCGGCGCTACCTCGATCCGGTGAGCGGCCAAGCCGCTTATTTCGGCACGGTGGATGAGGGCGACAAGACTGACGTGGTCACCGCTCGCGTAAGAGTCGAGAACCGCAAGATCACCGAGGCGGAGTGGTACATCGCCCGCAAGGGCGACCCCGGACTGAATGGCATTCCCACGCCTGCCCAACCCGGCGGCGTTTTGTTCGATCCCGACAACCTCGCCAGGAATCCGCCACCTGAACGCACCGTGCCCACTTCCGAACGCAGTTCCCGCGAGGCCCTGCTTGCCATCACGAACAGCTATTTCGACGGCATCACCACTCACGATGGCTCGATCATCATGGCGCATCCCGGCTGCACGCGCCTCGAGAACGGCGCTACGGCGACGGGTGGACGCGGCGGCCGCGGAGGAGGTGGCGATTGCACCTCCAACCTGACCAACATCAATGTTGAGCTGGTCGCCGCGCGGCGTTTTCCCGTGGTCGATGAAGAGGCCGGAGTCGCGCTGGCCACGGCTGTCTTTATTCGCAAACCGGGAACCAGCACCCGGCGCAACGTCTTCAGCGAGTGGTTCTTCATCGACCACGATAAGATTCGCAGCATCTACTCCGCGATGTTCTACCCGGATTCGGATGCTCCCGCTCCCAACTGGCCTCCTTACGAAGGCAACTGGCCGCTGCCCGCTTCGCTAGCGCCAGCCCAGAGCCGGTAGTCGAGCGCGACCTGATATACAAGAATTACGACTATGTCTGCATCGGCTGAAACACTGCAATTCCAAACCGAAACTAAAGAACTACTCCATTTGATGATCCATTCGCTCTATACGCGAAAGGATATCTTTCTCCGCGAGCTGATTTCCAACGCCTCCGACGCGCTGGACCGCTTGCGGTTTGAATCGCTCACCCGGCCCGACTTGTTGGAAGGCGACAACCGCTTCGAGATCCGTCTCGACGCGGACAGCGTTGCCCGCACGCTGACCGTCAGCGACACTGGCATCGGCATGAGCCGGGCGGAAGTGATTGCCAATATCGGGACCATCGCCAAATCGGGCACACGGGAGCTGCGCTCCAAAATCCGGGAGAGCGGATCGCCGGAGGCCATCGCCGAGTTGATCGGGCAGTTTGGTGTCGGGTTTTACTCGGCGTTTATGGTGGCGGATCGCGTGAAGCTGATTACCAGAAGGGCGGGCGAGACGGAGGCCACGCAGTGGGAATCGATGGGCGACGGCACTTACACCATCCAGGAGACCGAAAAAAGAGATCGCGGCACCAGCATCGTGCTATTTCTCCGCAAGCCCGACCCCGAAAACGGCATCGAAGACTACACCAGTGAGTGGCGGATTTCCAACATCGTCAAGGAACACTCGGATTTCATCAGCTACCCGATCATCACCAAGCGGGAGCGGCCCAAGGGCGATAGCGATTCGAAAGAGACGGTGGTCGAGGACGTCACCCTTAACTCCATGAAGCCGGTTTGGAAACGGACGCCGGCCGAGGTCACTGCGGAAGAATATGCCGAGTTCTATAAGCATCTTTCGCACGACTGGACCGCGCCCCTCAAGACCATCCACTTCAAGGCCGAGGGTACTTTCGAATACGACGCGCTGCTGTACGTGCCCTCGAAGGCTCCGTTCAATCTCTATTACGCCGACTTCAAGCCGGGTCTGCGGTTATTCGCCAAGCGCGTCATGATCATGGAAGAATGCGAAGATCTGCTTCCGCAGTACCTCCGGTTCATACGCGGGGTTGTGGATGCGGCCGATCTGCCGCTGAATATCTCGCGCCAGCGCCTGCAACAGGACCACCAGATCTCTCTCATCCGCAAACGGCTGACTCGTAAGATTCTGGATACGTTCCAGGAGCTGTTCGACAAAGAAAATGCCCAGTATTTGACTATCTGGCGCGAATTCGGGCGCGCCCTCAAAGAAGGAGTGGCGACCGATTTCGAAAACAAGAGCAAAATTCTGGCGCTGCTCCTTTTCCAATCGTCCAACGACTCCGAAAAGTTGACCACGCTCCGCGATTATGTCGCGCGCATGAAGCCGGAGCAGGAGCAGGAGCAGATCTTCTACCTCACCGGCGAATCGCGCGCCGTTCTGGAGAATTCGCCTCACCTCGAAGCGCTTCGCGAGAAAGGGTACGAGGTGCTCTACCTCGTCGATCCCGTGGACGAGTTCCTGCTGTCCTACCTCACCGAATTTGAAGGCAAGAAGCTGAAATCAGCGGCCAAGGGTGTGATCGCTCTGGGCGATGAGAAAGAAAAAGAGATCGAACAGCAGAAGGCGGAGTATCAGGCGTTCCTGGAGTATCTGCAGAAGGAGTTGGATGCGCACGTGAAGGAGGTCCGGTTGTCCAACCGTCTGGTGACTTCGCCCTCATGCCTGGTGGTGGAGGATTACGAACAGAGTCCCATGATGGAGCGTCTGCTCCGCCGGCAGGAGAGCGAGGAGCCCAAACAGAAGCGCGTCCTGGAATTGAATTCGAAAAACGCCCTGGTTTCGCGCCTGCGGCAGCGATACACCGATTCCCCCGGCGATCCTCTGGTGCGCCATGCGGCCGAAGTGCTGTTCGGGTTGGCCCTGCTATCCGAAGGGTCGGCGCTGGCCAACCCTGCCGGTTTCAACAAAGCAGTAACGGAAGTGTTGGGACAGGTGGTCTGAGGGCCGCCCTCACGGCGCCACACAACGGAAATTGGCCGCGTCGTCGATGCTGCCCTGGCCCGAGTAGCGCGCCACCTGCGGGTACGGGCACAGGGGGCGCGTGCGGACGACCTGATCGTTCATCACCTTGCTCACCAGCATGGAGGCCGGCGCTTGGCCCGCTTCCACCCAGTCGATGATGGCTGTCATGGAATCGTGCCGGTCCGGACCGATCCCTCCGCCGCAATGCGCCATCCCGGGCGCCATGAACAGGCGGAAGAAGTTGGTGGTATCGGGACCATTCTTGGCGACGGCCTGCTCGAAATAGTTCACTCCCATCATCGGCTGCAGAATCGTATCGGCCCACCCATAGGTGATGAGCAGCTTGCCGCCGTGTTTGCGGAACTTGGAAAGATCCTGGTTCTTGGCGTCGGCCTGGGTGCTCCAGTAGTCGAGCAGATGAATGTCACGATCGAAATCGAAGGTCCTGTAATCGTAGTCCGGCTGGGGCGGCTTGGGAACCAGGTACCGCATGGTGCCTTCCGCCAGGTTGAAATCAGCGGGTTTGGCGCCTGGGCGGCCCGGGACGAGCACGTTCAGCCAGCCGCTACCCGTTCCGCCTCCGAACAAGCCCGTTGTGACCGCTTCGCTGCCGGGCATGTAGCCCGGGAAAAACGGCTTCCCCTTGCTCACGGGCCCGCTATACACCTTGCCGATGGCGGCTGCCTGCGGTGGCGTCAGGCAATCTGCGCCGTCGGTGCCGGCACTGCAGGCCGGGACATCGCGCGACGGGTCGAAATCGCATTTGCGCGGATCGTCGATCAGGCCGTCTTTCAGACCGTCGATTGCGTCGCACTTCTCCATGACTTTCTGCCCCAGCAATGCCAGCTTGGCGGGCGTAAGCGCCGCCTCGCTGACGGCCTTTTGGTTCCACATAGCGGCAATGGTGAAGCCGGTCTGATCCACCCAGGGGGATGCCGCCACGATCCCGTCGAAATCGTCCGGAAAGCGCTGCGCCTCGATCAACCCCTGGCGGCCGCCATTCGAGCAGGAGTTCCAGTACGCGCGGGAAATCGCCCGGCCGTAATACTCCTGGGTGATTTTCTTGGCGGTTTGCGCCGTCAGGTGTACGGCACGGTACGCGTAGTCGATCGCTTTTTGCGGATTGCTCATAACGAAGCTGCCGCCCGGTTCTTTGCGCGCGTCGTGCCCTGTGTTCGTCTGGGCGAAGGCGAACCCCAACTGCAAGGCGGTGGCGCGCTGCGCGGCGCGCATGGGGTCGTCCAGGGCCTCGCCGGCAAGGCCGCCGTTTCCGATCATGTAGAAGCGTCCGTTCCATTTCTCCGGCAGGCTGACCTCAAAGGCGATCTCGGGGGAAAGCAGGCCGGTAACGCGGCAGTGTGCCGGCGCGGCTCCTGCTGGCGTCTCCACCGCCGCAATCTGCGCAACTTCCTTGGCGTGAAAGCGTCCCAGCGTTTCGCACTTGTGGTGCGGCTGGAAATCGGCCTGGGAATAGGGCACATTGGCCTTCTGGCGCTCCGCAAAATCCTGCGGGCGGGCGGGGACGGCTGTCAAAAAAGCAAGTAAGCCCGTAATCGCCCCAACGCGCTTTGGCTTCCAAAGGAGTTCGTTCCGCATATTGGTTTTGATTTTCGCATGGTTGTCCCACGCACAACGGAAGCGCGGCTGCACGCACCGGTTCGCAGACACTGACGGTTATGCGGAAGACGATCTCACCCTCCCAGTCGGAAATGGAACAAACGCGGGAATGGATCGATCTGAAGGAACGGGCTTCGGTGGAGATCACCTCCGAGGACCCGGAGCACCCTATTGAGCGGGCGTTCGAGTGCCACGCCGGGGGCTGGCGCGCCGGGACCACGGGCGAACAGCGGATTCGCCTGCGGTTCGATTCGGCTATGCCGGTGCGACGCATCCAGCTGCGCTTCGTGGAACCATCGGTGGAGCGTACACAGGAGTTCGAATTGCACTGGTGCGATGTAACCGGTCTGCGCCGGTTAGTGGTACGGCAGCAATGGAACTTCAGCCCCACGGGATCGACGACGGAAACGGAGGATTACCGGGTGGAACTGGACGCAGCGGCGGAAATCGAATTGACCATCCGGCCGGGTGCGGATAGCGTCCGGGCAAGCCTCGATTGCTGGCGAATGGGATGAGGGAGGGAAGGTGAGCCGTCCGTATCCGGAGCCCGTGCGTTTTGCGGTGATGCATCAACGCTGGTGCGATCTGACGTTCTTACATTGGCGGTTTCCGGCAGCTTCTGTGGCGAAGCTGGTGCCGCGAGCACTCACAGTGGAAACCTTCGACGCGTCGGCCTGGGTGGGGGTGACGCCATTCTGGTTGAGCGGCCTTCGGCCACCATTTCTTCCGCCTCTGCCGTGGTTTTCGGCATTTCCGGAAACCAATTGCCGGACGTATGTCAGAGGACCGGATGGCGAGCCGGGCGTGTGGTTCTTCTCGCTGGATGCGGCGCGCGTGGCGGCTGTCATCGGAGCACGAACGGGATACGGGCTGCCGTATGCGTGGTCACGCATGCGGGTCGAGACTACGGATTCGCGGGTGCGTTATGAAAGCCAGAGGCGCTGGCCGGATCAGGCGGGTAGAACGCGGATCGAGGTGACGCCCGGGGAAGCGATTGAAGCGGGGGAACTGGAAGACTTTTTGACAGCGCGTTTCCGGCTGTACTCGTTATTGGGCGGTTGCCTGACGTTCACGCGCGTGGAACATCCGCCGTGGCCGCTGCACGCGGCGCGAGCAACCACGGTCGAGCAGACGCTCACGTCGGTGGCGGGATTGCCAGAACCGCAGGGGCCGCCGCTGGTTCATTTCTCTCCAGGCGTGGCGGTACGGGTCTCCCGGCCGCACTCCGTGGGCGCGCGAACTCTCAGACATGCAAGCGATCCGGCGTTGTCGCGGTAAGTTCGCCTGCGTTATTGTTTTGCTGCTAGGCGGTGCGGCCGCGTGGGGCGGCCCGCCATTTCAGACGGACGATCCGGAACCGATCGACTTCCGCTACTACGAGTTCTATACCTTCGGCACAGTGGATGGCACGCCGGTAGAAACAGACACCTCGGGTCCGGCCGTGGAGTTCAACTGGGGAGCCCTGCCCAACGTGCATTTGCACATCATAGTGCCCGAGGCCGCGATTTTCCCGTCGAACAATGCGGCCTATGCTCCGGCCGGCGCCGGCCCGCGGGCGTTCGGGCTCGGCGACATCGAAACCGGCATCAAATATCGCTTCCTACAGGAGAGCAAACACCGGCCGATGATTGGAACGTTCACCATGTTCGAACTGCCGGCGGGAAGCGCGGCGCGAGGACTCGGGGTTGGAAAGACATGGTACAAGGTACCGCTCTGGATCCAAAAGAGCTTCGGGCCGTGGACCACCTACGGCGGCGCGGGAATCACGGTAGTGCCCGCCTCCGGCGACCGCAATTTCTTCTACGAAGGTTGGCTGGTGCAGCGTGACTTGGGCAAGAAATGGACGCTCGGCTTGGAAGAGTTTCACCACGGCTCCGAAGGCGAGGCGACGGCGCAAACGCGGGCAGCGACGATGATTGAACTGGGCGGCTACTACAAGTTTTGCGACCCCGGATTCCAACTGCTTTTCTGCTATGGCCACACCGCGATCGGCCAGACTGAAACGTATGCCTATCTGGGGCTCTACTGGACGTGGGGAAATGACAAGAAGGGCGCGCCCCCGGCAGCAGCGAGATTGGGGTTCGGGCGGTGGTGATCTAGAACTTCACCTGGGAGTCGGCGGCGAACTTACGATAGTTGCGAAATTCGATGGTGTTGCGGGTGCACGTGCCGCTGCCGCTCATGCAGCCGATGGATTCCGCATTGGCCGGCAGCAGGTACGTGTGGTGATCGATCTCAGTAAACGAATAATTGAGAGTGCTGTCCGCGCGGCTGAACGGATATTCGCGGGGCAGCGAAGTAGCGTGCTGCTCGATTCGGAGTACGCGGCGCGTCAGCTTGTCGATCCAAATGGAACCTTCGTAGGCTGTGTTGTAGCGGCGGCCATCCGGGGAAACCAGAGTCCAATGAGAGTTGGGCTGGGGCACCGTGAGATCATAGACCACGGCAAGATTGCCAGTGACGCGCTCTTCGCGGCCGCGCTGGAACGAGGCGTTGGTCGAAGCCGACAAAATATCCGCTAGCGTAGAGGAGAACTCGCCCGTGGACCATGCGCCCGAGTCCTCCGGGCTGTTGATGGATCGCCCGTTGCTTTGAAAATCGCGATACTGCTCCTTGCCATCCACGTAGGTCAGTTCCGCGGTCACCACGTCTATGGGCTGCCAGCCGGCGGGACCGGCGGTACTGAAGTAACGGCTCGTGACCTGCTGGGCCAGGTAATTGGGGAGACTGCTCTCAAACAACGCGGCCACGGCGCGCGCATCGGCGAGGATCTGCTCGTCGTTGTTGAATCGCGGCGAACTGGGATCGGTAGGCGGCGGGATGCTTTCGCCGCGTCCGCCGGAGGGTGCAACGGGCTGCGATTCGGTGGCAGCGGGCGTGGATTCCGGTTCGGGTTCGGAGGGCGGCGATGCGGAAGCGGTCATCGAGTGGGGCTTGCCGAAATCTTCGGGAGCCGGTACATGTGCGCTGGCCTCCTCAACGCGTTCGGCAGCGGCGCGCTCGGCGGCGGTTCCGCCGCGGACCAGGACGATGCGCAACGCGGTCTCCTCATCGTCGGGACTCACATCCACCGCGAGTTGGTCGCCGGGATGGAGGAGAGAATCGCGGATCGGTTCGCCCGCCTTGTTCCGGAATTGGGTTTTGGCCAGGAGCCGGAAGCGCAGAAGACCGCGGCGACCCTGCAAGAGCAGGTCTTTCTCGCGCAAGCGCCGCAGCGCGCCCTCGGCCGAGACGACCGTTGTGTTTACCGCTTCACGCGAGCCCGCTCTTTCGTTCTTGGATTGGCGCTTGGGGAGTTTAATTTCGGGAACGTTGATGCCAACCGGAACGCCACCGGGCCCGGGATAAGTACCGCCCGGATAGGTGTTGGGGTATTGCCCGGGAGGATACTGTCCCGGTGGATACTGACCTGGCGGGTATTGGCCCGGATACTGCCCTAAAGCCGAGCCTCCGAAGAGCAGCAGCGCTGGCCACAGCCGGGCGGCCCGGGGACGCGCCCGCAAAACCAAACGTCCCTCCTCTCTTTACGGTTCAATTCTATAACGTATGAGAGGAAAAGGAGGTTGCCATTCCTAGGCAAGGGGGAATACCTCTTCTTGCAACAACTGCTCCCGTACAGCCAGAAAATCCGCGTCATTGATCCCCATACATGAACGGTTATCCGTCCGATATCGGATCGCCCGTGCAGCACAGGCCCTTCCCAATTGGAAATGCTCCTCCCGCCGGTCATTCCCTGGGAATGAAAATAGTCTAGTGAGCCGGCCCGTTTCCGTGTCGGACCCGGCGATGTTCGAGCCCTTATGCCGATTGCGGCCGTCAGGAGCGCAAAGACCATGGCGAACGCCTCGCCCAGCAGCACGAAAGGATACACCGATGCCGTATGGACCGTGGAAAGATCGGAAAGCAAGTGCGCCGCGGAATAGATGAACCCCTCGATTAACGACAGGGCAAAAATAGCGATGCCGATTTTGGGGGGTTTCGGCCGAGCTTCGATTCCAAAGCGGGAACTGGTACGGGACCGGCTGCTGCCATGATCTACCTGGTCTAAAGAGTCTACAAGGCGAGTGTTTCAAAGTAGTGAACCCGCGGCCGCATTTTCCCCTGCATTCCGGGCGTCGCTTTGTCCACACACCGTGTTACCCTTTGTGAAACTGCCGCAGCCCCTTTGACACTATGCAGAAATACGACCTCATTGTCATCGGCTCAGGGCCTGCCGGCCAGCGGGCCGCAGTCCAAGCAGCCAAGTCCGGCCGTCATGTGGTCGTCGTGGAGCGCCGCACGAATGTCGGGGGCACCTGCATCAACACCGGCACCATTCCCAGCAAAACCATGCGGGAAGCCGTGCTGCACCTCTCCGGCTACTACTCCCATGGGATGTACGGCGCCAACCACCGCCCTACCGAGCGGGTTACCATGGCCGACCTCGGCTTCCGCGTCAATCAGGTCATCCAGACCGAAACCGATGTCACCGAGGCGCAACTAACCCGCAACGGCGTCGATATCGTACATGGCCAAGCCAGTTTCCTCGATTCGACACATGTCCAGGTCGAAAGCAGCCTCGGAACTTTTCAACTGGAAGCTCCCACCATCGTGATTGCAACCGGAACCAAGCCGTCAGTCTCTCCACTGGTTGCAATCAACGGCCGCAACATTATTAACAGCGACCAGGTCCTGCAGATGCCCGAAATCCCCCGAACGCTGCTCGTTGTCGGCGGCGGCGTTATTGGAGTGGAGTACACCTGCATGTTCGCCGTGCTGGGTGTTCGCGTGATCCTGATCGAAAAGCGCCCCCGCCTTTTGGAATTCGCGGATTCAGAAATGGTGGAGGCGCTCTCGTATCATCTGCGGGACCGCCGCGTTACCTTGCGTCTCAATGAGGAAGTGTCCAGCGTGGAGGAAGCCCCGGCGGCCGGCGTGATCGCAAACCTGAAAAGCAATAAGCGTATCTCCGGCGATGCCCTGCTCTATGCGGTGGGGCGCCAGGGCAATGTCGATAACCTGAACCTGGCCGCCGCCGGCCTGGAAGCGGACAGCCGCGGGCGCATCGAAGTTGATCCCGAGTACCGCACCAAAGTGTCCAATATCTATGCCTGCGGCGACGTCATCGGCTTCCCCAGCCTGGCATCCGTTTCTATGGAGCAGGGCCGTATCGCTGCGGCCCACGCTTTTGGCCTGAAAGTCCACTCCACGCCCGCCACTTATCCGTACGGCATCTACACCATCCCGGAAATTTCGTTCGTGGGCAAAACCGAAGAACAGCTCACCGATGAAGACGTCCCTTATGAAGTCGGCCTCGCCTATTACCGCGAAACCGCGCGCGGCCAAATCCGCGGCGATCTCAATGGGCGCCTCAAGATTATCTTCCACCGCGAAACTCGCGAGATCCTCGGCGTGCACATCATCGGCGAAGGCGCGTCCGAGCTCCTGCACATCGGCCAGGCCGTGATGACGCTAAAAGGCACGGTGGACTACTTCATCGACACGGTCTTCAACTATCCCACCCTGGCCGAATGCTACAAGCAGGCCGCCTTCAATGGCGTCAACAAACTGGCCCGCCTCTAAGGAAAACCAGCTCGCCGCTCCCAATCCGGGCTTGCGGCGGCCCGATGTTTCTTGTATTCTGATTACGGATATTAAAGCCTTAATAAGGCGATAAAATGTTTGACAGGCCGTCAGTGGCGGTGTTTTGCGTTTTGCTCTTGCCTTTGGCGCTGATCCATGCCGGCGAGACGTACACCGTAAATCCCCAACTGCCGCAGCCCATAAAGGTGCCGGCTTGCCTTTTAGGAAAAACCTTCTTTGTCGCTGAATTGGGTGGGGGTTCGGCCAGTTCGGCTGTACGCATGGCTCGCAGTTGGACCAGCCCGAACCCCGCATGGCTCCCTCCGGGCGTCAACTTCAACCGGGAGCTAAAAATGTTGGAGGTTAACTGGCAAACGGATCCGGCTGATATCGTTCGGGACGCTTTGGTGCAATCGTTTCGATCCGCAAACAATCTGGCATCCGACGACACGGCCGCCGATTACACTTTGCTCGTGACGCTGTTTCGCTTCGGGCTCGCGGACGCCACTTGGCGTGAGTACTATTCCAAGCTGGAGATGCTTGTTCAGGTGAAAAACATGCGCACAGGAGCCATTGTGGATGTCCCGGCCATTGGAACCTGCGTGGCCAAAACTGAAGACCGGGACCACAAATCGAAACAAAAGATAGAGTCGGGCCTGCAAACCGCGCTCAGCCGAGGTGTTACCAATTTTCTGTACAGCGCCCGTTTGAAGGCCGCTGTGGAGTGATCGGAATACGGTATGAAATCGAAATGTGAGTCCGTCGCCCTGCTGGGATTCCTTGCCGTTTATCCGCTGCTCGCGCAGGGCGTGCCGAAATCCAAATCGATAACTTTAGAAGTGCGTCGCTTCACGTTGGCCGAAGGCGTAAACTTTCCCAAAGAGTTCCCCGACTTCTTATATGCGCTCCTGATCGAAAAACTGACCGAAGCGCCAATCGGTGCCGTGGTTCTGGGAGAGAACGAACTGGCCGATCCCCCTGGCGCGGATACGCTCGTACTCGAGGGGAAAGTGCTGGCATCTAAGGGCGCCTGGTATAGAGGCGCGGGTGAAAAGCAAATCGTGACACGTGTCGTTTTCCGTCGTGGTGCCGACGAGATCCTGTTCCAGAAGGAAGTGACCGCCGGGCCGAGCGTCTGGACGCGCGTCTCCTATGAGGATGAGAACGAGTTGTGGTCCGCGGCCGCGCTTGCCGACCGCATCATTAAAGAAGTTCGAGCCGCGCTGAAGCGATGACATGGGGCCACCAGCCTGGGCGCCGGGCGCGCGTCCTCCAGTTTGACGCGCGCCTAGCTATAGCTAGAGTGCCACCACGCCACGATCCCGCACTAGAAAAGCCGGGAATTCCGCGACGCTACACCGCGGTATCAGAAGAACAAACCACTGATTACCGCGTTCGGCCCGGAATACTGCGTCACCTGGAGTTTTACGTGCCCCGTGAGTTTCCACACCAGGTATTGGCCGTTGGCGAATCCCGAAAGGCTCCGGCTGTCCAAAACCGCTCCCGAACTGGCGTCCAACACCTTGATCGTTTCTGCGCGGTTCTGGTAGTCCCAATCCAGACAGTAAACGGCGATCTGGTGCGTGCCTCCATCCGTGAGGTTGATGTCAATCGTGAAACCGTTCCCGCTGAACCATGTGGCCGCGATCCGGTCGCTCGCCGCGTTCTTTTGGAGCGCGCGTGGATCCGAAGTCGATCCCGCCCAGGTATAAAACGACTGCCCGGCAGGGTTAACCGTAGCGAAACTCGGATAGGCGGCCGAATCGCCGATCACGGTGTACCCGTTTGCCCCATAGGTGCCTTTCCAATTACCCATGGTCCAGGAATCCGCTTCCACGAACTGCGCCGCCGCGCTACTCGCGCCAAGACCTCCGCCGAAGAACACACCGCTAAGTACAGCGTTTGGCCCCGCGGTTCGTGTTACCTGGAGTCTCACATGTCCCTTAATGTTCCACACCAGGTACGCGCCGTTTCCGAATCCGGAAATGCTGCGGCTGTCCATGACCGCTCCCGATACGGCATCCACCACCGTAATCGTCTGCGACCTGCTCTGATAATCCCAGTCGAGGCAGTAAACCGCTACCTGGTGCGTTGAACCATCGGTCAAATTAATGTCGATCGTGAAACTCCCGCCGGAGAACCACGTCGCCGCGATGCGATCGCTCGCGGAACTCTTCTGCAATGCGCGCACATCGGTTGTCGATCCTGCCCAGGTATACGAACCTTGTCCGCTCGGCCCCACCGTGGTCGGCGTGTTCGTGTTGCCGTCGCCCACAATGTCATATCCTTGCGATCCGTACATGCTCTTCCAGTTGCCAAGCGTGCTTGTATCCAGACCGGCGAAACTCACCTGGCTCGATGGAGGCGGAGGAGGCGCGACCGCCGCCGGCGCCATGGCCACCGCTACGGGGTAAACGCCCACTCCGGAAATTGTGCCTGACAAATAGTCGTTCACCGTGTCCAGAACCGAAAGACTGAAACTGAATTCATTGGCAACATAGGCATGGCTGCCGTCGGCGCTTACTGCTATCGACATTGGGAGACTGCCCACTGCGATTTGCCCCAGCAGCGAGTTCGATCCGGTATCGATGGCACCTACAATTCCGGCGTTGGTATCCACCACGAACACTCGATTTCCCGACGGTGTAACTGCCATAGAGGTTGGAGAGGAGAATCCCCAAACAGTTGCGAGGATGGCGCCAGAACTCGCGCTTTGCACTGTCACGGCTCCGGAATATTGATTGGCTATGTACAGGTTTTGTCCGTTTGGCGCGACTGCAATGCCGTTCGGCCCGGAGAGCGCCGAAAACGTCGCCACCACCGCTTGGGCTCCTGTGTCGATCACACTGATGGTGCCGCTCAGCAGGTTGGTAACGAAAGCACGCGTGCCGTCAGGGCTGAAGGCCACTCCGGCCGGTGATGAGCCGACTCCGATCGTGGCTACCACCGATTGCGATGCCGTGTTCACCACCGATACCGTGTTCGATCCTTTGTTCACCACATATACCAGGGTGCCGCTCGGATTGACGGCTGCCGCGATCGGCGTGGATCCGACGCCAATCGTGTTCACCAGCGTATTGCTGGATGTACTGATCACCGATACACTGTTCGCACCTTGCGATGTCACATATACGGCCGATCCGTTAGGCGTGATCACGGAGCCCGTGGGTCCGGCGGGCACGCGAATCGAGGCGGCGCTCGATCCATTGGCTGCATTGATTACATTGAGCACGTTCCCCGAGACGCTCGAGACGTACACGTAAGGCTGTGCCTTGAGTCCGGCAGGCGCTAACAGGCTGGTCGTCGCTAATAGAGTCCAAACGTAAGACTTCATGGGGCTCCTTTTGGGTTGTTGAGTTGTCTTTCGGAGCCGGAATCGAGTAAGTACACTTAGGGCTATGGCCTTGAATGGGCGTTAGTTAGCGCGAATTTTTCGAGCGTTCGGCGGAGCTTACAGTCGGGCCGTCAAGCTCGAATCCTGGCTTCGGGAATGTTCAAAACGGAAGCGCCGGAAGGGGCAACTCGGCTGCCATTAGCCGTCTACGTGGAATGAGGCGCTTGCCGCTCTTTCCTCTAACGGTATGTACAATATTTCACCGTAAAAAGGAAATAAGTGAAAATTCTACCACGGAGCGGCAACGCGCGACTTACAACTTTTAGTTAACCAGCAGGTAATCGTACAAACGATAACTCGAGTTAATTGCGCAGGTTACGTCCAAGATCAAATCAGGGTGGGAAAATCCGGTGCAAACGGAGCAACCTTATAAAAAGCTGCTCCGTCTGCACCAAGTGCTTACAAATGAACTACTTCACAATAAAGCGCCGGCGCAGACCCGCCAGCGTGAGCAGTCCCATACCAGTCAACACAAAAGTCACCGGCTCTGGAGTTGCCGAAGTCGGCTCAAAGGCTTTAACCGTCGTTACACCACCATCGATCACTGAGGCGTTGCCCGATGTGAAGTTCGTCGCGTTCGTACTAATGACGAGCACGTCCGAAGTCTGGCCGGGCTGGATCTTGGCTGCGTCCGGTGGGTTAAACGAAAAACCGACTACGTCTCCTACACTGTTCCGGTCCGCGGTAACCGGAGCGACTGAGCCGTTCACGAACCCTCCGGCTATGCTTCCGCCATCTGTCCTGTAACCGACAGAGGTCGTAAACCCGGTAAAGGTGGTGTCCGTCTCGCGGGAGAGCGGATCGCATGCCGGCTGCCCAGCAGCGCCGCAGTTCGGCGCCGTGGTGTTGTTGGTCACCTGGTAGTAAAAGTCAAGCGTGCCGCCCGCCTCGCGATATACGGCCGAATTCAGTGTACCGGCCGTCGTCCCGAGAGACGACACGTACGGAGCTGACAACGATGCCAGCAACGTCCCCGGAGCGGCCGACGTCAGCCCAGGGACAACTGTGTCCCCCGGGAGCAACGCGACCGTGCCGAGAAGTGCGGCGCTCGCGCTGGGGATCATCGAAACGACCACCAACGCGGTAAGTAGCGCAAATACTCCTCTCACTTTTTTCATTGAATTGAACCCCTCCGATAACGGGCGTCCGCCCCTTATCCACGGTCAGAGTAGCTTTGAAACAATCTGAAGTAAACACTTCCAAATACCGGTAATGGATTGGCCGCCACAGACTTACGCCGGAACGCGTGCCAAACGCGACATCCGTTGCGGGGTGTGGAAATTTTCGTTCCGCCGGGGCGTAAATCGGTTACGGTTCCGGTTCAGCGGATTCTGGGCGGAACCATCCGAAGTCTTAGGCGGAAGCCTTAGCGGGATGCTCCGTCACGGCCTCTACGATCTCCCTGAATTCGGCGTCGTCCACCAAGCCGCGCTTTTCGATTCCCTTGTCTTTGACGCGCTTCAGGATTTCAGAAACCGCATCATCGTCCACCCCGGTGATCCCCAGGCGCTCGAGGGTATAGGTGATCGATAATTTGCCGCTCTTCTTGCCGAGCACCACGTCGCCGCTGCGTCCGGTGAGCGCCGGGTGCGTGCCGAACATGGCGAGCGGCTCCTTCACTACGAGATCAACACCGATGCCCGACTCGCGCGTGAAATTCCGGGACCCCAGAATCGGTTTGTTGAGGGCAATGGGGAAGCCGCTCACCTGGCTTACCAGCGCGCCCAGTTCCGGGAGTTTGCCCAGATTGTATTGCGTATCGTAACCGTAGAGTACGTGCAGCGCGACCATCAACTCTTCGAGAGCAGCATTGCCGGTGCGCTCGCCGAGCCCATTGGAGCAACTGTGCACGCATTCCGCGCCAGCTTCCACGCCAGCCAGTTCCGTCGCTACCGCCATGCCGAAATCGTTATGGGTATGCACTTCTACCGGCAGGTTGGTCCACGACTTCACCAGCCGCACCATGTGTTTGATGGCCTGGGGCAGCGCGCAGCCCATGGTGTCTACCACGCCGACGGAATCCGGAGGAGCGTCCTCGATGATGCGGGTGAGGAGGTTCTTCAGATCCTCCTCGCGCGCGCGGGTGGTGTCGTACGGGAAATAGACCACATGCATGTTGCGCGATTTGGCATAGTTGATCACGCCGACGCTCTTTTTGAGAACGTCTTCCCATGTCCACTTGAACTGGTATTTCAGCTTGGGGTAACCGATGGGCACCTCGATAATGACGCCATGGCAGCCGCATTCGATGGCTTTGTCGATATCGGCGTTGATCGCGCGGGCGAAGGTGTAGATCTTCGATTTGAGCCCGAGCTTCGAGATCTGCTTGATGGCCTCGAAATCCTGATCAGATACGGCAGGCATCCCGGCTTCGATGCGTTCGACGCCGCATTCGCTCAGCTTTTCGGCGATGGCAATTTTGTCCGCGATACTCATCACGACACCAGGCGTCTGCTCGCCATCGCGCAAAGTCGCGTCGTGAATGCTCACGCGCTCGGGAAGTTGAAACTGCGCCCGCACCTCGGGCGCATAATTATAAGGGCTGACCCACCACTCATTCTCGCGATAGTATTTGCCGTCCATGACCCACGAATTATAGCAAGCTCAGAACTGGAACCGCGCAACGAGTTGGCCTTGGCGGGGAGCGGCAAAAAGCGCGCCGGTATTAATGTAGCCATACCCGGCGGTGGTTTGACCGGCGGCATTGCGTGTCTGCGTAGCCGCCGGGTTGGCGGCCGTGGGATTGCTCATCTCGGTCCGGTTGAAGATGTTGGTAAACTCCGCGCGAACCTGCAGGTTCGCTCTCTCCTTGATCCGGAAATTCCTGCCGATACTCATGTTTTCCACGGGACGGCGCTGGTAGCGGAAGTCGCTATAGTAAGCGGCCGCCGTGCCCCATTGTCCCGGCGCCGGATTGGACCAGGCGGCGGGATTCAATACGAACGTGGTGTTCGGGTCGAAGCAATGGCAGTTCAGGTCTTGCGTAAACAGCGGCACGCCCGGAACACGATTGAAATTAGTCGTCTGGAACACATAGGTTGCCATGCTGTTGGTGGATGTGGGAGAAGCGATGGGTAAACCGCTGGTGTAACGCAGCAGCGTGCCGATCTGCCAGTCGCGCGCGATCCACGAGATCGCTTTGTTGCCCAGCAGGCTGTCGCCGCTCGTCCACTTCGGTGTGGTGTAACTGCCGGAGAAGACGAATTGGAATGGCTGGTCGAAAGTGGAAAGGGCCTTCTGATTGGGGCGATTGAAGGCATCGTTGATGATGACGCCGCCACCGCGTCCGAAATCGTCCTCTACTCCGGAGGTGAGCTGTTTGGCCCACGTGAAGTTGGAACCAAACTCCAAGCCATGGCTAAAACGCTTGGTCGCTTTTAGCTGGAGCGACTCGTACCAGGTGTCACCATCCGGCACCCAATGCCAGTTGGTAATCGCGCCGTATTGCGGAAAGGGCCGGAGCGATTGAGCGACGGTCGCAGATGAGGGGAACCCGGGATATGGGAGGCCGAAGCCCCGCGAGGCAGCCACCGCCGAACTCACGGGTGAAGCCAGCAGCGTGCGGTCCGCCGCGTTGTTGAGGCTGAGGCCGTACTTGGAAAACACGAGGTCCGGCTGGATGCAGTTGGGGCAGATCAGCCCGGCGGCGTTCCACCAGGCGCCGCGGTTCCCCACATAGGTTGCCTCCACGAGCAGGTTGCGCGCGAGTTCCCGCTGCACACCGACGCTCCACTGCAACTGCCGCGCAGGCCGGCCGGCGTGCCGGTCCTGTTCCTGGGGGGCGGACCCCAATACGCCCGGGAATAGATATTGCCCGGGATCAAAATTGGGGAAGGTAATCTTGTAGGGCATTCCGTTCTGCACCTGAAACGCCGGGTATCCGTAGGAGGCGGTCTGGTAAATATACTCGGAACCGGCGGAATAGCCCAGATTGTTGTCGTCAGTCTTGAAATACGAGACGCCAGCGCCCACACGGAGCACCGTCTTCGACGTCAACTGGTAAGCCAGGCCGAGGCGCGGCCCAAAGGCAAAAGGATAGTTGGTGGAGAATTTGCAGTTACACCGTCCGCCGCCGTAGCCTTCATAGATAATCGCACCGGGGCGGCCGCCGGCATTGGGATTGGGCGTGGAAGGCGAAAAGATCCCATAGTACCCGTTGCCGTCTTGTAAGTAAGTGGAAAAGTCGTAACGCAGTCCGTAGTCGAGCGTCAGCTTGCGAGTAGCTTTCCAGGAGTCCTGAGCGAAGCCGGAGATCGAGTGAGCTCCCATGTGGGTGACTGCCGGCACGCCGGAGAACCCATTATCCACGCGGCCCATGAGGAAGCTGGCGTAAGCGAACCCCACGGTGGAGGGCAGGCTGACGCCATTGAGAGCGGGCATGCCGGTTTCGGTGGGGCTATAAGTGAACCAGCCCATGGAGTAGGTTTCGTTGAACATCTGGTAACCATCGACCATCATTTCCCCACCGAACTTATAAGTGTGGTTGTTGCGCACCCAAGTGAGGCTGGTATTGGCGGTTGGTTTCCGGTACGTCAAGTGAATCTGGTTTCCAGGACCCATGCCGTAAGCCATGCCGCCTTGACTCCCGGATGTACCGCCGATCACCGGAAAAAGAGTAGAGTTGGTGCCGGTCAATCCCAATTGCGTGATTGAGTTAAAGCGGTCGCTGTGATCGTTGATCCTGGTATCCACCAGTCCCGCGCCGAAGTGGAGCAGGAGCGTGGGCGTCAGCGTTTCGTCGAAGTTCAGGCGGTAGGTATTCGAGTTGACCAGGCGCGGCTGGCTGCTGCGGATAGGCGGCGGCATGGCGCCGTCATTTGGATTGTCCTGTCGGTTGAGGGACCAGAAGCCGGAGATCTTGGATTTAGCGCTGATCTGATAATCGCCTTTCACCGAAGGGATGAGCGTGTATTTGGGGTTGGCATAAGTGGGAAGGTAGTTGTTGATGAGACCGGAACTGGTGGGCAGAGGAATGAAGTTCTGGATCTTCAGATTTACGGAATCGAATTGCGAGGCCGGGACAATATTGCCCGGAAACGGATTGCGGTACGTGAGGCCGTTCACGACGAAATCACTGGTGGGGTCGTAAATCGTGTTCTCCATAATGGGGCGACCCAGCCCATCGGCGCCTAGACTGCGACCGGTCAGCGCCTTCGAAAAATCGCCGCCGCGGTACGCGAGGGTGGGAACCGTGCCCGAAACATTGTTGGTGATAATGGTTTCGGCGAAGTGTTCGAAGTTGAAAAAGAAGAACGCCTTGTCGTGACCGTTGTAGATTTTCGGAATCAGCACCGGTCCGCCGAAATTGAATCCGTAGTCGTTGCGGCGCTGGCGCTGGCGTAACAGATGGCCGTTGCCGTCATTGGTAAATGGCGCACCGGCATTCAGCGCCTCGTTTACGAAGTACTCGTAAGCATCGCCGTGGAACTGGTTGGTGCCGGAGCGCATGGTGACATTAAAAAGACCGCCACCGGCCTGGCCGAGCTCAGCGGAATAGTTGCTGGTTTGCACAGCGAATTCCTGAATGGCATCGACACTGCCTTGTGTCTGCGATTGCGCGGAGTACCAGCCGTTGGTGGCATCCTGGCCTTCGATACGCATGGCTTGGGTGTTGGCGGGCGTGCCGTTAATCCGGATATCGACATCGGGCGAATAGGTTGTACCCGGCAACAACTGCACCACGGCGTAGGGATTGCGGATTCCGGAAGCGCCGGCAGCCGCGCCAATCGACATGACTGGGAGGCTGTTCAGAGTATTGGTTGTCACGGTATGGCTGAGCTCGCCGCTCTCGGTGTTTAACAAGGGGGCGGCTTCGGTAACGGTGACAGACTCGGTGTTGGCGCCGACTTCGAGGACGGCGTCGACGCGATAAGTCTGCGCCACTTCGACCGTGATATTTTGCCGCACAAACTTTTTGAACCCGGGCACTTCGATGGAGAGCTCATATTGGCCGGCCGGAAGCTGGGCCAGCGTGTAGTTCCCCGTAGCAGAGGTCCCTGCCTGATAGATGGCTCCGGTTTCCACGTTCCGGATTTGCACTGCAGCGGCGGCAACGACGGCCCCCGCGGGATCGGCTACCGTACCGGTGATGGTGCCGCGGTCACTCTGGGCCATCGCGGACACGGCGCATGCGATCAAACAAACGATGTTTGAAATCCTCATGAAAGCCACCCCCCTTTTCGAACAAACAAGTGGGATTGACTGTATACCTCCCGGAATTTCGAGTCAAGGGGGTCGATGGCAGTTATGGGCGAAAGATAGTGGGGCCTCCGTGGTGGACGCCCTTACGGTCGCGGCTCTGCTTCAGAACTGGAAGCGCGCGACGAGTTGGCCCTGGCGCGGAGCGGCAAACACCGTGCCGTTGTTGATATATCCGAAGCCGGCGGTGGTTTGACCGGCGGCGTTGCGAGTCTGTGTAGCCAGCGGGTTGGTCACATTCGGGTTACTCATCTCCGTGCGGTTGAAGATATTGGTGAATTCGGCGCGGATCTGCAGATTGGCGCGTTCCTTGATGCGGAAATTCCGCGCGAGGCTCATGTTCTCCACTGGACGGCGCTGGTAGCGGAAATCGCTGTAATAGGCGGCTGCGGTGCCCCATTGTCCGGGGGCCGGATTGGACCAAGCGGCTGGGTTCAGCACGAACGTGGTGTTGGGGTCGAAGCAGTGGCAGTTGAGGTCTTGCGTAAACAGCGGCACGCCGGGCACCCGGTTGAACAGGGTGCTCTGGTAAACGTAGGTCGCCATGCTGTTAGTCGAGGTGGGAGAGGCAATCGGCAGACCGCTGGTGTAGCGCAGCAGCGTACCGATCTGCCAGTCGCGGGATACCCACGAGAGTGCTTTGTTGCCGTTCCATTTCGGCGTGGTGTAACTGCCGGAAAAGACGAACTGGAACGGCTGATCGAATACCGAGAGGTCTTTCTGGTTGGGGCGGTTGAACGCGTCGTTTATGATGACGCCATCGCCGCGTCCGAAGTCGTCTTCGACACCCAGGGTGAGCTGTTTCGCCCACGTGAAATTCGATCCGAACTCCAGGCCGTGGCTGAAGCGCTTGGTAGCTTTCAACTGCAGAGACTCGTACCAGGTGTCGCCATCCGGGACCCAGTGCCAATTGGTGATGTTGCCGTACTGCGGAAACGGCCGCAGAGATTGTGCGACTGTCGCAGATGCCGGGAAGCCGGGATAGGGCAGCCCGAAGCCACGCGCGGCGGCAATCGCCGAACTTACGGGTGAAGCGAGTAGAGTCCGGTCAGCCGCGTTGTTGAGGTTCAGCCCGAATTGCGCGAGGGTAGATTGCTGGATGCAGTTGGGGCAGATCAAGCCGGCCGCGTTCCAATACGCGCCGCGGTTGCCCACATAAGTGGCTTCCACCACCAGGTTGCGTTGCAGTTCTTTCTGAATCCCCACGCTCCACTGAACCTGGCGCGCCGGACGGCCGGCATGGCGGTCCTGCTCCTGCGGCGCAGATCCCAATACCCCGGGGAACAGATACTGGCCGGGATCGAAGTTGGGGAAGGTGATTTTGTAAGGCATGCCGTTCTGCATCTGAAACGCCGGATAGCCGTAAGAGGCAGTCTGGTAAATGTATTCAGAACCCGCGGAGAAGCCCAAATTGTTATCGTCGGTCTTGAAGTAAGAGACGCCGGAGCCGACGCGCAGCACCATCGTGGGTGTCAGTTGGTAAGCGAGGCCGAGCCGCGGACCGAAGGCAAAGGGATAGTTGGTGGAGAATTGGCAGTTACAACGTCCTCCGCCGTAGCCTTCAAATATAATGGCGCCGGGCCGATTCCCCGCATTCGGATTCGGAGTGGAAGGAGAGAAGATGCCGTAATAGCCGTTTCCGTCCCTCAAGTAAGTCGAGAAATCGTAGCGCAGGCCATAATCCAATGTCAGCTTGCGAGTTGCTTTCCAGGAATCCTGCGCAAAGCCCGAAATGGAGTGAGCCCCCATGTGAGTGACTGCCGGGACCGCGGAGAATCCGTTGTCCACGAGGCCCATGAGGAAGCTGGCATAACTGAAACCCACCGTGGAAGCGAGACTCACTCCGTTGAGGGCCGGCATGCCGGTCTCATTGGGACTGTAATTGAACCAGCCCATGGTGTAAGTCTCATTGAACATCTGGTAACCATCGACCATCATCTCGCCGCCGAACTTGTAAGTGTGATTATTGTGGACCCAGGTGAGACTGGTGTTGGCAGTAGGCTTGCGGTAGATCAGGTGAATCTGGTTGCCCGCGCCCGTGGTGTAATTCATGCCGCCCTGATTCTCGAGCAGAGTCGAGTTGGCGGCGCCGACGACGGCCCCAATTACCGGGAACAGAGTGGAATTCGTGCCGGTAAGCCCGATTTGGGCAACCGGATCGAACCGGTCGCTGTGGTCGTTGATGCGAGTATCCAGCAATCCGGCGCCGAAATGCAGCAGCAAAGTGGGAGTCAAAGTCTCATCGAAATTCAACCGGTAGGTGTTGGAGTTCACCAGGCGCGGTTGGCCGCTGCGGATGGGTGGCGGCAAGGGTCCATTATTAGGATTGTCCTGCCGGTTGAGTGACCAGAAACCGGAAATTTTGGACTTGGCGCTGATTTGATAGTCACCTTTTACAGAGGGAATCAGCGTGTATTTGGGGTTGGAATAGGTGGGAAGGTAATTGTTGATCAGCCCGGAATTCGTGGGCGCCGGAATGAGGCGCTGGATCCTCATTGCCACGGAATCCAATTGAGACGCCGGAACAATGTTGCCCGGGAAGGGATTGCGGTAGGTGAGGCCATTAACCACGAAATCGCTGGTGGGATCGTAAATCGTGTTCTCCATAATGGGGCGGCCCAGGCCGTCGGTGCCGAGGTTGCGGCCGGTCAGCGCCTGGGAGAAATTGCCAGCGCGGTATGCCAGGGTCGGAACGGTGCCGGAAACATTGTTGGTAATGATGGTTTCGGCGAAGTGCTCGAAGTTGAAAAAGAAGAACGCCTTGTCGTGGCCATTATAGATTTTGGGGATCAGGACCGGTCCACCGAAGTTGAAGCCCCAATCATTGCGCCGCTGCCTGGGCCGCAACAGATGGCCGCTGCCGTCGTTGGTGAATGGCGTGCCGGCGTTGAGCGCTTCATTGACAAAGTATTCGTACGCATCGCCATGGAACTGGTTAGTACCGGAGCGCATGGTGACGTTAAACAATCCGCCACCGGCCTGGCCGAGTTCGGCGGAGTAGTTGCTGGTTTGCACCGCGAATTCCTGGATGGCATCCACGCTGCCCTGCGTCTGCGATTGTGCGGAGTACCAGCCATTGGTGGCGTCCTGGCCTTCGATGCGCATGGCTTGCGTGTTGGCAGGCGTTCCGTTAATGCGGATGTCGACATCGGGGGCATAGGTTGCGCCTGGGAGCAACTGCACGACCGCGTAGGGATTGCGAATTCCGGAAGCGCCCGCGGCCGCGCCGATGCCCATGACCGGCAGGTTGTTCATGGTATTGGTGGTGACCGTATGGCTGAGCTCGCCGCTCTCGGTCTTCAACAGGGGAGCGGCTTCAGTGACGGTGACGGATTCGGTATTGGCGCCGACTTCGAGCGTGGCATCGACCCGGTAGGTCTGCGCCACTTCGACCGTAATGTTCTGCCGAACAAACTTCTTGAAGCCGGGCACCTCGATGGTGAGCTCATACTGGCCGGCTGGAAGCTGCGCTAAGGTATAGTTGCCCGTGGCCGACGTGCCGGCTTGATAGACGGCCCCGGTCTCGACGTTGCGGATTTGCACGGCGGCATTGGCTACCACCGCGCCCGCCGGATCGGCCACCGTGCCGGTGATGGTGCCGCGATCGCTCTGCGCCACCGCCGCTGCGGCGCACACGAGCAGACAAATGACGTTTGAAAACCTCATTCGAAGTGCCCCCTTTTTACAAATGAAACAGTTGGAACGAATCTATACCCTTGGGATTTTGGAGTCAAGGGGGAGAAGCGAAAACACCAAACACGAGAAGTCAAAAGTCAAAGGGCAAAAGTCAAAAGTCAAAAGTGATTAGGTACACCTCGCCTGACGGCTCGGTTTCCTTTAGTGCCTTCGGCGCTACGCGGCGGGGGCCTCCTGGGGGTTTTGCACCTGTTTTTGGCGCCAGGCGCGGAATTCGGAGAGTTTGAAGC
>Ga0070734_10001692_pt1 | contig 30465 bp, 28 predicted proteins | sample Coa_R1_8_FD_66444 | JGI IMG/M metagenome (GOLD analysis project Ga0070734, IMG submission 66444) | Surface soil microbial communities from Centralia Pennsylvania, which are recovering from an underground coalmine fire - Coalmine... | ecosystem: Environmental > Terrestrial > Soil > Unclassified ... | reverse complement strand
ATCACCTTGGTCAGCGACGCCAGATCGAAGATCGTGTCGACAGTCATCAGCTCGCGCTTAGGCTCCAGGGCGCGGCTGCCGTAGGCTTTGCGGTAAATGACCTTGCCGTCATGCCCCACCCCAAGGACGGCTCCGGGGATGTTTCCATCAGCGATCGCCTGGTTGATGATGGCGTCGACTGCCCCGAGTTGCACGACGGCTCTCGGCGGCGCTGCCTTGTGTGGAACCGCAGCTTGCGCCATCGCGGCACTGACAGAAAAGATCACGAGCAGAGAAAGACAAGCCGCGGACGCGCGGCGCAGAGTGGTTCCCATATGCGAATTGATCAATGAAAGAAGGATGTACAGACTTTACACAACGTAGCGGGAAAGACTCAAGAAACGAAAGTGACGAACCTCTGCGGCCAGATCGACCGAGGGACTTTACCCTTCTACTTCTGCTCTGCTATAACCTGCGATAGTTCTCTAAAAGAAGGTTCTTGAGCCCCGAATTCGCACTTGCCCCAGACTTTGATCGTCAGGATGATCAATTCTCATCGGCGTTCGCCGTTCTCCGCGAGGCCATCGAGCAGCGAGCCTTCCCTGCCGCATCGATTGCGGTAACCCACCAAAGCAAGCTGGTCGCTCTGAAATCGTTCGGCAAGTTTGTTTATGAAGAAGATGCGGGGGGCACTTCACTTCTTTCCGATGTCGGGAGAAGTGGAAGTCTTCACCCCACCGACCCAAACGTCACTCCCGCCACACTCTTTGACCTAGCCTCACTCACCAAAGTCATCGCAACCACGACCATGGCGATGATCCTCTACGAACGTGGCCTGCTGGAGCTCGACGCCCCGGTGATTGGCATCGTTCCCGAGTTCTTGCTCGATTCGACAAGCAACCCCGACCCACGCCGGCACGATGTCACCTTCCGCATGCTCCTGGCGCATTCCTCCGGGCTACCGGCCTACGAAAAGCTGTTTCTCAAAGCGCATTCGCGCGAGGCGCTTCTCACCGCGGCTCTTACCACGCCACTTTCTGCCGATCCCGGCACTCGCGCCGAATATAGCGACATCGGATTCCTCGTCGTTGGAGTAGCGCTCGAACGCCTGGCGCAAGAATCTCTTGATGTTTTCAGCCAGCGAGAAGTGTTCGGGCCGCTACGGATGTTGAACACGACTTTCAATCCCCCACCCGACCTGCGTCCGAAGATTCCACCCACCGCCGACGAACGTGAAGATCACTGTGGGGCGGACACTCTTGTCCGCCAAAGTCCAACGACGTCGCAGCAGCCAAGCGAAAGCCAGCAAAAGCCCCGCAGCGCCTTCCGCAACCGCATCATTCAAGGCGGAGTCCAAGACGAAAACACGTACGTTCTAGGCGGCATCGCCCCGCATGCGGGCCTTTTTTCGACTGCGGAAGACGTAGCGAAATTCGCTTTTGCAATGCTGCACGGCGGTTCCATCGTGCGTCCCGAAACCGTCGTCCTCTTCACTCGCCGCGACACAACTCCCGGCACATCCCGCGCCCTCGGGTGGGACACGCCTTCTCCTCCTTCGGCATCCGGCAAGTACTTCGGCCCCACTTCCTTTGGTCACCTCGGGTACACGGGTACTTCACTCTGGATCGATCCGGACCGCGAGCTTTCCATCACACTGCTGACCAATCGCACCTGGCCCGATTGCTCGAACCAGGCGATCAAGCAGGTGCGGCCAAGGTTTCACGACGCCGTGGTCGAGGCGCTCGGAAAGGTGCGATAGGCATTCCGCTGAAATTGTGCGCGAAATCACTTCATTAAAATGCAATGAAACGTGCTTCCAATACTGGACAAAATCCGCTCAAGATCGTTAACGTCTTCTTGTATTAAATCGTCATAGTCGATGGAAGCGCTTAGAATAATTCGTTTGGAGTTACAGACCCGAGAGGTGCGTCACACTTGATTTCGACCAGTCCCGCGCAGTCGGACCTCAGGCAACTTCCTACCGAGCAGATTCTTTCTACGGCTACGAATCTTGATCAGATGTCGTCGCTCGAAATCGCCCGCCTCATGAACGATGAGGACGCCACGGTCGCGAAGGCCGTGCGCCATGCTCTGCCGCAGATCGCCCGCGCGATTGATGTTGTTGCTGACGGCCTCGCTCATGGCGGACGCCTGATCTATGTGGGCGCGGGTACTAGCGGACGCCTGGGTGCGCTCGACGCTTCCGAGATTCCACCTACCTTCAACACCAGTCCGCGCACGGTGCAATACATCATGGCGGGGGGTGCGAGGGCACTCGGCGCATCCACCGAGGCGAGCGAAGACGATATCAAGCTCGCTATCACAGAAATAAAGAAGCGCAAGCCGACTCGCCACGATATCGTTCTTGGCATCGCTACTAGCGGACGCACGCCCTTCACTATCGCCGCCGTCGAATACGCTAGCAGCCGGCGTGCTCACACGATCGCGTTAACCTGCAATCGCAACTCGCCACTCGAGCGCGTCGCCGACTTCGCCATCGTCACCGAAGTCGGACCAGAAGTCCTGGCAGGTTCCTCCCGGATGAAAGCCGGCACGGCGCACAAGATGGTATTGAACATGATCTCGACCGGCGCCATGACGCGACTGGGATACGTCTACGGCAACCTGATGGTCAATGTGTGGACCAAGAACGAAAAGCTCGTGCAGCGCGCGATCCGCATCGTCGAACGGGCAACGGGCAAGGATCATGCACTCGCCGCGCAAGCGCTCAAAGACAGCGGCAATCGAACGCCGGTCGCGGTTGTCATGCTAGCCGCAGACGTGAATCGATCCAAAGCCGCAGCCGCGCTTAAGCAGGCAAAGGGCCATGTGCGCGAAGCAATCGCCTTGGCCACAGATTAGGCGTCGCCACAGCTTATGTAGGGACGGTGGCCTCGGGCGTCCAGCCGAACGAAGATCGACCGCAGTTGCTGGCTGGGCCCATAGCTCAGGTGTTTGATTCGACCTCGTGAGGATTATCGAGGGCTCCGTTACCTCTGTACCGAAAGTTCCTCGCCAAGCAACAATTCCTGTCATCTTCATCGTTACAATGATTCTTTTAGGACTCATCCATGGATAAATTTGTCATTCGCGGTGGAGAGCCGCTGCTTGGCACGGTGCGCGTCAGCGGCGCGAAAAATGCTGCGCTTCCCTGCATGGCTGCAGCCTTGCTCACCGACCAACCCGTCATCCTCGAAAATATTCCACAGGTTCGCGACATTCAGACGACGCGCAACCTGCTCGCTGCTATGGGCGCCGAGGTCGAACTCGGCTACGGCCGCGCCCACCATCGCACCACCATTCATTGCGAGAAGCTTGCCGCTCCCGAGGCGTCCTACGAACTGGTCAAGACGATGCGCGCCTCCACGCTTGTGCTAGGACCGCTTGTCGCTCGGTGCGGACGCGCTCGCGTTTCCCTTCCCGGCGGATGCGCCATCGGCGCTCGCCCCATCGATCTGCACATCAAAGGACTCGAACGCCTCGGCGCCAAGATCACTCAAGAGCACGGATACATCGAGGCCTCTGCCACTCGCCTCAAAGGGACTGAGATTGTCTTCGACAAAATCACCGTCACGGGGACAGAGGACTTGTTAATGGCTGCCACACTGGCAGAAGGCGAGAGTGTTCTACAGAACTGTGCCCGCGAACCGGAAGTCGCAGACCTTGCCGACCTGCTCAACAAAATGGGAGCCCAAATCGAAGGCGCGGGCACTCCGACGATTCGTGTGAAAGGCGTGAGCACGCTCAAAGGCGCGAAGCATCGCATCATCCCCGACCGCATCGAAGCGGGAACATTCATCATCGCCGGTGCGATGACTGGTGGCGATCTCAATGTCGCCGGATGCGAACCATCTCATCTCGACGCGCTCCTCAGCAAACTCAAAGAGGCCGGCGTGAAAACCAAGGCTTCGGCCGAGGCGGTCCGCGTCATGGGCGACAACCCGCTCGCCGCCGCTGACATGAGCACCGAAGAGCACCCCGGCTTTCCGACCGACTGCCAGGCGCAATACATGGCTCTTGCCACGCAAGCGGAAGGCACCTCGGTTATCACGGAAAACATCTTCGAGAATCGCTTTATGCACGCGCTGGAACTGGTGCGCATGGGAGCCAACATCAAAATCGAAGGACGCCGCGCCGTCGTCCGCGGCAAGACTCCGCTCAGCGCCGCCGCCGTTCTAGCAAGCGATCTGCGAGCATCGGCTTCACTCGTATTAGCAGCTCTCGTCGCCGATGGTGAAACGATCATTGACCGCGTGTATCACATCGACCGCGGCTACGAGCACATCGAAGAAAAGCTAAAGGGAGTCGGGGCCCAAATCCGCCGCATCGGCGAGATGTTCCCGAAGAAGGCTGTCGCCGCGAAGTGACGGGTGTGGCGCGGACACTCCTGTCCGCCTGGACGCCTGTGGATGAGCCTACTGCAAGTGTTTCTTTTAATAATCGTGATAACCTCCAATTCTGCTTGGACTTATCAATCCTTTGTTTCCGCGCAACGACGTTTTCAGCGTTCAAGCCTACAGTGGTTTCCTAGGAGGACTTATCGATGGATTGTCGTTGGACCACTCTGCAGGAAACTCTGAGTCCCATGCAATTTCGGACTGTCGCTTTAGTATCGTTGGGTTTGGAAACTTGGCAGATCGCCGAACTGCTGGGAACGAATGAGCACACTGTGGTCACTTCTTTAAATGATAGTCTTCGCCTCACCGGCTGCCGAGATGCAGAAGAAATTTCCGTGAGAGCGTTTCACGAGTGCCATAACGATCTCTACGATGAAACGAGGCTTCAACGCGAAATGGGATCCGTACCGCAAGCCGCGAAGCGAATTCTCGATCGCTCCCAGGAAGCCCGGAGATCGGCACTCGTCAATTAGAAATAGATCTACCATTGCGGGTCGCGAACAACCGCCCGCCACCAAGTGTGGCAATCAACCCTCGCCAACGGCTACGAGAACCAACAGACTAAAGATCTACGCCCGCGTTGGAGTTCCCACAGGTTGACTCTCGGAACCGAGAAATCTTTTTTTTGTTGACTTCCACAGGATCCTGGGATAATGTCCGCCGACGAAGAATTCGTCTCAAAGGATCCTCCCCACCTTTGACAGCGAGCCACGCTGCGTCAGACGAGTTCATTCCCCTCTGAGAATTTTTGTAGCTGCCAGATGACATCGTCACTTGTAGCGCGATCGAAAAGCACTGCAGGAGACTGAGCCTTTGCGTGCGCACGTCCGCAATGTTGAGGCTCGGTCGACGCGTGTAAAAAGGCGTTTTAATGATCGCCGCATTCTGGCTCTGAAGCCTTCTGAATTCAGATGGCGGCTGACCGTGGCCTTGCGCTCAGGGCCTGGGCAGCCTGCGGTGTTCAATTCCAAAGATCGACTCCGTGGTTTGCAGGTTGCCCCCCAGGTTACTCCTGCGCCACGTTCCCCTGGGCTTTACAAGCTTTTTACAAACGAAGTGAAATGCGCGGTCGCTGCCGAGCACTATCAGACAGCGATTTCGACATTCGGGCTCTCGTAAAGCCCCGTGCGTCGAGCTACGCGCGTATTGGGGACCCTGACCTTTCTCTAAAAACACTCGCGGAGTACCGAGATCGTACTGCGCAACGCACGAACCAAATTCTAAAGGAGGACGTATGGATCGACTCAGCATTCGAGTAGGTGCGCTTCTGCTCCTGATCTGCAGTTACCCACCGCTGTATGCTCAGGAAAACGCTAACAACGCTGCTTCTCAAGTCCCGGCCAACCCTGCCGTCACCGGCAAAGGGACTGCAGGCAACATCCCGATGTGGGATACCACAAGCGACATCATCAATTCCGTGATGGTGCAGAAGAGTTCTCTGATCGGCATCGCCACAACTGCTCCTGCGGCGACGCTTGATGTAAACGGCAAAAGCGATGTTCGCGACACGCTGACCTTATTCCCCAAGAGCACCGACAGCACGTTGGCGATCAGCGGAACCGCCTTCAAAGTTAGCAACACAGGCTTGGTCACATTTATTTCTGGGCAAAAGTTCCCCGGTACAGGCACGATCACCGGCATCACCACAGCCGCAGGAAGTGGTCTCGCCGGTGGAGGAACTACCGGAACACTGAGCCTGAAGGTCGCCGCAGCTGGAGTCACCAATGCCATGCTGCAGCACTCCACGATCACTCTGAATGCGAATGCAGCCGGCGGGATCACTGCTCCTGGCCTCATGACGCTCGGTGGCACCTCCACCATCGGTTTGAAGGCTTGTGCTGCCAAACAGATTCTTCAGTTCAGCGGCACAGTATGGAATTGCTCCAGCGCCGGTACCGGTACCATCACGGGCATTACTACGGCAGCTGGAAGCGGACTGACCGGTGGCGGCACCAGCGGCACGTTGAACATGGCGATCGCTGCGGGCGGTGTTACCAATGCCATGCTGCAACATTCCTCGTTGACCGTTACCGCGGGATCGGGGCTGAGTGGTGGCGGATCGGTTGCTCTAGGCAGCAGCGTCACGTTGAAAAATGCCGGAGTACTGAGCGTCGGCGTAGGAAGCGGCATTACCTCTACCGGCGGACAGACTCCAACGTTGGCCGTCGATACTTCGGTGATACCAACTCTCGCTGGTGTGAACGAATTCACCGGATTTTCGAACTTTGACGGGAACGAGCCGGGGTGGGAAGTAGAAGTTTCCAATGCCGGCGCTGGAGACGCGATTATCGCATCCAACACCAGCTCCGACCCGGACCATCCGACGTTGTCCCTCACCAACAATGACTCAACCAGCGCGAGCGACCTCGCTCTTGATGTCGTTGGGCCAACCTTCGGCGGAGAATGCTCGGTCGACGTGTCCGGCAATCTGTTCTGCACCGGTACGTTGGGCGCGGCGGTCAAGGCAGGCGCCAAGCAGAGGTACGGAACCTACAGCGTGCAGTCGCCCGAGAACTGGATCGAAGACTTCGGCTCGAGCGCGCTCAATGTTGGCGTCGTCACCGTCAACCTCGAATCGCGGTTTGCCCAAACCATCAGCAGCAAGGCCGATTACAAGGTATTCCTGACGCCTGCAGGCGAGTGCGAAGGCCTCTACGTTGCGAATCGGACGGCTACCTCGTTCGAAGTCCGTGAACTTCACCAAGGAACCTCCAACGTCCAATTCGATTACCGCATTGTCGCTCATCGCAAAGGACTCGAGTCTACCCGCATGCCTGCATTGAACCTTGGCACGCCAAAGCGACAGCCCACACGTCAGGGCGGGCACCAACTGCCTGGTTCGAACTAGGGCCCCACATTAAAAATTGGCGAAACGAAGGAGAAAAGACTTATGTCAATTACCAAAAGCCAAGAAAGATCTCTTCACAGGTGGGCGCGAGCAAACGCATGCAAAGTGATAACTCTCGTCGCCCTAGGATTTCTCACAACCGTCCCTCTGACCTGGGCGGCAGATGGAGATCACGTTCCCAGCGGAACAGGCACGCCGCAGGCCATTCGTGGCCCAAGAATGGATGTCGGCGCAGGTCGCCCTGTCGTACTTGACGACGTTCCTCAAGCCACGCCAGCGGAACTGGCGCTTCATCCAGCGCCGCTTCGTCCTCGCGACGGCCTCACCGACGAGCAGCATCGCGCGCGTAAACTCCAAGCTGAAATCATGAGCAAAGGCATGGCGAGCGGGATGAACAACCGACGTGGTCCTGGCCTGAACCATGACGTTGTCACTCCTTTCCCATTTGCCACAGCCAGCTTTCCCGGGCTCAACCAGGAGTTCGCATGTCCCGGTTGCACGCCCTCGGATATGGCGTTGGCAGTCGGAGAGAATTTCGTCGTGCAGGTCGTGAACACTGCGATCACGGTTCTCGACAAGAATGGCAACGTCCAGTCGGGATACCCGAAGAGCATCAACTCGTTCTTCGGCCTATCATCGACGGCTTTCACCACTGACCCACGGATTTTCTATGACTGGGTCAATCACCGTTACTTGATGGTCATGCTGTTGGAAAGCGACTTGGGAGGATCGGACAACGTTGGATCCCTTCTGATCGCGGCCAGCCAAACTCACGATCCCAGACGTGGCTGGTTCACCTACAGTCCGGCCTTTCAGATTGGCAACACCGGCGAGTGCCCGGATTTTCCAACACTCGGGCATGATGCCACCAACTGGGGAGCTGGTGTGACAGAAGGCGGGTTTTATGTCGGAATCAACCAGTTCGACACGCCTTGCGGCAGCCTCATTAACAACTACCTGTTCCTGATCCCTAAAGACCCTGTTTATGCCGGCTCGGGATTCGGGTTCACGATCTGGCACGGGTTTACGGACGGTCCGCTTGTGGATACGCTTCAGCCCGCAAACATCACGGGACGGGGCGACAAGCTGCAGGAAGTACTGTTTGTGAACAGCTTTAACATCAACTTCGGAGGCGGTCAGTGCTCGGGCGGCTGTAATGGTCTGATCGTGTGGGGGATCGCCAATCCGTTCTCAGGGGGTGGCTTCACCGCCAAAGTGATCAGTACGGTGAACAATTACTCCCTCCCGCCTCTAGCCCACGAGCCGGGCTGTACCTCCAGCGGTTGCATCGACACGAACGACACGCGAATAAGCGGGCAGGTGAAATACAACGCCGGCTCGATATTTGGGTCCCTCGAGACTGCCGCCGCAGGTGAAGCACATCCGATCTGGTTCGAAGTTCGTCCACAGACGGATGTCAACGGGAACATTAACGGCGCGATCGAGTTGCAGGAGGATTGTTTCTTCTGCGGGGGTTTCGTCCAAAATGGTTCCGCTTACTTCGCAACTCTGCAGCCAGACCCGGAGAACAACGTAACCATGGTGTACAACTACTCGGAAGATGACGAATTTCCGGGAACTGCATACACCGCCCGTAAGTCTGACTATTGCTGCTTGATGAACGGCTCCGGCTTCTTCATCCGAGGCGGCGATGCGTTCTATGGCGAAGGCCGTTGGGGCGACTATACGGCAACCGCGGTTGACAACACTCTAGCCAATTCACCCAGCGTCTGGTTCGCGGGCATGTTCGCCGAATCCGACGGAGACTGGGGAACATGGATCGGTGCCAATCAACCCTCAACACCCTAAAGCATGACCGGGCGCCCTCAAATGGGCGCCCGTTTTCTTTTCTAAAGGATTGCCACAAGTTTCGCACTGGAGTTGACTGCTTCAAACGCTAAGCAGTTTTTTGGAGATTTGATCCCTCAGGTCTTTCTAGCGCGTCGCGATCCCATTTGCCAAGAGTTGCTGCCGCTTCATACGTGGACTGGCAGAAATCCAGCAACGCTGCGGTAGGCGAAGTTGAAGTCCGCATATCGCCGTACATAAGGAGAAACTCGCTGAGTTGCGGATCGTAACGGGCCGGTTCTGGTCGAACCGGCCAATCCCGGAACCCAGGCGCCTCAGGAGCGGCGTACGAATAGAATGCCGGGCCCGTGACAGTGCCAGCTCCCGGCCAAAAACCTACGCTACTGACCTCGTGCGAATATGCTTCGCGTGTGATGCGATCGGCGCCGGGTCGCTCCGGTGCAGGTCGTCCAGAAAAGCGCGTTACCGCCAGATCGAAGCTGCCCCAGAAAAAATGGATCGGGCTACACTTGCCTACAAATCTCGATCGGAATTCTTCGAATACACACTGCACGCTCAACAAGATTGTCCAGAATCTCTGAGCGGCCTCGGGGTCATACGACGCATGGACGTGATCCTCGTCAAAGGGAATCGGATCCGGGACCTCGACGGGCATATGCCAGATCTTTACCTCAATGCCGCTCGATCGCAGCATCCCCAGGACCTCTTTATAAAAGTCCGCCACAGACATCGCACGCAACGGGATCGATTCGCGCGAACCGTCACTCATCTGCAGCACGAGTTGTTGATCGAGAAAGTCGAACCACAGTTCAAACGGCCGATCGCGATATGGGATCGCAGAAGTAGTCAGCCCGCGCGCGCTCACATACAACGGGACATTCCACCAGTGATTGATTAACGGCGTGAGCGCAAGGCGGACCTTACCGACGATCTGCGTCCACATGTGCAGGGTGGCATACGTGTCCTTCCATTGTTCCAACGGAAGGGCTGGCCAACGATGTTCATCCTTAGCGATATTTGAGGTCATCATGCCACTCCCTCTTCGACTGCGCGGACCTTGCTCCACTCCTCAGGATCACGGCATCATCATCGTAAAGCAGTTAAGCACTGCCTGAACCTGGAATCAATCGGTGATTTTGGCAGATCAGAAACGACAGAACATCCGCGAACCGATCTCGTCAACCATGAGAAGCAACCAAGAGAAGGAGTCATTCGTCCTCCTGCTACACTTTCGGCGTGAAGCGGCTGATCATCAATGCAGATGATTTTGGATTCACGTCAGGTATAAACCGGGCAATTGTCGAGGCTCACACGCGCGGAGTTGTCACCTCTTCTACTCTGATGGCGAAAGGACGAGCATTTGGCGAAGCTGTAGCACTATCCACAGCCGTCCCAAGGCTGAGCGTCGGTTGCCACGTCGTGTTGATCGATGGTGAACCCGTAATGGAGCCGGGAAAAATTCTCTCACTTACACAGAATGGACGATTTCGCGACGGCCTGAAGTCGTTTGCGGCCCGCGCCCTGACCGGTCGCATCGATAGCAGCGAGATTGAGGCGGAAGCGTCGGCCCAAATCCGCAAAATTCAGTCCGAAGGCATCTCGGTTTCGCACGTCGATACCCACAAGCACACGCATCTTTTTCCGTCGATACTCCGGCCTTTGCTGCGCGCTGCTGCAGCCTGCGGCGTCAAAGCAGTGCGCAATCCCTTCGGGCCGAAGTTTCCTTTGCGGTCGAGCCAGCTTTTTGCTCGGCCAGGCCTGTGGACGCGCTATGCCGAAGTAAAGATTCTGAACCGATTTGCGGGGAGATTTCGCGAGGCCGTCGACCGGGCAGGATTCATCACGACAGACGGCACCCTCGGGATCGAGGTCACCGGGACACTTGACGAGACCTTGTTCCGGGCAATCGCCGAAAGCGTTCCGGATGGAACCTGGGAGTTCGTTTGTCATCCGGGGTATAACGACCCCGACCTGCACCGCGCCAAAACGCGTCTTCGCGAATCGCGGGAATTGGAGCTGCAGGTACTGACTCTTCCCGCGGCGCGGGAAGTCCTGGCGAAACAGGGCGTCCAGTTAATCTCTTATCGCGATCTGGTGCCCGGCTGATAAATCCGCTACCTCACCTGTCGTCGACACGTTAGGGTCATATGTGTTTAGGTACTCCGGTAACCTTTCCCGTTAACTGTAAGTAGTAAGATGGGTTAGAACTCTGCGTTTTCCGCTGGAGAAAAGGCTCATGTCGTCCCAAGGGACAGCGCCGCGCGCGACTCTGGACTTGAAGGTCAAGGTGTGGGGAATGGGCAGCAACAACCAGCCCTTCTTCCAGAACGCCATTGCCCAGAACATCAGCGCTACGGGTGCGTGCATTTATGGCATCGAGCCAGAACTGAAGGTCGGCGACGTCATCGGCGTGCAATATGAAGGCAAAAAGGCACGCTGCAAGGTGATGTGGGTGGTCGACGCCGGAGCGCTCAAGAAAACCCAAGTTGGCGTGCAGTTGGTTTTGGAACAGGATTGTCCGTGGATATCGGCTTTACCCGCCGAGATGAAGGTTGAAGAACGGACAGTTGTCCGGCAGGACAATCGCAGAAAATTCGCGCGACACAAGATTTCCTTTCCTTTGGAACTACGCGATGAGCGTGTGAACACTCCGCTACGCGTAAACGCCACGGATATCAGTGGCAACGGTTGTTATGTTGAGACGGTCATGCCGCTGGCAATCGGCACCGCTCTGCGGGTCGATCTGTGGATTGGAGAAGAACGCGTCTCTCCTAGCGCCGTGGTTCGTACCCGCGACCCCGGCGTCGGCATGGGAATCGAATTTACGGGTCTTCCAGAAGACGGGAAGAAACGATTTCAGGCACACCTCGATAAGATCGATCCGGGTATCACCTTGGGTCCAAAATCTGGAAGCTAAGAATCCCCTGCGGCGAACTCGCGCGCCCCTACTCGTGTAAAATCTGCATCCACCGCCACTTCCAGCCATCGAATGACGGAAACAAGCGGGCGAACTTGCGTACATGAAAATCGGGATCACGTGTTATCCGACTTACGGCGGCAGTGGCGTTGTCGCGACAGAGCTCGGCCTGGAACTCGCCCAACGGGATCACGAGATCCACTTCATTTCTTACGCGCAGCCCATCCGGTTGAGGGGCGCCGAACCCAACATTCACTATCACGAAGTAGAGGTCACCCGATATCCGCTGTTTGACTACCCACCCTATGATCTGGCTTTGGCTACGCGTATGGCGGAAGTGGCGCAGCTCTATGATCTAGACCTGCTCCACGTGCACTATGCGATCCCGCATTCTGTGAGCGCGATGCTGGCGCGGCAGATGCTGGCTTCCGGGCCGCGAGGCCGGCGACTGCCTTTTGTCACCACTCTGCATGGGACCGATATAACCCTCGTGGGCTTGGATCGTTCTTACCTGCCCATCACCCGGTATTCGATCCAGCAGAGCGACGGCGTCACCGCGATCTCAAACTATCTTCGCGACCGCACGCAGCGCGTTTTCGACGTCAAGAACAATATCGAAGTGATTTACAACTCGGTCAATTGCGATGTGTACTACCGCAATACAAAACTCGCCGAAGAAATGCGGCGAGAATATGCGCCCGACGGCCAGCGCATTCTGGTCCATCTTTCGAATTTTCGCCCCGTAAAGCGGATAACGGATGTCATCGAGATTTTCGATCGCGTTCGCAAGCGGATACCAACGCGACTTTTGTTAATTGGTGATGGCCCCGACCGCTCCGTAGCCGAATGGCTCGCGGTGCAAAAGGGCATTCACGATGACGTTCTGTTCCTCGGCAAACAGGATCAGATCTACGAAAAGTTATCGATCGCCGACATCATGCTGCTGCCGAGCGAATTGGAATCCTTTGGCCTCGCCGCGCTGGAGGCGATGGCTTGCGAAGTGGTGCCAATCTCGACCCGTGCAGGCGGTGTGCCTGAAGTAGTCGACCACGGAGTCAGCGGATATTTGGCCGACGTAGGCGACGTCGACACCATGGCACGCTACGCCATCGAACTGCTCAGCGATGAGAATCGCCTCCGCGAAATGGGTAAGCGCGCACGAGCTATTGCGATGGAGCGATTCTGCGCGACGAAGATTGTGAAGCAGTACGAAGATTTCTACCGGCGCGTACTCGAGCGCTCGGCATAAAACCCTTCCGGTACCGAGCTATCGGCTTCAATTAATGGCAATCGGATGCGAATGAGAGTCCCCTTCCCTTCGTGGCTGTCGATCGTCATGCGGGCAGTGTCTCCGTAAAGAACCTGCAGGCGTTCGGAGATGTTCGCCATGCCGATTCCCATGCCCGGCCAGCTACTGCTTTCTTCCAGTTGCGATCCGCCCATTCCAACACCGTCGTCCTCGACTTCGATAATCAGACGCGAGTTTGTGACGCGGCTACGAAGGTAAATGGTTCCACCCTCAACCTTGGGCCCAAGCCCGTGCTTGATGGAATTCTCCACCAGCGGCTGCAGCAGCATGCTGGGAACAACGACGTCGAGCGATGCCGGATCCAGTTCCTTCACAACGTGGAGCTTCTCCCGCCCAAAGCGGACGACTTCGATATCGAGATAGTTATCGATGAATTCAAACTCATCGCGCAGAGAAGTAAAGGCTTCAGTGCTGTTCAACAGGCGTCGCAAAATCCTCGCGAGCTTGGAAATCATGTCGCGCGCCGTATCGGGGTCGAACCGCACGAGCGAAGAAATCGAATTCAGCGTATTGAACAGGAAGTGTGGGTTGATCTGATTCTGCAGAGCTTCCATGCGCGCATGCAGAAGAAGCCGCTCCTGCTCCTCCAGCTTGATCTGCATGCGGACGCCGTTGAAGATCTTAATCTCGATTCCAATGGCGGCGACTGTAGCCGCGTAAATCAATCCGAAGACCCACCAGTTGTCCGGGCTCTCGATACTGAAGATTGACCTGGGAAAGTATCGAGCAAGCTCACTCTCCACAATACGCATTCCAACGATCGTTGCGAAGAACATGATCTGCCAGTCGAAAAGGCGCGGACGTGGGAGGTTTCGCCGGATCAGGCGAAAGATGCTTTGATCAATAAAAGGAGAAAAGGACCAGATGTCATCCTTGTCGCGCGCCATGGTGCGGAGCTGTCCGGCCATAAACCCAGACAACACGTGAAACGGCATAGCTGCCCACTCCCCGTGGATAAGCGCAGGGATGCTGACCAGCACGCCGCCGAGAGAACCGGCCCAGCGGCCACCGATCACGCCGAGCAACATGACTGTTTCGAAGCTCAGATCGCTAGCCTGAAAACTGTTTTGCGAGATGCGGATCAAAACGCCAAACACAATCGGCAGTCCGAACCATAGAACCAGGTACATCTTTTGCCGGAAGCTACGCTCTTCGCGAAACAGCAGCTTCTTGAACTCTTTCGACCGCACCAGACTGCTCGACACAGCCGCAGCTACGCCTAACTTGATCAGCAGATTTATCAGGATTAGGCGCGCTTCCATGCGAATTTGTAGTTCGATGCCGAGTGTATCGGCGCTTTCAAAACTTTAGCACGACGCGCGGTCAATATCCTTTGCGTTTATCGACAGTGTATTGCAGCGATTCTCCAGCGAGATACCGGCGCAGATTGCCAGAAAAATGTTCGTAGTGACGATGCCAGAGCTTTTCGGTAAGCCCCGCTGTGTGAGGAGTGATAAGAAGATTGTCGAGATCCCATAACGGAGAATCAGCGGGCAGAGGCTCGTGCTCGAAAACATCCAACGCTGCTCCGGCAATGCGGCGCGCGCGAAGCGCTCCCAACAGCGCGCCTTCGTCTACTTGCCGACCACGTCCGACATTAATCACGTAGGCTTCAGGCTTCATAACACCGAGACTGTGTGCGTTGATCAACTTCTCGGTCACGGGGATCAGCGGAGCCGCAATCACCACAAAGGCCGATTGCTGAAGCAATTCGTCGATTTGAGCAGGAGAAAAGACCTTCTCGACTCCTTCCGGAGTTCCCTTCTCCACGTGCTCACGGACGGCGATGACCCGCATCCCGATCGCACTTGCCATTTGCGCCACGCGCCGCCCAATGCTACCCACGCCGATCAACCCTAGAGTTGCACCAGCAACTTCCCCCGGATGCGGTCCACTGTTCCACACCGCTTCCTGTCCCCAAACATGCTTCTGCTGCAGCGCTACGATTTGTGGAATTTTCTTCGCTAACGTAAAGATCTGCGCGATCACGTGTTCAGCCACAACGGGACCGTGAACTTCGGTGGAATTGGTGAGGACCACATCACTGTTGATTAGTTCGGGGAATTGGAATTGATGCACCGCCGCCGTAGGAGCGTGAATCCAGCGTAACCGACGGCAGAGCGAAAACTGCTCGGGCCGGAGCGAGATCGTGAAGATGACTTCGGTATCGCGGAGATCGGCTTCCACACCATCGTACGAATCGCGGTTCACCACTTCCACCTGCGGAAAGTCTTCCCCCAACTTCTGCACGAACCAGTCAGGCACTCGCCACAGGTTAAAGCGGTGGTGAACGACGATCAGCAGTTTCATGTGTGAAAGCCGGACAGCGCAGAACCCGCATAGGTCTGGAGTCGCGAAGCGACAAGCGCCACTACCCGAAAGCCAGTTCTTTCGCGCGCTGCGCGGCTTTGACTACGGCTTTGATCAACGTCACGCGCAACTTACCTTCTTCCAGTTCCATGATGGCGTCGATCGTACAGCCGGCGGGTGTAGTCACCGCGTCCTTTAACAACGCCGGATGATCTCCCGTTTCGAGGACGACCTTGGCTGCCCCGAGCGTCGTCTGAGCTGCGAGCAAGGTCGCAATATCTCGCGGCAGGCCAACTTTGACGCCAGCTTCCGCCAGCGATTCCAGAATGATGTAGATATAAGCGGGACCGCTGGCAGAAAGCGCTGTCACCGCGTCCATGTGCTTCTCATCGACAACAACGGTTCGTCCTACGACATTGAAGAGATGGCTCGTTAGAGCGATATCGGAATTCGTTGCATATTTTCCCCTGCAGATCGCGGTCATGCCCGCACCCATAATGCACGGAGTGTTCGGCATGGCGCGAATAACCGGGACGTTGGCGGTCAAGTTCTTCTCGATCATCGAGGTGGGCACCGAAGCCGCTACCGAAATGATGAGCTGTTTCGGTCCAACATGGCCAGCAATTTCACGGACCACCTCTTCAACAACTTGCGGCTTGACAGCGATGACAATGACATCTGCGCCCTTCGCCGCATCAACATTGTCCGTCCCGACCTTCACCTTCAGTTTTGCCGCCAAAGCTTTCGCTCGCTCCGGGTGGGCAACGGTTGCAGACGTGGACCTCGACGAAAGCAAGCCGTTCTTCAGCAAAGCTTGCAGTATGATTCCGCCCATTTTTCCGGCGCCGAGGAATGCTACTTTCTTCCGTGTCAGATCATGTGGCATAGGTTTTTCTGTTCTTGCTCCGATCGGAGCTTAATCCCGGAGGATGCCGCTCTATTAACATTGCAGATATATTTAGCGGGCCGCCGCTTGCGGTTGCTTCTGCATCCAGTTCCAGGCTGTGCTTACAATCTCGTGAAGACCGCGAGCCGCCTTCCAATTCAACAACGACTGAGCCTTGGCTGGATTCGCCACAAGCGCAGGAGGGTCCCCCGCACGACGAGGCGCCATTTTGTGTGGAACCGGTTTCCCCGTGATCTTTTCGACGGTAGAAATGACCTCAAGCACCGACGCACCCGTTCCGGTGCCCACGTTGACCGCGAGACTCGGCTTCCCGGCCGTCAAGTGCTCGAGAGCCTTTACATGCACGCTGGCGAGATCGTTCACATGAATGTAGTCCCGAACGCAGGTGCCGTCGGGTGTCGGATAGTCAGTGCCAAAAATCTGCAAAGCGGGTCCGGCCCCGGCAGCAGCGCTCAGAGCCAGGGGAATCAAGTGCGTTTCGGGATCATGAAGTTCGCCGATTTCGCCGCTCTCATCCGCCCCAGCAGCATTGAAGTAACGCAAGCTGGCATAGCGGAAATCATAGGCGCGATCGTAGGCCTCAAGCGCCTGCTCGAAAAACAGCTTCGAAACACCGTATGGATTTACCGGCTGGCGAGGAATATTCTCCTCGATCGGAACCTTCGCCGGTTCCCCATACACCGCACAGGTGGACGAAAATATGATCTTCTTCAGTCCGGCCTGAAGTGCCGTATTCAGCAAAGAGAGCCCGCCCTCCACATTGTTATGAAAATACTTTTGCGGATTCGTAACAGACTCGCCCACGTATGCTCGAGCCGCAAAATGCATGATGGCGTCCGACCGGCGCAGTACCGCAGAGAGGGCGACCGGATCCAGAACATCGCCCTTGATCAGCTCAAATCCCGAAGCTAGCAATTCGTACCCGGTACTTAGATTGTCGAAGATGATGACATCGTGGCCGGCGTTTCTCAACGCCCTCGCCGTATGACTCCCGATATATCCTGCACCGCCAATAACAAGAACGACCAAGGTAGCTTCCTTTCCGATGAGACCATCGCTGTAATGAGAGGAACTCACATTGTACACAGTGAATAGCGGCGAAGTTCGTTGAGAAGTGTCTTCAATGACGCGCGCGATGAAACAGCCTGTTAAGATATGCAAAATTGGGCAGGCGTTCATCGAAGAAGGTGGGTAATCCAATGCCAGAAGAACTTGCCGACAAGAAGTGCGTCCCGTGCCGTGGAGGAGTTTCACCCTTAAAGGGAAGCGAATTGAAGGCGCTCCACCAACAAACTCCTCGGTGGGACGTAATCAACGAACATCATCTACACCGCGAGTTCAAGTTCCCGGATTTCAAGCAGGCCCTGGCATTTGTAAATCGAGTCGGGGACATCGCTGAACAGGAAGGCCATCATCCTGACATTTTGCTGGGCTGGGGAAAGGCCGAAATTACCACGTGGACGCACAAGATCGATGGCCTGACCGAAAGTGATTTCATCCTTGCGGCAAAAGTCGACAGACTTGCTAAAGCGTAGCGGGGTACTTCAGGCTCTGAGACCTTATCAAGTCAGTGCTCAGGGCGACTCTGATTGTCCTTGCTGCTCACACGCTCGCTTCAGATCTTTATAGAACTTCTCGGTTCCCTGTTCCAGCGCCGGACCGATTGCAAAGCCAGCCATCCGCGAAAAGGTCCCGACGAATTCCAATCTCCCGTGAACCTCGCTCTCATCCTCTGACAATGCTCTAAAGTGCACTTGTGTCAGAAGCGTGATGCCTGCGAAGTGGCTGATGAAATCGATGCGGCGGTATGGCTCGAAATGCGTGACCACCTGGTCCATGGTCACTCGGAAGGCATCGTTTGTCTTGATGTGCATGCGGCTTTCGAGTTCCCATGGCTTGCCGTGCACCCACGTAACACTGTGAACGTCTGCCCACCGAAAAGTGTCCGGCTGTGTGTAGGTATCGAACACAACCTGCAGCGGACAGTGAATTGCGATCCGGGATTCGAAGCGCCCCATGCGTAAAGCTCCGTCTCCGGTCGGCGCGGGGGAGGCGTTTCGACCGGAAGCAGTGTAGGAGAAAAAGAGAGCTTCCGCAAATCATTCTGTTGCAGCGACTCGGTTCATGCTCGATCTGTACAGCACCCAGCCCAGCAAGCTTGCGGGAACCAGCATGAAAACGCCGGTGCCGGTCGCCATCGTACGAGCGGAAATTCCGAGATCGAGGAAGCGCCCGCACAGATAGGCCGTTGTCGCAAAGGTGAAACTGGCCAGCCCCAAATCGGCGGAGAATACTCGCCCCCGGAACCGATCATCGGTCCGAAGTTGTAACAGCGTAGTCGAGAAGACCCAAACCGTGGAACCTCCTGCATGCGCAAGCGAGGCGCAGGCCGCTGCCATCCAGACGGTGCGACTGGCCCCAATCAGACCGTAACCAATCGCAATCGTTAGATATCCGAACAAGATTCCTAAGCGCAGCCGATGATCGTTTTGCCCGGCCCATCGCGCCGAGATAAGAGGCCCTACGAGCGCCCCCAACCCTCGGCCGCCGAGAAGAATACTCATCCCCAGCATCTCCCCGCCAGCAGAGTCGATCCCCCGGCCGTGTACGGCAAACTCCCGAGCACCCATCACGGTAAAAATCACCCAACTTGGCCCGACCATCAACTCTCCGGCTTTCGCGAAGACTGCAGGGACCAGCGCCGGATGGCTGCGAATGTACGAGATGCCCTCCATCACCGGAGTAAAGTCGACGAGATCGCGAAGCCGGAGACCAGCAGCACCTTCCGCGTGCGGCTCGCGAAAATGCATTCCGCCGATGAGCACGGCCGATGCCAGAAAAGAAAGTGCGTTCAAAATAAACGCTGCGTCGCGCCCAAGAAAAGCCGCGACTACCCCTCCTACTGAAGCTCCTATTAACAGATTCACTGACCATGTCGCTGACGAAAGTGTGTTCGCAACCAGAACCTCCTCTGGCGCGGTGATGTTCGGGATAACCGCACTCCGTGCCGGTTCGAAAAATGCTGCCATCGTCGTTTCCGCCAGCAACAGTGGATAGATCAGCCAGACCAAGGCAGGGGAACGCACAAGCAGCATAGCGAGAACGATGACAAACCGGATCAAGTCGGCGGCAATCATGACGTGCTTCCGCTTGAGGCGATCGTTCACCACGCCGGAAGTGGGCCCTGCCAGTGTTTGGGGAATCACCTGAAGGACGAGCGCCAGGGCTACAGAACCCGCATGCCCCGTCAACTGCAGAAGCAGCGTATAGATCGACAGAGTGTAGAACCAGTCCCCGATTTCGCTGACGATTTGCGCCATCCACAGCCGCCGGAAATTCCGGTTGGTGCGGATGAGCACCCCATACGAGCGGAGCGAAATCGAAGACGTGCCGCGTTCCGGTTGCGGATCCATGCGAGTGCTTAGGGTACCGTCTGATCCGCGCGTCTGGCAAAACATGAGCGATACGCGTTGACTCTGATCAGCCTCGTAGCCTAGGATTCACGCGCATCTTCTTGGAATTCGGCTCACGCTGAGCTCCGACCATCGTCAAAGTCTCAGCCCGGAGGACCCCTTGAAACGAGTCTTCACCCTATTCGCAATTTTGATTCTGACAACGCTCGCGTTGCCGCAGAGCGACGAAATTGTCCCGAACGAGAACCTGGTGGCTGAGGGCATTCCGAAGATTTCCGCCTCCTTAGCCGAGTCGGTGGGCCGTTATAGCGAATTCCGCAATGCATTTTTCGCAAGCTGGCACCCCACGCAGCGGAAGATGCTGATCGAAACGCGATTCGGCGACACAAACCAGGTGCATGAGGTGAAGTTTCCAGGCGGGGCGCGCACTCAGCTCACGTTCTTTCCTGATCGTATTGCCGGAGCAGCCTATGAGCCGGTACGCGGCGAATCTTTCCTCTTCCTCAAAGACGTCGGCGGTGGCGAGTTTTTTCAGATTTACGTCTATGACCTGAAGAGCGGCGAGATCAAATTGTTGACCGACGGCAAATCCCGCAATACAAGCGCGCGCTGGTCCTATCAGGGAGACCGAATCGCCTACGGGTCTACCAAGCGCACCGGTAACGATGTCGACATCTGGGTTGTAAACGCCAATGACCCTTCAAGCGCACGGATGGTTGCGCCGATGGAGGGCGGTGGCTGGGAAATTTCTGACTGGTCTTCCGATGGCAAACAATTGCTGGTTGGCAACTTTATTTCGGCAGCCGAGAGCTACGTCTGGCTGCTCGACGTTGATTCGGGAAAGAAGGAACTACTCACGCCCAAGCCGGGCACGGAGACCGCGCTGCGCTCCAACGCCCGCTTCTCCAAAGACGGAAAAGGCGTGTACCTGACGAGCGACGAGGGATCGGAGTTTCAACGCCTAGCCTACCTTGATCTCGCAAGTCGAAAAACAAACATTCTGACGCCGTCGCTTCAATGGGACGTCGACGAATTGGAACTTTCCGATGACGGCCGGTGGATCGCGTTTATAGCAAACGAAGACGGAATCAGCAAGCTGCACGTACTCGATACGAAAGCCAACAAAGAAGTTCCGGTGCCAAAGCTGCCGGTAGGAGTGGCCGCAGGCTTGCAGTGGCGCAAAAACAGCCGCGACCTCGGATTTACCCTTACTACGGCAAGCCAGCCGTTTGATGCCTACTCGATCGACATAGCTAGCGGCAAGGTCGACCGATGGACATCCAGCGAGACGGGCGGACTCAACACGTCCGGATTCGCGGAGCCTCAGTTGATCCATTGGAAATCGTGGGATGACCGTTCGATCTCAGGGTTTCTCTACAAGCCGCCGGCGAAGTACACAGGCAAGCATCCGGTGATCATTGACATTCACGGCGGACCCGAGGGACAAACCCGTCCCGACTTTCTTGGCCGCGACAACTATTTCATCAACGAACTTGGGATCGCGATGATTTATCCCAACGTCCGCGGCTCAACCGGTTATGGCAAAACCTTTCAGAAGTTGGACAACGGATTCCTGCGCGAGGGCTCCTATAAAGATATCTCTACGCTGATCGACTGGATTCAAACGCAGCCTGATCTTGACGCGAGCAAGATCATGATCACCGGCGGCAGCTACGGGGGATTCATGACCCTCGCGGTGGCGACAAATTACAACGACCGCATCTGCTGCTCAGTCGACGTCGTCGGCCCATCGAATCTGGTGACATTTCTCGAGCATACGTCCGGATATCGCAAGGATTTGCGCCGTGTGGAGTACGGTGACGAACGCGATCCGAAGATGCGCGAATACCTGGAGTCAATTGCACCGGCGAACAAGGCAAAGAATATTACGAAGCCGCTGTTCGTGATCGCGGGACAAAACGATCCCCGGGTGCCCGCCAGTGAATCGGCGCATATGGTGGAGGTCGTGCGCCAGAATGGCACTCCGGTTTGGTGGCTCCTTGCAAAAGATGAAGGCCACGGATTCGCCAAAAAGAAAAATCGCGACTTCCAGTTCTACGCGACAGTTGAATTCGTAAAGGAGTACCTGCTGAAATAGGGGGAAAGCTTTTCTCAGCGCCTCCTGCGGAATTCTCGGCGTTCTCTGCGATTAAAATGTTTGGCTGTTGAGGCCAGCAAGCATCTAGACGTGTAGTTTGCGCTTGAGGTCTTCGGCGATCTGCTTGCCATGAAAGCGCCCATTCTCAATGAAGATCTCATTGGTCCGCGAGCCTGCGACGATTACTCCGGCTACGTAGATGCCGTGTACATTGCTTTCCAGCGAAACCGGGTCGCACACCGGCCGGCATTGTTGCTCTGACAATTCGATGCCCATGCTGCGTAAAAAATCGTAGTCGGGGTGGTAACCAACCAGTGCGAGCACGAAGTCATTTTTGAGCCGCATCGGACCGTGTGACGTCACGACAACAACGTGATCAATTCCGATTTCCTGTACCCAACTATTGAAGAAAGCCTCGATCTCTCCAGCTTTGATTCGGTTTTCCAGATCCGGTTTGATCCAATACTTCACGTGATGGTGTAACTGGGCGCCGCGATGCACAAGGGTGACCCGCGCGCCATGGCGCCACAGATCCAGTGCGGCGATGGCAGCAGAGTTCTTTCCACCGATCACCAACACGTCGGTGTCGTAATACGGATGCGGTTCGCCGTAGTAGTGTGAAACCTTGGGCAGATCTTCTCCGGGGATGCTCAACTGATTGGCCAGGTCATAGTAGCCGGTCGAGACAATAACCTTTTTGGCCGTGTAGTCATGCGGCCGGCCAGCACGGTCCGTGGCTGTGATGACGAAATTGCCGTCGTCGCCCATGACCGTCTTCACCCACTCATACTGCCGGACTTCGAGTTCGTAATGCTCGGCGACCTTACGGTAGTACTCGAGCGCTTCCTCGCGTGTAGGCTTTTGCAGCGCCGTGGTGAACGGGATGTTTCCGATCTCCAACAGCTCTGGCGTGGTGAAAAAAACCATGTTCGCGGGGTAGTGAAACAGCGAATTCACCAGGCATCCCTTGTCGACGATGATGACCTTCAGCCCAACTTTCTGCGCCTCAATGGCGCAGGCCAGGCCGGTTGGTCCTGCACCGATGACCAAGACATCGGTGCGCATCTCCGGCAGAGCCTTCATCTTAGGCTTCGGGAGAGTGTCAATCTCTTCGGCGGCGAGGAATTGAACCATGCAGTGGAGTGCGGATCATCCCGAGGCAACGAGGGTTCGGAACAACCTGGAAACGGTTGATTCTAGCATGCGCGGACCGAGGATAAAGTTGCGGAGTTTTACGAGTTCCCGAGCGGTTACTGAACATTGGAAGCAGCCATCGCGGACGGCCGGACCTCTCGCTCGATCATCCGCAAGAGTTTGTCGGTTGCAACCTCCAGATCGTAAGCCGTCTGAAGATTCATCCAGAAGCCAGCGCTCGTGTTGAAATAACGAGCAAGACGCAGCGCTGTATCCGGAGTAATACCGCGACGTTCATGAACGATTTCAGCAATCCGTGTGACCGGGACCCGAAGATCAAGCGCCAGACGGTTCATGCTCAGGCGAAGAGGCTCCATGAATTCAACCCGCAAGATTTCGCCCGGATGGATCGGTGGAAGAAGTGCTTGAGATTTTGGCATAGATAACTCCTATCGAACCGCTCACCATCGCCCCGTGCTCAGTGGTAGTCCACAATCTCGACATCGAAGACGGTTCCATCGCGCCAGATGAAGCAAATACGCCACTGGTCGTTGATTCGAATGCTGTATTGTCCTTTGCGGTCGCCACGCAGAGCCTCCAATCGATTGCCTGGAGGGGCTGCCAAATCACGCAGCTCAGTAGCGCTATCCAACTGCCTCAACTTTCGCCGCGCCACATGTTCAATGGCTCGAAACCTGCGGCTCGAACGTCTTTGGTGAAGCTGCTCGGTCTCCTTGCACTTGAAAGACTTGATCACCTTCACCCTTCCCTACGCCACCCGGCATCGCCAAGCTCTGCTTGAGATCTGACTTTGTCGAGAGCCGAAGCAAGGCAGAGGGGACATCACTCCAATGCTATTCCGTTATACGTTTAACGTCAAGCAGTAAGCCATTCATTCTCGGACCGATCGAACGGCGCAGTATAATTTTCGGTTGCCTTCATAACACTGTTCTCTCAGGAGCACGTCATGTCTACTCTTACCGAACCCACAACCGCGACCCGCATCGAATCTGACAGCATGGGAAAGATCGAAGTCCCATCAAATGTCTATTGGGGAGCCCAGACACAGCGGTCTTTGCTGCATTTCAACATCGGGCGCGACACCATGCCGCCGGAGTTAATCCGCGCATTCGGCATCCTCAAGAAAGCCTGCGCGCTGGTAAACCAGGATCTCGGAAAATTACCCGCCGATAAGGCAAAGCTCATCGTGCAGGCAGCCGACGAGGTTATCGCCGGCAAGCTGAATGACCAGTTCCCTCTCCGCGTGTGGCAGACAGGCAGCGGCACGCAAACCAACATGAACGTGAACGAGGTGATCTCGAATCGCGCCATTGAAATTGCCGGCGGAGAGATGGGATCGAAGAAGCCCATCCATCCCAACGATCACGTAAACATGTCACAGTCCTCCAACGACACATTCCCGGCAGCCATGCACATTGCGGCGGCAGACCGCGTAAAGAATGCCCTGATCCCCGCCGTAAAATCGGTCCGCGATGCGATTGCAGCCAAGGCTAAGGAATTCGAGGGAATCGTAAAGATCGGGCGCACCCATTTACAGGATGCAGTTCCGCTCACAGTTGGGCAAGAGTTCGGAGGCTGGGCGAGTCTGCTGGAACGCGACGTCAGACGCCTCGAGCAGACTCTCGAAGGCCTATACGACTTAGCCATTGGAGGAACCGCGGTCGGCACCGGACTCAACACCCATCCAGAGTTTGCCGAGCGGGCAGCTAAGAAGATCGCTGAACTGACAGGACTTCCCTTCCGCTCCCACGGCAACAAGTTCGCCGCACTTTCGGCGCACGACGAAATCGTCTTCGCGCAGGGTGCGATGGAAACCCTCGCCGCTTCCTTCATGAAGATTTCGAACGATATTCGCTGGTTGGCCTCGGGTCCGCGGTGCGGATTGGGCGAACTTTCCATTCCCGAGAACGAGCCGGGATCTTCAATCATGCCGGGGAAGGTGAATCCCACGCAGTGCGAAGCCATGACCATGGTCTGCGCCCAGGTTCACGGCGCGACGGCGGCAGTAGGCCTTGCCGGATCTCAAGGGAATTTCGAACTCAACGTCTTCAAGCCGGTGATCATTTACAACTTCCTGCATTCCGTCACGCTGATTGCCGACGCATGCCACGGCTATGTCGAATACATGATCAAGGGCATTGAGGTTGACCGCCAGAAGGTCGACTGGTACGTCAAGAACTCGCTCATGCTGGTCACCGCCTTGGCACCGAAAGTGGGATACGACAAAGCTGCGCAGATCGCCCACACCGCCCACGTGGATCATTCAAGCCTGCGCGAAGCCGCGCTGAAGTTAGGCCATCTCACCGGAGAAGAATTCGACCAACTGGTCAAGCCGGAGAAGATGACGCATCCGTAACAGTTGTCAGTGGCCATCTCAGTTGTCGGTTTCGAGAGAAGTCTGAGGCCGAAGCTCTGAAATTGGGGCGGTACTCTTTTTAGGTGTTATCGTAATGACGAGGATGCTGGCTAACACCAACAGAGTCCCTAGAACAGTGCGGGGCCCAATCGATTCTCCGCCGAGCAAATATCCCACGATGACGGCGACAATCGGATTCACATACGCGTAGGTGCCAACCTTAGTCGGCGATTCGTGGTGCAGTAGCCAGACGTACGCTGTAAAGCCGACGATCGACCCTGCAACGATCAGGTAGGCGAGCGACAGCCACGCCTTCGCCGACACTGCCTGCAGGTGAAATCCTCGGAATTCGCCCAGCGCACCGGCAGTGATCATCAGCAGGACCCCACCGGCCAGCATCTGCGCCCCCGAACTCATCGCCTTGGTCGCGGGTAAAGGAAGCTTGCGAGTCAGCGCCGACGCGATCGACCAACTGATCGCAGAGAATATCAAGGCAGCCGCGCCGATCGGATCGATCGCCGCATCCCCGAAATTTGCTGAGTGACTGACCAGCACCGCGACTCCAGCAATTCCCCCGACCAGACCGAGCACTAGCCTTCCCGTCAACCGCTGGCTCTTGAGGATCAAAATGTCGGCTACGGCCATAAACGCTGGAATCGTAGCCATCATGACAGCCGCAATTCCTGATGGCACCTTCTGTTCGGCCCAGAACAGCAAACCGTAGTCAAAAACGAAAATAAGGATGGCAAGAACAGTCGCCGAGGTCCATTCCCGCTTGGTCGGAGGCGGCGTTCCCTTCACACGCAGCCACGCGTAGAGGGCGAGGCCCGCTATCAGGAATCTCATGCCCGCGAGGAAAAATGGAGGAACTTCACGAACTCCAACGCGAATCGCAAGAAAGGTGGAACCCCAAACAAAATAGATAATTCCGAAGGCCAGCAGAACCTTCCATTTATCGGGATGGGATGAAGCATCCATAATGAGGACGGATCCAAAATCCGATTAGATCGCGCGTGCGCCCGGACGACTCGCACTTCCCAGATAAAAAGAATTTATAAGGATATAAACCGGCAGAGAACCGGCGTCCGGCAGAGATTTCGCATTACTTCTTGAGCAAGCTCGTATGGCTGGCAACGCACTGCCACTTGCCGAGATCGAGAACCCAAGTGTCGGTAAAGCGGCCAACGTGGTCGTAAGGCTTGCCCTGGTACGTGCCCTGTGTGTGATAAACGCCTGTGACCACGGCCATATCTCCGAAGAAGTTCATCTTCACTTCCTGGATCGTCGCCTGGGTCGGCTTGAAGCGTGGGTCTTTGATATCTGCCAAAAATTTCTGCTTGTCGCTGACTTCTCCATCCCACTCCGTGTTGATGAATCTGCTCGACACCAGCGCATCGAGAGCGGCCGAATCACGGTTGACCTGGGCTTCATTCCACAAGTGTTCGAGAATCAGGAGCTTGCTCTCGCGAGGGTCAGCCTGTTGGGCCGCGACCACGAGCGCGCTCAACGCCAACAACATGCAGCAGGAGATGTTGCGGAAGGTCATGGGCTTACACGTCAACCCTTTCGGACGAACGTGAGGATGACGATATCAGGCACCCGGCGGCTATGCTATTGAAAATGCACGAAAGATGGTTACGAACGTCACGGAAGGAAGGCAGCCGACAGTGGCCCGCAACCCACTGTAAAACTACATCTTAGGCCAACGAGGCAAAGCCTTAGAATGCCCACCGCAATAACGCCGACCCGATCGTGAATCCGGCTCCCACCGACGCCAACAAGACAAGACTTCCCTTCTTCAACTTGCCTTCCTCAATCGCGGTGCCCATCGCCAATGGAATGGTTCCAGCTGTCGTGTTCCCATAACGGTCGATATTAACGACCACGCTTTCTTTCCTCAGCCCGAGCCTCTCCGCAGTGGCGTTGATGATCCGCAGATTTGCCTGATGCGGAATGAAGACGTCAATGTCAGAACCCTTCAGACCATTACGTTCCAGCAGCTTCAGGCAAAGCTCTGCCTGCTTGCGTACGGCGAACTTGAAGACTTGTTGGCCATCCTGGTGCACGTAGTGCATCTTTTTCTCGACGGTCTCTTTGGTCGAAGGATGCAGGCTGCCTCCACCGGGCATATAAAGAAACTGACCACCCGAGCCGTCGACCTCATGGATAAAGTCGATCAACCCCTCAGAATCATCGGTCGCAGGCTCAAGAATCGCGGCGCCCGCGCCGTCGCCAAAGATGACGCAGGTAGCTCGGTCGGTGTAGTCGATGATGGACGACATCACATCAGACCCAATGGCCAGAACGCGTTGATGCGCTCCACTGGCGATAAACTGCGCCCCAACCTGGATGGTGTAAAGAAACGCCGAGCAGGCGGCGGAAAGATCGAAACCCCAGGCTCCTTTTGCCCCAAGCTTGTCCTGAACGATGCAGGCGGTCGATGGGAAAAGCATATCCGGCGTCACCGTTCCCACAATGATGGCCTCAATCTGGCTCGGCTCGAATCCCCGCTGCGCCAGTGCCTTTTTCGCGGCCGCTACCGCTAGGTCGCTGGTACAAACCCCCTTGTCAACGATATGCCGCTCCCGGATCCCGACCCGGGACATGATCCATTCATTGTTGGTATCGACCATCCGTTCAAGGTCGGCATTGTCGAGAACCCTAGGAGGCACATAGGTGCCCAGAGCACTAATCTTGGCGCGGATCGGTCTTGTCAATCGAAACCCCTGAGGAGTTGGAAAGCGATTCTATTCTGAATGATTGACGACAGAATGTCTAACTGCAACCGCCGGTCAACCGCGCCTGTAGCTATCAAGGTTTTGCGGCTGCCGCACCCTTCGCGCTTGTCGATGAGTGGGGATTTCTGCCGTAGAACTCTAAACTCCCCGCGATCAAAATCCCCATCGCATCAACGTCGCACCCGAAGTGAAACCTGCGCCCACAGCAGCGATGAGCAATAAATCACCCTTCTTCAGCTTGGGGGGTGGCCCACCCTTTCATAAATTCCCGAAATGGGGGTTGCCCCACCCTTCCCGCGCTTTTTGCGGGTGGGTGGGTCTTCTGTGCGGTCTACAATCTGCATGAATGCACGTCAAACCAGTTCGCTACCAGAGCCAGCGCTGCCTGCATTTCATCACCTTTAGCTGCTACCACCGCATGAGGTTCCTGGATTCTGCGTCTGCCCCGGATACGTTCGAGCAGGAACTGGAGCGCGTTCGTCGCTGGTATGGCTCCTTCGTAACCGGTTACGTCGTCATGCCCGAGCATATCCACCTTCTTATCAGCGAACCCGAGCGGGGCAAACTTTCGCTGGTCATCCAGATGCTGAAGCAGATCACGTCGCGAAAGTTAAAGCCGCCCGATCGACCGCGATTCTGGCAGGTTCGTTGTTACGATTTTCCTGTGTGGAGCGAGGCGAAACGGATCGAGAAGCTGCGATACATCCACCGTAATCCTGTGAAGCGAGGACTGGTGGAGAGGCCAGAGGACTGCAAATGGAGTAGTTTTGTTCACTACGCAACAGGGACAGAATGGATTGTCGAGATCGAATCGCAATGGACAGCGCGTCGTCGCGAAAAGCTAGGAGTCGTACCGACAGTCTCGATGGCCCACCCTCCCGCAAAAAGCGCGGGGAGGGTGGGGCAACCCCATTTTGACCACTTATGAAGAGTGGCCAGCTTCCCACATCAGATCCTTGCAAGCGATTTGTTGACTTCCGACACGAGGCGTCGCCGCTCAGTATCCCCAGCGCATCAACGTCGCACCTGAAGTAAAGCCCGCGCCGACTGCAGCAATCAGCAACATATCGCCCTTCTTCAGTTTCCCTTCTTCAATTGCGGTCCCCATCGCGATTGGGATCGTCCCGGCGGTCGTGTTGCCGAAACGATCGATGTTGATGACAACTTTTTCCAGAGGCATTCCCAAACGGTCGGCTATAGCCGTGATTATGCGACGGTTGGCCTGATGCGCGATAAAGCAGTCGATATCCTTTCCCGCCAGATGGTTTCGATCCAGAACACGCTCGGTCATTTCCGCCATTTTCTTCACGGCGTACTTGAAAACATTCTTTCCATCTTGATGAATGTAATGCATCTTCTGATCAACGGTTTCGCGCGTTGCCGGATTCAGGCTTCCGCCGCCTGGCATAAAAAGAAACTGTCCTCCGACGCCCTCAATCTGAGCCACGTGATCAATCACTCCCTCTCCGTCTTGCGACGGCTCCAAAAGCACGGCCCCAGCACCGTCGCCGAAAATGATGCACACAGCCCGGTCCGTGTAGTCAGTCATCGACGAATTCACGTCTGCTCCGATGACCAGCACTTTCTTATACTGCCCGGACTCCACAAACTTCACGCCCGTGTTGAGTGCATAAACAAAGCCCGAGCATCCGGCAGAGACGTCGAACCCCCAGGTCTGGCGAATCCCCAATTTGTGCTGAACCAGACATGCCGTTGACGGATACATCATGTCCGGCGTAACAGTGCCCACCACGATAAGATCCACTTCTTGAAGATCAAACGGATGAGACTCAAGAAGATTCTTTACCGCCGCGACGGCTAAATCGCTCGCAGCGACTCCTTTATCCGCAATGTGGCGCTGGCGGATCCCGACGCGTTCCAGAATCCATTCGTTGGTGGTATCGACCATTTTTTCAAGGTCGGCGTTGGTGAGAACTCGTGGCGGAACATACGTGCCGAGCGCCGTAATCTTGGCGCGAGTAGGTGTAGTCAATGCAGGGCTCCAGATGTGTGTGAAACCCTGTATTTTGAAGGATTGCGGCCCGAATGTCTAACCCTGAATGTCTGAGTCTGCTCTTAAAAGGTCATTTCTTCTGGTGTCGTCTTGAAGCCTGTCGGTAGCACATGATATGTCCGGTTGAGATAGCAGGTGATATGTCCGCTTTGCGGGCGGTGAGGATAGGAGACCATGCGGAGCATGGAAGCGTATCCGAGGGCCGCGATGGAGCG